>Ga0335073_10007867_pt1 | contig 14935 bp, 16 predicted proteins | sample Lox_Sample_22_FD_207093 | JGI IMG/M metagenome (GOLD analysis project Ga0335073, IMG submission 207093) | Soil microbial communities from Loxahatchee National Wildlife Refuge, Florida, United States - Lox_Sample_2.2 | ecosystem: Environmental > Terrestrial > Soil > Wetlands | place: USA... | reverse complement strand
CGGTGGAACGCGTAGAACGTGAGCTCCTCGAGCACGGCCAGGAGAATCCAGGGAGCCGGCGCCCAGAGCCGCGCGAGCGGGCCCTCCATGCCGAGGTCGAAAAGCGCGTACTCGTGGACGGCGTCGTACGCAAAATAGGTCACCTGGCCCCAGAAGAGGATCACCGCGAGGTAGCCCGCGTACATCGCGACGTTGGTGAGCGTGTCGCGGAGGCGAAAGAGGCGCAGGCCCCGCCAGGCGCTGAGGGCGGCCTCCAGCGACAGGGCGGCCGCCATGAGGAGCAGGGCTGCTTTCAGCGGGAACGTCATGCCGCGTCGCCCTCCCGCGCGATGCCGTGCAGGAACAGCTCGACCAGCTCCGCCACGACCTGCTCGTCCGAGCGGCGGCCGAAGATCTGCTTCGCGCCGAAGAGCCCGGTGAGGACGAAGTACTGGTAGAAGAGCAGGTAGACGGCCACGAAGGCCACGCCCGGATCGGTCCGGCGCCGGCGCCCCAGCTTGCCGACGGCCTCGAAGCGCGCGCCGAGGACGAGCCGGAACTTCGGCTCCATCCGGGAGAAGATCTCCTTGACGTGGGCCCCGTCGAACTCGACCACGTCGAGGTAGATCATCTTGAAGTAGTCCCGGAAGCGGGAGGCGTCCGCCGCGAGCGCCCGGGCGAGCGCCGGCAGATCGTCGGGGAACCGCGCGGTGGCCAGGTAGCCGAAGAGGGCGCTGTCCCCCCCGAGGAAATCCGCCTCCAGCTGCTCGAGCACCGCGGCGAAGAGGGAGAGCTTGTCGGGGAAGTAGGTGTAGACCGACCCCAGCGAAAGCTTGGCGGCGGCGGCGATGTCGCGCACGCTGGTGCCGTGGTAGCCGAGCTCGAGGAAGCAGCGCAGCGCCGCCTTCTGCACGTGGGCGCGCTTGCGATCGGCGACGGCTGGGGAGAGGCGGGGCATATGTAAAACGAACGACCGTTTTCTATTACGCGCCCTGCGTCGATGTCAAGCCGCGCGTCCGTCCGGACCGTCAGACCGCCCAGGGGCCCGCGAGGGCCAGGTACCACGCGAGGGCCAGCAGGACGGCGTTCGCGGCGAGCATGCCGAGGGGCGAGAGAAGCAGGTCGCGGGCGTAGCGCAGCTCGAGGCCGTTCATCGCGGCGATCATCAGGGTCTGTGCGGCCGCGCACGGGGCCAGCGCGCGCCCCCAGAGCAGCCAGACCGCGAGGCCGATCTCCGCGCCGGCGACGAGGGTGAGCACCGGGCCCGACGCGCGGTCGCCCACCACGCGCGCGACGATGCGGCGGTGGCGCGGCACGGCGTTCAGCGCCTTCGCGACGAGGCCGAAGGCAAGCCACACGAGCGCGAGGCCGATCCGCAGCCAGGTGAAGCGCGAGGAGAAGTCGAACGCCGCGGGGGCCACCGTCAGCCGCGCCCGTACTGCCGCAGCAGGGCGGCGCCGTAGAGCGCGGCATAGCCCACCCACGGCAGGCCGAAGCCGAGGCGGACGAGGAGCGGCCGGGTGCGACCGGTGCGCAGCGCCGAATCGAAGACCAGCGCCTGGAGCGCGAGGCGCGCGAGCCAGAAGGCGACGACGCCCCAGAGCAGGAGCCGGGCGAGATCGCTGCGCGCGAGCAGGAGATCCGGCCGCGCGAACGAGAGCAGGCCGAGTCCCAGCAGCACGAAGGCCACGAAGAACGTGTGCGCCGCGAAGACGCGCGCGTTGAGGGGCGAGAGCCGCTCGCTCTCGGGGCCCCAGTGCAGCGCGCGCCAGAGCGCCGCGTGCAGGAAGGAGAGCGCGACGAGGCTCGCGCCGGCCGCGCGCAGGAGCCAGGCGAGGCTCACGCGGCCCTCTCCAGCGCGAAGGCGCGCACCCAGGGGGTGACGCGCGTCTCCACTGCGACGGCCAGCCGCGCCTGCCGGGCGAGCCGCAGCCACTCCCGCCGCGGCAGGAAGTGGACGAAGCCGGGGCCGAAGGCGAGGAAGTTCATCGCGTCCCTGAGGTGCTCGACCAGCACGACGCGGCCGCCGGGGCGCAGCGCGCGGCGGAGCTCGTCCATGAAGCGCTCGCGGGCGGCGGCGTCCCGGATCTCGTGCGCGGTGAAGGCCACCACCACGGCGTCGCAGCCGCCCTCGGGCAGCGCGAGCGCGGTCGGGGGGCAGGCGGCCGAGGCGTGGAGCGGCGGCGTGCGGGCGCGGGCCCGACCGATGGACCCCGAGCGCATGACCGCGGGGTCGAAGACGTCGAGGCGCGCGAGGCAGCGCCCCGGCATGGCCGCGTCGAGATCGATCTCCGCGTCGAGCCCGGCATGGACCGTCGCCCAGACCGCAGCGGGGGAGGGCAGCAGCGCCGGCAGCCAGCCGCCTCCGACGAGCGGCGAGCGGTCGTACACGTAGAACGACACGAGCAGGGAGACCACCGACCAGGCGATCGCCGCCGCGCCGAGGCTCGCCGCCGGCAGCCGCAGCGCGGGGCGCCCCGCGGCGAGGGCGAGCGCGAGCAGGCCCGCCGCCCACGTGGCCGCATAGATGGGCCAGTTGTAGAGGAAGATCCGGACGGCGCCGCTCGGGCGCCTCACGGGATCGCCTCGAGGCTGCCGGGCCGCCACGCGTACGGGACGTTCTCGAGGTAGAACGCGCTGGCCAGGCGGGCGCCGGCGAAACGAGGTTGCTCGAGGTAGCTCGCCTCCCGCACGTCCACCGCCACCGACACGGGGTCCCACGCCTTGCGGACGCCCTTGATCAGGACCATCTTCCCCGCCGCCTCGTCGTACGAGAACGTGTAGGGAAGCGGGCCCGCGAAGGTGAGCGCGTCCTCCATCGTTCGAAAGGGCGTGGACGCGGGCAGGGGCGCCGGACGGCTGGCGAGGTCGGCCACGACGTGCAGGTCCGCCTCGCGGCGCGCCGTGCGCAGCGCGATCTCCAGGCGCCCGGGAGCCGCGTGCGCGTCGAGCCGGGCCCGCCGGTAGTGGTAGTGCGTGAACAGGTTGCCGAGCACGGCCATCCTGCGGCGGTCCGTGTCGCTCCGCAGGATGCGCAGCCCGCGCAGGGTGGGGCCGCTGCGCCGATGGAAGCGCGTGAAGATGCGGTAGCCGCTGAGGAAGAAGTCGTTGCCGAGCCACGCCGGCAGGCCCCGCGGGCGCAGGGCCTCGGTCTGGACCAGCGCGATGGCGAGGAAGCCCCACTGATCGTACGCGTCGATCTCGAGCCCCGGGCCGATCAGCTCGGCGAGGCGATCCGCCGGCAGGGCGTACGTGAGGACCAGCGACCAGCGAAAGAAGGCCTCGACGCCGAAGGGGTGCCGCCTGAGGCGTTCGATCACCGGTTCACTGTACACCGGCCGCTCGGCCGCGCCGGCCACTCACTGCGACAGGATCACCACGCTGTAGGGGCCGAGGTTCACGGTGCCGGATTGCGCTTCTCCATCCAGGGCGGCGCCGCTCGCCTGCACGTCGGTGGAGGGCGTGCCCCCGAAGGCCGTCGAGTACGTCTTGTCGTCGCCGTTGAAGCGCACGTGCCACGCGCCGGCGGCGGGCAGCCCGACGGGGAGGGCGAGCTGCACGTTGCTGAAGTTCGCGGCCACCACGGTGTCGTCGCCGGGGCCGCCGTGCACCCACCGGTGGTACGCGATCGCGGGGCTGACCTTGCCGCCGTGGCTGTTCGCGGCCTGGAGCACCGCGGTGTTGTCGCCGGTGAGCCCGCGCGTCTCGCCCGCCTGGTTCTCGCGCAGCGCGATCAGGTCGTGGACCATCGTGCGAAAGCCCGCGTAGGTCGTCTCGTTCGTCCAGTCGATGGCCTGCCCCGGCGAGAACGGGAACGGCAGCGTCTCGAGGAACTCCTGCCCCATGAAGAGCATCGGCACCGCCGGCGTGGTGAGCACGATCGCGAGGCCCAGGCCGCTGCGCCGCTCGGCCCAGTAGGCGCCGTCCGAGAGGCCGATGAGCGCGGGGATCCGCTGGTTGCCGGCGCCGTTCTGCGGCGCGACCTTGTCGTGGTCCTCGGTGTACACCACGCGCTGCATGGGCGGCCCGGCCGTGAGCTCGGGCACGAGGCCGGTGACGTCGCGGCTCGCGTCGGACGTCGCGGTGAGGAGCGGCTTGACCTCGTAGAAGAAGCCGTCGTCCCACTGCGTGTCGAAGCCGTAGCCCGTGTCGTAGCCGCCGAGGTTCGCCGGATCGACCGGGGCCGTGATCTCGCTCCAGCCCTGGAGGTCCTCGGCGATCGTGAGGACGCCGGCGTCCCTCGCGTGGACCGACAGGTTGATGTCGCGCAGCAGCTCCGACCCCTCGGGGATCTCCTGCCCGGTGCCGTCGAGGCTCGTGTTGCGCATCGCGATCACCGAATCGAAGCGGAAGCCGTCGACGTGGTAGCCGTCGAGCCAGGAGCTGACCGAGTCGAGGATCAGGTCGTGCACCTCGGCGACTCCGAAGGCCGGCCGTGGGCCGAAGGGCGTGGCCGGCTCGGGCGAGAAGTAGATGCCGCCGCCGGCGCAGGGGCCGTCGAAGCACCACATCGAGAGGGATGGGGTGCGGGTGCTGTCGAGGCCGAAGTGGTTGTAGACGACGTCGAGGATGACCCCGATGCCCAGCGCGTGCGCCTGGTCGATGAAGGCCTGGAGGTCCTCGGGCGTGCCGTACGCGCGGCAGGGCGCGAAGGGGTAGTTCGGGTCGTAGCCCCACGAGTACGCGCCCGGGAACTCCGAGACGGGCATCAGCTCGACGAAGTCGATGCCGAGCTGCGCGAGGTCGGGGAGCTTCGTGGCCGCGCTCTGGAAGGTCCCCTGCCCGAGGCCGCTCGGGTCGACGAAGGTGCCCACGTGCAGCTCGTAGATCACCGCGTGGCGGGCGGTGGGCGCCACGTACGTCGTCGACTGCCACGCGTAGCTCGAGGCGTCGTGGAGGACGGCCGGGGGCTCCTGCTGGCCGGGGTCCGGGCCCACCAGCGCGGCGCGCGGATCGGTGCGCGTGAGCGTCTGGCCGCCGCTCGCGAGGACGAAGCGCCAGCTCTGCCCTGCCTGTGCGCCCGCCACGAAGCCCGCGAACGTCCCGTCGCCCAGCGGCGCGAGCCCTGCGTCGCCGAAGTCGCCCGCGACCGACGCCGCCGTCGCGTGGGGCGCCCACACCCGGAAGGTCGCCCCGCCGTCGACGAGGACGGCCCCGAGCGGGATGCCCGCGTCGAGGGGAGAGAGGCCTGCGTCGTCCGGCGGCTGGCCGGCGTCGAGGAGGGACGCATCGGGGGCCGAAGCACCGGCGTCGCCGGCAGGGCCGCCCTGCGGCGCCGAGCAAGCCACGACGAGAAGGCTGGACAGGCAAACGGCTCGGCGCACGGAGTCCTCGACGGGGCGGGATGGTAACGGGCCCGCGCGTGGCGGGCAACGTTCGCCGGCTTGCCAGCCTGGCACAACGGCTGCTAGCGATCCGGCAACGGACGCTCGAGCTCCGCGGCGGGAGGGTCGACATGAGCAGGCGCGTATCCAGGACGTGGGTGGCGACGGCCGTCGTCGCGCTGGCGCTGCTCGGCTGCCGGCCGCTCTGCACGCCGAATGGACGGGCGTCGGTGGACGGCGACGGCTCCGACTGCTGCGGCGCGTACACGCCGTCGACCAACCTCTGCGGCGCCGGGGCGTGCCTCTCCCAGGGCGAGCGCTCCCAGGCCGGCGATGGGAGCGACTGCTGTGGGACCTTCGACCCGACCTCGGATCTCTGCGGGCCCACGTGCATCCCGGACGGTCAAGAATCGTTCGCCACCGACGGCACCGATTGCTGCTCGGGCGTCGCGAGCTGGAACGCGGACACGAACCTCTGCGGCGAATGCCTCGCCGATGGCCGCGCGTCGGTCGCCGGCGATGGCACCGACTGCTGCAGCGGCGTGAGCGACTGGAACGCGGCCACGGGCTTCTGCGGCGATTGCCTCCCCGCCGGGCAGGTGTCGCAGGCGCAAGGCACCGACTGCTGCCGGAGCTACGACGACACCACGAACGTCTGCGGCAGCTGACGGCGTGGTATGAACGCGGCCCCCATGTCCGACGCCGCGCCCGTTCCTGGTCCCGCGCCGAGCCCCGTCGGGAAGGCGCGCGCGCTGCGCTTCGTGCTGCTCGTCGGGGCCATGAGCCTCTTCGCGGACTTCGTCTACGAGGGTGGCCGCAGCCTCGCCGGCCCCTACCTCGCGATCCTGGGAGCGAGCGGCGCGGTCGTCGGCATCGCGAGCGGCTTCGGCGAGCTCGCGGGCTACGGGCTGCGCTTCTTCTCGGGCAAGCTCGCCGACCGCACGCAGCGCTTCTGGCCCATCGCGATCTTCGGCTACGCCGTGCAGATGGCGGCGGTGCCCGCCCTGGCGCTCGCGGGGAGCTGGCCGGCGGCGGTGGGGCTCCTCTGGCTCGAGCGCCTGGGCCGCGGCGCGCGCAAGCCCGCGGTGGACGCGATGCTCTCGCACGCGGGCAAGGAGATGGGCGGCTACGGCTGGGCCTTCGGCCTGCACGAGGCGCTCGATCAGGGCGGCGCGCTGCTGGGGCCGCTCGCGCTCGCGGCGATCCTCGCGCTGCGGCACGACTACCGGCTGGCCTTCGCGGCGCTGGCGATTCCCGCGGCCCTGATGCTCTCGATCCTCGCGCTCGCCCGGATCCTGTACCCGCGCCCCGAAGAGCTCGAGCCGCCGCAGGAGCGACGCCTGGAGGCCGCCGGCCTGCCCCGCGTCTTCTGGATCTACCTGGCGGGCGCGTCGCTCGTCGGCGCCGGCTTCGCCGACTTCCCGCTCATCGCCTTCCATTTCCAGAAGGCGGCGGTCCTGTCGCCCAGCCTCGTGCCGGTCTCCTACGCCATCGCGATGGGCGTGAGCGGCGCCGGCTCGCTCGTCTTCGGGAAGCTCTTCGACAGGCGCGGCCTCTGGGTCCTCGTGCCGCTCACCGTGGTCTGCGCGGGGTACGCCCCGCTCGCCTTCCTGGGTGGGCCCTGGGCCGCGCTCGCGGGCGTGGCGCTCTGGGGGCTCGGCATGGGCGTCCAGGAATCGATCATCACCGCCGCGGTCGCGCACATGGTCGGTCCCGCGCGCCGCGCATCCGCCTACGGGATCTTCACCGCCGGCTACGGAATCTTCTGGTTCCTGGGGAGCGCCTTGCTCGGGCCGCTCTACGACGTCTCGCTGCCGGCGCTGATCGCGGTCGCGGTGGGGCTCGAGCTGGCGGCCGTCCCGTTCTTCGTGGTCACCGCGCGGCACCTGGGTACAATGGCGGCGTGAGGCGCCTGCTCATCGTCATGCTCGGGGGCGGCTTCGGCAGCGGCGCGCGCTACCTGCTGGGCGGCTGGATCGCCCAGGCCGCCGGCTCGGCTTTCCCGTACGGGACGATCGCGGTCAACGCGATCGGCTCGTTCCTGATCGCCGCGATCATGTACCTGAGCCTCACGGCCAACCTCATCGGTCCCGAGCTGCGCCTCGCCCTGACCACCGGCGTCATGGGCGGCTTCACGACCTACTCCACGTTCAACTACGAATCGCTCTCCCTGTTCCAGCAGGGCGCGTGGCTCCTGGGCGCGCTCAACATCGCCGTCACGGTCGTGCTCTGCCTGGCCGCCGGCGCGGCCGGGCTGCTGGTGGCCCGGGCGATCGCATGAAGGAGGCCGCATGAGAGTCCTGGACGGTGAGCAGTCGCTGGTGCGCATCTTCATCGGCGAGAGCGATTCCTGGAAGCACGAGCCGCTCGCGGCTGCGCTGGTGGCGCGGCTGCGCAAGGAGGGGTTCGCCGGGGCGACGGTCTTCCACGGGGTCGCGGGCTTCGGCGCCCACAGCGTGGTGCACACTTCGCACATCCTGCGCCTGTCCGAGGATCTGCCCGTGCTCATCGAGGTCGTCGATACCGAGGAGCGCGTGCAGGCGCTCCTGCCCATCCTCGACGAGATGGTGCAGGAGGGGCTCGTGACGGTGGAGAAGGTGCGGGTGTTGCGCTACGCCGCACGCGGGGCGAAGCCGGCCGGCTGAGAGCGCCGGCTTCCGGAGCGTGGCCCCCGCCCGCTGGCGGAGATGAGCAGCACGCTCACCCAGGTGCGAAACGGCCGCCAGCCTTCCGCGAGCTCGCGCACCGCTTCGTCGTCGGGAATCCGGGCGAGGCCGTAGCCCGCGGCCACGGCGCGGTGCAGCGACGGCTCGGAGAGCGGCAGCAGGTCCGTGTGGCCGCAGCCCCGCATCAGGATGGCGTCGGCCGTCCAGGGGCCGACGCCCCGCAGGCGCATCAACCGCTCCCGCGCCTCCTGGTAGGGTTCCGACATGAGGCGGGCGAGATCGAGCTCGCCGTCGAGAGCCGCCGCCGCCAGACCCTGGAGCCGCCGCCACTTCTCCGCGGGTACACCGGGGAAGGCGGGGCGCGCCAGGAGGCTCTGCGGCCTCGGGAACGAGGTGAGGGGCTCGCCGTCGACCGCGATCACGTCGCCGGCCGCTTCGGCGATGCGCACCTGGAGCGAGGCCGCCTGCGTCATGCGCAGCCGCTGCGAAAGGATCGCCCAGCCGCCCATGACGTAGGGGGAGTACGCGACGACGGGCCGGAAGCCGGGCCGGCCCGCCGCAACCCGGCGCAGCACCGGATCGCGCTCGAGGAGCCGCGCGAACTCGGCGCCGTCGTGGTCGAGGCAGAGCGTGCGCGCCACCTGCGCCCGGAGGGTCTCCGGGTCCGCGGCACCCTCCACACGTCCGTGGAGCCGCTCGCCGTCCCAGCGCAGGGCCACGCCGACGACGGCGAAGTCGCCGTCGCGCGGGAAGGCGAGCCGCGCCGAGCCCGGGTCGGCGCCGCAGCGGCGAGAGCCTTGCAGGAAGCCGCACGACAGGTCGCGGACGGGATCCATCGAGAATGGGCCCCTGGGCGTCAGCGTGAAGGAAGTCATGGGCGGCTCCTCGTTCGGGTGGCATTCAATGATGAACCTGGACCCCTGACAGCGTCATGTCAGCAGTCATCCGCCTCGCGCGCCTGTTACATTCGAGGACCGATGCGCCACCCGCTGTCGACCTTGATCTTCCTCGCCGTCTTCCTCTCCGTCCTGGGGGGGCTGCACTACTACCTGTGGCGGCGCATCGTCCGGGATCCGTTCGCGGAGGGGAGGGGACGCCGCCTCGCGACCTGGACCTTCGCCCTCGTCGCCGGCGTGCTCGGAACCGGCATCCTGTTCGGCCGCCTGCTGCTGCAGTGGCTGCCGCGCTGGGCGCGCTACGTGGCGAACGGGTGGCTGGGCCTCTTCGCGCTCGCCGTGTCGATCCTCTTCCTCGTCGACGTCGCCCGCGCGCTCGTCCGCACGGTCCGGCCCGGGCCGACCGAACCGGAGCGGCGGCGGCTCTTCGCGCGCCTCGTGGCCGCCGGGACCGGGGCGGCCTCGCTGGGGCTCGGCGCCTGGGGCGTCCGCACGGCGCTGCGGCGGGTGCGGGTGAAGCGGCTCTCGATCGCGCTCGATCGACTGCCTGCCGCGGCCGACGGCTACCGCCTGGTCCAGCTGACCGACATGCACGTGGGGGCCACGCTGGACGGAGCGTTCGTCGAGCAGATCGTCGCCGAGGTCGAGGCGCTGCGCCCCGACCTGATCGCCGTCACGGGCGACCTGGTCGACGGCCCGATCGCGCTCCTCGATCCCTGGTTGCAGCCGCTGCGCCGCTTGCGGCCGCGGGACGGCGTCTATTTCGTCACCGGCAACCACGAGTACTACGCGGGGGCGCGGGCCTGGCTGGCGCACCTGCCCTCCCTGGGGCTGCGGCCCTTGCAGAACGAGCGCGTCCGCTTCCCGGGCTTCGAGCTCGCCGGGGTCCCGGACTGGTCGGCCCGCCATTACGACGACGAGGTGAAGCCCGACGTGGCCAGGGCCGTGGCCGGCCGCGACGCGTCGCTGCCGCTGATCCTGCTCGCGCACCAGCCGGCCCACGCGGAGGAGGCGCAGGCCAACGGCGTCGACCTCCAGCTCGCCGGCCACACGCACGGCGGCCAGATGTTCCCCGTGACGGTGCTGGTGCACCTGTACACGCGCTTCGTCGCGGGGCTCTACCGGCGGGGCCCCTTCCAGATCTACGTGAGCGAGGGCACCGGCTTCTGGGGGCCGCCCATGCGCCTCGGCACCGAGGCCGAGGTCACGGAGATCACGCTGCGGCGGGCGTGACGCTCAGGGAACGAGGACGATCTTGCCGGCGTCCTGGTAGGCGGCGACGGCGTCGGCGAGCGGACGCTCGACGAAGCGCGGCGGCCGCAGGGCGCCGGACTCGAAGCCGGGCGCCAGGACGTCGAGCAGCGTGGCCGCCTCCACGGCGCCGAGGCGGCGCGTGTCGACCCCGAAGAGCTCGCCCTCCCGGCGGTAGAGCTCCCGGAGGTTGAAGGTGACCCGGCCGTCGGGGGGCGCGGTGATCGCCACGACCCTGCCGCCCGGCCGCAGGAGCTTCACGCAGGCGTCGAGCGCGCGGCCGGTCGTGTCGAAGGCCACGTCGACCGAGCCGGCTCCGAGCGCAGCCTCGAGCGCTGCCGTCGGGTCTCCCTCGCCGTTCACCACCACGCGCTGCGCACCCACGGCGCGGGCCACCTCCGCCTGGGCTTCGTCGAGCACCAGTCCGGCCGTCCGGGCGCCGCGCCAGGCCGCGATCTGCACCGCGGCGCTGCCCACCGAGCCGGCGGCGCCGACCACCAGCACCACCTCGCCGCCGGCGGGCGAGGCCCGCGTCAGCCCCAGCAGGGCGGCCGCGAACGGCGTCCCCACCGCGGCGGCCTCGGCGAAGGTGAGCTTCTCCGGCTTGCGGCGGAGCGCGGCCACGGGCAGGCGCAGCCTCTCGGCGTGCGTGCCGTCGCGCGTGAAGCCGAGGTCGCCGCCGGTGCCCCAGACCGAGGCTCCCCGCCACGCGGGCGGGCCTGCCTTCACCACGCCGGCGAAGTCCCGCCCCGGCGTCCGCGGCAGCACGGTGCCGGCCATCTTCCCCTCGACGTTCTTCACGTCGCTCGGGTTGACGGCGGCGGCGCGAATCTCCACGAGCGCCTCGCCCGGGGCCGGGTCGGGCTCCGGCAGATTGGCCAACCGCAGCGCCGAGGCCGGCGGGCCGAAGCGATCGAAGCGGAGCGCGCGCATGCTCAGGCCGCCATGTCGAAGAGCAGGATCTCGCCCTCGGTGGGAGATCCGATCGAGAGCGTCTCTTCCCCCTCGATGGCCAGCCCATCCCCGGCGGCGAGCCGCTGGCCGTTGATCTCGGCGGTCCCGCGCGCCACGTGCAGCCAGCCCTTGCGGCCGCGGGTGAACGCGTGGGTGAGCGTCGCGCCGGCGCGGAGCAGGCTCGCGTAGACGCGCGCGTCCTGCTGGAGGCGCACCGAGCCACCGGCGCCGTCGGGGGAGGCGACGAGGCGCAGCCTGTCGCGCTTCTCGTCGTCGCCGAAGAACTTCTGCTCGTAACCCGACGGCAGACCCTCCCGCCGGGGCAGGAGCCAGATCTGCAGGAAGTGCACCGGCGCTTCCTTGGAGGCGTTGAACTCGCTGTGCGTGACGCCGGTGCCCGCGCTCATGCGCTGCACGTCGCCCGGCCTGATCACCGAGCCGTTGCCCAGGCTGTCCCGGTGCTGCAACGCGCCCTCGAGCACGTACGAGATGATCTCCATGTCCCGGTGGCCGTGGGGCGGGAAGCCGCCGCCCGGCGCGACCGTGTCGTCGTTGATCACGCGCAAGGGGCCGAACCCCATGAAGCGCGGGTCCCGGTAATCGGCGAAGGAGAACGTGTGGTGGGTGTCGAGCCAGCCGTGGTTGGCGTGTCCGCGGTCCGCTGCCTTCCGTAGGGTGAGCATGGCCGGTAGACATAAGAATCGGCCCGCCGGCGCGCAACCCGGAAGGCTCGGCTCCCGGATGGACACGCGCCGCGCGCGCGTCTAGGCTGCCCCGACTCTTCGCGAGCACCCACGGCTCATGACCACCGCCCTCGCCGCGTGCCTCTCCCTCCTGACCCTGGGCTCGCCGGTGCTCAACCTGCTCGAGCCCCGCGCGCCGCCCACGCCGAAGCCGGCCGCGGACGTGGGGAAGGCCCTCTACCACGCCCTCGGCCTGGAGTTCGGTCTCGGCGATTCGTGGCTGGACGTGGTGCCGGCGCTCGGCGGGATGCGCTGCACCCCCGAAGACGATCCGGTCTACTCGGCGATGGACTGCTTCTCGCCGCTCGTGCTCGGGCCCTTCGGTCCCGACAGCGGCGCCCGCAGCGACGGCTTCACGGTGTACTCGTACACGGAACGCACCGTCGACCGCGTCAGCGCGACGCAGACGCACCGGGTGGACTGCGCCAGGTTCCAGGCGGCGATGGCCGCGGTCCTCGCGGGAGACGGCGTGGGCACGCGGACCGAGCCTTCGGCCGGCGGCTCGACGCTCCGGGCCGGCGATGCCGAGGCGGAGTTGACGGTGGTGTGCCGAGCCACGTCGCAATCGATCGAGCTCTCTCCCGCGTGGGGCCGACTCGTGCCCCGCGGCGAGTGCCCCGGTCTCGCGAGGCTGCCGGACCGCCTGCGCGCGCTCGAGCAGCGCGCCATGCTCGGCGAGGCGTCCGGCTCCGTCGCCGCCGGGCTGGACTGCAACGTGGCGGGCGCGGACGTGCTCGACTTCGTGGCGCGGGTGGTCGAGAGCGCTCAGCTCGCCCATTCGGCGATGGGTCTGACGATCCCGGTGGCGCCGCCGATCTGGGTCGTCGATCAGATACGCCGAGGGCTGGCCAGCGTTCAGGTGCAGGGCGCGGGCCTGCGCGACCGGGCGGCGCGACATCTGGCGCTCTTCCTGTCCCGCGAGGCGAGCGACACCTACCTGGATGCCCTGTGGACCCGGATCTCGCAGAGCGGCGCGCAGCTGCCGGGGCCGCCCGTGCGCACGGCGGGGCCGCAGCTCTCGCGGTCGCGCCGCCGACGCTGACGCTGACGCGCGGGGCGCGACGATCACAGCGCCGACATCGTGCAGCCGCCCGTTCCCGCGTCCGGCCCCGGGCCCGGCGCGGTCTCCGGCTGGTCGCACGAGAAGTCGAAGAGGTCGAGCAGCGCGTCGCTGTTGGCGTCCCGCGCGGTCAGCGCCGGCAGGCCGAAGATCGTCTCGATGAAGCGCGTGATCGCCGTGTGGTCGTGGACGACGTGCGAGACGTAGCCCAGCTTCGCCCAGCGCGAGATGACGACCAGGGGCACGCGGGGGCCCATCTGCGTGAACGGCGACGTGGACGGCAGCGGCTGGCAGGCCGTCGGCGGCGGCACGTGGTCGGCGAAGCCGCCGGCCTCGTCGTAGGTCCACAGGATGGCGAGCCGCGACCACTGGGGGCTGGCGATGGCGTGCTCGTAGATCTCCCGCGTCCAGGCCTCGCCCTGCTGCAGGTCGGCGGTGGGGTGGTCGTCGGTCACGTTCTCCACGCCGTCGACGAAGGCGACGTTGGGCAGCGTGCCCTGATCGAGGGCGCTCAAGAAATCCTCGAACGAGTGGACGCCCGGCGTCGTCTCGTCCCAGTCGGCGGTGCCGCTGAAGGGCTGGCTGTCGGTGTAGGCCGCCCAGGTGAAGCCCGCGTTCATCAGGAGCTGGAGGATCGAAGGCGTCGCGGGATCCGGGTACGTGATGCCGGTGTCGGAGACGCCCGCATTCGAGGCGAACAGGTAGAAGTTCCGGTTCGCGTAGGTTCCGGAGGCGACGGCGGCGAAGTGGCGATCCGACAGCGCGTACGTCGAGGCCAGCCAGAAGTAGAAGGGCAGGTCGGTCTGGTCGTAGGTTCCCATCACGGAATGCCCGTCGGTGCCGCTCGTGAGCGCGGCGTTCTGCACGAAGCCGCTCATCTCGCCGCCCGCCAGGCAGGCGTTCACCGAGTCGGCCTGGTGCCCCGGATCGATCGGCACGCACGTCGTCGGCTCGTGGAACGGCGCGATGGCCGCGCCGGAGAGATCGACGTTCGTGAACGTCGCGGGCTCGGCCTCGGTGGCCGGTTGCCCCTCGTCGTGCAGCCGGCCGAAGAGGTGATCGAAGCTGCGGTTCTCCTTCATCATCACGATGACGTGGCGGATGGGGATCTCGGCGGCCACGTCCGGCGTGATGCCGAGCGTCTGCGAGGCGAGGGCACCCTGGCCGAAGGCGCAGCTGGCGCGCTGCTGCGCGGCCGGATCGGGCGGCAGCGAGAACGAGCACTGCAGCGGCGGGTCGGCCGGCGTGGCCATGGTCGTGATGGCGCCCAGCCCCCAGTCGGCGGCCTGGGGGGAGCAGGTGAAGGGCGCGAGCGCCGCGGCAAGGACGAGGAGCTTCATGGCCAGTACCCCGCGAGGAGCGAGAAGCGGGCCTCGACCGGCGTGTCCGTCGCGTAGTCGAGGCCCGAGGCGTAGTCGAGCTGCGTGGCGGTGCGGCTCACCGACAGGCCTCCGCCGACGAACCAGTGGTGGGCGAGCTTCTTCACCACGCTCCCGGACAGGCTCCAGCGGCTCGAGGTGGAAGACGTCCCGAGCGCGGCATCCTGCTGCGCGGGCGTCACCGCGTACGAGGCCTCGCCGATGGCGACCAGGCTGTCGCGGCGGTCGTAGCGGGCATGGAGCGCACCGCCGAGGTAGTCGAGGAAGGGGAGGTTGGACTGCGCCGAATCGATCTCCGCGAGCGGCTGCGCCTCGATCAGGAGCGACTGGCGCGGGCCGAGGAAGGAGACGCCGAGGGCCAGCCGGACGTCTCCCGTGCCGATGACGCCGCCCAGGCCGTCGAGGTCGTTGATCATGGTCCCCGCGTCGAAGGCCACGCCGGGCTCGGTCACCGCGGAGAGCGCCGCGTCCAGGCCCGCGCCCAGGTAGGGGCTGATCGAATGGGCGGGGAGGATGCGCCAGCCGCCCTCGCCGTGGGCCGTGCCGCTCGCGCCGTACAGCCAGTGGAAGGGGTACTCGTAGGCGACGCCGCCGAGCACCAGGTCGGCCTCGCCATTCCAGGAGATCAGCCAGCGGTCTCGCAGCTGGCGCAGCCCGAAGGACTGGACGCCCAGGTTGCCGAC
>Ga0335073_10007866_pt1 | contig 14935 bp, 12 predicted proteins | sample Lox_Sample_22_FD_207093 | JGI IMG/M metagenome (GOLD analysis project Ga0335073, IMG submission 207093) | Soil microbial communities from Loxahatchee National Wildlife Refuge, Florida, United States - Lox_Sample_2.2 | ecosystem: Environmental > Terrestrial > Soil > Wetlands | place: USA... | reverse complement strand
CGTCCTTCATGAAGCGCTCGATGGCGACGCCGAGCTTGGTCATCTTCATGAGCGCCGCCGCCGGGATGCCATCCGTCGGCACATAGGCCTGGATGGCGGCGAGTTTGGTCCTGACTTCGGGCTCGTCGTCTTTCATGCGGCCGATGGCGCCGAAAATGTCCGACAGGTCGAGGGTCACGACGGAGATTCCGTAGCGCTCGAGGAGCTTCTCGCTGTAGCGGACGGTGTTGAAGGCCTGCGGGCGCGCGCCGATGGCGCCGATGCGCAGCTTCTTCAGGCCATTCGTGACGCGGCAAACTTTGCTGAACCAGTCGAGGTCTTTGCCGAATTCGGCGGAGCTGGGCGAGACCGTGTGTTTGGCCGTGATGGAGTACCTGATCCCGTACTGCATCAGGTTGTTGCAGGCCGACATCTTGCCGCAGAAGCTGTCGCGGCGGTCGCTGATCTTCATGTCGTCGCGGCGGTCGGGCGTCGCCTGGACGAGGACGGGCACGTCGAGTTTCGAATAGCGGATCGAATCCGCAATGCCGCGCTCGTCGCCAAAGTTGGGCAGGGTGACGATAATGCCGTCGATCTCGTCGCGGTGCGCGCGGAACAGGTCGCCGCATTTGATGGCATCGTCATGGGTTTCGACCGAGCCGAACTTCGACTGCTCCGGCGAGAGCGTAATGGCCTTGATGCCGGCCTTCTCCAGCACCTTCAGAATTTCTTCGCGACCCTCTTTGGCCAGATGATCCGGGAAGAATCCGCGGTTCCCGACAATGACTCCGAACGTGAGTTGCTTTTTCATAATTGCGTTTCCTCAAAAACGTTAAGGCATCTTCCTCCGCCCGCAAATTAACGCGGACGGAATTTCACGGTATAGAAAAGTCCACCGACCGCCATGATCGCGCCCCACCAGATCGGCGCGTGAAGATTGTTCAGGACCGGCGGGTTCGCCAGCGGATGACTCAGTTCCCAGACGCCGGTGCCGGTGATGAGCACGCCGTAGACCAGCAGCAGGATGCCTGAGAAGAACCAGATTTGAACGTGTCCCTTCATGCCCGCTCCTTACCAGAAAATAATGTTCAGCACGACAAACCCGACGGCCACCACGCCCGCCCAGACCAGAGGCTTCTGATACCAGTGCTCGTCGTGCTCTTCGGGAATCCTGGACGCACCGTAGACCAGCCCCTCCAGCTCGGAGTCAGGTTTTGGTTGGGTCAACAGGCTGACAATCACGGTCACAACCACGCAGGCAGAGCAGGACCACATGGCGCGATACATATCCTCGGCCATGGTCTTCGCGTCCGGCGAGAATGCCACGTAACGCAGCGCCGCAGGGTTGAAGTGCACCCACAAGAACAAGCCAATCGCCGTGCAGGTCCCGGCAAAAAGCCCCCAGAATCCGCCAGCCTTCGTGGCGCGCTTCCACAGCATCCCCAGCAGCACGGTACCCAGCAGCGGAGCGATGAAGAAGCTGAACAATCCCTGGACGTAATCCATGATGCTGGCCGCATGCTGCACCAGGTAGGCGGTTCCTACCGAAACCAGGACGCCAATGAATGTGCACCAGCGCCCCATCGAAACGTAGTGGCTGTCGCTGGCCTTCCTGTTCATGAACGCGCCATAGATGTCGTAGGTCCACACGGTCGCGAAGGCGCTAACGTTGCCTGCCATGCCCGACATGAAACCGGCGATGAGCGCGGTCACGCCCAGGCCCAGGAGCCCGGGTCCGCAGTACCGAACGAGCATTAAGGGCAGTACCTCGTTATAGGAGTGCTGCCCCGTCGCCACAGCAACGTCCTGCGGAACCAGATGGAAAGGCAGAACGGAAAGCGCCAGCAAGCCTGGCAGGATGACGATGAACGGCACCATCATCTTGAATCCAGCACCGATGATAGGCGCCATGCGCGCCGAGCGCAGATTGTGCGCGGAAAGCACGCGCTGCACGACGAGGAAATCCGTCGTCCAGTAGCCGCAGCTGATCGCGATGCCGAGACCGAAGACCAGGCCGGTCCAGTGGATGCCCATGGGGTTATCGCGGAAGTGCGCCGTCGTGCTCCACAGGTGGGTGTACTGCATGCTGCCCATGCGGGCCGCAATCTGATGCTTGAGGTTCTCCCACCCGCCGGCTTCGATCAGCCCGAGGATCGGGATCAGCAGGGCGCCGAGCCAGATCAGAAGGAACTGCAGAATCTCGTTAAAGATGGCGGAGCGGAGTCCGCCCAGTGCCACGTAGATGGCAACGGTGATCGACGAAACCCAGATGGAGAAGTTGAGATCCCAGCCCAGCACCACCTTCATCACCAGCGCCATCGAATACATGTTGATGCCGCTCATCAGGACGGTCATGAAGGCGAAGCAGACGGCGGACAGGCCGCGTGCGGCATCGCCGTAGCGCAAGTGCAGATACCCTGGGACTGAATGGGTCTTCGAGATGTAGTAGAAGGGCATCATCACGATGCCGAGGAACAGCATGGCGGGAATGGCGCCGATCCAGTACCAGTGGGTGGCCAGAATGCCATACTGATACGCCGAGCCTGCCCACCCCATGAGTTCGAGAGAGCCGAGATTGGCTGAAACGAAGCTCAGGCCCGCGATCCAGGCCGTCATCTCGCGGCCGGCCATGAAGAACTCTTCGCTGGTGTTCGCCGAGCCCTTCAGGTAAAAGCCGATGTAGATGACCATCGCGAAGTAGATCGCGATGACGGCAATGTCAATGCCTCCCAGATGAACCAGCGATTCCCTGATGGGCGCCTGGAACAGCAAAGCCACGGCGGTAAATGGTGCGAAGCACATGCTTCAGGACCCTCGTATGCCAGTGCGTTCGGGAAACCGATGGGGGTCTGTTTCCGGGTTGGACTGCTCGTTCATCTTTCCTGGCCGTAAGTGGCTTTAGCGCCGTGCTTACGGTAATGGTGCCGGTCCAGCAAAGCCTGGGAGATCCCCCGGCACTCCGGATTCAGAGTCGTGGTGTAGAAAGCCATCCGCGCCACGGCTTCCAGCACAACCGCATGATACGCGGCTTCCAGCGCAGTTTTGCCCCAGGCAAACGGGGCGTGCCCTGCCACCAGTACCCCTGGTACCGCAATGGGATCGAGCGAGCGAAATCGCCGCACGATGGCCTTGCCGGTGTTCAGGACGTAGTCGTCGCCGACTTCATCGTCACGCAGCGAGTCCGTTACGGGGACCGGTCCGTGAAAGTAGTCGGCATGGGTCGTGCCGAATGCGGGAATCTCTCGGCCGGCCTGCGCCCAGGCCGTTGCGAACTCGGAGTGGGTGTGGACGACTCCACCAATCGCCGGGAACGCGCGATAGAGTTCGATGTGGGTGTCCAGATCGGAGGACGGTTTGAGGTTTCCGCCCTGGATTTTTCCGCTCAGGTCGCTCACCACCATGTCGTCTGGGGTGAGCTTTTCGTAAGCGACGCCGCTGGGCTTGATAACGACCAGATTCTGTTGGCGGTCAATGCCGCTGGCGTTCCCGAAGGTGTAAAGGACCAGCCCGCGGCGAACCAGCTCGAGGTTCGCTTCCAGCACTTCGGACTTCAATGCGTCCAACATGATCCAGTGCTCCAGTGAAATCAGTCACGCGGATGGGTGGGAGCAAAGCGCAATTGTACTAAAGGGTTTTAGGATCGGAAAGCGTTTACTTGAAGTTTTGTTAGGAACCCTAACTATTAGGGTACCCTCCACCCGACCAACCTGGGTACGGGGGGCGGGTGCGCGGTGAGGCGAACCACCGCAGAGGGCACGGAGAACACAGAGTTTTGATCTTTGAGCTGAGGTTCTACTTTGCCACCGTCAGCACAACGGGAGTCGTCGCATCCACCTGCGACCCGGCTGCCGGACTCTGCGCGACCACCGTTCCGGGCGGATACGTCGCAACTGGCGCTCCCGGCGCCCCCGGGTGCATGTCCTGCTCCTTCACGGGACCGAGCTTCAATCCCATCCGCGTGACCATCAGCGCCGCCGCCGTAAACACCTGGCCCTCCAGATTTGGCATGACAAACCCACTCACCGCCGGCGCCCCCGCCTCAGGCTCGGCCGCTACCAGCAGATTCATCCTCGGGCTCTCCACTCCGGCTGCATTTGCATCGGGACTCTGTGCGATTACCGTTCCGGGCTGCACCAGCGGCCACGGCATGGCTGCCACGGTTCCCACCTGGAAACCCGCCCGCCGAATGGCGATCGTGGCGAACCTCTGATCCTTGCCCTTCACATCGGGAATAGCCAGCTTCTGCGGCCCCAGGCTCTGCGTGAGCCAAACCCGCCACCCGCGCCGCACCAGCGTGCCCGCCACCGGTGACTGGCTTGCGATTCTGCCAACAGGCACGTCGGTGGAGTAAAGATGGCTTTCCACCTGCAGCGTCAGACCCAGTGCCGACGCCCGCTGCCCGGCATCGGCCATGGTCGTCCCTCTGAAATCCGGAATCGAGACCTCAGACCCGTGGATGGCGAAGTGCATAGTCACAATCGCCGAGGTCATTGCCACCACCGTCAGCAGCAACAGCACCAGCACGAACCGAAAAAACCCAATCATGGTACGAACTCGATGGAGTAATCGATGATCGCCGCCTTCTCCAGCATCTTCGATACCGAGCAGTATTTGTGTCTCGAGAGCGACACCGCATCCTCGGCGGCCTTTTGGCTGACCTTGCCCTTGATCCGATACGTGAGATGAATCTTCGTGAACGTACGCGGCGGAGCGGGCGCCTGCTCGGCTTCAGCGCTCACCGTCAGGCCCTCCACGGGTTCACGTTTCTTCTGCAGAATGCTCACCACATCGACCGACGTGCATCCGCACAGGGCGGTCAGCACCACTTCCATCGGGCTGGGACCGGCTTTGTGCTCCGGAGCCGTATCCATCAGGATGGCGTGCCCGCTCTGGGTTTTTCCCTCATACAACTCACCCTGCTTCCACACTGCGCTCGCGATCATGCCAGCCTCCTCACTGGGGATGCTTGTTATCCGACGCCGGCTCGGGATGAATCAGCAGGCGATCGACTTCCGGACATTCCAGCTTAAAGCGATGCTCGAGTTCCGTGATCCTGTCATGCACCTGGCGCATTTCCAACGCATCCGGCAACGTGCAGTGGCACGTCACGTGGAGGTGCTCGCCCACCCGGTCGACCTGCACCTCGTGGATATCCACCACCTCCGCCACATTTGCTGCGGCATCGCGCAGCACGTGCTCGATGCGCCGGTTGCGCTCCACCACCACCGGCGCCTCAATGGTGGCTGGCTCGCTTTCGATGTGCGTCAGCACCGACTTCACCTGCGGCACCTCACCCCGAATCTGCTGCTCCAGCCCATGGACGAAGCGATGCGCATCGAGCAGCGTCATGGTTTCCTTCACCTCGATGTGCTGCTCCACGTGGAGGCCGTCCGCAAACGCCTCGATGCTGACGTCGTGCAGCAGGGCATTGTTGCGCGCGGCTACGCCGCGCACCTTGTCAAACACGCTCTCTGCCAGGGTGGGACGCGGCACGGTGTGAATCACCACGTCGGCCTCGGGCAGCACGCGCTGCACCGCCGCCGTCGCCTCCTCTACGAGCTCCTCTGTCCTCTGGAAGGTGAGCTGACGCGGCAGAGACAGCGTCACATCGGCAAAATAATGACTGCCCGATTTCCGCACCCGAGCCTGATCGATGCCCAGCACCTCGTCGGTCTGCCGCACCGCCTCGATCATCTTCGTGTGCAACTCCGGCGAGATCTGATCCGTCAACGCTCCCACCGCGCGCCACGCCAGGCGCCAGCCAAACACCAGGATCATGGCCGACACCAGCAGCGCCGCGACCGGATCGGCAAATCGCAGCCAGCCCACGTGCCGCACTGTGCCCATCCACGATGCGGCCAGCCCCAGAATCACGGCCACGCTGGTCCAGATGTCGGAAGCGAAATGGAGTGCGTCGGCCTCCAGCGCCGCGCTCTCGTAGCGCTTCGCCACCCGGCGTAACTGCGACGAGCGCCACAGGTCGACCGCCATCGAGATCACCAGTACCCCGAAAGGCCACAGCGAATACCGCAGCGCCACCGGGTGAAAGAACATCCGGCTGATGGCCTCGCCGGAAAACCAGAGCGCGGACGCCGCCATCAACCCGGTTTCGATAAACGCGGAGACGTTTTCAAACTTCGCATGGCCGTAAGGATGATTCCAGTCCGCCGGCCGGTCGCTGACCCGCACCGAGACGAAGGTCATGCCCGCGCCGATCAGGTCCAGCCCCGAGTGCGCGGCATCCGACAACACGCCGAGGCTGCCGGTCAAAAATCCCACGGTGGCCTTGAGGGCCGTCATGGCAACCGCCGCCAGGACGGATACCAGCGACACCCAGCGCTTCTCTGCGCTGGCGGGTGTCTGCCTCGTCATGGTCGTGCTGGACATGATCTGATTCAGGCTACCTGATCGCTGAGCCCCGGGAACTGAACGCTACGAGGGCTTTTTCCCGCTCCACAACCCGGCGATGCCGAACGTGTACGGTTGCCACTCGACATCGACGAAGCCCACGCTCCGCATCAGCTCGGCCATCGCAAGCGGCGGCGGAAACCCCTCGACCGAGCTCGGCAGATATCCGTACGCGACGGCGTCCCCGGAGATGCGCGCGCCGATCCTGGGCAGGACGTGCTGAAAATAGAACCCGAACACCTTGCCCAGCGCACCGCCGGGCTGGCTGCAATCCAGAATCCCCACTTCACCTCCCGGATTCAGGACGCGCAAAAATTCCTGGAGACCTGCCTGGTAATTCGGCAGATTGCGAAACCCGAACGCGGTCGTGATCAGGTCCAGGGAATCATTCCTGAAGGGCATCCGCATCGCGTCCATGGACTGAATCGACACATTGCGGCCTCTGAGCTTCACGCGCGCCAGCGCCAGCATCTTCTCGGAAAAATCCGCCGCAATCACCGGCTCGGCGTTCGCCGGCCTGCGTCGCAGCAACGCAGCCGTCATGTCGCCGGTGCCGCAACAAATATCCAGCACGCCTGCCTGCGGCTTTTCCAGAATGTGCCGGAACCGCCGCGCCGTCCGCCACCACCACGTTCGATCCACATTGCAGCTCAGGACGTGGTTCAGCAGGTCATAACGCGGTGCGATGCGGTCGAACATCTCCCGCACCAAAGCCGCCGACGTCGCCTCATCCACCGCGCCCGCCGGCCGGGAACCCGGATTATGCGTCGCGTTGTCCGTAAGCTTTTGAATTCCGTCTCTCAAACGTCAGCATAGCGCACGGGTGGAACGACCTTCACCACAGAGGGCACAGAGAACACGGAGCCGCTCTCGGGAGTTCGCAGGGTGAAAGGCATCAGCCGCTCTCAGCCTTCGAAACGAATGACTCTGTGACTTCTGTGCCCTGTGTGGTGAGAGTTCTTCCGCCATGCCCTCGTACCGGATTCCAGTACAGAATTTGTTTCAACGCGGGCTCTATGGTGGGATGATGAGGAGTCCTGGGAGCTGCACGTTTGCGCATTTCGCTGTTCATTACCTGCTATAACGACACGCTGTTTCCCGCTACAGGCCAGGCCGTTGTGCGCCTGCTGGAGCGGCTGGGGCACACGGTGGAGTTCGATGCGGAGCAGACCTGCTGCGGGCAAATGCACTACAACACCGGCTACCAGCGCGAGGCTATGCCGCTGATGCGGCGGTTCGTGGACATTTATAAGGATGCGGAGGCGGTGTGCGTGCCGTCGTCGTCATGCGTGGCGATGATGCGGGATCACTATCCGAAGATGGCGGCCGAGACGGGCGATGCGGGGCTGGCGCGGAGGGTGGAGGAACTGCTGCCGCGAGTGTACGAGCTGACCGAGCTGCTGGTGCATCGGCTGGGGATGGAGGATGTGGGCGCCTATTTTCCGCATCGCGTGACGTATCACGCCAGCTGCCACTCGCAGCGCAGCCTGCACCTGGGGGATTTGCCACTGCGGCTGTTACGAAAGGTGAGGGGAATCGATCTCGTCGATCTGCCCAATATCGACCGCTGCTGCGGATTCGGAGGGACATTCGCGATCAAGATGGGGGACGTTTCGGCGGCGATGCTGGGGGACAAGATGAAGGACGTGGAGAACACGGGGGCAGAGGTTGTAACCGCGGTCGATACCTCGTGCCTGATGCACATCTTCGGCGGACTGCACCGGGCGCGCGCGGGCGTGCGCATGGCGCACATTGCCGAGATTCTCGCGCCGACGGAATCCGATGCTGAGGCGGAAGAGGCCGGCGCATGACGATTCGGGTCAGCGAAGCCGATCGGGCGCCATCGTTCCAGAAGGCGGCGCTGCCGTTGCTCGAGGACGCGCAGCTGCGGAAGAACGTCCGCCATGCGACGGATGTGATCCAGCGCAAGCGCGGCATCGTGGTTGGCGAGACGAGCGACTGGCAGGATCTGCGGTCCGCAGGCAGCGCGATCAAGACGCACACCATGCGGCATCTGGACCACTATCTGGAGCAATTCGAGAAGGCGTGCACGGCGGCGGGCGGACAGGTGCACTGGGCGAGCGATGCCGACGAGGCGAATCGCATCATCGTCGGCCTGGTCAGGCAATACGGCGGCACCGAGGCCATCAAGATCAAGACCATGACCTCGGAAGAGATCGGGTTGAATGAGGCGCTGGAGCGCGAGGGCATCCGCGCCTGGGAGACCGATCTGGCGGAGATTATCGTGCAGCTGGGCCGCGACAGGTCTTCGCACATTGTTGTTCCGGCGCTGCACAAGAGCCGCGTTCAGGTGCGGGACATTTTTCGCGAGCGCATGAACCTGCCGGAGCTGAGCGACAAACCCGAAGAGCTGACCGCGGCGGCGCGGCGATATCTGCGAGAGAAATTCCTGCGCGTGGGGATCGGCATCAGCGGCGCGAATTTCCTGGTCGCGGAAACGGGCAGCGTCTGCATTGTGGAGTCGGAGGGCAACGGCCGGATGTGCCTGACGCTGCCCAGGGTGCTGATTTCGATTGCGGGGATCGAGAAGATCATTCCCCGCTTCCAGGACATCGAGGTCTTTCTGCAAACGCTGCCTCGGTCGGCGACGGGCGAGCGGATGAATCCTTACAACTCGCTGTGGACGGGGGTTCATGCGGGCGACGGACCTGAGCATTTTCACGTTGTGCTGCTGGACAATGGGCGGACAGGGATTCTGGCCGACGAGGAGGCACGGCAGACACTCAACTGCATTCGCTGCGGGGCGTGCCTAAATACGTGCCCGGTCTATCGGCAGACCAGCGGACTGGCCTACGGATCGAGCTACTCGGGGCCGATCGGGGCCATTGTGACACCGCAGCTGTTACAAATGCAGCACGGCCAGTCGCTGCCTTACGCATCGTCGCTGTGCGGGGCGTGCTACGAAGTTTGCCCGGTGAAGATCAATATTCCCGAGGTGCTGATCCATCTGCGCGGGCGCGTGGTGCGAGAACAAAAATCGGCGCTCGATCCGGAAGCGCTGGCGATGAAGACCGCGGCGGCGATTTTCACGAGCCGGGCGCGTTTCGAGGCGGCGCAGCGGCTGGGGCGGATCGCGCAGTGGCCGCTGGTAACGCACGGATGGATGCGGAATCTGCCAGGCATGCTGGGCAACTGGACACGCGTGCGCGATCTGCGCGCGCTGCCGCCGCAGACGTTTCGCGAATGGTGGAAGCAGCGCGGGAAAAGTGGGACCAGCGCGGGTCCCGCGGCTCCGCTGCGCTCGGCGCGCAGGATTGCAGAGGACCCTTCGCATGGCTGACGCGCGAGCGGCGATCCTCGACCGCATTCGGTCGGCCGTGGGGACGCAGGCCGATCCGGTTGCCGACTACGCTGCGGTTCCGCGAACATACATCCGGAAAGGTGCACTGGATGCAGCAGGGAGGCTGCGGCTGTTCGAAGAACGGCTGAAGCCGACGCTGATTCCCTGCCCCGGACGATCGCATCGATCCTGCGCGGGCATGATCAGAAGAAGGTGATTGCGGCGGATGGCTTGCCGGCGGAGATTCTGCCTGCCGATTTCACGTTTATTGCGGAGCGCGGGGTGAATCTCGAGGATCTGAATTCGTGCGACGGCATGGTGACCCTTTGCACGGTGGCGATTGCGTTTACCGGATCGATTGTTCTAACTCACGGTCCTGGCGAAGGGGCACGCCGGCTGACGCTGGTTCCGGATCGCCATCTGTGCATTGTGCGCGCCCAGCAGATCGTCGAAACGGTTCCCGAAGCCATCGACCGGCTCATTCCCTTCGCCACGCATCCCCTGACTTTTATTTCCGGACCGTCGGCGACGGCGGATATCGAGATGACGCGGATTCGTGGGGTGCATGGGCCACGTTTTCTGGACGTTGTGATGGTGCGGTGAAAGCACAGGTACCGTCGAATATTTTGCCGGCTGGCAACTTATTTTTCGTTTTTTCTTCTCCGGACCCTGACCGAAGTAATGTCGCCCTCACTTCGGTGTAAGCGCCTGTATTGACTGTCACATGCAAATGTCGCCATCACCTGTTATGCTCTGTGGTTCCCGTGATACGGTTCCTGAGTGCGCTCGGGTACCGGGAAGCGGAGAGCAAACAAACAGTTTCCTGGAGGGTGTGTGTCCGTTAACGCCTGGGTGTGTGTTTTTCTTGCCGTGAGCGCCTTGTCGCTTACTGCGGTGCAACGGTTCATGAGGGGGCGTATGAAGAATCTCTTTTCGCGGCGCGGGGCACGATTCGCCTGCCTGATGGCCACACTCCTGGCGCTCGGTCAGGGCGGAGCTTTCGCACAGGACACAGGCGGAGGGGAAGCCAACCTGCGGCTCCCGGATTTGTCGAGTGTGAGTTTTTGGGGCATGAACGGGCATTCTCTGCTGTCGATCGGATTGCTCTTCTGCGTCGGCGGACTGCTGTTCGGGCTGACGATCTATGTACAGCTGAAGAACCTGCCGGTGCACCGCACCATGCGCGAAATCTCAGAGATGATCTATGAGACCTGCAAGACGTATCTGTCAACGCAGGGCAAGTTCATCCTTCTGCTCTGGGCATTCATCGCGGTGATTATCGCCCTGTATTTCGGCTATCTGGCGCCGGTACCTGGCAAGTCGATTGGCGTTACATTGCCGATTATTCTGGCGTTCTCGCTGGTCGGCATCGCGGGCAGCTACGGGGTAGCGTGGTTCGGCATCCGCGTGAACACCTTCGCAAACTCCCGGACAGCGTTCGCCGGTCTGAAGGGCAAACCCTATCCGGTCTACGCGATTCCGCTGAAGGCGGGCATGAGCATCGGCATGCTGCTGATCTCGGTTGAGCTGCTCATCATGCTGTTCATCCTTCTGTTCATCCCGCGGGATTATGCGGGCCCCTGCTTCATCGGATTCGCGATTGGCGAATCGCTGGGTGCGGCGGCGCTGCGAATCGCCGGCGGTATTTTCACCAAGATCGCCGACATTGGCGCCGACCTGATGAAGATCGTCTTCAAGATCAAGGAAGACGATGCGCGCAACCCGGGGGTGATCGCCGACTGCACGGGTGACAACGCGGGCGACTCCGTCGGGCCCAGCGCAGACGGCTTTGAAACTTACGGCGTCACGGGCGTGGCCCTGATCACGTTTATTTTGCTGGCGGTTAAGGATCCGACGACCCAGGTGCAGCTGCTGGTATGGATCTTCGTCATGCGCGTGGCCATGCTGCTTTCGAGCGCGGGCGCGTACTTCCTGAACAGCGCCATCGCACACGCGAAATACGCCAACTCCGACGAGATGGATTTCGAGACGCCGCTGACGTCGCTGGTCTGGATCACCTCGATCGTTTCCATCATCCTCACCTATATCGTCTCGAAGCTGATGATTCCTGACCTCGGCGACGGTACCCTTTGGTGGAAGCTGGCTTCGATCATCTCCTGCGGAACGCTCGCTGGCGCGATCATCCCCGAACTGGTCAAGATTTTCACCTCGACCAAATCGAGCCACGTGAAAGAAGTGGTGACCTCCGCGCAGGAAGGCGGAGCCTCGCTGGGGATTCTGTCCGGATTTGTCGCCGGCAATTTCTCGGCGTACTGGCTGGGACTTTGCATGGTCGCGCTGATGGCGCTCGGCTACTACTTCACCATAGGGCTGTCGATGGCCAGCCTGATGCAGGCTCCCGCCGTCTTCGCGTTCGGCCTGGTTGCGTTCGGATTCCTGGGTATGGGGCCGGTCACGATTGCCGTGGACTCCTACGGGCCAGTGACGGACAATGCTCAATCGGTCTATGAGCTGTCCCTGATCGAAAATGTCCCGGGGATCGAAGGCGAGCTGAAAAAGGACTTCAACATCGATGTGAAGTTCGAGCGTGCTAAGCATCTGCTGGAAGCCAACGACGGCGCCGGCAACACCTTCAAGGCCTCGGCCAAGCCGGTGCTGATCGGCACAGCCGTGGTCGGCGCAACCACGATGATTTTCTCGATCATCATGGCCCTGACCAACGGACTTACCCATAACGTGCAGAACCTTTCGCTGCTGCATGCGCCTTTCATGCTCGGGTTGATTACCGGCGGCGCGATGATCTACTGGTTCACCGGCGCTTCCACGCAGGCTGTCACCACCGGTGCCTATCGCGCGGTTGAGTTCATCAAGGCGCATATCAAACTCGAGGGCGTAGAGAAAGCCTCTGTCGCCGACAGCAAGAAGGTGGTGGAGATCTGCACGAAGTACGCGCAAAAGGGGATGTTCAACATTTTCCTCGCCGTCTTCTTCGCAACTCTCGCCTTCGCCTTTGTTGAGCCGTTCTTCTTTATCGGCTATCTGATCTCCATTGCGGTCTTCGGGCTGTACCAGGCGATCTTTATGGCGAATGCCGGCGGCGCCTGGGACAACGCAAAGAAAGTGGTTGAGGTCGATCTGAAGCAGAAGGGGACGCCTCTGCACGACGCAACGGTGGTTGGAGACACTGTGGGCGATCCTTTCAAGGACACCTCGTCGGTAGCCATGAACCCGGTGATCAAGTTCACGACGTTGTTCGGATTGCTGGCCGTCGAACTGGCGGTCACGCTCGGTCAGGGGAATCACACGCTGGCGATCGCACTGGCGATAATCTTCTTCCTTGTATCGATGTTCTTCGTTCGGAAATCGTTCTATGGAATGAGGATTGGCTCCGACACCGGCAAGTGATCTCTTTTACGGATCGAGAGAGCGCCGCCTGGCAACGGGCGGCGTTTTTCTTTGCGCAAGGCGCTAGCAGGGCCTCTCGTCACGGGAATCTCGTAAACCCTTGTAAACCATAACTTTGCGTTGTGGATTTTATCGGGTTGCGATTCTCTTCCGGCAGAACCGACGCGGGCGCGTGGCCACTAACAGCTGCGTCGACGGTCATGCTATGGGCTGCGGAACCACTGGCTTTCCTACGACTTTCGTGGCCTTGCTGCGCAAATCGGCTGAAATTCGACCCCCGATGTGCCGAAGAATGGCCATCGGCAATTGGAGTCGGCCGTCGCTCGCCATGCCGCCGAGAAAAAGAGACGCCCCGGCCAGGCGTCCGGACTTCGCAAGTCCGGCCAGGGCCCGGGACGCGAATCCGGGAGAACGAACGTTGATTTCCCTCAAGAAATATCTCGACCAGAAAGATCTGCGGCCCCATCCCAGCGATACTCCGGACGAAACCGTACGGTGTTATCGCGCGCTGCTTCTCGCCATCGGCAAAAGCGCCGTCCACGGCAGCCCTGCGCTTGGCAACGATCTGGAAAGCGCTCTCAAAGGGCTGGAGCACCGCCTCTCCATTCATTCCTCGCCCTCCGCGCTTCTGCACACGGAGAAGCAGGTCGAGGTCCAGCTGCAGGAGTGGGGGTCACGCACCGCCGAGCACTTCAAAACCAGGGCCGACGAGGTCAAGGAACTCCTCATCGCTCTGGCCAAAACCGCCGAGGCGGTCGGCGACCGCAACCAGGGTTATACGAGCCAGTTCAAAGACCTGACCAAACGCCTCGAAACCATCGCCGACCTCGACGACCTGACCCAGATCCGCACCTCGGTGGTCGCCAGCGTTAAGGAGCTCAAGACCCACGTCGAACAGATGACGCGGGACAGCAAGCAGCTCGTCGATCAGCTGCGCTCCGAAGTCACCACCTACGAAACGCGTCTCAAAGCCGTCGAGAATCTGGTTCTGAAAGACGAACTCACCGGGGTTGCCAGCCGCCGCAGCGTCGAGGAACGCATGCAGCGGTGCATCGAAAACAAGCTGGCCTTCTGCGTAATCATGATCGACCTCAACGGATTCAAGCAGGTCAACGACAAGTACGGCCATCTCGCCGGCGACGATCTGCTTCGCCAGTTCGCCATGGAGTTGCAAATGTACACGCGCTCCGGCGACATGGTCGGGCGCTGGGGCGGCGACGAATTCATCGTGTTGCTGTCGGCCGACACCAACGGCGCCTCCAGCCACATGGACCGCATTCGCGAATGGGTCTTCGGCAAATACACCATTCAGCGCGGCGCGAACAAAGACGCCACCGTGATCCACATGGATGCGTCCCTCGGGCTGGCCGAATGGAAAGACGGAAACACCATGCAGGAAGTCGTCGCCGAAGCGGACATGGCCATGTACCGCGACAAGAACAAGAGCCGGGCGAAGGCGGCAGCGGCTCAGGCCGACCACGCCATGGCGTAATGGGCCAGGTGGCAGCAGGTTTTGCGCGCGGCGACCGGGGGCTGGACTACTCCAGATCGTCCTCGGCCGCTGCCGCAACCGGAACCCCGCCCTGCCGCTTCATCAACAAATACCCGCGAATAAACGGATCAAGAAACCCGTCGAGAACCTTATCCACATCGCCGACCTCAACCTTGGTCCGGTGATCCTTCGCCATGCGATACGGCTGCAGCACGTAAGACCGGATCTGTGAGCCGAAGTTGATGTCGAGTTTGGAATCCTCGAGCTTCTTCGTCGCGGCCTGTTTCTTTTCCAGCTCGTACTCATAGAGCCGGGAGCGGAGCATCTTCATCGCCTTGTCGCGATTCTTGTGCTGCGAGCGCTCGTTCTGGCACTGCACCACGATACCG
>Ga0335073_10007865_pt1 | contig 14935 bp, 14 predicted proteins | sample Lox_Sample_22_FD_207093 | JGI IMG/M metagenome (GOLD analysis project Ga0335073, IMG submission 207093) | Soil microbial communities from Loxahatchee National Wildlife Refuge, Florida, United States - Lox_Sample_2.2 | ecosystem: Environmental > Terrestrial > Soil > Wetlands | place: USA... | reverse complement strand
GGAGGTTCGCGCGTTCGCGGCAAGCTCGGCATTGCGCCTGAACGACCCGTCGTGGTCTGCGTCTCCCGGATGGTGCCGCGCAAGGGCCAGGACATGCTGATCAAGGCGTGGCCGGCAGTACGCGAGCGGGCAGCTGGTGATCCGCTGCTGCTGCTCGTCGGCGACGGCCCCGACCGGACCCGGCTGGACCGCATGGCCCACGCGGCTGGCGTGGCCGACTCGGTGCTGTTCAGCGGCCCGGTCAGCTGGGCTGACCTGCCTGCCTATTACGACGCCGGCAACATCTTCGCCATGCCCTGCCGGACCCGGCGGGCCGGCCTGGACGTCGAGGGCCTCGGGATCGTGTACCTCGAGGCCTCGGCAACCGGGCTGCCCGTCATCGGCGGCGACTCCGGGGGCGCTCCGGACGCGGTGATCGACGGCGAGACCGGATATGTGGTGCCGGGTCGCGACCACCGCGTACTCGCCGACAGGCTCATCCAGCTGCTGGCCGATCCGGCTGGCGCCGCGGCCATGGGCGACAAGGGCCAGGCCTGGATTGACCGCGAATGGACTCAGGACCTGGTGGCCGCGAGACTTCAGCAGATCCTGGCCGGCGGCCCTCAGCGTGTGTAGAGGGCCTCGATGTCACTGACGAAGTCCTTACAGACCAGAGCGCGCTTCACTTTGAGCGACGGCGTCAGGTAGTCGTTGTCAGCGGTGAAGTCCACCGGAAGGATCTTGAACTTGCGGATGGACTCGGCCCTGGAAACGGCCAGGTTCGCATCGTCCACGGCAGCCTGGATGTCGGCAATCAGATCCGGATCCGTGGCCAGATCCGCCACGGTCGCGTCGGCTGGCTTGGCGTGCTGTCGCTTCCAGTGCTCGAGCGCCTCCTCATCGAGAGTGATCAGGCAGGCGATGAATGGCCGCTTGTCACCGACCACCATGCACTGGCTGATCAGCGGGTGCGCCCGCAGCCGGTCCTCGAGCACCGCCGGCGCGACGTTCTTCCCGCCGGCCGTGACGATGAGCTCCTTCTTCCGGCCGGTAACCCGCAGAAAGCCTTCGTCGTCGAGTGAGCCGAGGTCCCCGGTGTGCAGCCACCCCTCGCCGTCCAGAGTCTCGGCCGTTGCCGGCTCGTTGTGCCAGTAGCCGGCCGTGATGATGCCGCCGCGCAGCAGGATCTCGCCGTCGTCGGCGATCCTCGTGCTGACGCCAGGGAGAGGCTGGCCGACGGTGCCGACCTTGTTGCGCCTCGGCCGGTTAACCGTGGCGGCAGCCGATGTCTCGGTCATGCCATAGCCCTCGAGCACCGTGATCCCGGCGCCGCGGAAGAAGTGGCCGAGGCGCTCGCCGAGCGGCGCGCCGCCGGACACGGCGTATGTCACCCGGCCGCCCACGGCAGCGCGCAACTTTGAGTAGACGAGCTGATCGAAGATCGCGTGCCTAACCTGCAGGCCGAGACCTGGCCGGCCGCCGTCCTGTGCCTGGCTGTAGGCGATGGCTGTACTGGCGGCAGCGGCAAAGATCTTGCTCTTGGCCGGACTGGCGGAGGCCTGCTGCTGGGCGGTGTTGTAGACCTTCTCGAACACCCTCGGCACGGCGAGCAAGAAGGTTGGCCGGAACTCGCGCAGCCCTTCGGCAAGAGTGCTGGTGTCCTCCCAGTGCCCGAGGATCGCGCCAGACTCCAGGCAGCCGATCTGGATGATCCGAGCGAACACATGAGCCAGCGGCATGAAAAGCAAGGTCGATGCGTCCGCTGTCTCGAAGATCTCCGGCAGCGTGCCGTGTATCGCGTTGCGAACCGCGGACAGCAGGTTGCGGTGAGTCAGCTCGCAGCCCTTGGGCCGGCCCGTAGTGCCCGAGGTGTAGATGATCGTGGCAAGGTCCCCGGCGCGGCGGCTGGCCCGGCTCTGGCGGAGTTGCTCGTCGGTGACGCTGGCACCGCCGGCGGCCAGTTCACCCAGGCCGTCGATCCGCCAGAGCTGGCCAAGCTCAGGCAGCTGACCGCGAACGCTCTTGACGATTTCTTCATGCTTTTCGGTCTCAGTGATCGCCGCGCGGGCGCCGGAGTCGCCCATGATCCATTCCACCTGCTCGGCGGATGATGTTTCGTAGACCGGCACAGTTACGGCGCCCGCCGCCCAGATGGCGTAGTCGGCCAGGGTCCACTCATACCGCGTCCGCGACATTAGCGCGACCCGGTCACCAGGCTGGATGCCGACCGCGATCAGGCCTTTCGCCAGCCCCGCTACCTGGCTCTGGAATTCGGTCGCTGTTACGTCCTGCCACTGCCCGTCAGCCGAGCGCCTGCGAAGCATGATCTCGTCTGGATCAGTGGCCGCGCGGCTGAAGACCACGTCGGCTAGGCCGGCGTCGTCAGGGACCTCGATAAGGGCAGGGATACCGAATTCAAGCACTGAGCCTCCAGCTGCCACGTTCCGTCCTGACCTTCATCGACGTTACCCGCGCGGCTGCGCGGCACTCCGTCGCGGGCCGGCTAGGCGGAAGCGGCGGACTTGCCTACTGTAGGTGGATGCGCGTGCATGTGGTAAGCGACGTCCACGGCCGGGCGGACGCACTGCGCTCGGCTGGCGACGGCGCTGATGCGCTGATCTGCCTCGGAGACTTGCTGCTGTTTATCGACTATGCCAACAACAGTCAGGGGATCTTTCCCGACCTGTTCGGGGCCGAGCAGGCGCGGCGGCTGGTCGAGCTGCGGTCCGCCGGTAACTTCGACGAGGCACGGGAGATGTCGGGTGCGCTGTGGGCTCAGCTCGGCGGGGACCCGCGGCAGCACATCGAGGCGGCGGTGTCCCGCCAGTACGCCGAGCTGTTCTCGGCCATGCCGGTGCCCTCGTACCTGACGTACGGGAACGTGGACCTGCCCAGGCTCTGGCATCAGCACGTCAGGCCCGGCCAGCACGTACTGGACGGTCAGCGGGTGGAGCTAGACGGCTGGACATTCGGCTTCGTCGGCGGCGGGCTGAAAACCACCTACCGGACGCCGAACGAGCTCGATGACGAGGAGTTCGCGGCCAAGGTCGAGGCTATCGGCGACGTTGACGTGCTGTGCGCGCACATCCCGCCCGACGTGCCCGAGTTGCTGTACGACACCGTGGCCCGGCGGATGGAGCGGGGGAGTGAGGCGCTGCTGGCGGCGATTGAGAAGACCCGCCCCAGGTACGCGCTGTTCGGCCACGTGCACCAGCCGTTGCAGAGCAGGGTGCGGATTGGCAGCACCGAGTGCATAAACGTAGGCCATTTCCGCGCCAGGGGCACGCCGTACGTGCTGCAGTGGGGATAGCCGCTCGGGCCTGCCCGGTCCAGCGCGATGCGGGCCTGGAGGTACGCTCCGAATCATGGCCGACAAGACTTCCTCAAGCATCACCGTGGCCGCTGGGCGGCCGACAGTGATCGGGGTAATCGCCGATTTCGGCGCCTACCCCGGCTGGGCGACCGGCGTGCGATCAGCCGACGTCGTGGAGGAGGGACCGGACGGCCGGGCGCGACGGGTGAGATTCGGCCTCGACGCGGGCGTCATCCGGGACAGCTATGTGCTGGCCTACGAGTGGGACGGCGACGCGGCGGTCCGGTGGGAGCTGGCCGAGGCGGGCTCGATGGTGACCGAGATGTCCGGCGCCTACCTGCTAGCTGAGGATGGGACCGGTACCAGCGTCAGCTACGAGCTATCCGTCGGCACCAGGCTGCCCATGGTCGGAATGCTCAAGCGGCGCGCTGAGAAGACGATCATCGAGACTGCGCTGAAAGGCCTGAAGTCGCGGGCAGAGTCAGTGCAGAGCGCGGGGAGCAGCTAACGCCCGGCAGGCCGGGGGGCGCTGCGGCGTAGTGCATGAACCACGAGACGTGGCGGGGGACGACACGGGGAATGATCAGGAAATGGTGACACCGATGACTGAGCAGTCCGGGCCTTCAGACCCGTCAGAGCGGCCGGGTAACGAACGGCCAAGTACCGATCGGCCGGGCACAGATCGGCCGGGTACCGGCCGGTCGAGCACAGAGCGTCCTCGGCAGAGTTCTCCGCCGCCCCGCGTCGACCTGGTTGGAGATTTGCAGCGCTGGCTCATCCGCCAGGGTGCCAAGAACGTGCGGAAAGAGATTGGCGGACAGGTTCGCCGGTCTGTTGGGGGCGGACGCACCACCACGGCCGACGTATGGGATACCGCCACGAACGAGATTCCGCCTGAGGTGGGGGAGGCGCCGGAGTGCCAGTGGTGCCCCATCTGCCGGGCAGCCCGGCGGATGCGCGATAACGGCCCGGGCATCGGCGGGCAGCTATCCGGAGCGGGAGAGGCAGTAGCGTCGGCTGTCCAGGATGCGATGAGTGCGCTGGACGGCCTGCTGGCCAAGACCGGCGGTGGAAACGCACAAGGGGACAGGGACTCGCGGAAAACGTCGCCGCGCGCGACCGGGCCGCAGGCAACTGGGCCGCAGGGAACTGGCCAACACGGAACCGGGCCGCGCGGAACTGGCCCGGAGGGACCTGGAGCGTCTCCGTGGAGCACTGTGACTGACCGGGACGTATCCGCTGCACGGACTTCCGACGGGGCGGTAATTCAGCCGAACTCTGAGCCCGGCACGCAGGAGGATAGGCACGAGGATGAGCCTGACGATCGGAGTTGACGTTGGCGGCACCAAGGTCGCCGCAGGCGTCGTCGACGAGGGCGGGCACATTGTCGAGAAGCTAAAGAGAGACACTCCTGCTGCCAATCCGGACAGCACTGTTGACGTCATTGCGGCCGTCGTGAATGAGCTCCAGGCCAAGTACGACGTGGTTGCCGTGGGCATCGGTGCGGCCGGTTTTGTCGATCAGACCCGATCGACAGTGCTGTTCGCGCCGAATCTCGCCTGGCGCGACGAGCCAGTGAAGAAGCAGGTCGAGGAAAGAATTGGCCGGCCTGTCGTGGTCGAGAACGATGCGAACGCCGCGGCCTGGGCCGAGACGAGGCTAGGCGCTGCGCGCGATCAGCAAGATGTCGTGCTCATCACTGTCGGTACGGGCATCGGGGCCGGTCTCGTCCTCGACGGCCGACTGTACCGCGGCCGGTTCGGCGCGGCCGGCGAGCCAGGTCATTACCGGGTAGTGCCCGACGGACGCCTCTGCGGCTGCGGGAATCGTGGCTGCTGGGAACAGTACGCAAGCGGCAGCGCGCTTGTCGCGGAGGCACGCGACTTCGCTCGCCGTAGGCCGGACGCCGCAACTCGGATGCTCCAGCTCGGCAAAGGCGGGCCCGACGGAGTGGATGGGCCAGCGGTAACGAGGGCGGCACGGGAGGGCGATGTCGCGGCCGTACGCTGCTTCGACATCATCGGTGAGTGGCTCGGCGCTGGCCTGGCGGACCTGGCTGCCATTCTGGATCCTGGCTGTTTCGTAATCGGAGGCGGTGTATCGGAGGCGGGCGAGCTGTTGCTCGGTCCTGCCCGCGCGTCTTACGAGCACTGCCTTACGGGTCGTGCCTACCGTCAGTTCGCCGACGTGCGGCTGGCCGAGCTAGGGCCGGATGCCGGCCTGATCGGCGCGGCCGATCTGGCTATGAACGCCTGAGCCCCTCGTCCGACGACCGACTCTGCTCCGATCGCAGCACTGCGGACGGTCAGAGCACCGCGCCGTCATCATCGTCGTCGCGCGGCGACCGGTCGCCCAGCTTGACGATAAGAGTCGCGAAACCCCCGACGAAGGCTGCGACAGCGATGAAAGCCGCGGTCGCGGAAACCGCCATATGCAGGAAGAGGCTGACGACAAGCAAGTAGCCAGGCCCGCCGATGACGCCCACCCAGGCGGCCTTCGAAATCGGGTCGAGCTTGGCCGGCGGCGGGAGGGGCGCGGCAGCGTACGGCTCGTCCTCCTCATCCGGCGGCGAGTAGTCGCGTGGTCTCCCTGTGTAGCGGACGATCCTGGTCCGGTCGGTTGGGAAGTAGGTGCCAGCAAGTCCGCTCGGGGCATCGCGGGTGATAACCGGATCCCCTGCCGGGTCCTGGTTCAGCACGTCTGGCCCGGCTGGGTCTGCCTTCGATGGATCCGCGCTCGCTGGGTCCGCGCTCAGCAGGTCATTGCTCGCGGAACCGGAGCCCGCGGGGTCGGTGTCGCTGGCTGTCGGCCAGGCGACATCCTCGCTCGACGGCCATGGTGGGTCGGTCGATTGGTCCGTGGGGGTATCAAAGCGGGCGATCAGGTCACGCCAGGCCGCCTCGTCTCCGCTAACCTGTCCGTCGATGTCCCCCGGTCCGCTCATCGGCCGTCATTCCCTGCTTGTCGATTCCCTGCTGGCGTCACTCGTTGATTCCCGCTTAACCTCGCTTTGTATCCGCACGAACTCAAGGCTCCCGGCAAATATTGCCTCTGCGTCGTTGTCGAGTGTGGCCACGTGATAGCTATCTGGCAGTTCCCGCACCTCGAGCTGACCCGGCCGCAGTGCGCTGGCCAGGACCTTGAGGCTTCCGGGGCCCACCACGTGGTCGTCCGTGCTGTGGAAAGCCAGGATCGGCTGGGTTAGCTCGCTCAGGTGCTGCTGCGTTGACCGCCACAGGCCAGGAAGGGTCGCCGCGGCCTTGGTTGGCGTCCGGTCGTAGCCGAGTTCGGTCGCTTGCGGATTCTTGATATCGCTGGCAATGCCCTTAACCGACGGCACGAGCAGTTTCAGCACTGGCGCGATGGCGAACAGCGCCTTGTTGTCTACGATCAGCGACGGATTTACCAGCACCAGCCCGCGAACTGCCGGGCCGCGAATCTCGGCCAGCCGCACAGCCAGGCAGCCGCCCATTGAGAGCCCCATCACAAAGATCTCGTCGCACCTCTGCTGGAGCTCATTGAATGCCCGGTCGACCTCGGCGAACCAGTCCTCCCATCGCGTCCGGGCCATTTCCTGCCAGGTCGTCCCGTGCCCTGGCAGCCGGGGCAGTGACACGGTCAGCCCAGCTTTGGCGAGATACTCGGCCCAGGGCCGCAGTGACTGCGGACTGCCGGTGAAGCCGTGGCAGAGCAGGGCGCCGGTCGGACCACCGTCGTGGGCGTAAGCCTCCGCTCCTGGCATGATCGGCATTGCCGGTCTCCTCTCCGCGACCGCCCGGCGGGTGCGGGCTTATCCACGAATCGTCGCATGTCCAGTTAGGACGCGGCACACCGAACTCCGCGAGTTTGTCGTGAGCCCGCTCTTCTCGTGCTCTACTTGCGTGTCGTAATGGTTGGCTGCAGTCTTACGATCATGGGGATATGTCTTCTCGCCCTGCAACCCGGCAGTTCAGCGCCGGATGGTCCGGCCGCAATCGCGGTGGCGAGGATCGGGGCACCAATGCCGCTCAGCGCCGGGCTCTGCCCGGCGCTCTGGCTCCGATCTGAGGCATGACTGATGTATTACTGGGTGGTCAAGGCAATAATCGCTCCGTTCCTGCGGGTGATCTTCCGGCCATGGGCCGAGGGGACGGATAACGTGCCGCGCGAGGGCCCGGCGATCCTGGCCAGTAACCATCTGTCGTTTTCTGATCACTTTTTTGCGCCGCTGCCGCTGCCGCGGAAGGTGGTCTTCCTGGCCAAGGCCGAGTATTTCACCGGCCGCGGCCTCAAAGGCCTGATCAGCAAGGCGTTCTTCCGCGGCGTGGGGCAGATTCCCATCGACCGGAGCGGGGGTGCCGCCAGCGAGCGGGCGCTACGCACCGGGCTGCGCGTACTGGCCGCGGGCGAACTACTGGGCATTTACCCGGAGGGTACGCGGACGCCAGACGGGCGGCTGTATCGCGGCAAGACCGGGGTTGCCCGGCTGGCCCTTGAGGCCAGGGCGCCGGTTATCCCGACCGCCATGATTGGCGGCTTCGAGTTTCAGCCCCCAGGCAAGCTGGCACCGAGGCTGGCCATTCGGCCGGGCGTCCGGTTCGGCAAGCCCCTGGACTTCTCGCGTTATTACGGCCTGGAACAAGACCGGATCGTCCTGCGCGCGATGACGGACGAGATCATGTACGAACTCATGAAGCTATCCGGCCAGGAGTACGTCGACGAGTACGCTCAGCGGGCCAAGAACCGCCTCACTCATCCGCTGCGGCACGGCGACGGTGCGGCCCGGCGTGACGAGACCGCGTCACTAACCGCTGACGAGGATTAGCAACGGGCCTAACCCCTTTGGCCTAATGAGCCCAACCTTTGGTCTGGCTGATTGCGCTTCGCCAGGCGGCGTGGGCCGTCTCGTCCCGCGGACCGGGTTCGAACCGGCGATCCAGCTTCCAGATCGCTTCGAGCTCGGCAGGCGAGGACCAGACGCCGGTGGCCAGACCGGCCAGGAACGCTGCCCCGAGGGCCGTCGTCTCCGCGACCACCGGGCGCTCGACCGGACGCTGGATCTGGTCAGCTTGCAGCTGCATAAGCAGGTCGTTGGCACTGGCGCCACCGTCGACCCGGAGTGCAAGTCCCGCGTCAGCGGCCGGCGCCCCCGCCTCGGCCGCCATTACGTCGACAACGTCGCGTACCTCGAATGCGATCGCTTCCAGCGCGGCCCGGATTAGGTGGGCCCTGGTAGTGCCCCTGGTCAGACCGAATATGGCACCGCGCGCCTGCGGATCCCAGTCCGGCGCGCCAAGCCCGGTGAGCGCCGGGACGAACACGACGCCGCCGGAGTCGGGTACGGACAGGGCCAGAGCCTCGCTCTGACCGGCGTTGTCCAGCAGCCCGAGTCCGTCCCGCAGCCACTGAATCGCGGCGCCAGTAACGAAGACTGAGCCTTCCAGCGCGTATGTCAGCTCGCCCGACGATGACAGCCAGGCGACCGTCGAGAGCAGCCCGGCGTCCGAGCGCACGACCTGCGACCCCGTGTTGACCAGCACGAATGACCCTGTGCCGTACGTGCACTTGACAGCCCCCGGCGCGAAGCATGCCTGCCCGAACAGCGCGGCCTGCTGGTCCCCGGCGATCCCGGCGATCGGCACCGCCAGTCCGAGGAAGGCGGCCGGGTCGGTATGCCCAACCAGCGCGGTGGACGGCACCACTTCGGGCAGCGCGTGCGGCGGGACGCCGAAGAGCGAACACAGCTCGGCCGACCACTGTCCGGAGGAGATGTCGAATAGCAGCGTGCGGGAGGCATTTGAGGCATCAGCAATATGCCGTCGGCCGCCGGTTAGCCGTGCGAGCAGGTACGAGTCGACGGTGCCGACGACCAGCGCTCCGTCCTCGATTCCGGCCCAGGTGGCAGGCTCGTTCTCGGCCAGCCAGGTCAGTTTGGTCGCGGTGAAGTACGGGTCGATTCGCAGCCCGGTGAGCTCGGCCACCCTCGGCTCCGCGCCTGACTCCCGCAGCCGGTCGCAGATTGCCGCCGTCCGCCGGTCCTGCCAGACGATGGCCCGGCGCGGCGCGGCCAAGGTCGTGCGGTCCCAGATAACTGCCGTCTCCCGCTGATTGGTCAGGCCCACGCAGGCGACAGGCGGTGAGCCTGCCGCCTCCAGTGCCTGGGCGCAGGCTGCCAGGGTTGCCTGCCAGATCCCTTCAGGCAGGTGCTCAACCCACCCAGGCTGTGGGAAATACTGTCGGAATTCCTGGTATCCGCGCCCCGCGAGCGTGCCTTCTTCGGTCACGATGAGAGCCGTCACGCCCGTGGTGCCGGCATCGATTGCCAGAACGGTCATGGCCACTAGTGTGACGGTAGCGAATACGAGAAAGGGCAGGCATGCGAGTCGGAGTCCTCACTGGGGGCGGAGATTGCCCCGGACTGAACGCCGTTATCCGCGCGGTCGTGCGGACCGGGGTAGCCGAGCATGAGATGGAATTCATCGGCTTCCGGGATGGCTGGCGTGGCCCGCTTGAGGGCGACACGATGGTGCTGGACGTCGAAGCCGTACGCGGGATCCTGCCACGTGGCGGGACCATTCTCGGGTCGTCGAGGACTAACCCGGCCCATGCGTCACACACCGCCGACGGCAAGACGGGGATCGAGCGGGTCAAGGAAAACCTCGACAGCCTGGGCGTGGATGCGCTGATCGCGATCGGTGGCGAGGACACCCTTGGAGTGGCCGGCAAGCTGCATCAGGCGGGCGGCAATGTTGTCGGCGTGCCCAAGACGATTGACAACGACCTCGGAGCCACTGACTTCACCTTCGGCTTCGATACGGCGGTGAATATCGCCATGGAGGCCATCGACCGCCTGCACACCACGGCTGAGAGCCACCACCGGGCGCTGATCGTCGAGGTCATGGGTCGGCATGCCGGCTGGATCGCACTGCACGCCGGAATGGCGGGCGGGGCAAACGTGATCCTCATCCCGGAGAAGCCGTTCGACATCGAGCAGGTCTGCCAGTACGTCCAGCACAGATTCCAGACCAAGTACGCCCCGATCGTGGTGGTCGCTGAGGGCGCGATGCCGAAGTCGTCGGACGAGACTGCTGCCGACCAGGAGCTTGACGCATTCGGCCACGTCCGGCTCGGAAACCGCGGCATCGGCCAGCAGCTTGCCGACGAGATCGAGCGGCGGACCGGTAAGGAGGCCCGCTGCGCCGTCCTCGGGCACATCCAGCGCGGCGGCACGCCGACCGCGTTCGACCGGGTGCTGGCGACCAGGTTTGGCGTGCACGCAATCCGGGCGGTTGCCGATGGCGCCTTCGGCTCCATGGTCGCGCTACGCGGGACCGACATTGTCAGGGTGCCGCTGGCACAGGCAACGGAGCAGCTGAAGCTCGTCCCGCCGGAGCGCTACGCCGAGGCCGAGGTTTTCTTCGGCTGAGCTGGGCGACATTTACGCCCGCTGCGCATCCCGTCGGCGCCGGCCGTCTGCACGCTACGCTCGGACCGTGATAGACCGTGACACTGCGCTGGGGTGGATTGAGCGCTGGGACAGTCAGCAGCAGGGCTATCTGCCAGACCGCGAGGACCGGTTCACCGCGCTGATCGACGCGATCGAGGAGACCGCCGGGCGGCCCGATCCGCTCGTGCTCGACCTCGGAAGCGGACCCGGCTCACTCTCGGTCCGCTTGCTGCGACGGATCCCTGCCGCCACGGTTGTTGCGATTGACGCTGACCCCCTGACGCTCGGCCTCGGCCGGGCTGCCTGGAGCGATCTGGCCGGGCTCCGCTTCGTGGACACTGACCTGCGCGTACCCGGATGGTCGGGCAGCCTGGGCCTGGACCGCCAGCCTGATGCGGCGGTCAGCACGACAGCGCTGCACTGGCTGACCAAGCAAGCGCTGACTGCGGTGTATGCCGAGCTCGCAGCCATGCTGCGGCCAGGTGCGCTGCTCCTGAACGGTGATCACATGAGCGCGGACGATTCCGAGCCAACTCTTGGGCGGCTTGGCCGGGTGCTGATCGAGCGAGAGGAGCAGCGACGGATGCCCGGTGGGCTAGCCGAGACGTGGACGGACTGGTGGGCGGCAGCGGCAGCCGATCCTGCGCTGGCGGGCCTGGTTGCCGAGCGCGCCGCGCGCAGGGTCGACTCCGAGCATCATGGCTCGCCCGCTGGGCGACTGAGCGTGCAGATGGCTGCGCTGCGCGCGGCAGGATTCGCCGAGGTCGGCACCCTTTGGCAGCGCGGTGACAGCCGCCTGCTCTGCGGCGTGCTTGCGGCCTAGGCCGCTCAGTCGCTGTCTGGGCGATAGCGCGCCGGGCGGAATTGCCGGGTCCAGATGACGGCATTGCCGCCGAACCGGGTCAGGATGGCGCCGGTAGCAAGCAGTGACCTGGTCCGGCGCAGCATCGCTACGTCAGCGACGCCGCTGCCCAGGTTTGACTGAATCGTGATAGCTGGCCGCCAGCCGTGCACGCTTGCCTGCAAGATCAGTCCAGCTGCCGCCGCCGCGGCCGGGGTGGCCGTGATCAGCACGCTGCCGCCCGGGCCCCGCGCCAGCCGACCGGGCCAGGCATGCACGTTGGTGGGAATCCTCTGCCAGCGGACACCGTTCCAGTGCGCCAGCACGAGGCGGACGGAGCCTGCGCTGACTTCGTCGCCAACGACCCAGACGCTGTCGTCTGATATCGCCAGTACGTCGTGAAGGGTGACCCCGGCCAGGGCGCGGCCGGTGTGTACCCGCCGCCAGGTCCTTCCCTGGTGCACCAGGATCGAGTCTGTCCTCGGGTCGGCGGCGATGGCCCAGATGTCGTGCCGAGAGGCGGCGCTCGCCCGGTAGATGGATGCCGCAGCACCACGGACCCGTCGCCAGTACTGGCCGTTGAAGTGCCAGGTCCCTGTTTCGCGTGCTCCGCCTGCGGTGGTGCCGAACACCCAGACATCGCTGGCCGAGACGGCAGCCAGGCCAGTGATCATTCCGCTGGGCCAGCGCATGGCAAGCCGCCAGCGTGTGCCGTTCCAGTGCAGCACGTACCTGCCGTACTCGCTAGCTGCCCAGATGTCGCGTGCGGACGGTGCGCTGGCGTCGCTGATGAAACCTGTGAGCCCCGCTGGCAGCGCTGACGGTGTCAACGTGCGGCCATTCCAGCGCTCGGCTACCGGCCTGCTCACGCCACCTGGATTAGTGCCGCCGAATACCCAAGCCTGCCGGCCGCCAGTAGCCACGATGACTGAGTAGCCGGAGGCGTTACCCGGCATCCCGTAGTGGCGGCTGACCGCAACCTGGAAAGCTGATGCCCTCGCCCGGACCTGCGGCGCGGAAGGATCTGGGGCGCTCACCCCGCCTGGGGCTGCCGGCCGGGCAATCGCCGGGACGGCAACGCCGCTTAGCGCCAGGACGGGAACAAGTCCCGCCAGGGCCGCGGTGAAGCGGATCCTCAGCATTGGTGTCCCCGCATGTCCAGCCACAGCTCATTGTTCGCGTGTACGCAACATTCAGGTCAAGGCTTTACCAAAGATACCTGCAAGGTGCGCTTAATGCGTCCCCGATAGTGGCAGGGGACCGGCAGACGGTGTGCAGAGCTTGGAGCCCGAGGTGATGACGTGCGCATTGGCCTGCAGATCCCGGACTTTAGCGGGGCTGGCGGCGCTCACCAGCTGGGACGGCGGCTGGCGGAAGTGGCCAGGACAGCCGACGACGCTGGGTTCGACAGCATCGCGGTGATGGATCACTTCTTCCAGATTCACGTGATTGGCCCTCCCGAGCAGGACATGCTCGAGGCCTACACGACCCTCGGCTACCTGGCCGCCAGCACGACCCGGACCCGGCTGCTGACCCTCGTGACCGGCGCGGTGTACCGGTACCCAGGGATCCTGGCCAAGATTGTCACGACTCTTGACGTGCTTTCGGGCGGTCGTGCCTGGCTAGGCATCGGCGCGGCCTGGAACGAGGAAGAGTCGCGCGGCCTGGGCATCCCCTTTCCGCCGGTCGCTGAGCGCTTCGAGCGCCTAGAGGAGACGCTGCAGATCTGCCTGCAGATGTGGCGGGGGGATGAGTCGCCCTTCGACGGCGAGTACTACCACCTTCAGCGCCCGCTGAACCGGCCGGCGCCGGTCTCCCAGCCGCATCCGCCGATCATGATTGGCGGCGGCGGCGAGCGGAAGACGTTGCGGCTCGTTGCCCGGTATGCCCAGGCGTGCAACCTGTTCGCCGGTCCCGACCTGTCCCGCAAGCTTGACGTCCTGCGCGCGCACTGCGACGCGGAAGGCCGCGACTACGACGAGATAGAGAAGACCTGCTACTTCACCTTTGACGTGGGGGAGCGGGGCGAGCGAACGGACGAGGTCAACGACCAGCTGGCCGGGCTCGCCGACATGGGCTTTGACATGGCCATTGGCTCGGTGGCGGGCGTCTGGAGCCTGCGGCCGCTTGAGATCATCGGAGCTGACGTGATCCCGGTGGTTGCCAGGCTCTGACCAGGAGCTCAGCCTCAACGGCATGGCCAACGGGCCATGGCCGGACGGGCCGGAGCGCCATTGCTTCCGGCCCGCAGGTTAGAGCTGCGCCCTGGTCGCGGGAACGGCGATCAGGCGACCGGCGCGGCCGACGCGGCTTTCGCGGGCTGCTTCGCCGGCGTAAGCGTCCGCCCGAGCAGTTGCGGAAGGCTGTGCACCATCGCTGCAAGGTCACTTATGTCATCGCCGGTCAGGGCCTGATCCCCATCGCACATCGCGGCAGCAGGGTGGGGGTGGACGTCGACGATGATGCCGTCGGCGCCGACCGCTATCGCCGCGCGGCTCAGCGGCAGCACGAGGTCACGTCGGCCGCCCGAGTGTGACGGGTCGACGATGACAGGCAGGTGCGACAGCCGCTGCGCGACCGGAACGGCGCTGATATCGAGCGTGTTCCTCGTGGCGGTCTCGAAGGTCCTGATACCGCGCTCGCAAAGGACGATGTCCAGGTTGCCGCGCTGAGCGATGTACTCGGCGGCCATCAGCCACTCTTCGATGGTGGCGTTCATCCCTCGCTTGAGTAGCACCGGCTTGTCCGCCGAGCCAACGGCCTGGAGCAGCGTGAAGTTCTGCATGCTGCGGGTGCCGACCTGCAGCATGTCCGCGTAGGAGCTGACCAGGTCCACCGACGCCGGGTCGATGACCTCGGTCACCACGGGCAGTCCGGTCTCAGCCCTGACATCAGCCAAGATCCGCAGCCCAGCCTCACCGAGGCCCTGGAACGCGTACGGCGAGGTTCGCGGCTTGAAGGCGCCGCCACGCAGCAGCGATGCGCCGGCCGCTTGTGCCATGCGCGCCGACGTCAGGGTCTGCTCAGCAGTCTCGACGGTGCACGGCCCGGCAATCACGGTCAGGTGGCCAGGGCCGATTGGCACGCCGCCTACGGTGATAACCGAACGGCTGGGGTGGTGCTCCCGGCTCACAAGCTTGTACGGCACCGAGATGCGGACGACGTCGCTGACGCCGGGGTAGCTGCGCAGGTTGAGAGCGCCGAACTGCTCCACGTCACCGACCAGGCCGATGATCGTGCGGGATACGCCGCGGCTGACGAAAGCCTCGCCGCCCGCAGTGTTGATTAGCTCAACGATCGCGTCAACATCGCTCTCGGTGGCCTCGGGGGCCATCACCACCACCATCGCGTCCTCCTGGTTCCATCATGACGAAAT
>Ga0335073_10007864_pt1 | contig 14935 bp, 16 predicted proteins | sample Lox_Sample_22_FD_207093 | JGI IMG/M metagenome (GOLD analysis project Ga0335073, IMG submission 207093) | Soil microbial communities from Loxahatchee National Wildlife Refuge, Florida, United States - Lox_Sample_2.2 | ecosystem: Environmental > Terrestrial > Soil > Wetlands | place: USA... | reverse complement strand
GCAACGACATGCTGCGAACGTTGGCCGTGGCGCGGCTCATGATGCCAATGATGAACATTCAGGCGCCTCCGAATCTGTCGGATCCTCATTATGCGGATCTGCTGGATGGAGGAATCAACGATTGGGGAGGTATTTCTCCGCTGACGCCGGACTTCATCAATCCGGAAAAACCGTGGCCGCATTTAGATGAACTGCGGCGCAGGACCGAGGCAAAGGGGTTCGAGTTAAGGCAGAGATTACCGGTGTATCCCGAGTATGAAGCTCAGGCTTCGCGACAGAGTGAGCTGCTGAAGAAACGGATTGAATCCAGCGAGATTTCTCAGGGCTGGATGGAGACGCAGCAGGCCTCGTCTCTTCAAGAAGGGGCGGCATGATCACGGTTCTGACGGGCGGCACAGGCGGGGCAAAGTTTGTGGATGGGCTTCGGCAAATTTTGCAGCCCGACGAGCTGACAATCATCGTCAACACGGGCGACGACCTGATGTGGTGGGGACTCTACGTTTCTCCGGATGTCGATTCGATCATGTACATGCTGGCCGGGAGACTAAGCCAGGAGCGCGGATGGGGCGTGAAGGGCGACACATTTTATTGCCTGAAGGCGATGGCGCAATTGGGGCAACCGACCTGGTTCAACACGGGCGATCGCGATCTGGCGACGCACATTTTTCGCTCGAAGCTGATGGCCGAGGGCAAGACGCTGAGCGACGTGACGGCGGAGATCGCGACGCGACTCGGAGTGAAGGTACGTGTTCTACCCATGAGCAATTCGCGCGTGGAGACGCGGGTGTTGACTCCGGCGGGTGAATTAAGCTTCGAGGAGTATTTTGTGCAGCGCTGGTATCAGGACCCGGTGGAGTCGGTGCGGTTTGCGGGCGCATCGGATGCGGAGCCGGCTCCGGGAGTGATTGACGCGATTCGGTCGGCGGATCTGGTGCTACTAGCGCCTAGTAATCCCATCACGAGCATCGGGCCGATTCTCGCGGTACCCGGCGTGCGAGAGGCTTTGCGGGAAAGCCGGGCACGAATCGCGGCGGTGAGTCCGATTGTTGGAGGCGAGGCGGTGACCGGTCCGGCGGGTACATTGCTGGCGGCACAAGGGTTCGCCGTCTCGATCGCCGGAATTGCGGATTGCTATCACGACTTTCTTGACCTGCTAGTCGTCGATTCGAAAGATGGCGCGGCAGCAGAGAAGTTGCAAGAGACCGGCATGCGCGTGCTCTGCACGCAGACCATTATGCGCACGAACGAAGCCCGGGTCGCGCTGGCAAAGACGGTGGTGAACGCCGGCCGACAATCTCTGGCGGTGCAGGCAGCAACCGAGCCATCATGATTCTGGTTCCGGTCAAAGATCTATCAAAAGCGAAACAGCGGCTTTCCGCGGTGTTGAGCGCGGAGGAACGTTTTGCGCTGGCACAGGCGATGTGTCACGACGTGCTCGAGACGCTGGCAAATTGGAAACGGAGGCGGGGTGTGGCCGTGGTCACGAGCGATACGTTTGCGCGCGACTTGGCTGGTCAATTTGGCTTTGATGTGATCGCGGACGATGACAACACTGGGGAGACAGACGCGATCGAGATGGCCACGGCTGTGTGCTGGGAGCGAGGCGAGCTGAACACGCTGGTTGTTCCGGCGGATATTCCTCTGATTGAGAGCTCAGAACTGGAAAAGATTGTGGACGCGGCTCCGGAACGAGGAGCAGTGCTTGTGCCAGATGCAGCGCGGCGCGGAACGAATGCGGCATGGCGCGCTCCGGCAAATTTGTTTCCGCTGCGGTTTGGGAATGATAGCTTTTTGCCCCATCTCGCGGCCGCAAAGACCACGGGTCTGCCGTGCGTGGTACTCGACTTGCCAAGTATCGCTCGTGATATTGATCGAGCGGAGGATCTCAGCGTCGTGGCAGCGGCTGCTGGAGAGCGGCGGTCGCAGAAACTGCTCCGCAGCTGGAAGCTAGATGATCGATTTCAGGTCGTGAATGGGTAAGACGGGGAGATCGGGTCATCGCAACTCACTGGTGGCCGATTCCGTCCAGCAGAGACCAGGAGAGGTTCGAATCCTCCCGCTCGCAGTTGAAGAGGACATCCGTCCGGGCACGTCGCTGAGCGAGATATTATTGAGCGCAGCCAGGAAAGCGCGGGTGCGATTGGAGGATGGCGACGTTGTAGTGGTGAAACACAAAGTGGTGTCGAAGGCGGAGGGCGCGATAGTGGCGCTGGACAGCATTCGGCCGTCGCGCCGCTCACGTTATTGGGCTCGCCGCTATGGACTAGACGCTCGCGTCAGTGAATTGGCGCTGCGCGAGAGCCGTCGAGTCGTGCGCCGTAAGAACGGCGTGATGATTAGCGAGACGCATCATGGATTTGTTTGCGCCAATAGCGGGGTTGACGTGTCGAATGTGGATGGCGGACGCCATGCAGTGCTGTTACCGAAAGACCCGGATCGCTCGGCAACGAGGTTGCGCGCGAATATAAAGAAGAGAACGGGAGCGGACGTTGCGGTGATCATCAGCGACAGTTTCGGCCGTCCGTGGCGCGAAGGACTGACCGAGGTCGCAATTGGAGTCGCGGGGATGCGGCCGCTGGTAGATTATCGCGGGCAGCGCGATTCGCATGGTTATCCGCTGCATGCGACCATCGATGCGGTCGCCGATGAATTGGCTTGCGCTGCCGGACTCGTGTGCGGAAAGTTACTTGGCACGCCGGCGTGCGTCGTTCGGGGCTATGTTTATCGCAAGGCTAACGGGCGAGCGCGAGAATTGGTGCGGCCTGCCAATCGCGATCTGTTTCGTTAGATAACAGGAGAATGTTGTGACCGAGAAAGTTGAACTGAACCAGTTTCCGCAGTTGAGTTGGGAAGAGGCGGCGAAGCCCGCATCTTCTGCAATCCGCCGCGCCTTGGAGCGTGTCTTTGAAACGCAAGACGGCGGCGTCTTGAGCGAGACCGAACGCCATGACCTCGCGCGTGCCTCTGGCGCCGATCTAATCGCTTTACTGGTTGCGGCCGACACGCTGCGTCGCGACCTCGTAGGAAATATCGTCACTTATGTAGTCAATCGCAATATTAATTTCACCAATATCTGTTTTGTCGGATGCAAGTTCTGCGCGTTCAGCCGTGGGCCGCGAGAAGGCGATACGTATTTTCATTCTCTCGACGATATGGCACGCAAGACAAAAGAAGCCCGTGAGTTGGGGGCGACCGAGGTCTGCATCCAGGGTGGGCTGCCGCGCGACCTGCATCCTTTTTATTACCGGGACATTTTGCGCGCGGTGAAAAGTGCAGTGCCCGACATGCATGTGCATGCTTTCTCTCCGATGGAGATCGTCTACGGCGTGGAACTCACGGGAATGCCGCTGCGCGATTATCTTTGCATGTTGCGGGACAACGGACTCGACACGCTGCCGGGCACAGCGGCCGAGATACTGGATGACGAAGTGCGCCAAGTTCTGTCGCGGAACAAGGTTTCGGTGGCGCAGTGGCAGGAGGTTATCAGAACTGCCCACCAATGCGGGATTCGCAGTACATGCACGCTGATGTACGGACATATGGAAACTCCGGAGCATTGGGTGCGGCAACTTTCGATGTTTCGCGAGATTCAATCGGAGACGGGCGGATTTACGGAGTTCGTGCCTTTGGGCTTTGTGCACCAGAACACTCTTCTGTTTCAGCAGGGACTGGCACGCAGCGGTCCGACTCTCGAAGAGCATCTGAAGATTCACGCGCTGGCGCGCATTCTACTGGCGGGATCGATTGCCAACATTCAGGTCTCGTGGGTGAAACTCAACCGCGGTGTATCGCAGCTGTGCCTGCAAGCGGGAGCCAATGATTACGGCGGCACGCTGATGGAAGAAAATATTTCGCGGGAGGCTGGCGCAACGGCGGGGCAATATACTAGCCCGGAGGATTTTCAGTCGATGATTCTCGAGATTGGGCGCATTCCCGCGGAGCGGAATACGAAATACACGCAGATGAAGATCAAGATGCCGCTGGAGTGCCGATGTGACATTTCGGAAGCGCCGCTGGGCGAAGACTCGCAGCTCTCGATTGGCTATGCGGAGTTCGCGTGAATCGCAGCATCGCGGTGATAGGAGGCACGGGTCCGGCCGGAACGGGATTAGCATTGCGCTGGGCACGCGCCGGCGAAACGATCATCATCGGCTCGCGAGAGGCGGGGCGCGCGGAACAAGTGGCAGAGAAGATTCGGCAGAGGGTCGGGAAAGATGCGAACGTTTCCGGCTTGGAGAACTCGGCGGCGTGCGCCGCGACCGATCTTCTGATGCTGACAGTGCCGTTCGAGGGACAGGCCGAACTGTTGAAACAGTTGAAGCCTGCGATTCGTGCTGGCAGTGTTCTGATTGATGCGACCGTGCCGCTCGCGGCCAGCATTGGCGGGCGCGCCACGCGCGTGCTCGGCGTTTGGCAGGGGTCAGCCGCGCAACAGAGCGCCGAGCTTGTGCCCAAGGGAGTCTCCGTAGCGGCGGCTTTCCATAATTGCTCGGCAGATGTGCTGAATGGAGACGGGGATGTCGACTGCGACGTCATCGTCTGCAGCGACGATCCCAATGCGACCCAGATTGCGATGGAATTGGCGGCGAAGATTCCACGGATTCGCGCCATCGACGGTGGCAAACTGGAGAACGCGCGCATCGTGGAGCAGATTACGGCGTTGCTGATCGGGCTGAATATACGTCATAAGGGACACGGTGGGGTGCGGATTACGGGATTGCCGGAGACGGCATATCAAGGCGGACGGAATTCCTAGTTGTTGTTTCCTTCGTTCAGCCAGTCCGAGCGCCGTTTATATCCGCGTCGTTTATATCGATGACCAATCTTGCCAGCCGCGGACCCGCCATCGAATTTGATCATGCCTCCTTCTGGCTGAATGGGCGACCCATCCTCAATCAAGTAAGCTTCTCGGTTCAAGCGGGCGAAACCCTGGCGCTGCTCGGTCGGAGCGGTTCGGGGAAGACGACCGCGCTCAAGCTGATCAATGGCCTGCGCCTGCCGACCGGCGGCGAAGTGCGGGTGCACGGACGACGCACTTCGGAGTGGGATCCGATCCGCCTCCGTCGAAGTATCGGATACGTGATGCAGGAGGGCGGGCTATTTCCACATTTCTCAGTCGAAAAGAACATTGGCCTCGTTCCGCGGATTGAAGGGTGGGAGGAAAGGCGGGTGCGGGATCGCGTGAGCGAGTTGCTCGAGACAGTCCGACTGAATGGAGATGTGGTTTCGCGCTACCCGGGCGAGCTTTCCGGGGGACAGCGCCAGCGAGTGGGAATTGCGCGCGCATTGGCGGCTGATCCGCCCATTCTGATTATGGACGAGGCATTTAGCGCTCTCGATCCGATCACGCGCGCAGAGATGCAAAAAGAATTTCTAGAGCTGCAACGGCGCGTCCGCAAAGCCGTGGTATTTGTGACGCACGATCTGCGCGAGGCGATGCTGTTGGGAGATCGCATCGCGCTACTCGAAGATGGGCACTTAGTCGCGAATCTGACGCCGGCAGAATTTCCGGACTCGCAGAGCCCAATCGTCCGCGCCTACGTGCAAGCATTCTCGGATCCAATGGCGAAAAGGAGATCGGCATGAGCCTTTGGCATTTTGTCGTTGTCAATCGCGCGCAGTTGCTTGATCTGACGGTGGAACACATCACGCTGGCCGGTGTGGCAACGTTGATCGCGGCTGCCGTGGGTATTCCGCTCGGTATCTTGATCACGCGCGTGCCACAACTGAGCAAGCCTGTGTTGGGAAGCGCGAATGTTATTCAGACGATCCCGAGCCTGGCGCTGTTTGGCTTTCTTCTTCCGGCCCCGTGGCTAGGGGAGCGCGCAGGGCGTTTGGCGATTTTCGCCCTTGCGCTCTACGGGCTCCTGCCGCTGATTCGCAATACCTACACGGGCATTCGCAATGTTGATCCAACCGTGCTCGAGGCTGGTCGGGCGATGGGATTGACGGATCGACAATTGCTATTTCAGGTGGAGCTACCTCTGGCTTCGGGAGTGATCATTGCGGGACTGCGAATTGCGGCGGTGCTTTCGATTGGCGTGGCGACGATTGCGGCGGCGGTTGGCGCGGGAGGCTTGGGCGAATTTATTTTTCGCGGCCTCGCTATGGTGAACAATCAGGTGATTCTTGCAGGAGCGATTCCGGCGGCGCTGCTGGCATTGGTGACGGATTCTTTTCTGGGTTGGCTGGAACGGCGGTTGAATGCGGTCGGGTTGAGATCGTAGGGTGAGGGATCGAGTAACAATCCTCTGCTGCAGTATCCTGATCGCGCTTCTTCTGAGTACATCGGGCTGTAATTCCCATCACGATCGCATTGTCATCGGCTCAAAGAATTTCACCGAGCAGCTCATTCTTGGCGAAATGTTCGCCCAGATCATCGAGGCGCGAACGCATATTCCAGTCGAGCGACGTTTTTATCTCGCAGGCACGTTCATTTGCCACCAGGCGATTCTTGCCGGGCGTATTGACGTTTATCCTGAGTACACAGGCACGGCATTGACAGCGGTGCTAAAACAACTGGCAAGCCGGGACCGGAGCGAGGTCTATCAGCTGGTGAAACAAGCGTATGAGAAGCAGTTTGGACTTACGGTTGGACCACCTCTTGGATTCGATAACACATTCGCCATTGTAATTCGCGGCGACGACGCGCGGCGTTTCCATCTGAAGACGATTTCGCAAAGTGCTCAATTCACGCCAAAATGGCGGGCCGGTTTTGGTTACGAGTTTATGGAGCGGCCTGATGGCTATGCGGGGCTGGCGGCGAGTTACGGCCTGCATTTTGCCGAGCCTCCTCGAATTATGGATCTGGGGTTGCTGACGCGTGCGCTAAAGAACGGCCAAGTCGACCTGATTGCGGGCAACAACACCGATGGGTTGATTCCGGCACTCGATCTGTTCGCTCTTCAGGATGATCATCATTATTTTCCGCCCTACGAGGCTGTCGCGATCATGCGGCAGGATTTGGTGAAGGAGCATCCGGACGCGGCCGCGGCGCTGGGTGCGCTCGGCGGGACGATTTCGGACGACGACATGCGTCGCCTAAATTACGCGGTGGATGGAGAACATCGCGATGCGGTGGTCGTGGCGCGAGAATTTCTGAAGTCCCGGAAACTCATTCCCTGATTCCAGTTCTCAGCTCTCAGAGACCAGTACGGTTCCCGATCCAACTGTTTTCCCTAAGCCGCTGAAAGACTTAACTGGCCACTGGCCACCTACCACGGGCAACTGTACTTCATCTCACAACTACCCGTGACCCACGTCACACCCTCCTGCGACAAGGAAAACCATAATGCTTGCGAACTGGCGGGAGTTCTCTCGCTCCTGTTCCTCGGGGGTTTTCGTGGCAAAAGGACGCGTTTCCATCGTAGTCGAGCGATGTAAAGCCTGTGGCTTCTGCGTAGAGTTCTGTCCTACGAAGGTGCTGGCGCTCTCCTCGGCTTTCAATTCCAAGGGCTATCATCCGCCTCACGTGGTGGCGCCGGAGAAGTGCAGCGGTTGCGATCTGTGCGGCATGTACTGCCCTGACTTCGCGATCTACGGACACCGAACTGACGAAAAGAAAGCGGCTCCATTGAAAAGCGAGAAAGCCACGTCGCAGGCGAAACCGGTGCAAGTACAACCGGCGCGGGAGGCGCAATCATGAAGGCGGATCCTCGTGGTGTACTGACTGGCACACATTTTATCGATGGCGATCATGCCTGCTGCGAAGGCGCACTGGCTGCCGGTGCGCGATTTGCGGCCGGCTATCCAATTACCCCTTCGACCGAAGTTGTCGAACGTTTCGCGCAACGCGTGCCGACCGTCGGCGGATGCTTCATTCAGATGGAAGATGAGCTGGCGGCCTCCATTACGCTGCAAGGCGGAGTGTGGGGCGGAGCCAAGGCCTTCACAGTGACCTCCGGTCCCGGCTTCTCACTCATGATGGAGCACATCGGCTATGCAGCGATGACCGAAACTCCCTGCGTGTTTGTGGATGTGCAACGTGGTGGTCCGTCGACCGGACTCCCAACCCTTCCGGCACAAGGCGACATGATGCAGGCGAAATGGGGATCCCACGGCGACTACGAGATCATCGCGCTCTGTCCGAACTCGCCGCAGGAGTGCTTCGATTTGACGATCAAAGCGTTCAACTTTGCCGAGGAATATCGCGTGCCAGTCATGTTCATGATGGATGAAGTCGTCGGTCACATGACGGAAAAGGTTGTGATTCCGCCGGCAGACCAAATTGAGGTTGTGCCGCGCAATCACACGCACAAGCCGGTGGAGGGGTTCCTTCCGTACGCAACCAACGGCAACCAGGTGCCGGAGATGGTGCATGCAGGCGAGGGCTACAAGTTTCACGTCACCGGCCTGACGCACGACGAGCGCGGCTATCCGAACATGACGCCCGCGGTGCAGCAGAAACTGATTACGCGGCTGCAGAACAAAATTCGCAACGCCGTCGATCGCATCACAATGTATGAAGAAGAGGCCACGCAGAATGCCGACGTCATTGTGGTCTCTTATGGCATCACCTCGCGTGTGGCGCAGCGGGCAATCGATATGGCTCGCGCTCGGGGGCTGAAAGTTGGCAAGCTGCGGCTCATTACGGCATGGCCGTTCCCGGACAAGAAGATTGCGGAACTGGCGGAACGTGCGAAGGCCTTCGTGGTGCCCGAGTTGAATCTGGGGCAGATGTCGCGCGAAGTGGAGCGCGCTTCGGGAGGGAAGGCGAAGACCTACCTCGTTCCTCATGCGGGCGGCAGCGTGCATCGCCCGGAAGAAATCCTGAATGTGATCCTGGAGGCCGCTCGATGACGCAGCTTGTGAACCCCATTCCTCATCTTGATCCCGCACCGGGGAATCCGGTTGAGCCGTTCCTGCGCTCCGATCGCATGCCGCACATCTGGTGCCCGGGCTGCGGCATTGGGACGACAGTCAACTGTTTTGCCGAGGCGCTGATCGAATCGAAGATTGACCTGAAGACGCTCGCTCTTGTCTCGGGCATCGGCTGCACGGGACGCGTCGCCGGATATGTGAAGCTCGATTCTTTTCACACCACGCACGGAAGGGCGATTCCGTTTGCGACTGGATTGAAGCTGGCAAATCCGAAGCTAAATGTTGTCGTTTACTCGGGGGATGGCGATCTTTCGGCGATCGGCGGCAATCACCTGATTCACGCGGCCCGGCGCAATATCGACCTGAAGGTGATCTGCGTCAACAACCTCATTTATGCGATGACGGGAGGACAGACAGCTCCGACGACGCCGGGGCACGCGACGACATCGACATCCCCTTACGGGACGTTCGAGCCGGCATTCAATCTGCCGCATCTGGTGGAGGCAGCGGGCGCCGTCTATGTCGCGCGCTGGACGACCTTCCACGTGCGCCAACTGGCCCGCTCGATCACAGAAGCATTCAACAAGAAAGGATTTAGCTTCATCGAGGTGATTTCGCCTTGCCCAACGCTATATCAGCGGCGCAACAAGCTCGGCGACGGGCTCGACACGATGAAGTATTACAAAGAAAAGAGTAAGACCAAGCACGGCGCGCCGACCAGCGAGGTCGGTCTGACTCTCAACGGAGAGATCATTGTGGGCAAGTTTGTGGACCGCGATCGCCCGGACTATGGGTCGCTGCTAAAGGCGCAGATGCATGAGAGCCTTGGCGACAAGTATGTCGATTACGACGAAGAACAAGGTTACGCGTGCAGCGCCGATGGTGGGTGCGAGGAGGATTCATGCCACTAACAGAAATTCGCATCGCAGGATTCGGCGGCCAGGGGGTCATTCTCTCCGCCGTCGTTTTGGGGAAAGCTTGCTCGATTCATCAAGGTCAGTTCGCCACCATGACGCAGAACTTCGGCCCCGAAGCGCGCGGCGGCGCCTGCAGCGCGCAGCTCATCCTGTCCGATACTCCTGTCCTTTATCCCTACGTCACGCAGCCCGACATCATGCTCGTGATGTCGCAAGAAGCCTACGTGAAGTTCGGGCCCGAATTGAAAGATGGCGGGATGCTGCTGATCGAGCGCGACCTGGTGCGTGTGACCGACGTGCCCAAGCAGGAGCGCATCTACAGCATTCCTGCAACGCGCATCGCTGAAGAACTAGGCAAGCGCATGGTGCTGAACATCGTGATGGTGGGGTTCTTCACCGCCGTCACACGACTGCTCGATGCCGACGCTGTACGGAAGGCCGTGGCAGACTCAGTGCCGGCAAGTTTCCGCGAGCTGAACCTGAAGGCTTTCGACAAGGGATATGAGTACGGGGTTGCAGCTCTGGCCGCCGGACCTGAGCGGCCGGACCTGGAGCAGAGTGCGGCGGTGTCGCAGGAAGTGGTCTAGAGACCTTCCGGGTATGCCTACGCCGATGTTATTTCCTCGGAGTCTGATGATTCTTCCACCGGCTGGGCGTTCAGCTCTTGTTCGGGTTCTCCTCCCGCCAAACCATTGGCGATGATCAGGCGTCTTGCCTCGATTCTCATTTCAGGTAGCTCGCGGTAATACAAGACAGCGCCCAAGATACATGCGACCCCTCCAACCCCAACCGTGAATGGCGCGCCCATGCGGTGAGCCAGCGCACCGCCGAAAAGCGCGCCGAACGGAGCCATGCCCATAAACATCATCGAATAGAGCGCCATGACGCGGCCACGCAGTTGATCGGGCACCATAGTTTGAATCAGGGTGTTCGAGCAAGCCATCTGCAGCATCATCGAATAACCCGCTGGCAACAGCAGAGCGACGGAAATCCAGAACCAGCGGGAAAACGAAAAAAACACAAGACTGACACCGAAGCCGGCGCAAGTGTAGGCGACCCAACGACCCAAACCTTTCACTCCGGTCTTGGCGGCAAGCGTTAAAGCTCCGAACAGCGCGCCAACCCCAGTTGCGCCCATCAGAATGCCCAGGCCTCGCGCGCCGCCATGCAGAATCTGATCAGCGAAGATCGGCATAAGGACGGTATATGGCATGCCCACCAGACTTATCAATCCAAGCAGCAACAACAAGGCCCTGATGATTTTGGCGTGAGTCACCCAGCGAAATCCTTCAACGATATCGGCAAGAGGAGACTCGCCGCTGGTCCGCGGCGGGCAATGCACTTTCATCAAGAACAATCCGATAATGACCGCGATATAGCTGATCGCGTTCGCCCCAAAACACCACCCTTCGCCGATGCGAGCTACCAGAATTCCCGCAATTGCCGGACCGATCACGCGAGCGCCGTTGAACATGGATGAGTTCAAGGCGATCGCATTCATCAGGTCTTCTTTGCCAACCATATCGACGAGGAAAGATTGGCGACCGGGGATATCGAAGGCGTTGACCACGCCCAGCAATGCGGCGAGAAAAAAGATGTGCCATACCTGCACGCGCCCCGTGAGTGTCAGCCAGGCAAGAATGCCGGCGAGAATCATGGCAGCAGTTTGCGTGGCGATCACCAACCGCTGCCGGTTGACGCGATCGGCAGTAATGCCTCCGAGCGGCGCGACGAGGAAGACGGGAATCTGGCTTGAGAAACCGACGGCACCGAGGAGAAATGCAGATTTGCTGAGCCGGTAGACGAGCCATGCCTGGGCGACACTTTGCATCCAGGTGCCGATGAGAGAAATAAGTTGTCCGCTGAAGAAGAGCTGAAAATTGCGATGACGAAGAGCGCGAAGCGTTGTGGCCAATTTTGGTGTGGCCGATTTTGCCACAGGAGTTTTTGGGTCGGAGTCTGGCGCGGAAGTCACTCTTTAAACCTTGGCACATCTTCTAGATAACAGCAACCGTCGCAGCCGCACGAATTGAGGATTCGACGGCGTGTGATGGAGCATTTGATGGACGAAATGTTTACTTTGATAGCGAATTTCCACAGGCTGAAGATGTCACCGACTTGCAACTTCCCTATGCAGTCGATCCGCGCTAAAGTAAAGAGCGCTCGCCAGCCGAACGCCACTTCGAAAACATGAGCACCGATACCAATCGCCTGGAACGTCGCGCGGCTCAGCGCTTCGAGGTACACCTGCCGGTGTCGGTCGACTTTGAGGGGCTGACCGTGCCCGGGTTCACGCAGGACCTAAGCGCTCGGGGGATTTTTCTTTATACGCAAGCGAATATCCCCGAAGGGGCGATGGTCGAATTAACTTTCATGATGCCATCGGAGGTCACGATGGGTGAAAGTATGCCGGTACGTGGCCGGGGGCGAGTTCTGCGGAGCATAGCGACGAAAGGCAGCCTACGAAATGGGATCGCCGTGCAGCTCGAGTCGTACGAATACCTGCCGGAAAAGCAGCCCATCCTACAATTTGTGCGGGTGTCTACTCCGAATGAAGTAAGTCCGGCGCGTACAATCGCGCGTTAAAACCCGGTTTTCAACACCCCGAAACCTTCCCAACGCCGAGCATTGTGTCTTACAATTTAGGGCTACCAGCAGTCTGACCCGATTTCTCAAGCGCCCGGAGAGATCTTCCCCCAGCTGCCGCTTCGCCCATGAAATTCCCTTCGATTACGAAGGTCACTTGGCCCCGAAGCCGGAAGTTCGTAGCATGACGTTGAAGACTGAGAACCGACCCATGCAAGGGATCACTGTCGCCGTCCTCACTGACGACCGCGAACAATCCGTGATTTTGAGTACTCGTGTCGAGAGCACTCATGTGGCGCGAATCGTGTTGAATCAGGTGGGTTTGCCACACGGGCCGAGCGATGCCGTCCTGCGCCAGATAAGCGAGCAACGTGCAGAAGTGGTCCTGGTTGATATCGATCCTAAGAATGCGCAGCGCGCGGTGCGTGCGATTGAAGTGATTCACATCGCCAACCCCGATCTCGCAATTTTTGCTGTGGGCGAGATGAGCCAGCCCACCATCATCGTTTCCGCCATGCGCGCGGGCGCACGGGAATTTGTGGATCGCGCAGCGAATCAGGATGCGCTGCTTGAGGCCTTCACGCGCTTCACAGCGACCTTGAGCGCGTCCCAGCGCAGTTCGAGCAAAGCGCGTGTATTCACCTTTTTGAACGCGAAGGGCGGCGTCGGTACGACCACGACCGCGGTGAACACGGCCGTTGCTTTGCAGGAAGCTCATGGTCGCGTGGTCCTCGTCGACTTTGCTCCGATCGGTCACGCGGCCCTGCAACTGAATCTGCGCCCGCAGTTCACGATTGTGGATGCGCTGCAGAATCTGCACCGCATGGATGTCTCGTTGCTCGACGGCTTGATGACCCAGTATCGCAATGGACTGCATCTGCTGGCCGGAGCGCAGCAGCCAAACGCCACAATTCCGACTGCTTCGGAGCTTGCTCGACTGTTCGATCTGCTGGTCAGCCAGTATCACTATGTCGTGGTTGATTGTTCGGGACACTTCGACGGCACCATGCAAATGATCTGCGAACTCTCAAACGCAGTATTGCTGGTGGCCCAGACCGATGTCGTTTCTCTTTGGAGCGCCGGGCGCATCCACGCGTTTCTGCAGGAAGGAGCGGGCCGCGACCGCCTACGCATTGTGCTGAACCGCTATAAGAAGATTCCCGGCTTTACCGACGAAGACGTAGAAAAAGCGACCAATTGCAAGGTTCTGTGGAAGGTGCCGAATAATTTCCAGCTTGTGGGGCCGGCCATTGATAAGGGCAGTCCGGTCGCAATGCTGGGCAATCACGAAGTCGGCCGCTCCTACCAGGGTCTCGCGGCGGAACTCGCGGGAGCAAGTACAACCGAAGGCGCATTGTCACTCCTCTTTCAGACCGACAAGGGCGACGGCAAGAAGCGCGCCTCCGGCCAACTGCTGGTCTCACCCATGCGCGTCGGACAATAACGACACTTCAGAGCTTAGAGATTTTACTTCTGCGGTCTGACTTCCACTTCCGGAATCCGAGTATCAAGCTCTGACTTCTGCAATCGGTTCTGGCTCGTTTGCTAGAATCAACGTTCCATCATGTCGCCGAGAGTCGTCGAAATTCTCTACCAGATGATTGCGTTTCTGTTTGCGATCAGCGTGCACGAATCGGCGCATGCCTGGGTTGCCTCGCGCTGCGGAGACCCTACGGCTCGCATGCTGGGACGGGTTTCACTGAATCCGATCCGGCATATCGATTTGTTTGGAACCATCATTCTGCCGCTGGTGGCCGCAATCAGCCACATTCCGCTGCTGGGATGGGCGAAACCGACACCGGTGAATCCGCGAAATTTCCGCAATCCGATGCTCGACGACATTTTGACCTCGGTTGCAGGGCCCGTGAGTAATTTCGTTGTCGCAGCCGGGGCGTTGTTGCTTCTCGGGGCCATTTCGCTTTCATCCAATGCCGGCCACGCACTGGTGAATAGCCTGCAAGGCGGTTATGCGCCAGCGCCGAACTCTGCGTTTACTCCCGTCGCTGTGTTGCTCTATGAACTCATGCTGATCAACATAGTGCTGGCCGTGTTTAATCTCATTCCCGTGCCGCCGCTGGATGGCAGCCATGTGCTGCGCCATTTTCTGCCTGATTCTGCGCGAATGGTATACGACCGTATCGGCTTCTTCGCCTTGTTGGCTCTGGTATATCTGGCACCGGGGCTGCTGAGCGGCCTGATCCGTCCGTTCGTATACTTCTACCGCTGGATGCTGGCCCAATTTTGAATGACTGAGCTCAACTTGAAATGACAACCGCTAACAAAAAGAAACGCGTGCTGAGCGGCATGCGCCCGACGGGTAAGCTACATCTGGGAAATTATGTGGGGGCGCTGGCAAATTGGGTGCGGATGCAGGATGAGTATGAGTGCTTCTTTTTCGTTGCCGACTGGCATGCGCTCACAACCGACTACGCCGACACGTCCGCTATCAAGGAAAACTCGCTGGATGTCGTTCTCGATTGGCTGGCTGCCGGGCTCGATCCGGAACGATGCGTAATGTTCGTCCAGTCGCATGTGCCCGCACACGCCGAGTTGCACCTGCTGCTTTCCATGATCACGCCGCTGGGTTGGCTGGAGCGTGTGCCAACCTATAA
>Ga0335073_10007863_pt1 | contig 14936 bp, 13 predicted proteins | sample Lox_Sample_22_FD_207093 | JGI IMG/M metagenome (GOLD analysis project Ga0335073, IMG submission 207093) | Soil microbial communities from Loxahatchee National Wildlife Refuge, Florida, United States - Lox_Sample_2.2 | ecosystem: Environmental > Terrestrial > Soil > Wetlands | place: USA... | reverse complement strand
TGCACCACCCGCCCTTCCCCATCCACCCGAACCACCGCAAACCACCCGCAGACCCGGCCCGCCCCCAATTTCATCCCGGGCATCGCGCCACGAAGTGGCCCATCTTCTCCTTTGTGACGTTTTCCTGCCCTAATATGCCCGGAATGTCCATGCGAAAAGTACGCCAAGTGCGCGTCAGTGAATAACCCGCCGGTTCCCGTGCTGGTCGCTTCGTGTGTGGCACGGGTCGGGTTAGGTCGTGCTGGCTCGTTCCCGGCTTCGGCCGGGGGCTGGGCGCAGGCGAGCCGTTCGAGTGCTTCGGAAATGGACGTGGGATAGAAAGTGCTGCTATAGCTACCCGAACTATCCCATATCCTCGAAGGGGTTTGCAGAACGCTGGCGACCGCCGTGCGCGCGGTGCGCGCGGTGGCAGCGTGTCTGCGAAGCCGCGTGATGCGGGCTGACCCGAGCCTGATCCCGGCGGCGCGCCGCGGGTTAGGCGGGGGTCAGCCGACGCCGGCGTAGGAGTGCATGCCGGTGATGAAGACCTGGACGACGAGGATGTTGAACGCCAGGCTGGCGAAGCCGAGTAGCTGGACGTAGTTGGCAAGGCGGCGCCAGCCGGCCGTGGCGCGCGCGTGCAGGTAGGCCGCGTACAGCACCCATGTGATGAACGCCCACGTCTCGACCGGGTCCCAGCCCCAGTACCGGCCCCATGCCTGGTCCGCCCAGATGGCGCCGGCGATCACGCCGAACGTCCAGACCGGGAAACCGAAGATCACCGTCCGGTAGGTCAGCTTGTCGAGCTGCGCGGCCGCGGGGATCCTGTCAAGCAGGCCGTTGCCCGGCTCCGCCTTGCCTGCCGTGACGCGTGCCCGGTACCAGTCGGCGACCAGGTAGGTGACGCCGAGCACCGCCGCGACGAAGAAAATGCCGGTCGCGAGCGTCATCGCGGTGACGTGGATGCTCAGCCAGTACGACTGCAGCGCGGGCACCAGCGGGCCCGCCGCGGTGTAGATGACCGTCTCGGCGAGCCCGAGCGCGAGGACGACGGACCCCATCACGAACACGCCGAGCGCCCAGGCCCGGTACCTGATCATGATGTAGACGAAGAAGATCGCGGCCACGCAGGTGAGCGCGGTCACGAATTCGTACATGTTGCCCCAGGGGGCACGGTGCACAGCCAGCCCGCGGCTGACGACAGCGATCAAGTGGGCCAGGATGCCGACGCCGCTGATCGCCACGGCGATCCGCACCCAGGGACCCGCCTCCCAGATGGCGCGGAACGTCGGCGCCTTCCGGGCCGGCAGGGCAGCCGCGCCGGCCGGGCCGGCCGCGCCGATCGCGCCGCCTCCAGGCACCAGCGGCGGTGTCCCGCCGCGGCCGTCAGCCACCCTACGGCCGTCGGGCGCACCGGGCGCTCCAGGCGCACCGGCGGCGGCGCCCGCACCACCCGGCCCCGCGGCACCATCGCCTGCCGCCACGCCCGCTGACCCGTTCACCGTGGCGCCCGGCGCGCCGACCGCCGCCAGCTGCTCGGTCACGACCACGCTGACCGGCGGCGCGAACACCGTCGCGCGGCGCGGCCGGCCGAAGGCGAAGTCGCCGGCGAACGCGAGCACCGCGAGCGAGTAGATGAGCAGCGCCGCGATCATGAAGTCGCTGCTGACCTGCGCCAATCCCTGGTTGACAGGCACGAGCCTCACGCTCCCGTTTCTGACTGATTGCTGGGCGCACGTTCTTCGCCTGGCGAGGCGCCCGGCGCGATCCCCGCTGGCGTGGCGGGCGTATAAGCGGCGTCCGCGGCCGCCAGCTCAGCGGACAGCCCGGCGAATTCGTCCTCGAACCCGCCGCTGGCGTCGGTCCTGGCGAGCCCGCCGACCGTGACGACCGACCCGCCGCCCGCCGCGGGCGCCGCGCGGACGAACAGGCGCCGCCGCCGCACGAGGAACGACAGCAGCAGGCCCGCCAGCGCGAGAATCCCGCAGACAAGGGCCGGCACCTGGCCGGGGTCGTAGGTGATCGCCAGGCTTACCCACTGCTTGTAGCCGACGAAGGTGATCGTCCCGTTCCCGCCGGGCAGCGTCCACGACTGGCCGGGCGACAGCAGGTGCGGCGCCGCCGTCAGCTGCCGCATGCCGGTGGTGTCCAGCTGGTAGACCGACTGCGGCACGCCCGAGTCCATGCACAGGCTGCACGAGTACCCGATCAGCGACACGGCCGGGTTGTCGGGCGCCGGGTACGCCGACTCGAGCGTGCCGCCGGCGAGCACCGCGGTCGGCACGAACACGCCCACGAAACCGAGCTGGGACGGCGCGGCCGCCGGCACCTTGACCGCGCCCTCGGACAGCAGCGTGCCGGTGTTCGCCGGGATGAAGGGGGTGGCCTGGTCGTACACGACCTGGCCCTGCGCGGTCGTGACCCGGAACACCGGCGCGTACCCGTGCCCGATCAGGTACACCTTCGCCGAGTCGACATCGAGCGGATGGTTGACCTGCAGGTCGTACGGCCGGGCCGGGGATCCGGGAGACGCGGTGTAGGTGATGTAGGCGTGGAACGCCGCGGGCTGGCCGGACGCGAGGTAGCTCGCCGAGAAGGAGTTCAGGTTCACGCTGAACGGGGCGAGGTCGGATCCGGAGACCAGCCGGCCCGGGTGGAACTCGTCGAGCGCGGCCGTCGTGTCGGCGAACCCCTGCCCCGCGACGAGCAGCTTGTCCGCCTTGTAGCCGAACAGCCCGCCCAGCGCGATCGACACGAGCACTCCGAGCAGCGCGAGGTGGAACAGCAGGTTGCCCGCCTCCCGCAGGTAGCCCTTCTCCGCGGACACCCAGGAGCCGGAATCAGCGGAATCGGGCCGCCGCAGCCGGAACCGGTGCCCGCCGAGCACGCCGGCGGCGGCCTCGACCGCCGTATCCGGCGTCAGCCGCGACGGGTACGACGCCGAGTGCGGCAGCCGCCGCAGGTGCCTGGGCGCGCGTGGCGGCGGCGTGCGGGCCGACCCGGCGAGCCGGAACGTGCGCGGCACCACGCAGCCGACCAGCGACGTGAACAGCAGCAGGTAGACCGCCGCGAACCAGGGCGCGGCGAACACGTTGAACAGGCCCAGGTGGTTCAGCCACGGCGCGAGCGCGGGATGCGACGCGAAGTACTGCTGCACGGCGCCCGGATCGCTGCCCTCCTGCGGCAGCACCGACCCCGGCACGGAGCCGAGCGCCAGCAGGAACAGCAAGACAAGCGCGGTCCGCATCGAGGTGAGCTGCCGCCACCCCCAGCGCAGCCAGCCGCTGGGGGGGTCCGGGGGGGCTGGCTCCCCCGGACGGGGGCTCCGGGGGTCGTCCCCAGGGCTAGCAGCGCCGGTGCCGGTCCGGGCCTCGCCTGTTTCGTCTTCCCCGAACGCGCTGGCGGCGTCTGTCTCGGGTGAAGCTGGCTGTGGTGCGCGCAGGTCCGTCATCCGGTCACCGCATCTTTGATCAGCGTGCTCAGCCCGGAGTAGGTCACGGGGCCGAAGATGTAGCCGGCGACATGCCCGGTGCGGTCGACCACGAGGGTGGTCGGCGTGGACGAGATCGGGACCGCCTGGCTGAAGTCCTGCGTCACCGTGTACGAGGCGTCGTTCACGCTCGGGTAGGTGATGCCGACGCCGCGGGTGAACGCGAGGGCGTTCGCCGGGGTGTCGCCGACATCGATACCCAGGAAGGACACGCCGCGGGACCGGTACTGCTCGGAGAGCACCGCGAGCGTCGGAGCCTCCCGGCGGCACGGATCGCACCAGGAGCCCCAGAAGTTGACGACCACGACCTTGCCACGGTAGCTCGCGAACCTGACCGGCGTGCCGGTCAGCGAGGTGGCGGTGAACTCATGGACGGCCGGACGCTGGCCAGCCGGGAACAGGACATAGCCGACGTCAGCCTGGCCGCTGCCCTGGGTGAGAGTGACGACCAAGGCCCCGATCAGCAGCGCGACAGCAACGGCCGCCACGCTGACGACCGTCCGGCGCTTGGCTCTGAACACCGGCGGGTCCTTACGGTCTCCTACAGGGGGTAGTACGTCGACTATTGTGCCGCATCCGGATCGCGCACCTGTCGGCGGGGCGGCACCGCGTACGAAACACCTGTCAGCTCGTCGCCGGCGAAGGTCAGGCTGGTCACGCTGCCGAGCGCGCACTGGCGGCTGTTCGGGTTGTGCCATAGGCGCTTGTGCTCCGCGGCGAGGCGGCTCACCCAGATCGGCAGCTGGTGGCTGACGCACACGACCTCGCGGCCGCGCGCCGCCGCTCGCGCCTGGTCGATGACCTCCCGCATCCTGGCGGCGACGTCCCTGTACGGCTCGCCCCACGACGGCTGGAACGGGTTCCACAGGTGCTTCCAGTTGACAGGGTTCAGTCCCAGGCTGGCCAGGCTTACTGACTTGCCCTCGAGCACGTTCCCCGACTCGATCAGCCGCTTGTCCGTGACGATCTCAAGGCCCAGCCGCTCGGCGACCGGTTGCGCCGTCTCCTGCGCGCGCTCGAGCGGCGAGGCGAAGACAGCCGCCACCGGCCGTTCGGCGAAAAAGTCGGCGGCGGCCGCGGCCATCAGCCGGCCGTTCCCTGACAGGTGGTAGCCGGGCAGGCGGCCGTAGAGGACACCGTCCGGGTTATGAACTTCACCGTGCCTGAGCAGGTGAACGACTGTTGTCTGCGCCATGGCGCCGCCAGCTTACCGGCTCGCCCGAGACGACAGGGCACGTAGCCCGGAGAGGGCTGTCGCGTGGCCCGGTGGCGGGCTTGTCAAGCCGATGACTATCTGGCGGCGTGCTGCCCTGGTCGGGGCGGCTGCGCGTCACACCAGCATCATCAGTCAACATGGCGTACTTTTCGCATGGACATTCCGGACATATTAGGGCAGGAAAACGTCACAAAGTACGCTAAGTGGGCAGCAGAGGCGCGTGTGACTCATGAGGCCGCCCCCAGAGCGCAAGGGCCTGCCGCCCGCCCTGCTGCCCTGGTCGGGGGCGGCGGCTGCCGGAAATCGGCGTGCCGTGCGGAACGGCGGCGGCTGCCGTGCGGAACGGCGGCTGCCGCCGCTGCGGCTGCGTCGCCCGCCGCGGGGTGCGGCCGCTGCGGCTGCGTCGCCCGCCGCGGGGTGCGGCCGCTGCGGCTGCGCTGCCCGGTACCGGGTGCGGCCGCCTCTGGCGTCACATGCGTAGCCTCGGGCACCGTCCGCGCGGCTCCGTTCATGATCGCGAAGACATTTATGACCCTGGGGTCTTAAATGTCTTCGCGTAAAAAGGTTTTCAGGCTGACCGGGGAGAAGCGTCATTGCGGGGGCTGTGGTGACTGCTGATGCCCGGCCCGTCCCGGATCACCCCGATCACATCCCCGAACGAAGTCGTGCGACACCCCCGCGAAGCCGGCTGGTTCGCGCCGGCGGGTTCGTCAGGCCGTCAGGCGAGCACCTCGACGTAGTGGCGGCGGTCGGCGATCACGTCCTTCAGCGCGCGCACCCGTTGCTGGACAGCGGCCGGATCGACCGCCGCCAGGTCCGCAGCGGCCGCGAGCAGCCCGGCAAGCTCTTCCGCCTCGCCCACCAGCGCCCAGTCGAATTGCAGCAGCTCGTCAAGGCCGCCGCGGCGGACCCTGTCCCACACCTTGTCCTCGGGCAGGAGCGGCAGCCCCCGGACCGCGGTCGCGGCTTCGTCGATGTCGCGCCCGAGGCGTTCGGCCTGCCGCAGCGGCGCCATCACCTCGGCGGGCGGGAACGGGTTCTCCCGCGTGGACGGCGGCACGCGGACCGCGCGCCACTGGCTGGCCAGCTCCCGCAGCCGGGCGGTCGCGTCGGCCAGGCTGCGGCATACCCGCTCCCTGACAAGCAGGTCGTCGGCGCGCAGCCTGCCCTTGGACGTGTAGACGTCGGACGCGAGCAGGCTGCGCAGCCGGCCGGCTACGGAGCCGTCCACCAGGTCACTGGCCCGCGGCGTGGGCGGACGCGGACGCCGCGGCGCCGTTGGTCGTGCCGGGCACGCCGGGCACGCCCACGGGCGGCAGTCCCGTGAGCCCGATGTTGAACGGCAGGCCCACGGCCATGTTCGGCGCGGAGACCAGGCCGTTCTCGGCCATCTTCATCGCGACGTAGTACCGGACGGCGTCGATCTCCGACAGGCCGAAAGCGCGCAGCGAGATCAGCTCGCGCATCCGCTCGTCGCGCGGCCGGATCAGCACCTTGACGTCGTTCAGCATGATTCCGTAGATGGACAGGAAGTCCTGCAGGTGGCCGCGGACCAGTTCGGTGATCTCGTGGATCCGCTCGTTGATCTGCTCCAGCGGCGTGACCTGGACGAGCTGGTTGACCGCCTGCTCCACGACCGGTCCCGCGTACGCGTTCAGCGCATCCGTGGTCAGCATGTGCCCGGAGTAGGGCATGTGCGTCACGAGCTTGACCGCGTCCTGCGCGCTGTCGACGTGCACGTAGTAGTCGACGTCGTAGACGAGCTCGGCGAGCTCGCGCGACAGCGCCACTCCCTTGGCCTTCGCCACGCTCTTGGCGCGGGAGACGAACAGCGCCTCGTACTGCCACGGCGACTGGCCGCCGTAGAACGCCTGCTGCATGCTGCCGAGCAGCGGCCGCTGCGGCGTCTCCACCGGGTACTGCCCGGTCTCGTAGACGTTCAGGATCGCGCCGCGCGACTTCAGCACGCAGAAATGGTTGCTCTCGACAGTCAGCAGGCTGCCGTTCATGATGTCGTTCCCTGGATAGTGGTACATGAGAATCCCCGGCCCCATGACCTCGGTCCCGTCAGGGTTCAGCGTGCTGATAACGCTCCGGACAGCCATCGGCCGTCTCCTCCCGTCCCGTGCGGGCCACCGCCCGCGTGATCCACCCAATCCTGACACATGCGAGCAAGACCGGACCTGCGAGCGGTGATTCGCGTCAGCTCGGTTGATCCCGGTTCACGCGCCCAGGACTTCGGCGGCCTCGCGCGCCGCCGCGGGCAGGGCGTCGGCGATGCGCGACAGCGCCGCGTCGTCGTGCGCGGCGGAGGTGAACCACGCCTCGAACGCCGACGGCGGCAGGTAGACGCCGCCGTCGAGCATCGCGTGGAAGAAGGCCGCGTACGCGGCGGTGGACTGGTCCTTCGCGTCGGCGAAGTCGATCACGGGCTCCGTGCGGCCGAGGAACACGGTGAACAGGTTCTCCGCCATCGACAGGTAGTGCGGCACCCCCGCGTCGGCGAGCGCCGAGGTCACCAGCTTGGCCAGGGCGCCAGAGAACGAGTCCACGGCCGCGTACACCTGCGGCGTGCATGCGCGCAGCGTGGCCAGTCCCGCCGCGGTGGCGAGCGGGTTCCCCGATAGCGTGCCCGCCTGGTAGACCGGGCCAACGGGCGCGAGGCGCGACATGATCTCCGCGCGCCCGCCGAACGCGGCGCACGGCAGCCCGCCGCCCATCACCTTGCCGAACGTCACCAGGTCGCCTTGGACGCCGTCGATGCCGTACCAGCCGGACGCGCTGACCCGGAAGCCGGTCAGCACCTCGTCCATGATCAGCAGGGCGCCCGCGTCGTCGCAGAGCGAGCGCAGCAGCGCGTTGAATTCGGGGAGCGGCGGGACCACGCCCATGTTCGCCGGGCAGGCCTCGGTGATCACGCAGGCGATCTCGGCGCCGCGGGACGCGAACAAGTCGGACACGGCGGCGTCGCTGTTGTAGGGCAGCACGACGGTGTCGGCCGCGGATGCGCCCGTCACGCCCGGCGTGTCCGGCAGGCCGAGCGTCGCCACCCCGGACCCGGCCGCGACGAGCAGCGCGTCCACGTGCCCGTGGTAGCAGCCGGCGAACTTGACCACGAGCGAGCGGCCGGTGTACCCGCGGGCCAGGCGCAGCGCGGACATCGTGGCCTCGGTACCGGAGTTGACCAGCCTGACCTGCTCGGCTGGCGTCCGCGCGACGATCTCAGCGGCGAGTTCGACCTCACCGGGCGTCGCGGCGCCGAACGAGGTGCCGCGCGCGAGCGCCGCGGAGACCGCCGTCACGACGGCCGGGTGCGCGTGCCCGAGGATCATCGGCCCCCATGAGCACACCAGGTCCACGTACTCGCGGCCATCGACGTCGAACAGGTACGCGCCCGCGCCCCGCTCGATGAACCTGGGCACCCCGCCGACCGGCCCGAACGCGCGGACTGGGGAGTTGACACCGCCAGGGGTCACTTCGACCGCGCGGGAGAACAGTTCGGCGGAGCGGTCGGTCACGGTCAGCGGCCTTCTTCCTCGCAGGCGTCGACAAGGAACTCCAGCAGGCGCAGCGCGTCCGGCAGCGGATGCGCCGCGGGCTCGCGCACCCAGCGTACGTCGTGGCCCGTTCCGAACCGGGACGGCGGCGCCAGCACGTAGCTGTCCCTGGTGTGCCAGCGCAGCGACTCGGCCTGAGTGGAGGTATCTGGCGAGCTGTCAAGCCCGCAGGACCACCACTCCTCCTCGTCAGCGGGCGCACCCCTGGTCGCCACGAAGAACAGCATCCGCTCGGCGCCCTGGATGGCGACCGGCCCTGTCTCCACGCCGGTCGCCGACATCGCGGCCAGCGCCGCCGCGCCGGCCAGCGCGGGCACGTCAAGCACATCAAAAACCCGCCCGGTGACGAGTATCACGTTCGCCTCCGGGCGGGTTTCCCACCACTGCCTTATCGCCGAGTTGTCCACGGTCGCCTGCATCTGCCAGGTCGGCGACACTGGGTGCGCCCCGGGCGCCGGGCATCCCACCCGGTCGCACGAGCACGCCCTGCCGGGTTCTGGTGTCCCGTCGAACCCTCGGCTCGCGTGCGCGCCCGGACATACCGGCCAGCCCATCGCGGCGTATTCAAGCGCCGCTTCGCCCAGCGCGGGCGGCTGCTGTGCCGCCGCCCGGCGGCGGCTTCGTCGCCGCATCATCGTCACCATCAGGCCCCGAACTCCTACTCGTCCGCCACCGCCTCCCACGCCGTCGGCAGGTATGCCAAAACATCCGCTGTCACGCCGGTCTGTGGGATAGCCGAATCGTATCGCAGCGAGCGGTCAGCTCAGGCGCCGGGCGACCTCAGTGGCCCAGTAGGTGAGGATGACGGTCGCGCCGGCCCGCCGGATCGCGGTGAGGGTCTCCATGATCGCCTTGTCGCGGTCCACCCAGCCGTTCGCCGCGGCCGCCTCCACCATGGCGAACTCGCCGCTCACCTGGTACGCGGCCACCGGCACGCGAACCGTGTCGGCGACCCGCCTGATGACGTCGAGGTAGCTCAGCGCCGGCTTGACCATCACCATGTCGGCGCCTTCGGCGATGTCGAGCTCGACCTCCCTGATCGCTTCCAGGGCGTTGGCCGGGTCCTGCTGGTGGGTGGCCCGGTCGCCGAACTTCGGCGCGCCCTCGGCCGCCTCGCGGAACGGGCCGTAGAAGGCCGACGCGTACTTGGCCGAGTAGGCGCAGATCGGCGTGTTCGCCAGGCCCGCCTGGTCCAGCGCCTTCCTGATCGCCCCGACCTGGCCGTCCATCATGCCGCTCGGCGCGACCATGTGCGCGCCTGCCCGCGCCTGCGCGACCGCGGTGCTCGCGTAGCGCTCGAGGGTGGCGTCGTTGTCCACGTCGCCCGCGGCGGTGACGATGCCGCAGTGGCCGTGGTCGGTGTACTCGCACAGGCACAGGTCGGCCATAACCACGAGGTCGTCGCCGGCCTCCGCCCTGATGGCGGCGATCGCCACCTGGGAGATGCCCTCGGGGTCGTCGGCGGCGCTGCCAAGCCCGTCCTTTTCCGCCGGGACGCCGAACACGATGATGCCGCCCACCCCGGCCTCGGCCGCCTCAGCGGCCGCCTTGCGCACGCTCTCGCTCGTGTGCTGCACCACGCCGGGCATCGAGCCGATCGGCTGCGGGCCGGCGATGCCCTCCTTGACGAATACGGGCAGGACCAGTTCCGCGGGACGCAGCGCGGTCTCGGCCACCATGGCGCGCAGCGCCTTCGTGCCGCGCAGCCGCCGCGGCCGGACCTGCGGAAACGCAGCGCTCACCAGCGCACTCCCCTCTCGATCAGCGCCATGCCGCCAGCGCCAGCGCCATGCCGCCAGATGAATGGGACATTCATCTGGTTATAGGCAGATGCATGGGACATTCATCCGCGTGTCGTGGCTCAGCGGAGCCGGCGGCGCGCGCCGCGGCGGCGCTCGCTCGGACGGCGCAGCGGCTCGCCGGCCTCGACGGCCGCGTCGCGCTGCGCAGCGCCGAACTCAGCGAGCGCGTCGACCAGCGAGGTGACCGACGGCTTAGGCGCCGTCACGTCCACCCGCAGGCCGAACTCGGCGGCGGTCTTTGCCGTCTGCGGGCCGATCACGCCGATGACCGTCACCGCATGCGGCTTGCCGGCGATGCCGACCAGGTTCCTGACCGTTGAGGACGACGTGAACAGCACCGCGTCGAACCCGCCGCCCTTGATCGCCTCCCGAATCGGGGCGGGCGGCGGGGCGGCGCGCACCGTGCGGTACGCGGTCACGTCTTCGGCCTCCCAGCCCAGGTCGGTCAGCCGCGCCACGAGTGTCTCTGTGGCGATGTCGGCCCGCGGCAGGAGCACCCGGTTGATCGGGTCGAGCAGGTCGTCGAATGGCGGCCACGCGTCGGCCAGGCCCTCGGCCGACTGCTGCCCGTCGGGCACGAGGTCCGGCCGGATGCCGAAGTCGAGCAGCGCCGCGGACGTCTGCTCGCCCACCGCGGCCACCTTGACACCGGCGAAGGCCCGCGCGTCCAGGCCGTATTCCTCCAGCTTTTCCCGCACCGCCTTGACGGCGTTCACCGAGGTGAACGCCACCCACTGGTACCTGCCCGTGACCAGGCCCTTGACCGCGCGCTCCATCTGCTGCGGCGTCCGGGGCGGCTCGACCGCGATCGTCGGCACCTCCTCGGGCACCGCCCCGTACTCGCGCAGCCGCTCGGAGACCACAGAAGCCTGCTCCCTGGTGCGCGGCACGAGCACCCGCCAGCCGAACAGCGGCTTCGTCTCGTACCAGGAGAACCTGCCGGCCGCGGCCGCCGCCTCGCCGATGACCGCGATGGCTCCGCCGCGTGTCGTCGCGACGGTCACGCCCGCCGCCTTGAGGTCGGGCCCGATGCGGCCGAGAGTGGTGGCGACCGTCTGCTGGTCGGTGGTCGTCCCGTCCCAGGTGATCGTGAACGGCGTCACGTCCGGCCAGCCCGCGGCGATCAGCATCTTGCCGAGGTCCTGCGGCGCCGCCTCCGCGCCGATCACGACGAGCGTGCCGGGGCTGTAGCTCACCTGGCTGGCCTCACCGGCGTGGATCACCCGCAGCTCGCTTGAGCCGTCGCCGGTCAGCGGGACGCCGGCGTACCCGGGCACCGCGGTGGCGGCGGGCACACCGGGGACGATCTCGAATCGCACCTGTGCCTTCGCGCACGCCTGGACCTCGCTCACGGCCCCGCCGAGCAGCGGGTCACCGGGGAACAGCCGGATGGCGAGGCCGCCGGCCTTCGCCGCGTGCAGCAGCACGCGGACCGTGCCGTGCAGGTCGGCCGGCTCGCTGACCTGAGCCTCCGCCTTGATCAGGTGCCGGACCCTGTCCGCCACCTCCGGCTCCGCCACAACGAGGTCCGCGGCGCCAAGCAGCCGGACCGCACGCATGGTGAGCAGGCCATCGTCTCCAGGGCCGGCGCCGACAAACGCAACCCAGCCGTCCATGTCAGTCATGCGCACCTCTACTTCCTGTTGGCGCAGACCAGCCGGTTTCCTGTTGGCACGGACCAGCCGGATCCCTCTCGGTCTTCGCGCCGATCAGCTCCGCGGCGCCGAGTGCCAGCATCCGCGCCGCCAGCTCCTGCCCGAGGCGCACCGCGTCCGCCACGTCCGCCTCGCCGCGTTCGCGCACCACCATTGTCCTGCCACCCGCGTCCGCGTCCAAGCCGCCAGCCTGCTGATTCGCGGCGGGCACGCCGAGCACCACGGCCTGCAGCTGCAGCCGCTCCGTCCCGGTCGCGTACGCGCCGACCGGCGCGCTGCAGCCGGCCTCGAGCGCGGCGAGCAGGCTGCGCTCCGCGGTCACGGCGGCCCGCGGGAGGGGCTGGTCGATCGTCGCGAGCAGCGCGCGCAGTTCGCTGTCATCTGCCCGGCACTCCACCGCCAGCGCTCCCTGGCCGGGGGCGGGAACCATGTCGTCGGGCTCGAAGATCTCGCTGACCAGGTCGGTGTGCCCGATCCGCGCGAGCCCGGCGTACGCGAGCACCACCGCGTCGAGCTCACCGTCGCGGACCCTGGCCAGCCTGGTGTTCGCGTTGCCGCGGATAGGCACGCAGCTGACGTCCGCACGCAGCAGCGCGAGCTGAGCGGCGCGGCGCGGCGACCCGGTGCCGACCCGCGCTCCGGCGGGCAGATCGGCGAGCTTCGCCCCGTCCCGCCCGATCAGCGCGTCACGCGGGTCGTCGCGGCCCGGGATGGCGGCGAGCGCGATCCCGGGCGCCATCCCGGTCGGCAAGTCTTTGAGTGAATGCACAGCGAAGTCCACCTCCCCGCGGAGCAGGCTTTCCCGCAATGCGCTCACGAAAACCCCTGTGCCGCCGATCTGCGTGAGCTGCTCGCGGCTGACGTCGCCGAGCGTGGTCACGCCCACGAGCTCGACCTGGCGCCCGGTGCGCGCGGTGAGCAGCCGGGCGACCTCGCCGGACTGCGCCATAGCCATGGGACTACGGCGGCTGCCAAGCCGCAGCGGTTCCGCGCTCACTGGCACCCCTCCTGATCGGTCACGTTCGGGGATTCGACTTCGGCACGCGTCACTGCCTCGACGGCGCGCGGGTCGAGATCGAAGAGAACTCGCAGCGCGGCAGCGTATTCCTCACCGCCCGGCGAGGACGCGAGCTCCTTGACCCGGACCGTCGGTGCGTGCAACAGCTTGTCTACCACTCGGCGCACGGTCTGGGCTATTTCTTCGAGCGCACACGTGCTGAGCCCGTCCTCGCTCAGCCGCCCTTCGAGCCTGGCAAGCTCGGCGTCCACGACCGTGGCCGCCTTGGCCCGCAGCGCCACGACGGTGGGCGTCACCTGCGCCGCGCGGACCGCGGAGCCGTAGGCGGCGTACTCCTCCTCCACGATCGCGCGGACCGCCGCCACCTCTTCGGCGCCGACCGCCACCCCGCCGCTGCCGCGCAACTCGTCCATGCCGATCACGTGCACGCCGGGCAGCCCCGCGGCCGCACGGTCTACGTCGTGCGGCATCGCGAGGTCCAGCAGGACCAGCGGCCGTGTGCCGCGCCTGGAGAGCGCGGCGCGGACCACCGGCTCGGTGATCACAAGCCCGGACGCGCCCGTGCAGGAGATCACCAGGTCGGCGGACACGATCGCGGCCGGCAGGCCGGCCAGGTCGGCGACCTCGCCGCCGGCGCCCGCCGCCAGTCGCTCGGCGCGCGCCCGCGTGCGGTTGGCGACGACGATGCGGGCCGCGCCTGACCGCGCCGCGGTCGCGACCGCAAGGCCGCTCATCGCGCCCGCGCCCACCACCAGGACGTCCCGCCCGGCCAGGAACTGGTTGTCGCCGGGAGTAAGCCGGGACCGTTCGGATGATGATGTGGTTTCTCCGGCGAGCGCGGCGGCGGCTAGCTCCAAGCCAACGCTGACCAGGCTGACTCCGAGCCTGTCGATGCCGGTTTCAGCGCGGGCCCGCTTGCCCGTGCGCAGCGCCAGCCGGCCGAGGTCGCGAAGCGACCTGCCGAGCGTCCCGTGGTCGGTCGCCGCCCGCAGGGCCGCCCGCACCTGGCCGAGAATCTGGTCCTCGCCGACGACCATCGAGTCGAGCCCGCTCGCCACGGCGAGCAGGTGCTGTACGGCGCGGTCCTCGTAGTGCACGTAGAGGCATCCGGTGAGATCGCCCGGCTCGATGCCCGAGTAGCGGGCGAGCAGGTCGCACACCCCGGTGACAGCGCCGTGGAACCGGTGCACCTCGGCGTAGATTTCGACCCTGTTGCAGGTGGAGATGACGAGCGCTTCCGCGATGTCCGGCACGTGAGCCACGTCCTGCAGCAGCTTGCCGAGCGTGTCTCCGCTGACCGCGGCACGTTCCAAGGTCGCGACTGGCGCGCTCTTGTGGCTCATGCCGACTACGAGGACGCTCACTTCCGCACCGCCTACGCTTCCGCCGCCGCCGGCCCCGCCACCTGCCCGAATCGCTCCGCGGAGCGCCGCTGCGCGTGGAAGGCGAGGATCTGCAGCTCAATCGATAGATCGACCTTACGCACATCCACGCCCTCAGGCACAGTCAACACCAGTGGCGCGAAGTTGAGGATGCTGGTCACCCCGGCGCCGACCAGCCGGTCGCACACCGCCTGAGCGGCCCCGGCCGGCACCGCGATCACGCCGATCGCGATCGCGTGGCTGGCCACGATCGCCTCGAGGTCGCTGACGTGGCCGACGATCACGGAGCCGACTTCACGGCCGACCATCGCGTGGTCGCTGTCGAGCACCGCCGCGATCCGGAACCCCCTGGTGAGGAAGCCGCCGTAGTTCGCCAGCGCGCGGCCGAGGTTACCGGCGCCGACGATGACCACGGGCCAGTTCTGGGTCAGCCCGAGCGCCCGCGAGACCTGGTAGACGAGGTAGTCGACGTCATAGCCCACGCCCCTGATCCCGTACGAGCCGAGGTAGGACAGGTCCTTGCGCAGCTTGGCTGAGTTCACGCCCGCCGCCGCGGCGAGCTCCTCGCTCGCGACCGTGCCCACGCCCCGTTCGCCCAGCGTGTACAGCGCGCGCAGGTACACAGGCAGCCTGGCCACGGTGGCCTCAGGGATACCAGTCGGCCGCTCGGCCGACTGGCCGGCTGACTCGTCGGCCTGCTCGGCCGGGCTGGCGACCGATCGCACCTCGGCTGTGTCGCCGGGCACGGCGGGATGACCGGGGATGTCGGCGGAGCTTGACAGTTCTGCGGCACTGGACATGCGGCGCTCCCGGGGCGGATCGACGCCGTGACGGGGG
>Ga0335073_10007862_pt1 | contig 14936 bp, 11 predicted proteins | sample Lox_Sample_22_FD_207093 | JGI IMG/M metagenome (GOLD analysis project Ga0335073, IMG submission 207093) | Soil microbial communities from Loxahatchee National Wildlife Refuge, Florida, United States - Lox_Sample_2.2 | ecosystem: Environmental > Terrestrial > Soil > Wetlands | place: USA... | reverse complement strand
GGCAGGACCACGGCCTGGCGGTACGTCAACGAGACCGTGGAACTGCTCGCGGCACGGGCGCCGAAACTGCGCGCCGCGGTCCGGGACGCGAAAAGGGCAGGTCAGGCCTACGTCATCCTCGACGGCACCCTCATCCCCATCGACCGGGTCGCCGCCGACCGGCCCTTCTACTCCGGCAAGCACAAGAAGCACGGGATGAACCTGCAGGTCATCGCATCCCCGCACGGCGACATCCTGTGGGTCTCCGGAGCGCTGCCAGGCTCGGTCCATGACAAGAAAGCCGAGTGGGTCTGGGGCGTGCTCGACGAGCTGGAGAAACAGGGCCTGGTCACCCTGGCTGACAAGGGATATCAGGGCAGCACCTGGGCGAAGGTCCCGTACAAAGGGAAGAACAAGCCGGAACCGCAGAAACAGGCCAACCGCGCCCACGCGAGACTCCGCGCCCCCGGCGAGCGGGCGAACGCGCAGCTCAAGGCATGGAAAATCCTCGCCAAGCTCCGCTGCTGCCCGTGGCGCGCCGGGAAACTCGCGAAAGCCATCCACGTATTGCAACTCCGCGAGGCATAACCAGGTTGGAATCAGCTCATTGAAGCGCGTCCACCCTCCGGCAGGCGACCAGCGGAAGCCGTCTCCGGAATCCCAGATACTCATCGTCCAAACACCGGTTATGCCTGCAGGCAGGTCCGGAGGAATCGTCGGGAGCGGTGCCCCGGGAGCTATAAGGAGATCGCTAACCGCGAAAGGCGCCGACGGGAAGTTAGGGACCACGACGAAGATATGCCGCTCGTCGACATCTGTGCTGATTAGCTTGCGAACGTTGTCGGATTGCTTCGGGTCGGCCAGCCACTCACCAAGCCATTCCGCCAGCGCGTCGCCGGTAAGCGGTGAGTACCCGCCCATCTGATCGGGGGAACCCTCCGAGGGCATGACGTAGATGCTTCCGGGGCGGTCTGTCGGTGACTGGAGCGCCTCGATAATGCGGAGATTGCCTGCACGAGCCGATAGCTCGTCCGTCGATGATCGGTTGCCCCAGATCACTTTGCGGCCTGCATGCTCTAGATCCCGCAGGAGGTCTGGCAGGTGCTTGTCCAATTCCCGAGCCTGCGCCCAGGTCAGGATGCGCACCAGCCAGCCGCCCGCGAGGTTAGGGTCTTGGCGGATCAGGGAACGCTTGCGGACTTCTTGCCACAGTCCCGTCCGCGGAGCATCGGCGGCTGCCGTAACTTCGACCGCGCCAGTTGTCCCGTTGGGGTAAGCGATCCTCAAGTCGTACATGCTCGATCTGGAGCCGTCGTCGTGCAGTTCGACTACGCAGCCTGGCAGCGCGGCGCGGATGCATATTAGCGCCGCGAGTTCGTCATTGCGGACCCTCGCCATGACCCCATCATGGTGGATGAGGGGCCGCGAGCGGAGAAGCGACGCGTATCCAACGCTGGCAGCGTAAGCCAGAGCTGGACGTTCTGTGCGCGGCGTTTGTCCATCGGCATGGCTGTTGGCAGGGGACAGAGTCGGCGATCTGATTCCCTACTGAAATGATAGAAAACGGCTGCATCGTAATCATCGGCAGGGTCGAGAAAGCATGGGTGAGTATTCCAGCTCGTGCATAGATATGCCGACGGACGAAATACTCATTTCGGCATGACCGGGCGTTCGCAATCCCCGGTGAGGACGCGCAGATCAGCCCACTCTGCGTCGCCGACGGGCGACATGCTCGCGCACCGGATGCCGAGCCGAACGGCGGTTGCGCTTGCGGTGGCTAGAAGATCAGGCTTGATGTGTCATGGTCGGTCCGGTATGCCGGGTGGACGGCGGTCCGGGAGGCGCGGGTAACCAGCCGAGCTGGGAGATGATGTCATAGTCGGCGCAGGAGTAGCCGACTAGACCTTCGGACAGCGCGAAGATCCACTCGGCCACGCCCAGGGACAGGGCTAGGCGGCTGCAGCGCGGGCAGAAGTGCGGCTTTTCCAGCCGCACGGAGTCATCCGCCTCCAGGCGCACGTAGATCAGCTTGGACCCGGGCAGCATCCGCCAGCCGTCGCCTTCGCGCGCCAGCGTGATCGCCCGCTGCTCGGCGTGGGTCCGGCACATGTCATGGTGGCCGGACTCGCCGAACTTGCAGTAGCAGTGGTCTTCCCCAGGGAACGGCACCCCGTTGGCCCCCCAGCCCAGCATGCTGTCGTCTTTTACCAGCACCGCGGCGTGCCGGGTCCGGGCATGGGAATCCCGGGCTAGTTCGGCCGCCCGCTCCACCATCTGCTCCGCGACATGGCTGTCGTGCCGCTTCAGCGGACGCCACTGGGGCCACCGGCCTGGTTCCATGACTACCACCCCTCGCAGCAAAGGCTATTACCAGCGGTACCAGCCGCCGGGCGCTCGGTGTGCTAGCCGCCATCTTGGACCGCCATGCCCGGCAACGCGCCAAGACAAGATCTCCCTCTGGTACGGAAAGCGGACGGGTATAGCGGTACACCCGTCTGCCTGACCGGCCACCGCCACGGCGAGTGACTGGCACCGGGATGTCAGGGACTGAGCGCGGCGCGCGGATCGCCGATTATTTGGTGGCGCTCAATGATTGGCAGACCAGCGTTGAAACCGCACAGATCATCCATTTTGCTCGCCCCGACTTCAATTCGATGGTGGCGCAGAACGACGGTCCTCAAGATCGGAAAACTAGGCAAGGGGCTGCCTTGAGACTCCCATCAGCTGTTAATCTTCCAGGCTGTAACAACTGCATGCAACACATACGAAGGGCTTGTATCGATCTCTTTAAAAGTAATCAAAACGAGGATCTTGTTCTGAGTCTCAAACGAAGCTGACTGTCCTGCGGACGGCACAAGGGAAGTTCCGACGGGATTCTCGGTGACTTGCAGATCGCATGTAGAAGGTGTGGAATCCGGGTCCACGTTAGTAGTAAAGGATGATCCCCCACTGACCTTCAGTGTCTGCTTGTCGCCGGTGGTGGCACAGTTGTCGACGCTGAAGTCCCATTTGCTCGGATCGTTGAACAGGGTCTGCACCCCCGGTACGACGGCCGGGTTGTCTTCCCCGAATTCGACCACGGTGGCACCGCCGCACGAGCCGCCCGGGACCGATATCTTCTGCGCTGCGTACAGAAGACTGTATGGCTGCGGTGCCGTGGAACTGGGACTGGAAGTCGCGGGAGTAGGCGAGCCAGCGGTGGGGGGAGGCGACGACAGCGCCGATGTGGCGCTGCTAGAAGACGGGTTCACGGCTGTGCGATCGCCTGACTGAGAGTTTCCTGAGGGAAGAACCCCCTGGATAATAATGAAAGCAATGACGAATACCACCGATCCGGCCAGGAACGCTTTCCCGTGACGCTCGTCACGGTCCATAATCCGGAGAATCAAGTCGGATATAATATTAGCCAGAATGCCGATAAAGAGGCTGATGATAGCCGCGATAAAATAGTGCACTTCACCCCTCAATCCCGGCTGAGCCTCCGGAACGCCAGACGTTCACCAGCGCCTGCACTGCGGTCAAGGTGTCTGCCCGTTTCGAATCTACAACCGCCGGTCGCCCCGGCTGTCCCGAAGCGCTTACTCATCGCCCAGTATGAGCCAAAAGGACGCGGTTGCGGATGAGGCTGGGGAGTTCAGTCGATCCTCCGGTTGAACGAGAGACCGTCGAGAAAACTTCCAGCCGTACATCGACCCTGATCAGCTGCGCCGCAGAATCTTTTGATCTGTGCGCTGCTGTTCACTAACTCAACAGTTTGACGCTGACGCCTAACGGCGGATATCGCGTGTCAAGCCGAGGCGGCTCAATGACAGAGCGTGATATCGCCGACCGTGACTCCTGCCGTCGAGGAGACGGACTCGTAGGACGCCGCCGGGGCTGCTTGTCATTCACGGCCCGCAGCTGCAGCCCGCTGGCGCACGGCCAGGACACGGGCCCCGCGCACTGCTGCGTAGGCTCACGGCATGGCCTACGATCAGGAACTCGCCGAGCGTATCCGGCGGCTCATCGGCAGCGATCCCGATCTGACGGAAAAGAAGATGTTCGGCGGGCTCGCCTTCCTCATCCGCGGCAACATGGCTATCGCCGCCAGCAGTCAGGGCGGCGCCATGGTCCGTGTCGATCCGCGGGAGTCCGCTGCCCTGGTCGCGGCGTCGGCAGCGAGCGTGATGGAGATGCGCGGCCGGTCGATGCCCGGCTGGCTGCATGTCAGCTCCGATGACCTGCGCACCGACGACGATCTCGCCGCCTGGGTGGACAGGGGCACCGGGCACGCGCGGTCGCTGCCGCCAAAGCAGTAGCTGAGCTCCCAGGGCAGTCCGCGGGGCTCAACCAGCAGTCCAGCGACAGTCCGAGCGCGAGACCAGCACATCACGCACGACCCGAACGCGCGCTACGCGGCATGTGGGGACGTTCCTACTAACCAGCGGCCATGACTATGTTCACGCCGGCCTGCTGGCTGCGCCAGCTTTGGTCGGATAGTCGCGAGCGCTTGCAGTTCTCTCATCGCATGCGATACTTGATGGATCGACGGGAGACTAGCGTGCCTGAGACCAGAGCAGACCGAGAACATGAGTATGGTCATATTAGGACGTATACGGTCGAAAGCGGCGACGTACTAGTTCTCGATGGTTATAACGATCAGTACAGCCTCACCTGGTCGACTAACATTGAAGCAGCAACCTTCGTCTCAATGTGGTCAAGAGCCGGCGCGGAAAAGGCACGTATGCTCATTCACCTTGTGGGTTCGGAAGGGCCGCTTGAAGGCTACGGATACCAGCTGTTCGACGTGGTGAGAAATGGGCAGCGCTGGCTTAAAAAAGATCCAATTGCGTTGATCAGACTCTGGTTCCCAGACGTGAGTGTCACCTGGCAACTTCTGCCAACGAGCCAGGCCGCCGTAGGCACGGTCGTCGGCGTCGCCAGCGATCGGGTTGACGCTAGGGCTATCACGAGTTACTTCTGGGCGACCGCGACACCTTCCATTCAGGAGACCGTCAAGCACATTCCGGAACTATTGTCCGAACTACACCTAACGAGCGGTAATCTGTCTACGCTCAGGTATGCTGCCGAAGTTGGACAACAGGAGTCTGAGCAGGAGTCTGAGAGCGAAGGATGACCAAGAAGTGCGAAGGCGTCCCCGGCGAGTCGTACCCAGGCTTGTTCCTGTCCTCAAAGATAAGCGCTAGCAGAAGGTGCGCGTTGACTCCAGGCAACCCGGTTGAGCACAGCATAACGTTCGCTAACGCGTCTACCTTGACGTATGAAGTGGCGTGCCGCAGTACATGCGACAAAGACTACCTTGAGTACGCGACCAATGGCAAGAATCCATCGGATAGCAACGTCTGGAGCAGTTCGTTCTCGGCGCCCTGGCGGTGGGACAGTGGGCCAAGAAAAACGGTAGACACGGCGCTCATTCAGGCAAAGAGCGGAATGTATGCCAGGCCGAACCGAGAGGTTAATGTCGAGATCAACTGCAAGGCTCCGGACTATGCTGCCGTAGGTTCATTCCGGATTCTACTCCAAGTTGACCATGAGGGCGATTGAGCGTAACGATTCCAGACCGCTTTCTGGCTATGGCGCCTTTTTTGGCAGCTAGTGTCCTGTATGCGATCTCTCCTGAGTTCACTAAGGTGGCGCGCTGGCGAATCGGCAGCACGGTATCGCCCGCAAAGACCGCAGCATGTGTGCCACCACTTCTGAGCCCAGGCTATATCGGCGACTACGTTGAGTACGGCATCGACGTTGCTCAGATAGCGCCGATGTTGCTGTTGCCTTTGGTCGGGGTGCTGGTCTCGTGGCACCTTGGACTAAACCCAGGGATCGCCTGGGTAGTGTTTGCGGGAACATTTATCATTCTGATCATTGTCACGATCCTATTCTTGAGAAAAGACCCGATTGGGTATGTTAGTAGGAAGCTGTTTGGTCGGTACACACTATTGTCGGCGACCGGGCTGATCGTAAACTTGATCGCCGCCGGACTAGTGGGGGCCTTTGTATAACCTAAGCTGCCAGCCGTGATGCGCGATCTGGTTTCTAAATGCTCAAAGCCGCCGATTCAACGATATGCTCTCCAGCGCGTGGATGAAGCTTTCGCTCACAGGGAGGCTTCCCGATGGTGACTAAACTGGTTGAGTTCCCCATAAGGCCCCAAGACAGAGATCGGGCCGAACGCGTCGAATAACGCGCAAACAGTCCCGGAGTGACGACTCGTGGGGCTGCCGTGGCTCTGGTGACTGCATTTAGCATGTAGCAGGCGTCGTTTTGATGCGCTGTCATCGGCAGATTCGGGCGTTGTCACCATCGGGTCATGTGCGTGGCGGCACAGATCAGCGCCTTATGCGTGCCGGAGCTTGTGCGTGTATCTGACAGGTCTCTTCCTTAAGTCGAAGTTGCCGTAACTCTCTGTAGGTATTGCATCCTGAACTGCCGTTTCGGTGAGATCCAGCCACAGAGCGTAGTCAGAAAATATGGCGTGTCGTTACCGGGATCTGCGACGTATGCCGACTAGGATCTGGTCATGACGCGAAACGGCGGGAAGGTCCACGTAGTCAGAGTGAGCAAGACCGGCTACGTCGACAAACAGGGCCGCCGCAAGGACTACTCCTCGGCCTACCTGCGGCGCACCTACCGGGAGGCCGGCACTGTCAAGAACGAGACCGTGGCCAACTTGTCCGCGCTGCCGGACCACGTCATCGACTGGATCGACGCCGGGCTGAAGGGCCAGCAGCTGGTCCCCGCCGCCGAGGCGGTCACCATCACCGCCTCGCTGCCGCACGGGCACGTCGCCGCCGTGCACGCCATGGCCAGGGAGCTGGGCCTGCCCGCGCTGCTGGGCCCGGCGGGCCGGGCCCGGGACCTGGCCCTGGCGCTGATCATCTCCCGGGTCGTCAAGCCGGGCTCCAAGCTGTCCACCCTGAGCTGGTGGGCCGACACGACCCTCGGCGCCGACCTCGGCGTCGCCGAGGCGTCCACCGACGACATCTACGCCGCGATGGACCGGCTGGAAGACCGGCAGGACGCGATCGAGGCGGAGCTGGCCCGCCGCCACCTGGGGCCGGAGCCGAACCCGGCGCGGATGGCGCTGTTCGACTTGTCGTCGTCGTGGCTGGAGGGCCGGCGCTGCCCGCTAGCGGCCCGGGGGTACTCCCGGGACGGCAAGAAGGGTCGGCTGCAGATCGAGTACGGGCTGCTCACCGACCCTGAGGGCCGCCCGGTCGCGGTCCGGGTGTTCCCTGGCAACACCGGCGACCCGTCCGCGTTCACCGAGATCGTGGACGTGGTGCGGAACAAGTTCGGGCTGGCGCAGATGGTCATGGTCGGCGACCGGGGGATGATCACCAGCGCCCGGATCGCCGCCCTGAACCGGCTGGAGGACGGAACCCAGCGGCCGGACGGCTACGGGTGGATCACCGCGCTGCGCGCCCCGGCCATCCGCAAGCTGATGGCCGACGGCGGCCCGCTGCAGATGTCCCTGTTCGACGAGCAGGACCTGGCCGAGATCACCTCCGATGACTACCCCGGCGAGCGGCTGATCGCCTGCCGCAACCCCGTGCTGGCCGCCGACCGGGCCCGCACCCGCGAAGACCTGCTCGCCGCGACCGAGAAGCTGCTCGCCCCTATCATCGCCCGCGTCCGGGCCGGCCGGCTCACCGGCGCCGCCGAGATCGGAATCGAGGTGGGCAAGGTGATCAGCAAGTACAAGACCGGCAAGCACTTCGCCGTCACCGTCACCGATACCAGCCTGAGCGCCGCCCGCAGGCAGGACCAGATCGACGCCGAGGCCGCCCTGGACGGGTTCTACGTGCTCCGCACCCCCGTGCCCGCCGGCGAACTGGACGCGCCCGGCGTGGTCACCGCGTACAAGAACCTCAAATACGTGGAACGGGACTTCCGGCACATCAAATCCGACGACCTGGACCTGCGGCCGGTGTTCCACCGGCTCGAAGAACGCGTCAGGGCTCACGTGCTGACCTGCATGCTCGCCTGCTACCTCACCTGGCACCTGCGCCGCGCCTGGGCGCCGCTCACCTTCACCGACGAGAACCCGCCCGCCCCGGACAACCCCGTCGCCCCGGCCCGGCGCTCAGCCCGTGCCCAGGCCAAGGCGTCTTACCAGTACGACCCGGCCGGGCAGCCCTACCGCAGCTTCCGCGGCCTGCTGGGGCACCTGGCCACCTTGACCCGCAACCAGGTCCGCTACACCGGCACCCAGGTCACCGTCCCGATGCTCACCGAGCCGACCAGCACCCAGCGCGAAGCCTTCACCCTCATCGGCACCGTCATCCCGCTGACCTTGAAGTAGCCAGAACGTCTCCCGGCCAGCCCGGCAAAACACCAGGTCAGACCCGGAATCGCCTGCCGAACTAGCCGTAACTTCGGCTTAAGAAGGCTCTATTTCCTCGATGTATCTGCGGCTTCGGCGTGCGGAAGGGTGGTCGGGGCCGAAGGACGCTTCGTGGATACGCAGTGCGCGCTGGTGCAGGGGCAGCGCCTCGGCGTGCCGACCCAGCCCAGACAGTGCGCGGCCCACGTAGTTGAGGCTGTCGGCCACATCGGGGTGATCCGGTCCGAAGGCAGCCTCGTCCATATACAGGGCGCGCTGGTGTAGGGGCAGCGCCTCGGCGTGTCGGCCCAGCCCGGACAGTGCCTCGCCGACGTAGTTGAGATCGCTGGCTATGTCGGGGTGGTCTGGTCCGAGGGCAGTCTGGTGAATGCGCAGTGCCCGTTGGTACAGGGGCAGCGCCTCGGCGTGCCGGCCGAGCGCCGACAGTGCGCGGCCCACAATGGCGAGGGCGATGGCGACGTTGGGGTCGTCGGGACCGAAGGCAGCCTCTTGGACGCGTAGCGCCTGCTGGTGCAAAGGCAGCGCCTCTGTGTGTCGGCCGAGCCCTCGCAGCGCTCCCGCAACTCCGTTGAGGTCGGCGGCTACGTAGAGATGACCGGGGCCGAGGGCAGCCTCGCGGATGCGCAGCGCCCGCTCCTGGAGAGGCAGGACCTCCGCATACCGGCCTAGCCCCGACAGCGCCCGGCCCACGAAGTGAAGGTCGAGGGCCACCTCTGGGTGGTCCGGGCCGAGGGCAGCCTCGTGGACATGCAGGGCGCGCTGGTGCAGAGGCAGCGCCTCGGCGTACCGGCCCAGGTTCGCCAGCGTCCAGCCGACGTGGTTGAGGTCGGTGGCCACGTCAGGGTGGTCCGGGCCGAGGGCAGCCTCGTCCATGCGCAGCGCTCGCTGGTGGAGAGGCAATGCCTCGGTGTCCCTGCCCTGGCTTCTGAGATAGTCGCCTGCCTGAGCGAGCAGCCAGGCGGCCGGGCCTTCGTCTGGTGTCTCCGGGTGTCCGGTTGCTGCCAGGACGCTGGGCAGGAGCGCTCGCCAGCGGGGCCAGCTTTCGTAGGCGCCCCATGTATCACCGGGCAGGTCAGCACGCAGAAGCGCGAGGACTGTTTCCAGGGGCCTGGCTGGCCCTGCCGCAGGCTGCCTGGTCGAGCGGTAGCGGGTGACTTCCTGGACCAGCCGGTGGACGATCACCGTAGCGCCAGCCCGCCGGGCCAGGGAATAGTCCGTCAGGGCGGCGACCGTGTCGTTGAAAGCGACCGGGTCGGCCGCCACAGTGGCGACGGGCTCGGGAAGGAGGTCGCTGTGGCCGGTGAACAGGTCCAGGGGAATCGGGTCCGGGGCGAGCCAGGCGCACAGCTCAAGGATCTGGACGGCGGCGGGAACGGTCGCCTGGAGCCGGTCCAGCGACACCGACCATACGGTGGCGACCGTGCCTGGGTGACCGGAACCATAGCCACGGCTGTGCATGTCAGCGCTCCGGGTGTCGAGCAGCCGCAGGTATTCCGGCGGCGGCATGCCGGTCCGGTCGAGGTAGGCGGCAGCCTGGTCAAGGGCCAGGGGAAGACTACCTAGCCGGCCAGCCAGCTGCCCGGCCTGGTCGCCGGTCATGCCCGGTGCGCGGCGACGCAGCAAGGCGATGGCTTCGGACCGGTCGAGGGTGTCGAGGTCAAGGACGCCGCCGAGGGCACGGAAGCCGCTGCGCCGGGTGGTGATCAGCACATGACCAGCCCCGCCCGGCAGCAGCGACCGGATCTGCTGTGCGTCCTCGGCGTTGTCGAAGATCAGCAGCCACCGGTCCCGCCCGCGCAGTACCCGGCGGAGTGCCTCTCGCGCGGCTTCGGCGTCGGGCAGCGGAGGCAGCCCAAGTTCCCTGGCGAGCCGGGCAAGCTGGTCGCCGGCTACCGCCGCCTGCTCGGCGTTGACCCACCACACTAGGTCATACTCAGCGGCGTACCGGTAGGCGTACTCGATCGCAGTCTGGGTCTTGCCGATCCCACCCATGCCGTGCAGGGCATGCACAGTGACCGCCGGGTGCTCAGTGAGCTGTTGCCGGATGCGGGTGAGGTCGACCCTGCGACCAGTGAAGTTGGGATTGCGCGGCGGAACGTTCCACACCTCTGGCAGCCCGCCCGGGAACCTCGGCGTCACTCGCCGTTCCTGGGCTGGCGGGAAGACCGGTTCGTCTTCAGGCTTGGCCCGGCCGCTGACCGCGCCGCGGACGGCGGACCTGATCCGGGCTCGGGCAGCGGCCTCGTTTGTGCCGAGCAGGTCCACACTGGCCACACCACCGAGCAGGCCCGGGCGGTCACACTCAGAAACCCGAAAGACCAGCAGCCTGCGTTTATCCCCGAGCGGGTCATCCCGCCAGACGGCCTCCCACTCCGCCGTGGTGAACGCCGATTCCAGATAGGCCGCTGACAGCACCACGATCGTCCTCGAGGCCCCCTGGATACCCATTTGCATCAGGTCAGTCCAGTTTGTTCCCGGAACGACGTCCCACGCCTGGATCAGGACCCTGTATCCGTCCTCTTCCAGTTGCCAGGCGATCCACTCCGCCCAAGGCCGGTCAGCCTGCGTGTATGAGACGAAAAAGTCCAATTTCCCGTCAATCACGCCCCCGACCACCCCTCCACATTCGGCGGCACGACGCTCGTCCTCCGCAGTACTGCGAATGATACGGACCAGATTAAGGCGAGCCCGGCGGAATGTCTTTACTCAGGTACGGCTAGGAATCAGATGGCAAATCCTGCCCAGTCCGCGAGGAGCATGCCCGGCAGACCGCGGCGGCAGTGCCGGTCATCCAGGCACCCAGCCCTGGGGCTGCTCGAGACCTGGCCCGAGGACCGCGACGGCATCCAGATCGTCCTAGTCAAGGTCCCCCCGGCCACCCTCCGCGTGGCCGCGATCGGCGTCACCGCCGGGATGACGACCGCTACGCGGCATTATGCCGGTGATCAAAGATCACATCGCCCTTCGGGCTCGGCATAATGCCTGATCATGCCTGTGATCGAGGCGCAGTGCGCCTCGATCCTGGTGCCTCGCGATCACAGGCATATCAGCCATGAGAGCGCATTGTCGGCATCGGGCGCGTAAGCATCTTTATGCAGATGGACCTGCCATCACGACGCCAGCACAGGTGTGCGGCATCCTCCAGGCACGCGTGTAGCGCCATTAGGCGCGGTCGTCAGCTAGATGGCTGCACTGGATCCGACGGCTCATATCTGGTTTTTTTCGCATCTGCCAACCGGTCCGAAGCTCCCCCGCCTCTATTGGTCGACTACGGCCCCGGCACTAGCGCAGATTGCTAGACGTTTGCAGATCTCATGCTGCCTGTCGCTGCTGTCCAACTCACGTGCGTACTTCATTGCGTACTCAAGATATCGGCGTGCAGCAGTGTAGAACCCGCCAAGGATCAGGATATCAGCGACCAGAATAAGCTCGCCGAATATCATCGCATTGTGTTGCCTTTGCTCAAGCTGAGCCAGTGCTTCTACTAGATGAGCGGCGCATTCTTCCTCGGCTATTGCTGCGCATACTCCACTGAAAACAAGCGTTACCCATCCTGTGGTTTGAGGATCGGATATTCCACCACTTAGCATACGGGCCGCGTTCACCTCTGCCAGTGCGGATTGATGCTGCCCAGTACTAAGGTGGGTAAGCGCGGCGAGGCAGTGCATAAGACACCCGCCAGAGCGGTCACCCAACTCGTCAAAGATCGCCAGAGCTTCCGCGATACACTTCCTGGCGTGATCTTTCCGGCCAAGGAGGATTAGTGCGGTCGCGACTGGGCGAAGGCTCCATGCGAGGTCTCGGCGGTTGCCCGTGGCGCGGACGATGCGAAGTTGCTGTTCAAGCGGGTCAATCGCTTCTGTTGGGTTGCCCATCCACAATTCACGCCAGCCACGTAGATAATAGTACGTTGCGACCTCGGCGGGTGAACCCTCGGCCGCTTGCAGGGCCAGCTCGAGGTAACGAGAAGATTCAGCCATTCGGTCCATCGTAAAAAGTACAATCGAGACAGACTGGAGTGCGCTGCACTCCTCCCCCACATCTCTGGTTTGACGCGCGAGGCGGAGTGTTGCCGAATAGTGGCCAAGCGCGTTTCTCCAGATTCCCCGCTCGCGGTAGATCATGCCGGCAGTTGAGTGCGCATTAAGAAGGAGCTTCGCATCATCTGCCCGCCGGGCGGCGGCGAGAGCCTGCTTAATGGCGTCGATGGCCTGAGGGTAGTTGCCCATGCAGTATCTGATTCCGGCCAGCAGCCGGTACGAGCGACTTTCACCGTGATCGTCCCCGAAGCCCTGGAATCCCCGCAGCGCTGACGTTATCCAATCGATCGCGGCCTCGAACCGGTCTTGCATGAATTCAATCTGCCCTTGCTGGTACTCAGCCTCCACCACGAGCGCCTGATTATCTCGGGTGATCCGAATGATCTGCTCCGGTGCAGTGACCGCGTCAAGTACGCGCGATGCCAAGCCAATGTCATGGCGTCGTCGCGCCTCTTCAATAGCATCCTGCCAGCGTTTGACCAAGCTGTAGTCTCCGCTAGCGAACCGATGGTAAGCCTCCTCAGGGAACCGCGACAACCGCTGGTAGTAGCTAGCTGCTTCCCGGTGCAGCATCAGAAGCCGCTCCGGCTCCTGCCGGTCAAGATGAGTCAGGATAGCGGCTCTCGCCATCCTGTGGATGTAGCGGTGACCGCCAGGTCCGCGGTCCTGGGAAAACCGCACGAATGAGTATCTGCACAAGCTGTCCCACCAGCCGACAGGCACGTCAACTTCCGATACCGCAAGCAGGCGTCGCGTCAACTCAAGGCTGAGGTCTTGCGGCACCGCCGCGCATACGACAACGTCACGCTCAACTGCTGGAAGACGCCCGAGAAACACCTCGGGCAACCACTGCTCCGCCGGTCTGCCGTATGCAGCGGTACGCAACCAGTCCGGGTTTGCCTGCAAGTCGGACCCAGCCTGACTGAGGCATGATTCAGCGAGCATCGCCGTCCACAGCGGAAGCCCTCCGCACAAAGCGTGGACCGTCTCGGCAAACTTCTGGTCGCTAACGCCACGGCTATGGAGGTAGTGGGCTGTCTCGCTGTCAGCCCACTCCAAAACCTCGATCTGAATCCATGATTCATCGATGCTGAACTTCTCGCGTCCGGCGAGGACAATGCGTAGCTCTGGCGCGGCACCGAGGAGTTCTGGAACTAGTTCTCGCAGGAACCACTGAGCCAATCCCAGCGGAGTTTCTGGCCAGGCACCAGCGCGCCCGCTTCCTGCTGCATCGAACAAGCGGATCAACTCCGCTGTATCGAAGAAAAGCAGAGATCGTGACATGTTCCTCTGACGGACAAGATCGGCTAGGGCAGCTACAACAGACCGCCGGTATGCAAGCCTGGCTTCGGTGGTGCTCCGCGGACTATGCACATGAACCTGGGACTGCTGTATATCACCACCGAAGGTGGCCGACTGGACGACCTTAACCTTTGGCGTCCCGCCCAGAAGCTCGCGCGCTGCCTTCGCCGTCCGTCGTTCAAATTCGCGCAGAGCTCGAATATCGCGGCGATCTGTTCTGGTGTCACCGCCCGGCAAGACCAGCATCCGGGCGATTCCGAAAAGCAGACTGTCCGCAGCGATAGCACCATCCTGCGACGCGAGATCTAGACGCTCAAGGTCCAGGACATAGGACCGCCACCCATGTGCCGAGCTACTGAGATGCCTGAGCAAAGTTGACTTGCCGACCCCCGGCTGCCCCCAGAACGCAAGGACTGGCCCTATATCGCCCCTCAGCAAACTCTCGAAAGCGGCAATCTCGGCCGCTCTCCCTATGAAGCACTCCTCGGCGTCGACCATGATCAGCCCGCAGTGATGCTGCCGCCCTCGATTGTGCCTTCCTTGGCGACTCGGCGTACTTCAGCACCAGACGCACGAGTGTGCACGTCGAGGATCTGACCCGAACCGGACGCGACTTCCTCCACCGTAGCCCCGGCATCGGCCTCGACAATGCTGTTTACCACTCGCCCGCCCCGCGCGCGTTGCCGGACTACGGTGCGCTTACGGCGGGCACCGTCCACTGCCGATACCCCTGCAAGCGCGGCGGCGCATATAACCAGCCCAGCCAGCACAATCACCAGGCTCCAACTCCACTTGGCAGTAATCAGATTTGTAACAACACCGGCCGCTACACTAACGACAACCCCGCCTGCGGCGAGCGTGGCACGAATGGAAGACCGCACCTGCAGCACCTCCCCGTCTCTGCTGACTACGCGCATCTGCAAGGCTACGATACTGAACCTGGAACAGGTGGCCAGACTGAATTGACAACCGCGTCCATCGTTAGCGTCGTGCAGGTCAGCGCATAAGTATGCACGCCCGCCGCCCTCATTTCGGCAGATGAGGGCATTCACCGTGCGTGCAGTTGGATACAGATCACCCGGTTCAGCGTGGTGTCGAGGTGGGACCTTGGCGACTAGGCAGCCGATCAATAAGGCGGTTCGCGTTCGTGCAGGCGGTCGCCGTCCGTAGCTGCTCTGCGACCGTCGGCCTAGCGGACTGGGACCTGCCTGCCGTGTCGGGCGGCGACCTGCGGGGTCGCGCCTTTGGGAGAACCGGCGAGTAAACGGGAA
>Ga0335073_10007861_pt1 | contig 14936 bp, 11 predicted proteins | sample Lox_Sample_22_FD_207093 | JGI IMG/M metagenome (GOLD analysis project Ga0335073, IMG submission 207093) | Soil microbial communities from Loxahatchee National Wildlife Refuge, Florida, United States - Lox_Sample_2.2 | ecosystem: Environmental > Terrestrial > Soil > Wetlands | place: USA... | reverse complement strand
GCGGCCCGGGCCGGCAGCCCGGCCTGGCCGCGCCCCCGGGCTTGCCGGATCATCACGATCGCGAACCAGAAGGGCGGCGTCGGGAAGACGACGACCGCCGTCAACCTGGCCGCGAGCCTGTCGCTGCACGGCTCCCGAGTGCTGGTCATCGATCTCGATCCGCAGGGCAATGCCTCGACGGCGCTTGATGTCGACCACCACTCGGGCACGGTTTCCATCTACAACGTTCTCGTTGATGGGCAGCCGCTGGCCAGCGTCGTCCAGCCCGCCGCGAGCATCCCGCACCTGCACTGTGCCCCAGCCACCATTGACCTCGCCGGGGCGGAAATTGAGCTGGTGCCGCTGGTGGCCCGGGAATCGCGCTTGGTCAGGGCCCTGGCCGGATTCGACTCGTCCGGCCTGGATTACATCTTCATCGACTGCCCTCCCTCCCTGGGGCTGCTCACCGTGAACGCCCTCGTGGCCGCGCCGGAGGTACTGATACCGATTCAGTGCGAGTACTACGCGCTGGAAGGGCTTGAGCAGTTGCTGCGTACCGTGGACCTGGTCCGCAGTCACCTGAACCCTGGGCTGGCGGTCTCGACCATCCTGCTGACGATGTTTGATGGGCGCACCAGGCTGGCCTCACAGGTAGCCGATGAGGTCCGGGAGCACTTCGGCGAGATCGTCCTGAATTCGGTCATCCCGCGCAGCGTCCGGGTGTCCGAAGCACCCAGCTACGGTCAATCCGTGATGACCTACGATCCCGGCTCGTCCGGCGCCCAGGCCTACCTGGAGGCGGCCAGGGAGATGGCCTATCGCAACGTCCCGCGGACCTGAGCCGCGGCACCCGCTGACAACAGTTCTTGAGCGGAGGCGACCCGGCCATACCGGAGGCGTAACCGTTGCAGCGGCCAGCCGGTGACAAAGGGCCGCGGGCCGATGGCGGCCAGCCGGTGACCGCGAGTGCCAGCCGCAGGTATGGCCGGGTCGGCGGAGCGCCGACCGGAGCGCCGCCTTGACCTGATGGGGTCGGCTTCCCTGCGTATAGCTGGCAGGATGGCTGTTGGGCTCCAGGGGCCTGGCGACGGGCCGGGGGCGGCAGGGAGCGGGCTGACGTTTTGGGTGTCAGGCGCGAGCGGATAGCGAGGAGAGGCAATGCCCCAGCAGAAGCGCGGACTGGGCAAGGGGCTGGGGGCGCTCATTCCGACAGTGCCCGTGACCGCGGCCACGGACCCGATCGGTGCGGTTTCCGGAGATGGACAGCCGGGCGACCTGGGTGCCTACTTCGACGAGATACCGGTCGGCGCGATAACGCCCAATCCCCGTCAGCCACGGCAGGTCTTTGACTCCGACGCGCTTGAGGAGCTCGCGGCGTCGATCCAGGCCGTCGGCCTGCTGCAGCCGGTCGTGGTCCGCAAGGTGATGCCAGGCCACTACGAGCTGGTCATGGGCGAGCGGCGCTGGCGCGCATGTGAGCTGGCCGGCCTGCCCCAGATCCCAGCCATCGTGCGGGAAACGCCGAACGATGACATGCTCAGGGACGCGCTCATCGAGAACCTGCACCGGCAGCAGCTGAATCCGCTTGAAGAAGCGGCCGCCTACCAGCAGCTCCTGGATGACTTCTCGGCCACGCACGAGGAACTGGCCCGCAAGGTCGGCCGATCGCGGCCGCATATCTCCAACACCATCCGGCTGCTCAGCCTGCCAGCGCGCGTTCAGCAACGGGTCGCGGCGGGCGTCCTGAGCGCCGGTCACGCACGGGCCCTGCTCGGCGTGGAGGACCTGCTGGCTCAGGAGCAACTGGCCGACCGGATCGTGGCGGAAGGCCTGTCAGTGCGGAGCGTGGAGGAGATCGTCGCTGTGGGGGCTCAGGCCATGAAGACGCCCCGGCAGCATGATCCAAGGCCGAAGCCCGTGGCCCCGGCGCTGAAGGATCTGGCCGATAGGCTCTCGGATGCCTTCGAGACCCGGGTGAAGGTTGAGCTCGGCCAGCGCAAGGGGAAGATCGTGGTCGAGTTCGCGTCGCTGGACGACCTGGAGCGCATCGTCAAGACGATGACCCCGGGCTGGCCGCAGTCCCGGAGCGCCTGACTCAATGTTTCCCGTGAAACCAAGCGCCCGGCCGTCGGCCGGGCGCTGGTGACGGAGCCCCCCCGGGCTGCTGGCTGAGGCTCAGGCGGTGAGCGGACCGGCCGCGGTACGGACCGCCGCCACGAACGTATCGACGTCATTCTCGGACGTGTCGAACGCCGCCATCCACCGGACGACGTGGTTCTCGGCGTCCCAGACATGGAAGTTCCACTCGCGCTGCAGTGGCTCGATCAGATCGGGTGGCAGCACCGCGAACACGCCGTTCGACTCGACCGGGTACCGCAGGCTTACGCCGGGGATGCCGGTGACGCCATCAGCCAGCCGGCGGGCCATCGCATTGGCGTGCCGGGCGTTCTGCAGCCACAGCTCATCATCGAGCAGAGCGCCGAACTGTGCCGCCAGGTAGCGCATCTTGGAGGCCAGCTGCATCTGCTGCTTGCGCTGGAACGGGACGTCGGCCAGGAGCGACGGGTTCATCACGATCAGGGCCTCGGCACCCATGGCGCCATTCTTGGTGCCGCCAAAGCTCAGCACGTCGACGCTGGCCGCCAGGTCACGCAGCGAGCAGCCAAGAAGCGCGGCCGCGTTGGCCAGGCGGGCGCCGTCCAGGTATACGAGCAGGTCCCTGGAGTGGCAGAAGTCGCCCAGCCGCCGCAACTCCTCCACCGTGTAGCAGGTGCCGACCTCGGTGGCCTGAGTAATCGCCACCGCCCCGGCCTGCGCCCGGTGCTCGTCGCCGCGGCCGCCCAGGCGGGCCGCGACGAGTTCCGGCGTCAGCTTGCCGTCGGGGGCCGGGACGGTCAGGAGCTTGCAGCCGATGACCCGCTCCGCAGCCCCGCACTCATCCACGTTGAGATGGGCGCCCTCGGGGCAGATCACGGCCTGGTACCGGCGCAGCATGAGGCTGATGCCGAGCACGTTGGCGGCCGTTCCGTTGAAGACGAAGAACACGCCGGCGGCGCCGAACTGCTCGGCCAGCTGAGCGGTGACCCGCTCGGTCCAGGGGTCATCGCCATAGGCGGTGACGTCGCCCCGGCTTACGCTGCCGAGCGCGTCGAGGACAGCCGGATGGGCGGTTGCGTGGTTGTCGCTGCCGAAGCTCTTGCGCGGCAGCGCCTGCGGGGGTGTCATCGTGGAGGTCACTCACTGAGCGTAGCGGGCGCCTGGTGGGTACGATGTGGGGGTACGGGTCACGGGGAGCACCAGCAGGGATCGCAGCCACCCCGGTACCCGGCACCGGTCCGGTTGCCACGATCTCAGGGGTTCCACGTGTCGCGCCGCCTCGCTAGCATCACGCTGGATAACATCGGTGATCTTCCGCCGAGGTGCCGCCGCTGCGTGTTCTGGGAACTCGACCCGGTCGGCTTTGCCCGGTCTCACGAAGAGGGTGATCCGGGGCTGGAGAAGGAGTCCTGGGTCTCCTCCGTACTGCTCGAGTGGGGGAGCTGCGGGAAGATCATCTACGTTGACGGGGCTCCGGCCGGCTACGTGATGTACGCGCCGCCGCTGTACGTCCCGCGATCGGTGGCCTTCCCGACCAGCCCGGTGAGTGCCGACGCCGTCCTGCTGATGGCCGCGCACGTGCTCGGCGAGTTCGCCGGCGGCGGCCTGGGCCGCATGCTGGTGCAGGGCGTAGCCAAGGACATGACCAGGCGGGGGGTGAAGGCCGTCGAGGCCTTCGGCGACCTGAAGTGGAACGGGCCATCCTGCGTGGTCCCCGCCGACTACCTGCTGGCGGTCGGGTTCAAGACCGTCCGCCATCACGCCCGCTACCCGCGGCTGCGGCTGGAACTCAAGACCGCGCTGTCCTGGCGCGAAGACGTCGAGGTGGCCCTGGAGCGCCTGCTCGGCTCGATGACGCCGGAGCGGGCGCTCCGCCTCGCGTAGCGTCTAGATGAAATCGGCCAGCTCGCGGAGCAGCGCCGACTTCGGCCTGGCTCCGACGATCTCCTTGACCACTTCTCCGTCCTTGAACACGCTCAGCGTGGGGATGTTCAGAATCCGGTAGCGCTGTGAAGTGATCGGGTTCTTGTCGACGTTCAGCTTGACCACGTCGATCTTGTCAGCGTGCTCACTGGCGATCTCCTCGAGCACGGGCGAGACCTGACGGCACGGGCCGCACCACTCAGCCCAGTAGTCCACGACAACCGGCTTGTCGCTTTTCAGGACATCGGCCTCGAAGGTCGCGTCAGTTACATCCTTGGTTGCGCCCACGGTGCAGGGTTCCTTCCGTTACTCAGATGGGTTTCGGTGACTGCGGGATCAGGTCCCGGCCTCAGGTTTCGTGGTCGGCCAGCCATCTCTCGGCGTCCAGGGCCGCCGCACAGCCGGTCCCGGCGGCGGTGACCGCCTGCCGGTAGGTGTGGTCCACCACATCGCCGGCCGCGAACACACCGTCGATGACCGTGCGCGTGGACGGCTGCTCGACCAGCAGGTACCCCTCGGCGTCGGTGGGCAGCTGCCCGATGAACAGCTCGCTGCGTGGGTCGTGGCCGATCGCGACAAACACGCCGGTGACCGCGAGCGTGCTCTCCGCGCCGCTCTTGGTGTTGCGGAGCCGCACCCCGCTGACCCGGTCCTCGCCGAGGACCTCGACCACCTCGCTGTCCCACGCGAACTTGACCTTCGGGTTGCCGAACGCGCGGTCTTGCATGATCTTCGAAGCGCGAAGCGAGTCCCGGCGGTGGATCACGGTCACCGAGCGCGCGAAGCGGGTCAGGAAGGTGGCCTCCTCCATGGCCGAGTCGCCGCCGCCCACGACCGCGATGTCCTGGTCCCGGAAGAAGAAGCCATCGCAGGTCGCGCACCAGGACACGCCGTGCCCGGCCAGCAGGTTCTCCCCGGGTACGCCGAGTTCCCGGTAACCAGAGCCGGTTGCGATGATCACGGTCTTGGCGAGGTAGGTATCGCCGCCCACCTTGACAACCTTGGGGGTAGCGCTCAAGTCGACCTCGGTGACATCGTCGGCGACCAGCTCGGCACCGAAGCGTTCAGCCTGCTTGCGGATCGCGTCCATGAGGTCGGGACCGAGCACCCCGTCAGGGAACCCCGGGAAGTTCTCGACATCAGTGGTCTTCATCAGCGCGCCGCCCGACGTCACGGAGCCCTCGAAGAGCAGCGGGTGCAGCCGCGCCCGCGCCGCGTACAGCGCCGCCGTGTAACCGGCCGGCCCGGACCCGATGATGATCACATCACGAACATCGGTCACTTCTTGCTGCCCTTCTGTGCGACACGCAGCCGGATCAACAGTTTCGAGGGCCCGGAGATTCCCGTGCTCCCGGATCAGGGGGCGGCCATCGTAGCGTGGGTCAGCACGTCGCTGCGCGACCCTGAGCAGCCCGTGCCGACCACCCATATCTGCTCCGGGCCGACAACCGTCACGGACGTGACGATAACGGTCGCGGGCGTGCCGCGATAGCGCGCCACATCGACCAGCAGCACCAGTTCCCCCGCGTCGATCCGGTCGACGCATCCCTGCAGCAGCGACACGGGTATGGCCCCGAACGTGGTCGCCCGCTGCGCAGGCGTCGTCGCCGGGCTGCGCACACCAGCGAGCGGGCTGCTGCTCGTCGCCCCCGCGCCATACTTGGCGACCGCCGCGGCGACCTGGGTGCCGAGCCGGCCCGGGGTGAAGTTCGTGCCGGTGGTGACCGGGGTCACGCTGTCCTGGCTCCCGGAATGCTGGTACTGCAGGGCAGGGCCGGAGACTGGCCGGCCGCCAGGTCCGGGCACGCCGATCTCGTTGCCCGCAGACTGGCTGGCCGAGCGGTGCGCGGGCGCGCCGGCCGCGGTACCGCTCGGCCCGGAGCCGGTGCTCCGCGAACCGAACATCGCGTACATGCCGCCGATAACGACCAGGACGGCCGCGGCCGCCGCCAGACTGCCCAGCGCGACCCGGGAGCGCGGCAGGCCCGGCAGCCGCGGCAGCCAGCGCTGCCCGCGCGCCGGGAGGCCAGGTCCGGGCACGCCGATTCCGTTCTCGCTCCCGGCCGGGCGGGCAACCCGGCTGGCTGCCTCGGTCGCCAGCGCGGTCTGGATCCTGGCCGCGAGATGATCCGGGATCGGCGGCGATTGTGCGCCCGCGAGCAGCGTCCTGACCCCGGCCAGGTCCTCGTCCAGCGTCCGGCAGCGCTCGCATCCGGCCAGGTGCGTGCTGATCCGGGACCTCCGGCGCGGGCTCAGCTCGCCCTGCCGGAATCCGGCCATCGTCTCGGCGCTCACGTGCCGCATCACGGGTGATCACCCCCTTCCCGCGAAGGTAGGACGTCTCCGGTGGCTGATCGGTTCCCCGGCGCCTGCGGCCGGGCGTCACCTGGGCGCGGCCGGGCGTCATCCGGCCGCCGCAGATGCGCCAGCCGCGGCAGCAGCCGGGCCCGTCCCCGGGCACAGCGGCTTTTCACGGTGCCCTCGGACACCCCGAGAATGGCTGAGGCCTCGGCCACCGGGTAGCCGAGCATGTCCACCAGGACCAGCGCGGCCTGCTGATCGGGAGGCAGCGTGCGCAGCGCGGACATCACGTCGAGCGAGGTGTCGCTGTCCGACGACGGATCCGGAGCGCATTGAGCCACGGCCAGGTTGTCCAGGGTGCGCTCGTCCGTCCCGCTCGCCGCTGGCCGCACGGCTTTGCGCCGCAGCCGGTCGACGCAGGCGTTGACGACGATCCGGTGCAGCCAGGTGGTGACGGCCGAATCGCCGCGGAAGCTTCCAGCCCGGCGGAACGCCGAGATCATCGCATCCTGCAGCGCGTCCGCGGCCTCCTCCGGGTCGGACAGGGTGCGCACCGCCACGGCCCAGAGCCGGTCCCGGTGCCGCAGGAACAGCTGGCCGAACGCGTCCCGGTCACCATCGACGTGCCGGCGCATCAGCTCCGCATCGGAGGGCTGGCCGACGGGCGGCCACGGCCCGGGCAGGGCGCGCCTGGCCTGGGTTCCGCCTGCGTCGTGGTGTTCCGTAGCCGCCCCTCCCGTCGTCCCCCGGCGCCAGGATTCAGCTCGATCCTTTCACGACGACGTCGGAGATGTCCCCCTGGAACTTGTTCGGGTGGTTGGCCATCGGCGCCAGCTTGGTGAACCAGATCAGGATGTACTGCCCGGTGGCCTTGCTGCTGACCGGGAACGTGACGGTCCCGCTCACGTCGCTTTGCTGGGCCACGGTGGTCATGCTGCCGGCGATGGACTGCGCGACGGCCGGCTCGTTCTGCGGGGGTGAGGGGTCGGACGGGTTGCCGATCTTGATCTGAACGTCAGCACCGGGGGTGGATTCGAACGTGACCTGCACCGAACTCAGCCTGACCGGGCGGCCCATGTTGAGGATCAGCCCGGAACCCTGCTGCAGGCCGCCGAAGTCCGGGTTGCCGATGTACTGATACGTCTGCCAGGCTGCCGCCGGGTTGTTGGCGATGGCCAGGTTCGCATCAGCCGGGTTGTCCTCGAACGCCTGGGCGCTGACCGGCTTGAGCACGCCCACCGTGCTGGACGTCGGCGGCGCGGTGGGATGGTGCGTGGCCGCGGCGGGTGGCGGGCTGTGACCGTGACTCAGCGAGTGGTAGGCCACCAGGGCGAGCCCGGCTGCGATCACCAGGGCCAGGAGCGTGATGAGGACCACCTTGGACTGCCCCGGGGAGGTCCGGCCCCGCACCGGTGTCCGCTGAGTGTCCTGGGCCCAGTACCCGGCGTCCTCGCGCTCGTCTGGGTACTGGTACTCGTCGCGCCGCGTGGGCGGCGGGCCCTGCCGGTAGGTGTCGGTCCGGGAGCGCACCGATGGCGGGGGCGACACCTGCGGGATCGGCACCGGCGGGATGGCCGCCAGGAGGGCGCCAGAAAGCTGTCCCGGCGTGGTCAGCGGGAAGCCGCCGTCCGCGCCGGCCAGCATCAGGGTCTGGCTGGTGATCTCGTCGAGCGCTGCGGGCACTCCCGCCCTGACCTGCCGTGGGGTACAGGGAAGCCCGTCCGCGAGCGGCGCCGGCGGCAGCGTGGGGCAGTCCGGGCCCGGCCAGTGGCCGGTCAGCGCGGCGTACAGGAGCATGCCCAGCCTGCGGGTATCGGCCAGCGCCGGGTCCTCGGCGCTGGCCCCGGTCAGTGCCGCGTTAATGCCGAGGCCCGTGATCTTCACGCCGCCGCCCGGGGTCCAGCGCAGCGAGTCCGGGGCGAGGCACAGATGGGCGAGACCGGCGGCGTGGGCCGCCGACATGGCCTCGGCTGCCTCAGCGATGATCCGCGCGCCGCGCGCCGCGTCGAGCGGGCCGGGAGCGAGCATGTCGTCGAGGGAGTCCCCGCCCGCCCACTCCGTCACGATGTAGGCATGATCCCAGTCGTCCTCGACATCGAACACCTGTGCGAACCGTGAGTCGTTGAGTCGGCTCGCTGCCCGCGCCGCGGTGACCACCTCGCGAAGGCGCGGGAAACCAGGCGCGAAAGTGAGCACGGTGACCGCGCGGGCCAGCGTTTCATCGATCGCCTTCCATGCAGCCCAGCCAGCGGCCGCGGCGACCCGGTCCTCAAGCCGGTACCGGCCGCCGATCCGCGTACCCGGCTCAGACGTAAACGTACTCACATACCTGTGACGAGCGGAGCGGGTCCCGAGCCTCCTTCCTGGCCCCGTAGGTGATGAACCGAGACAAGACAATCATGCTGTACAACATGCTAGGCCGCAGACCGCCCCCCGGCAGTCCCGCGCAACCTAGCATTGCAAACCGTTACCACCAAGAGATGTCATCCTGGCGTCCCGACTTTCCCGTGCGCCGTGGTTCATACCGCTCCAGCTCGGACATTCTGCCTGGTCAGCGTAGCCTTGACCGGACCGAAGCGGTCAGGTCGGTGAGTTCGCCGATGCCGAAGGCCTTGGCGAACAGGACATAGAGCAGCATCGCCCCGCTACCGCCGAGCGCCACCGTGCACAGGGCGGCGATCCTTCCCGTCGGGATGACGGCACCGATCATGACCGACACCGCGATGGCAAAGATCGCGCCGGGGATGGCCGACGCGTGCATCCGCACCAGGCCGCGGCCGATCACGCGGCCACCGAGGCCGCCGATGCGCCTGCTGAGCACTTGCCAGGCCACGATCGCCCCGGCCAGGTTCGAGATCCCGAACCCGGCCCCCAGGCCCGCCACCACGTGCTCTGGCGGCAGCACGGCCAGCGCGATGAGGCTGGCCGCGATGTTGATCACCATGGTCACGCCGCCGATGAGGGCCGGCGTGCGGCTGTCGTGCATCGCGTAAAAGACCCGCAGCAGCAACTGGAACAGCATGTAGGGAAGCAGGCCGAGCGAGAACACCGCGAAGATGTCGCCCAGGAGCCTGGCGCTGGCCACCGAGGTGCTGCCATACCCGAACACCCCCTCGGCCAGCGGCCCGCCCAGCACGGCCAGGATCAGCGCGGCCGGGACCACGATCACCGAGGCGAGCCGGGTGGCGGTGGAGAAGTCCGCCGAGACCAGCCGGTACTGGCCCTCGGCTGCGTGCGCACTCATCCGCGGCAGCAGCGCGGTGATCACCGAGATGCCGACGATCGCGTACGGCAGCTGGAAGAGCGTGTAGGCGTTGCTGTAGGCGGCGAACCCGGCGCCGGGGGCGTGCTGGCCGACCCGGGTGCCGGCCTTGTTGGCCACCACCGTGGTCACCAGGAACGCGACCTGCGTGGTCAGCACGTAGCCGAACATCCAGCCGCCCATGCGGCCGATCTCGGAAACCTCGTGGCGCCGGAAGTCGTACCGGGGACGCCAGCGGAATCCGACCCGGCGCAGCGACGGTATGAGCGCGGCCGTCTGCAGCACGATGCCGAGGGTGGTGCCGATGCCGAGCAGCCAGATCTCGGTTGCCGAGATGTTTTGGGGCGTACGGTTCAGCCCGGCTATAGCCATGAACGTGACGCCGACCACGATCACGACGATGTTATTGACCACTGGTGTCCACATCGGGGCAGCGAAGCTGCCCCGCGCGTTCAGGATCGCCCCGGCCAGCGAACTGATGCCGTAGAAGAAAATCTGCGGGATGAAGAAGTAGGCGAAAATCTCGGTCAGATGGTGGGCGGCGGCGTTGGTCATCCCGGTCGCGTACACCGCGGTTATCGGCGCGGCCGCGAGCGTCGCGACCAGCGTGATGCCGCCCAGCGCCATGACGGCGAGGGTGAAGATCCGCTGGTCGTAGGCCTCGCCCCGGTCGCGGTCGCGCTTGGCCGCGTTGACCAGCAGCGGCACCACGACGCTGGTCAGGATCCCGCCCAAAGCCAGGTTGTAGACGATGTTCGGCAGCGTGTTGGCCAGGTTGTAGGCGTCGCCGAGGAGCAGGGTGCCCATCGCGTAGATCAGGACGGCGTTGCGCACGAACCCCGTGAGCCGGGAGGCCATGGTGCCCAGAGCCATGCCGCCGCTCGAGCGCAGCAAGCTGCTGCCCGTCGGCGCGGCCGTCTGGGTAGCCACCACCGTCTGGGCAGCGGCGGGCTCGGGGCGGGCAGGCTCTCCAGGTGCGGTCCGGGGCGGGGGGCGGGCGGGCTCGCGGGCTGCTCTGCCCCGCGCCTGCGGCGCTGGCTCGGCAACTGGTGCCGGGCCGCCCGGCCGCCCGGCCCGGGACCCGGCGGCGTGCCGCGGCCCGGCCCGGCCCGCGCCCCGTGGTTGGTGATAGCCGTCGCCTGGGGGGAAGCCAGTGCCTGATGGGCGCCCGTCGTCAGCGGCGGTCGGCCCGGCCTGGTGTCCAGGCGTAGTCATCTGTCTCCTCCGCTGGATCGTGGCCGCTGGCGTGGCCGGCGGCCCGGTCGTCAGCCACGACGTTATCGGCTTCGTCCGGCTCGTCGCGCCAGTCGGGCTCGGCCGCCGCGTCCTGCGGACCGCGATCGGTGTCCCGCGGCCCGGTCGCCTGGTCCCCCGGATCCGATGGGCCCGGTCTCAGTCTCCGCCGGGCACGCCGCAGCCCCCTGGCCCCCGCGGTGAGCACGAACACCCCGAGCGCAGCGCCGATGATCACCAGAGCTAGCGTGCCGTACTTGGTGGCCTGGACGGTCATGGTGATCGGAGCGCCGAACGGCGCGCCGTGCGGGGTGAGCAGGCGGAACTTGAGCGTCGTTGACCCCACGTTGGTGGCCGTCACCGGGACGTTCAAGTCCACCTGATTATCAGCCGAAACGGTCACCGCGCGTGGCGGCCCTGCGCTCGTTATCCCGCCGCTGGATACGGCCTGCAGCTTGACGTGCACGGTATAGCTCAGCCCGTTGGAGATCGACACGGGCACGGTGCCCTTCAGCCCGCCCAGCGTGACGCGGGGCACGCCCAGAACGGTCAGCTCGCCCTCTTTACTGCGCAGGTACCCAAGAAGCTGCTGAGCCAGGGCGGCGCCCTGCTGACCGGCCTGGCCGCCGCCACGCCAGGCCGAGGACTCGACGGCCGCGGCCACGTAGCTGAGCGCTGGATCCGGGCCCTGCTCAACGCTCTTTAGCAGTCTGGCCTGCTGTTCCAGCTGGCGTGCTTGGCTCAGCATGGGCTTGCCCAGTTCGGCCCGGCTGTGGGCCCTCGGGGGCTGGCGGGTGACCTGTCCCGAGGGATTCTTGACCGCGGCCAGCTGCCCCAGGCTGACCGGCCGCAGCCACGGTGCCTGAACGGTCTCCGCGAGCAGGTCACTGGCCAGCCCGGCCGGGGGATTCCAGCGCTGGGGCGGGGCGACGACGACCGCGCGGGCGATGCTGGGCTGCTCCGCGGCGATCATCGCGGTCTCGGCCAGGTACCGCTGCTCCACGGAGAAGGCCGTGGCCTTCGAGTCGGACGGCGAGTTGGCGGAACCGAGGATCTGCGTGATCGTGTCGTCGGACAGCAGGACCTTCAGCGGGGCACCCACGCCGTCCGGGGTCGTCGTCTGCGCCGTCGGGGTGTAATCCTGCGTTTGCGACGGCGGCATCGTCGAGCTGTCGAGCAGGACCGTGTTGATGCCGTCGCTGGCGGCCAGATTTTCCAGGTCCGCGTAATCGGCGATCCCGTCGGCCGGCCAGACCATCCCGGTCAGGTTGATGCTGCTGGCCGGCAGCGAAGCGGCCGAGGTGGGGAAGTTGCGGCTTAGCAGGCTGCTGGCCACCTCGCGGCCTTCGGTGAACGCGCGGGTCAGGTCGGCGTTCATGCCGTTGCTGATCAGCGCCGCGATGTCCGCGTCCGCGTACGGCGTGACGAATACCGGCTGCCCGGTGGTCGCCGACTTCAGCTGCCCGAGCCAGGACTGTGCGGCCGGGCTGGCCCGCTCGGTCGTGCCACCGCACTGGCCGTCACCGACCGTGGATGGCTTGGTCACCGTGTAGGGCTTGGTCATAGTGGCCACGTTGGCTAGCAGGGCCGGGTCGATCGCCCAGGTCAGGTGGGCGCTGCTGCCGTATGTGCTGCCCGCCTGCAGCAGCTCGTCCAGCCGCCCGCCGCTGGCCAGGCTGGCCGCCAGGCCGTTGTTCAGCAGCCCCGGGCAGATGGCCTGCCGGGGCTGATCGATCAGCGGCCATACCCAGGCGATGTCTTCGGTCTCGGGATCCATCGACCTGCTGCCGGGCCAGTACGGCAGGAAGGTCCGGCTCACGGTCATCTGGTTGACGCTGGCGTTCTCGGTCTGGTCGGCCTCAGCGGCGAGCGGGTAGACGCCGAACTGGTTCATCGGCACCGCGCTGGGTGACAGTGCGACCGACCAGCTGACCGTGGCCCGCGGAGCGAGCGTCTTGGCCAAGGTCGTGACCGCGCCGAACACCGGCTCGTCCCCCAGGTAGCTGCCGTCGGCGTAATCCTGCAGCTGGTTCCGGCTGTCAAACGGGCCACCCGAGCGGAGCTGGATGGACAGGCCCGGCTGCGGGGTGGACGAGGTGTTGGTCAGGGTTCCGGAGACGGTGACGGTCTTCCCGGGCGTGGCGTACTGCGGGCTGACCGAGGTTATGGCCAGGGAGACCGTGGGGGCACCGGACGGGGCCTGCGCGGTCGCCGCGCTGACCGCGCTGCCGGACAGGGCCAGCCCGGATAGGGCCAGTACCGTGGCGGCAATAGCGGCAGCCGCGCAGCCGGTCAGCAGCGGACGGGGCATGGCGAAAATGCTATTGCGGCCGGCCGAGTGGAGTGGGCCAGGTGCTCTGGACTGTCCAGCGTCATCTCCCCGGTATTTATATCGGCGCTCCCCGGGTTTCCCAAAGCTTACGCGGAGGACTTACCCTCAATGCCCGTGCCGGATTCGATGTCACCGACCCCGCAGCAGCGCCAGGCCGCGGCCCGCCTGCTGGCGTCCGCCGTCTCCCCGGCGGCCGCCGAGCTAGGCCGGACGTTCGCCGGCCACGGCCATGAGCTCGCGCTGGTCGGCGGCCCGGTCAGGGATGTCTTCCTGGGCCGGAGCCCTGGTGACCTGGACCTGACCACCGACGCCACGCCCGCGCGGGTCTTGGAGATCATCGGCAGCCTGGCCGATAACGTGTGGACGGTTGGGATCGAATTCGGCACGGTCGGGATGCGCAAGGGCAGCGACATCTTCGAGATCACGACCTACCGGAGGGAGCAGTACGCGCGCAAGTCACGCAAGCCCGACGTCGAGTACGGCCGGTCGCTCACCGATGACCTGTCCCGACGCGACTTCACCGTGAACGCGATGGCCGCGCGGCTGCCCTCCTACGAGCTGGTCGACCCGTTCGGCGGGATGAGCGACCTGAAGGACAAGGTGCTGCGCACGCCGGGCCGGCCGCAGGATTCGCTCAGCGACGATCCGCTGCGGATCCTGCGGGCGGCCAGGTTCGCCGCGCAGCTGGGCTTCACCGTGGCCCCGCCGTTGCGGGCGGCCATGACCGAGCTGGCGCCGCGGCTGTCCATCGTGTCGGCCGAGCGGAAGTCGGCCGAGCTGTCCAAGCTGCTGCTGGCGCAGCTGCCCGGCGGGCCGCGGCGCGGCATAGCGCTGCTGGTCGACACCAGGGTGGCCGATCAGGTCCTGCCCGAGGTCCCGAAGCTGCGGCTGGAGATGGACGAGCACTTCCGGCACAAGGACGTGTACCTGCATTCGCTGACCGTCCTGGACCAGGCCATCGAGCTGGAAGACCGGTACGACCTGGGACCGGACCTGGTGCTGCGGATGGCCGCGCTGTTGCATGACATCGGGAAGCCGAAGACCCGCACCCAGCTGCCCGGCGGCAAGGTGGCGTTTCATCACCACGACGTGAAGGGCGCCAAGATGGCCCGGACCCGGCTGACCGAGCTGCGCTTCTCCAAGGAAGTGGTGGCCGACGTGTCCCGCCTGGTCGAGCTGCACCTCAGGTTTCACGGGTACGGCACCGGCGAGTGGACGGACTCGGCGGTTCGCCGCTACGTCAGGGACGCCGGGCCGCTGCTAACCAGGCTGCACGCGCTGACCAGAGCGGACTGCACGACCCGTAACGCGGCGAAGGCACAGCGCCTGGCCCGCGCCTACGACAGCCTGGAGGAGCGGATCGAGGTGCTGGCCCAGGAGGAGGAGCTGGCCAGCATCCGCCCGGACCTGGACGGTGACGAGATCATGCGGATCCTCGGCATCCGGCCGGGCCCGCTCGTCGGCCGGGCCCGTGACTACCTGCTCGAACTGCGCCTGGAACACGGGCCGCTCGGCCCGGAGCGGGCCACTCAGGAGCTGCTTGACTGGGCCGCGGCCGAAGGACTCGATGTTCCCGGCTCGCCGCCGGCCGGGGGCTGACCGGCGAGAAGCCAGTACCCGGCCGCGACGACCGCGTAGGCGGCCGCGACCACCCCCATGATCACGGGTGACTTGCCGGTTCGCGGCATGAAAGCGACGCTTATCAGCGCCCCGGCCGCGATCGTGACGTTGAACATCACGTCGTAGAAGGCGAACATCCGCCCGCGGTACGCGTCGTCAGCGTCCTCCTGCAGGATCGTGGTTGCGCAG
>Ga0335073_10007860_pt1 | contig 14938 bp, 13 predicted proteins | sample Lox_Sample_22_FD_207093 | JGI IMG/M metagenome (GOLD analysis project Ga0335073, IMG submission 207093) | Soil microbial communities from Loxahatchee National Wildlife Refuge, Florida, United States - Lox_Sample_2.2 | ecosystem: Environmental > Terrestrial > Soil > Wetlands | place: USA... | reverse complement strand
GTCGACATGCGTTGCGGCGGAGGCAGCCCCCGGCGGGCGGGGACGCTTCTCGTGAACCTCGATGTCCCATGACGACGAGCTCTCGAGGGCCGCCGCGAAATCGCCGACGCGTATTTGGGCGTATGGGTCGAACGGCCAGCTGTTGACATGCGTGTCGACATGAGACCGCATCGCCTCAAGATCGTGGCTCACAACGAGCAGCGTGCCACCCGGAGCAACGGCGCCCAGCAGGTTAGAGACGCCGCGACCGTCAGGTGTGCGGGGAATCGATGCGTACTGGGCGGACACGAGGTCGAACGCAGCGGAGTCGAAAGCGTCGAGTGCGTTCGCGTCGGCGTGATGGCACTCGATGTCAAGGCCGCGGCGAGCAGCCTCGGCGCTGATCCGGTCCAGGGCGCGTTGGGAGACATCACTGGCAGTCACGATCCATCCCTGTTGAGCCAACCAAAGGGCGTCGGCACCCTCGCCAGCGCCCACGTCGAGGGCACGGCCCGGAGCGAGGCCGCTGAGTTCGTTGACCAGGGTGCCGTTCGGATTGCCGCTCCAGAGCTGGTCACCTCCGTAACGGTGATCCCAGTCGGCCTCGGTGGCCGACGGTCGGGCCGCTGCGGCTCGGAGGTCGTCGTTGGCGAGACTGAAACTGATCATGGCGCCGACCCGGCTGCCATCGGCTGCGGCAGACAACACCTGCTGGCTCGGGTCGGTCACGTTGCCGGCCGCGTAGAGGCCAGGTACTGGCGTTTCTCCGCTCTGGTCCGTCTCGAGGAAGTCTCCGAGCCCGCTCGGATGTGCTGCTGGCCGAAGGCCGAGCGGCGCGAACGGCTCGGCGCGCACCTTGAACCGAGGGCCGACCACGATGGCATCGGCTTCGAGACGCTCGCCGTTGACCAGCTCGACTGCCGCGACGTGGCCGTCGCCACCAGTGACGATGTGCCGCACGTGCTCGCACACGATCGCCACGCCGCTGGCTCGTAGGGCATCGAGCTCGGAGTCGTCCACTCCGGCGGGTTCGTGGAGCACGACAGTGTGCCGGGCGCTCAGCTGGCGGAACAACCCGGCTGTGTGGAGTCCCATCGGGTGGGTGACGATCTGGACGATTCGCCTGTCGCGGACTTCGAAGCCATGGCAAAAGGGACAATGGATGACATCGCGTCCCCAGTGCTCTGCCAGGCCGTCGATGTCGGGCAGCTCGTCCACCAGACCGGCAGCGGCAAGAACCCGACGGGCGACGATGGAGTGTCCGCCCACCAGCTCGACGCGGAACTCGTCGTCACCAGGGCCGGTCACGCCACTGGCGTGACCGGCAAGGATTTCGCCGCCGTAGCTGCGGACCTCCTCTCGACCAACGGTGGTGAGCTGAGAGGGCGGAAGACCTTCGTAGCCGAGGTAGCTGTGCATGTGCTCGGCCGGCGCGTTCCGCGGCTCGCCGTCGTCGACGACGATCACGGACCGGCGCTGGCGGCCGAGTTGCAGTGCGGCGGCAAGGCCGGCGGCGGATCCGCCGATGACGGCGACATCGCAGTGCCGCTCGACGGAAGGGGAGGCGTGATCGCTCATGACCTCGATGATACGGTCATCCCGCGGAAAGTGGATATGGTCTTGCAATATTCGCAAGACCATTCGGAGGAACGATGGGCGAGCTCAACCAGATCGAGCAGGTGGTCCGGACCCGGCTGCGGAGCCTGCGTCAGACGCTTGGGCTGTCGCTCGACGAACTCGCGGCACGGACGAACCTGAGTCCCTCCACGATTAGCCGAATCGAGACAGGCAAGCGGACGATCAGCCTGGACATCCTCTTACCGCTGGCGACCGCGCTCCAGGTGGATGTCGATGTACTTCTCGACGTGCGCAGCGAGGATGACGTGGTCATTCGCCCGATCGCGCACAGCAGGGGCGAGCGCACGACATGGATGCTGAGCCGACCCACAGCCAGCACGATCGCCATCAAGATGCGACTCGAACCCACCCGAAGGACAGTGGAGCAGCGCGTGCATCCAGGTCACGACTGGTTCTTCGTCGTCGAGGGAAGGGTGCGCCTGTTGCTGGGTGAACGCGACATCACCGTCGAGACCGGTGAGGCTGCTGAGTTCGCCACCATGACGCCACACGCCGTCGCAGCCATCGACGCCCCGGCCGAGCTGATCATGATCTTTGACCGCGACGGCCAACGCGCCCACGTCCATCACGAAGACAGTCTCCGGTCTCAACACTCGATCGCGAAGTCACGAATCCGATGATGGTTTCTCGGGACCAGGTCGCCAGAGCGCAGCAAATTGAGCAGACGCGTGCCCTGTGCACTGCTTATGCACCAGGCCGTGACCAGCGACTTCGTCGGGTCCGTAACCCGAAGGGTGCGTGATGGCTTGGAACCCCCGCCACCAATAAAAATGCAGGTCAGGGCCACTCCGAGGGAGTGGCCCTTCTGCTGTCGACAGAAATATCCCACGACAAATCCCACGAACGACGTACCATTCCTTTACGTGCGTGGTTCCAAGCGCAAATTGAAGGACGGGGTCTGGGAGCTCCGGGTCGACCTGGGGAGAGACCCGATCACGGGAAGGCGCAAGCAGTTGTCGCGGACCTTCCGCGGGCAGGCCCGGGCGGCCGACCAGGCGTTGCGGGACCTGGTCGACCAGCAGGCACCGTCCCGATCCGATGGCGTGGGTGCCACGTTCGGCCAGTTGCTGGACCAGTGGCTCGAGGAGTGCGAGCGCCTGGAGCTCTCGCCGACCACGCTTCGCAATTACCGGGCGCAGGTCGAGCACACCATTCGTCCCGCCCTCGGCAAGGTCCAGTTGAACCGGCTCGCCGCGAAGAATCTGGACGCGCTCTACGGCGCCATGAAGGTGGAGGGCAAGTCGGCCAAGACCATCCGCAACCACCATGCGGTGATCTCCGCCGCCCTCCACCAGGGAGTGCGCTGGGGCTGGGTGCGCGCCAATGTCGCCGAGACGGCCAAGCCGCCGCGGGTCGCGCACAAGCGCGTCTCGGTCCCGTCGCTCGACATCGTCCGAGACGTCATCGAGGCGGCCGAGCGCCGCGATCCCCGATTGGCGCCCCTGCTGATGCTGGCGGCGTTGACGGGCATGCGCCGTGGCGAGCTCTGCGCGCTCCGGTGGTCCGACGTGGACCTCGGCTCCGCGTCCCTGGAGGTGACCCGCTCCCTGGTGGTCGTGCCGAACGGCGTCGCCGAGAAGTCCACCAAGACCGACCGCGCACGGAGCGTCGCACTCGACCCGGTGGGTGTGGCCGTGCTGTCGCAGCACCGTGAGCGCACAACACAGTGGATCAACGAGGCAGGCAAGGAGCCGGTTGCCGACGCCTTCGTCTTCTCCCCGCACGTCGAGGGATCGACCCCGTTCCGGCCTGACAACGTGACGTCGTTCTTCATCAGGGTGCGCAACGAGGTCGGCGCTCCGTACGTGCGGCTCCACGACCTGCGGCACTTCACCGCCACCCAGCTGATCGGCGCCGGGGTCGACGTGCGCACGGTGGCCGGACGGCTCGGGCATTCCGATCCGTCCGTCACGTTGCGTGTCTACAGCCACGCTCTCGAAGAACGCGACCGGGCGGCTGCTGCGGTCATGGGTGGAATACTCGACCCCAACGTGCTCCGGAAGGCGGAGGTCGTGGTCGAGCCCGAGGCGGGAACCCAACCCGACCCAGGCCGCTGATCGGCCCGAGTCACGTGGCGCGCGGCGGGCCCTGGGAGCTCGAGGTCTACGAGACCGAAGAAGGACGCCAACCATTTACGGCTTGGATCGACAAGCTCTCGGAGACCAAATTCGTAGCGCTCGACGCCGCACTGCAGCTGGTCCTGGCCGAGCGTGGCCTTGACCTGGTCCGGACGGAATGGCTCAAGCCCCTCGGAGACGGTCTGCACGAATTCCGCATCCGCCACGACGCGGGCGAGATCGCGCGCATGTTCGGAAGCGAGGAAGTCGCGGGTCGCCGCCGTGAGCGCATCCTTCTCCGTGTGTTCGTGCACTTTCACGGCTCCCGGGTCATATTGCTGCTCGGCGGCTACGACAAGGGCAAGGACCCGGGCGAGAGGAAGCAGCAACGGGAGATCGGTCGAGCCCGGAAGTACCTCATCGACTGGCGCCGCCGGCAACGGCCTGAGGGCGAAAGGTAGGCCCCTTGACCGATTATGGGAAATAACCCATAATCTTCGCTGGAGGGAAAACGATGGCAGTCAGGTACGACAAGGCGGTAGCGAGCCGCCGCCAGAAGGTGTCGGCAACGGGAAAGGCCGAGGCCCGGGTCTTCGAGAGTGCCTACGCGCTCGCCATGCAGCTGGTGGAGCTTCGCGAGAAGCGTGGTCTCACCCAGACGGAGCTCGCCGAGCGCTCCGGAGTGGACCAGTCCGACATCAGCCGCATCGAGCGGGGCTCGGCGTTTCCCAACGAGAGGACGCTCATCCGGATCGCCGAGGCCCTCGACGCTGACCTCGCGCTGGTGGACCGCAGCATTCACTAGCCCACGTCTCCAGCCGCAGGCGGGCGACCGGGAATGACCATGGACGAGATCGAGCTGGCCGTGCGACGTGCGGGGACGCAGCGCCCCGAGTTGTCCGGTGCGCTCGATGTGGTGGCCGACTTCCTCTGGCCGGGCGAGGGGGTCGACCAGGTCCACCAGGCCGCCGTGCAGTGCTTCCTCTGGTGGGACGTACCCAAGCGTCATGACCCTCGCGACTGGGGGGCGTTGGTCGAGGCCACGGCCGTGCTCCTCGACGCGGTCGGGAGGGATCGCCTGGCCGACATCGCGCGTTCGACCGAGACGACGTCAGTCCTCGAGGCGTGGGGGACGGACGAGGCGGCGGGGCTCGCCGCCTTCAAGTCGGCGAGAGCAGTCTCGGGGGTCGAGCCGCCGGACACCGATGTCCTGGCGTGGGGCACGGTCTTCGGGCCCTACGAGGCCGAGGCGCTCGAGGAGGCCGAACGGGCACTCGGCGATGCCGTCGCCGGCGGCGAACTGGTCCCGGGCGCGCCTCGAGCTCAGGCGACAGCGCGCCGCATTACCGAGCGGGTACTGACGACGGCACTGGATCTCCCGCCGGGGCAGACCCGTGTCGGGCTGATCACGACGGAGCGGATATCGCACTGGATCGCATTGGCCCCGAACGAAGAATTGTCGGCGTGGCGCTCTTTGGTCGCCAACCGTCTCCTGAGTCCCGTCGGCGTCGAGGATCCCGAGGCAGCGGTTGCACCGGTGCGCTGGCTCCTCGAACTCTGTGCGGCACCAGAGGGCGCACTGCTCAGCCAAAGCGGGTATCTGCCCCGGGGCAGCGTTGCCGAGGCGGCCGAACGCTTCGGCTGGTGGGACTGGCCCAAGCCCCCACGCTCGGAGGCCGACGTCCACCAACTCGCAACGATCAGAGAGGCGGCCCGAAGGCTCCATCTGGTCCGGCGTCGAGGACGACACCTCATGGCCACATCCCGGGCCAAGGAACTGCTCGCCCGACCGCTGGAGCTCTGGTCGATCGTCGCGACCGAAACGGAAGAGGGCGGTGACTTCGCCCTCGCCGTCACTGAGGCGGTGGGTCTCCGCCTCCTCCAAGGCCGCGCAGAGGTACACGAGTTGGCGATCGACGTCCATCCCGTACTCCAGGCTCAGGGGTGGTCTTCGGGTGGTCGTGCGATCAGCCTCGTAGAGGTGACATCGGCCATCTACATCCCCGTCAGGTGGTGGAGCATCTTCGGCATCCTCGACGAAGAGAGGATGCGCTGGGACTCCGATGCCCACCGCGCGCTCAACCCGCACAGGTACGGGCTCCGCCCGGACGGCGAGGCCATGGTGCTCGCCTTCCTTCGGGCCCGGGCCGTGCGCCCTCGGCACTCGGTCTACGACTGAACGTCGGCGCACGCTCCGACTCAGGCCCCTCGAGGCCACTTTCCTTCCGGCTCACCCCACCCTTCCGCGAGAGCCACTTAACGCGAGCATGACGTACCGGTTTCGCCGTGGAATTGGACCGCACACAGTTGCACCTACGGTGCAAAAGGACCCGGTCCATCCCCTGAGACCGGTGGGTGGGGCGCCTTGGGCCGATTGGGCACCCGGACAAGACGCACTCAGGCCGGCCCTAACGGTCCGGCGACGTCCATTGTGTCCACGGATTGGCTCCGAGCCGTCAAGGCACGGCGTCCGACACGTCGGACGCCTCGGCTGCGCCGGCCTGGACTGCTCTGGCGCTCGAGGTCCACGGTCAAATTGGCGACACCGCCACAACGCCGTGACCAGGAACGTGGACATCGTCGTGGACGTCCACGCGGGAGGACCCGGCCAGATCGCGCGCATCTCGAGCGCGAGCTCACGATGTCGGCGCCTGCCCGTCGCCGAATCGGTCACCCTCGACGAGGGCATGCAGCGCCACTTTGGGGACAAGGCGACGCCGGCCGAGGCAGATGACCGGCAGGTCGCCCCGGGCAACGAGCTCGTAAGCGAAGGCCCGCGAGATACCCAGGAGTTCCGCCGCCTCGCTGACAGTGACCACGACGCGGTCCTCGTAGCGCGGCTGGGGGAGGGCGGTGCGGGTGGAACCCCCGAGGGCCACACTGGTCGAGCGGCGCGGCGTTTGGTTCGTGTCGGATTGGTGGTTCAAGTCGTGTCTCATGGCGCTCCTCGTCTTCGGAACGAATTTCGGTCCCTACCTCTAAAGGGACAGCGAGCACAGCGAAACCGAACAACATGGAGGTCAGAGGTACCGCACAAAGGTTCAGATCGACCGAATCCGTGACAGCTCGTTCTCGACTGATGAGGACGGATTGGGACTCAGTGGGACGCACTGGGATCCGACGCGGTCTCCGAACCTTGGTGGAAGCCGCAGAACGAGAGTAGGCAATGTCGCGGCCCGGGAGGCAAAGAGTGCTTGAAGTCGACAGGCCTCTAGGCCTTGGCCAGACCTTCGGCGGGAACGCCAAATGTCAGAGGTTTTCTTTACTGTCTCAAGCCGCCCCAGTCTCGGACGGCGGCTTCGCCGCCGCCTCGGCAGGCGGGTCATCACACCTCACGATTTCGCCCGGTGTTCAGCACCAGCGGCTGACCCCGTATTGGCCGAGACGGTCGCATCGAACGTCGAGAAGAGGGTGTTGAGGCCTTCCGCCAGGAGCGGGTGCGTGAAGATAGCGTCCGCCATCGCGGTGTACCGGAGCTTGCCCAGCATGGCAACTTGGACGCTGGTCATGATCTCGCCGCCTTCACTGCCAAGAACCGCGACGCCGAGGATCTGTCCGCTGTTCGCGTCGATGACCGCCTTCATGAAGCCACGCGTCTCCCCAGTCTCGATGGCTCGGATGACGGCGCTCATTGGGAGTTTCGCCACTCGGATGGCGATTCCTTGCGCCGTCGCCTCGCGCTCGATTACGCCGACGCGCCCGAGCTGTGGATCGATGAACATCGTGTAGGGGACGATCCGGTCTCGGGTGCTGAGCGTCTCATGCAGGGTCAGGTTGACGTGCAGGATGCGGTAATCGTCGTAGGAGAGATGGGTGAATACAGGACCCTCCTTGACATCTCCCATCGCCTAGAGGCCGGGGACACTGGTCTCCAGGTACTCGTTGACCTCGATGAAGCCGTGCTCGTCAAGGCGAATGCCGGCCGCTTCGGGAGCAAGTGCCTCTATGTAGGGGATGCGGCCGACGGCCGCCAACAGGTGCGGGCCTTCAGGCTGTCGCTTGCCGTGCTCCGTGCCAAGGGTCAGCCGCAGGTGGCCGCCAGCGGCCGGCTCAACCCGGACCGCGGCGACGCGGTAAAGACAGTGATCCCGTCATCACGGAGGATGGCAGCTACTTCGTCCGAGAAGTCCTCATCTTCAATCATCATCAGCCGCGGGGCGCCTTCGATGATGGTCACATCGGAGCCAAAGCTTCGTTACATGATGCGGACCGTGCCGGCGGACACAGCGCTGGGCGGCGTCGACATCCCGGCTGAGTCAACGGTGTTGTTGCTCTGGGCCGCCGGCAATCGTGACAGTCAGGAGTTCGAGCATCCCGACGAAATCGACTTGAGCCGGCGGGTCCCGCGTCGCCATGTGGCGTTCGGTCGGGGAATCCATCACTGCGTCGGAGCGCCACTGGCGAGGATCGAGGCCCGAAACGTGCTCTCAGTGCTGCTGGATCGCACGAGCAGCATTTCCCTCGTCCCCGAACATCGGCCGCATTGGGTCGACAGCCTCTTGGTACGTCGCCATCAAGATCTGCCCGTGCGGCTCCATGCCCGGTGACTTCATTGAAGACCATTTTGACGCAGTATCTAGGAGGAAATGTGCGCCCACGCCGCGCCATGCGCGCCTCACTGCTTGCGGCCATTGCCTGCTTGCCGTTCGTCTCGTTCGGGGTAGCGGCATCGCCTGGGTCAGCATCGCCCGCGCCGATCACTCTCGCGTACATCACCGACGTGACGGGGCAGGCTGCCGCCGAAAACGGGACATCGCCCGCGGGGTTCGAGGCTCGGATCGACCTCCAGAATGCCGAAGGAGGTGTCAATGGGCACAAACTCGTTCCCATGATCGTTGACGACCAGACGAATCCCTCCGAGATCACTACCGCAGTGCAAGATGCCATCTCGAAGGGAGCATTCGGCATCGTTTCCAACAGCGTCTTGATGTTTCTCGCGGCCAGGTACCCGCAACAGGCAGGGATGCCCGTGACGGGTTCCTACACCGATGGCCCCGAATGGGGGACGCAGCCGTACACGAACATGTTCGCTTCCGATGAAGGCAGCGTGGACCCCAAGTATCCGGCCAACACGACGATCGACTCGATTTTGAAGGCCCACGGAGGCACGGTGCTCGGTGCCTACGGGTACGGCATCTCACCGACCTCCACTCGGGCTGCCGAGGGAGACGCACAAGCTGCCACCCACTTGGGATTCAAGGTGGGCGTGCTCAACACCTCAGTTCCCTTGGGCAGCGTCGCGTTCACGGCCGACGCTCTGGTCGCCAAGCAGCACGACGTCAACGCGCTCGTGCCATCCCTCGACAACAACTCCAACTACGCCCTGGCCGAAGCGATGCAGCAAGCTGGCGTGAAATTGAAGGCAGTGGTCTTCGCTACCGGCTACGAGCCGGACGTCCTCCACTCCGCGGCGTGGAGCGCACTCCAGGGTGACTACTTCGTGTCCCTGTACCGTCCCTGGGCCCTCCCGAACGCAGGGACGGAACGGATGCAAGCCGCCATGGAGAGGTACGCGCACTTCACCAAGAGCGACTTCCCGAGCTTCGGGCAGTACGAGGCGTGGGCCGGAGCCGACCTCATGATCAAGGGACTGGAACTGGCGGGCAAGAATCCGACACGCGCTGCCGTCATCAAGGATCTCCGGGGCCTCAAGTCCTACACGGCGAACGGGCTTCTCGCCCAACCCATCAACTACTCCACGATCTTTGGGCACGACTTGCGGCGTCAATGCTCGTGGGTCATGCAGGCAGAGAAGAACGGGTTCGTCCCCGTATCGTCGCAACCAGTCTGTGGGATGGACATCCCGGGGACCTCGACGGCGAACTCCTCGTAATCAACGACCAAGGAAACCTCTTGCCCACCAATTGCCCAACTACTGAATCGAAGGTGGCGCAGCTCGAAAGAATGCCGCGAACCTCCAGACCGCACCGAAACCGAAGAGGCCAAACCCGACTGATATGGGTCCAGTGGACGAAACCCTTGGAGAGTAGGAGCTTCGCCACACCCAGGGGAAGATCGTTCTTTTCCCTTGATAGCGCGCCGAATTCCTGCTGATCTGGTCTACGTCTCGCACGACCTATGGGCGAGCCTGAGAGGAGGAAGCGGTGGCTCGAGAGAATGAGCCGGTTGCGTTTCTCGGCGTCGGCACCATGGGGCACGCCATGGCGACCCGGGCTCTTGGTGCCGGTATTCCGACAATCGTCTGGAATCGCAACGCGGATGCCACGGGGGATTTGGTGGACCTCGGCGCTCGCGCCGCCGAATCCCCTGCGGACGCGGCCGGGCGGGCCGCCATCGTCGTCACGATGGTCACGGACGCGGACGCTGTCCTGGAGATCGCCAAGGGCATGCTGGCCGCGCTCGCACCGAGTGCGATCTGGGTACAGATGAGCACAATCGGCGACCGGGGGACACAGCGCGTGGAATCCCTGGTGAGAGCCGAGCGCTCAGACGTGATCCTGGTCGACGCGCCGGTGTCAGGGAGCAAAGGACCGGCCGAGCAAGGTCAGTTGACGATATTTGCTTCAGGTCCCGAAGCCATTCGCTCACGGCTTGACCCGCTATTTGATGCGTTGGGCCGACGAACCATCTGGGTGGGACCGGTTGGAACCGGATCAAAGCTCAAACTCGTTGCCAATACCTGGCTGGCACTGGCGGCGGAAGCACTCAATGTGTCGGTGGCGTTTGCCCATCAGCTGGGTCTCCAGACCGAAAGTGTGGCGAATGCGCTCGGCGACGGCCCGCTCGTGTCCGCTTGGCAAACAGCCAAGCTGGAACGAATCGCCCGAGGTGACTTTTCAGCTCAATTCGCATTGTCACTCGCGCTCAAGGATGTGCGTCTCGCTCTCGGTGACGCCGGTCACGAGCGCTTCGAGGTACTCGCCACCTTGGCCGAGGAATGGGAGGACGTGGTTGCGCTCGGGTTTGGCGACAACGACCTGACGATCGTCGCCCAGGTGCTTGAGCAACAAGCGGGCCGCGAATGACCGTCCACGTGCCCGCCGAGGATCGCTACGAGTCCATGACGTATCGGCGTTGTGGTCGCAGCGGCCTCCTTCTCCCCGCGATATCGCTCGGGCTTTGGCAAAATTTCGGCGACGACAGGCCCCTTGATACGCAGCGCTCCGTCCTCCGGCGGGCGTTCGACCTGGGTATTACCCATTTCGACCTCGCCAACAACTACGGACCTCCCTACGGCAGCGCCGAGACCAACTTTGGGCGCATCCTCCATGAGGATTTCCGGGACTACCGCGACCAACTCGTCATCTCCACGAAGGCCGGCTGGGACATGTGGCCAGGTCCCTATGGCGATCTCGGGTCTCGCAAGTATCTCCTGGCCAGTCTCGATCAAAGTTTGCGGCGGCTAGGCGTCGACTATGTCGACATCTTCTACCACCATCACTTTGACCCACAGACACCCTTGGAGGAATCGCTGGGCGCTCTTCATTCGGCGGTGACGTCCGGAAAGGCGCTCTATGTCGGCATCTCCTCTTACTCGGACGAGCGCACCGCCGAGGCAGTCGCCATCCTGCATCAATTGGGAACGCCGCTTCTCATCCATCAACCCTCTTATTCGATGCTGAATCGTTGGATCGAGAACAGGCTTCTGGAGGTTCTAGAGGGTCTGGGAGTGGGGTGCATTGCCTTTTCGGTTCTGGGGCAGGGCCTTCTCACCGACCACTACCTGGACGGGATCCCTCGGGGTTCCAGGGCAGATCGTGGGGGATCTCTGACCCGCGACATGCTCAATGACCAAAACCTTGCCCGTATCCGAGGACTCAACGACATCGCCGTGGCGCGAGGTCAGTCGCTCGCTCAGATGGCAATTGCATGGGCACTGCGTGACGCCCGAGTCACGTCAGTGCTGATCGGAGCCAGCAGCGTGGCCCAGCTTGAAGACAACGTCGACGCGTTGAAGAACCTCGAATTCAGCCCTCAAGACCTCGCAGCGATCGACCAGTACGCCGTCGATGGCAACATCGACTTATGGCGGCTGCCGGCGACTTCCTGAAGGGAATCCCGTAGAGGTGTCGCCGGTCGCAGGGCTCTAAAGAACAAGGTAGATGCCCGTCGCATTGGAGCTCGCTATCTCCGGAGCCGAATTGCCGCATGACCCGTCGCAACCGTCCTCAACCAAACTCAGAGCAATCAGCGGGACGCAGTCCGAACCCCTCGGCCGTAGTGTCTCCGTGAGATCCACGGTGTCCCAATCGGTGGGCAGTCGAACCTAAGGTTCGAGGTAGTGACACAACTGATTGAGGACTACGCCATGATCGGCGATACCGAGACTGCTGCGCTCGTCGGGCGGGACGGCTCGATCGATTGGCTTTGCCTTCCTCGTTTCGATTCAGGGAGCTGCTTCGCGAGCCTCCTCGGAGAGAGCAACCATGGCCGGTGGCAGGTCACCGCTGACGACGAGGTCACATCCCATGTTCGCCGCTATCAAGGAAAATCAATGGTGCTCGAGACCGAGATCTCGACCGCCACGGGCGTCGTGCAGGTGGTCGACTTCATGCCCCCTCGGCATCATCATCCAAGAGTCGTCCGGATCGTTCGGGGTGTCGAAGGCGCGGTGCGGATGCGGATCGACCTCGTCATGCGCTTCGAATATGGATACGACGTCCCGTGGGTTCGCAGCACGGACCGTGGTGTCGTCGCGATCGCCGGGCCGAACGCCTTGGTTCTGGATTCCCCCATCGAGCTCACCGGTCTTGAGATGCGCCACGAGGGGAAGTTCACCGTGGAGGCGGGAGAGGAGGTGGTTTTCGTACTTGCCTGGTACCGGTCTCACGAGGATCCACCCTTCGTGCTCGATGCCTCGAGGGCGCTCAGGGAGACGTTGACGTTTTGGGGAGATTGGTGTGCCGGAGTTCTGCCCGTACACGGAGAATGGGAAGATCTTGCACTGCGGTCCCTCATCACATTGAAGGGGCTGACCTACGCTCCGACCGGGGGCATCGTTGCCGCAGCGACGACATCGCTCCCAGAGTCCCTGGGGGGCGTGCGCAATTGGGACTATCGCTACTGCTGGATCCGTGATGCGGCATTGACTCTCGAGTCCCTCATCGCGTCTGGTTTGCGGGGAGAAGCCGAGAGCTGGTTGACATGGCTGGGACGCGTTGCGGCCGGTGATCCCGAGCAATTGCAGATCATGTACGGACCTGCCGGTGAACGTCGTCTCACCGAACTAGAGATCGACTGGCTCCCGGGCTACGAAGGGTCCTCGCCGGTGCGGATCGGAAATGCTGCATTCGGCCAATTCCAACTCGACGTCTATGGGCATCTCATGGACGCCATCGACCGCGCTCGATCTCACGACATCGCCGTTGACGCGGTCATCTGGCGAATCCAAGTTGCGATCATGCGGTTCCTTGCGGACCACTGGTCCGAACCGGACGACGGAATCTGGGAGGTCCGCGGGCCTCGCCGATTGTTCACACATTCCAAGGTCATGACCTGGGTCGCGTTCGACCGCGCCGTCCGCGGGGTCGAGGTACACGGCCTGGAGGGACCGGTCGACGAGTGGCGAGTCGTCAGGGACGCGATTCATGACGAGGTTTGCGAGAAGGGATGGAACGCGGATGTGGGGGCGTTCACTCAGTCCTATGGCGCCGTCGAACTCGATGCCAGTCTCCTGATGATACCGATCGTTGGGTTTCTCTCCGCCGAAGACGAACGAGTCGTCCGGACGGTCGATGCCATCCAAGAGCGCCTTATGAACGAAGGGTTCGTCCTCCGCTACGCGAATGACCGTGGTGTCGACGGGCTGCCAGGCCGCGAAGGAATGTTCCTCCCGTGCACACTCTGGCTGGTCGGCTGCCTACGGCTGATGGGCCGGCTCGACGAGGCAACGGCCGTCTTTCGGCGAGTCATCGCACTCGTGAACGACGTTGGGCTGATTTCAGAGGAGTATGACCCGGTCCGTCGGCGTTTACTCGGAAACTTTCCTCAGGCCTTCACCCATGTCGGGATCGTCAACGCCTCTCGAGGACTAACGGCTTCACGTACCGCGAATCAAGACTGACACGACGAGAAGCGATCTCGCCGGCAGGTGACGAAGGGACGGACGCGAAGTTCGCAGCGCCGCCAGACGCCACCAAGAACGGTGTCTATCAGCACGGCCACGGTGGTTTCGACTCGCAGGGCGTCTCCACGGCCGATCGTGGAAGAATCGACCCATGCTTCGACTTGCCAGAGTGAAGTCTTCCGCAAGTTCCGAGTCGGTGTCGTCGGGGCACGACCAGCAGGAGGTTGCCACATTCCGTGGCTCCGATGGGCGCCTATTCGCCGGTAAAGCGAAACTCTGCCTGCCAGGGATCCCCGGCGTGGACGACCTCCCAGTAACGCTTTGCGATGTTCTCGGGGTCGAAGCCCGTGCCCGCAACGATCTGGCCCATGATCGTCAGTGTCGCGACACGGATGCCGTCCGACTCCAAATCAGCGCCGAGCATGGTGGCGGCGGATCGGAGGGCTGCCTTGCCGAGTGAAATCGTCGCGAGAGCTGGGATGGGGTGATCTGCGAATCCGCCTCCAGTCACGATGATGGTGCCCGAATGAGCGGCCCGCATGGCTGGAGCCGCGGCCTGTGTCACGACGATCGCGCTGATGACGTCAACCGCATAGGCCGTCTGCAGGTGCTCGACGCTCGAGCTTAAGAGCTGGTCTGGCGCTCCCATGACTGCGTTGTAGATGACGAGCCCGGGCGCACGCTGCTCCTTGTAGAGCTCAGCCATCCGAGCTCCGAGCGCTTCGGGGTCACTGGCATCGGCCGTGATGGTGTCAATCTGGGCTTTGGTGTCAGCGAGGCCGTCAGCGAGACCCTTGAGACCATCTGTGCTGCGGGCAACCAAGGTCACTCGATAGCCGCCCTCGGCGAAGCGACGGGCCACTGCCATGCCAAGACCTGGCCCCGCACCGATCAATAGCAGGTGACGGTTGTCGATGAGGGAGTCAGATTCGTCTACTGGTGCATCAGACATGGGGCTCGCCTTCTCTCTCGTGAGCGCCGGATCCTTGGTCGTGATCGGTGTCGATCAGATCACATTTTCTCGCGTGCGGCTCAGCCCGCCAGGCGCTCTGGAACCGAGCCATGCCGAGCGAAACTCCCGTGCGTGTCACGATTCCGCTTTGAGACCAGCGCTCCCGAGCGAGGGAATGGTTGACTGAGGCATGGCGCAGACATGGTTCATAACGGGATCCTCCCGCGGGTTCGGCCGAGCGCTCACCGTGGCGGCTTTGGCGGTTGGGGATCGGGTCGTGGCGAC
>Ga0335073_10007859_pt1 | contig 14942 bp, 15 predicted proteins | sample Lox_Sample_22_FD_207093 | JGI IMG/M metagenome (GOLD analysis project Ga0335073, IMG submission 207093) | Soil microbial communities from Loxahatchee National Wildlife Refuge, Florida, United States - Lox_Sample_2.2 | ecosystem: Environmental > Terrestrial > Soil > Wetlands | place: USA... | reverse complement strand
GTTGACAGCCTTTCTGTAATATCCCCTGATGCGGGTACGTAGTACCACCACAGACTTCACAAGAGCGTTTAAAATGCCGGAACACAAGCTTGCGATAAAGGGTCGAGGTTGATGATAACGATACCGCAGTTACAAGCTCACAAAGTCATTGTGAATAGTAAATTATACCTCAAACGAAGAGTACTACTGTAAGCAATTTGCCAATAACGATGCTGCCATGCTACAATTCCCCTGGTGAAAGATCACATTCGACAAACCACTCCGTGTCCTCGCGATATTCGAATTTCCGAACCTAAAGTTTGGAGTGAGAACTTGAAGACTTCAAAGGCGAGCTGTACCTCTGTCCCATACGGTTTTGGATGCAGGCAAAAGAGAGTATTAACCGGAGCTTCGAGGTGAGAGATATCCTAAAACGGTTATTTCAGAACTAAATGTATGACACACCTGGTGAGACAAATTCAAGTAATAAGCCAGTAAAATCCGTTCGACAACTCGATGTGCTATCAACAACACATGAGACTGCAGCCTCTCGATTTCGATGATGACTCCTTGGAGACGGAAAACGACGTCAAGATAGCTCTCACCTCCGTTTCCGCGATATCTATAATGAAGCTTATCGAGACGACGCTGTTCAAACTCGTCTGGATATCGTTCCTGTATCTCCTCTGCAGTTAAGCCGTCGCATTCGCCAGGATTCTATCGTAAACACACAAATTACTGTGGACAGCACAATTTCATCGAGCATTCGCATAGCCTTGACGGCGTACAGGTTGTCATCGAAATAATCCGCAGTTTCGCGAGTTCTGTTCATCATGCTTGTCCATACCTAGCGATCAGGATGACACCCTTCTAAATGTACACTAAAACTCTTCTCCGGAGGCAAGTCGTCTACAATCAGGGCTGTCGCGAACTTTAGCGTACCAATAGGAGTACCCGGACTAGGGGAATCGCCCATTCGTATCGACGGTTGAGCAAACTTCTCCTCGTAAAACTTTTCCATCTCAGCTTTCCGAAACTCTTGTCGCTGGTCTAAATGTTAGAACAGAATCAATGCATCCATACAATCAATAAATCCAGCGAGAGCCTTTGCGTATTTCCTTCCTTTATCCGTGAGGTGCGCATCTAGGATCAGCAGCAATGGCTCGAGGACACATACTTCCTCCCAACTTGTGGAGGACGTTGTCCGTGCTTTCACCTTTCCGTTAGAGAGTAATTGGAACGACGCACCATGTCGAGTTATCCATATTTGACGTTCGGCGAGGTTGAAGTTCAAGAGGAAAAAGATGGCCTGGCCTGCGATGAATCCTTGGATGTTATGCGCCACGAGTTTCTTGCCGACATTGATCATCTGAAGGATACATCAGGGACAGTGTTAAGGGAAACGCACTTTGCAGTACTGGAGATTCTCAACGTTCTCTTCATAATCCCCAATCGGCTCATACGCTTTTTCGTAGTTTGTAACGCGCCTTTTGAAATCCTCCAACGCAGCAACCGGGTCCATATCCTTATAGTCTGGGCCACTCAGTTTAAGTCGCATGTTGTTTTCCAGAATCTAGCTAATCAGGACAAGATATGCCCCAGATTCAATAACCTTCTTATCTGTGCATATGCTTTCAAGGAAAAGGATGTTGAGATCTTCGATTTCATGTACGCGTCTCAGGATCATCTGTCTTCTGGCGACAGTTGAGTTTGTGGCATCTAAGTGAGCTGCGGTGACGGTGTAGGATATGATACCAAGGATTCCCACGGAGCCGTTCTCCTCCATCAACCAATGTAGCAGCTCTTCCAAAGTATCCATGGCGAGGTGCTCTCTGGTCGCAGTGTGCTCGGCATTGTTGGGATCGAAAAAATTCGCGTCATGCTCAGTTCGATGAGCCGCATCGTCTTTGGTTTGTGCCAAGCGCCTGCGGTTTCCGACATTGAATATCCGTGTCTTATGCTGTCGCCTGGGAGTCAGTTTTGAGAAGCAAATCCGTTACCAATTCAGGTATCGCGCAAGCCTAAGATCAGTTATTGGGTATTCGCCTGGAGGGAGTACTTCTTCGTAATGTAACTTTTGCCTCGAGCAGGCACCCCAACCATCACCTATCGATATCAGAGTGGGGTGAATCAGCGAGGATACAATCACAAGCTTGGAGCCCACGTCCACTTGTGCGATTTTCCCGTCTGGAGAGATCTTTGAAGAGGTGAGCCCAGGAATGTCCTAAAGTTAGAGACAAAAGTCTGCAAGAAAGCGTGCACCAGAGTAGTCGCTTTTACACTGAGAGAGCAATATCAGCCAATACAAAAATATAAAGAGGGAATATACGGGCCCAGACGAGGCGAGGCAGGAGCAGTGGGAGGGGTGTCTAAGATGGGACGCAAGAAAGCCTCTGACTTTGCAACTCCTGTTCTTGAGAGGATCGCTTGTACAGCGTCTGACTGCCCGCCAGAGGTTTTACGAGGAATCTCTCCAGAGGACCTTGCAGACGAGGTTCCATTCGTAAGGGGCGATTTGTCGAAGAGCCGCGATTGCGAGGGTTTGTTCAAAGTTGTTACGCTTCGCGGAGTGTCATTTTGCGCTGCGTCACTGGCCATGCAACGACGGCGAGGAAATGAAGGCGACTGAGCCGTCAGTGCTGTCTGAGAGGGTTGAAAAGGCGGACTAGTCTCGTCTCAGAAATTTTGGGATGGAAAGTAATAATTTTTTCGTCGTCTTCCGTCTATCTTGAAGAGATTAGGCCACTTTCCGCCCGACCCTTAATCTGCGTTGCCTATCTCGAAAGTTTAAAATTTGGGGGTCAAAACTCTTAGGCGCTGCTTGGTAAATAGTGTATATATTTCTAAAGATAGCCGTCGATATCCCAACATTCGCGCGTATTATGCAAAGGTGCGTGTCACAGCCGCCGGCACTGATTGGCTGGTCTTCCAATTACCGTACAAAGCAAGTAATATCAGACAACGCAAGTAGTTGCACTTCTCGAGATGTTCAAGAAGCCACCAAGCATCAAGAATCTCTCGGTGCTGCGTTCTTCTGACAGGAAAAAGATCATACAGCAAGCTTCACAGGGTTTCACCCTAGATTCTCTAGACTCAGGGATAAAGAACTCGCTATTACCTGAAGGAGCTCAGGTCTTGCCCGGCCCTCATCGTTCTTTGTGATGGCTGACGCTGTTCTCCTAGTCTGCAAAGTTTACAACCCATCTCGATGAGCCCGGGGTTTTATACTACGATCAGCACGGCTCGGAGCCTCTTTGGATCAGGGTAATTCCACCGTCTCTCCGCGACGAGTTGCTGTTGCCAACGGGTATACCCTATTCAGCCGCTTCTTACAATGTTGCAGTCTATACGCTATGGCAGAACCCTCGGATACTCAAAACGGTAAGCACATGGGATCATGTGCTCGAGAAACTACAGGGCGGAGCTGATCTCATGACTCCTGGTCTAACCAAGTGGGATCCTGAAATCAGGTCTGGAGAAATCGTTGCAATAACTTTGCAGGATGGCATACCCGTCGCGGTTGGCATTGCCGCTTTCGATATCGGAAGGCTCTCAAAAGCTGCAGGAGAGAAGGGAAAGGCGGTCTACCTAGTGCATTGCTATCGAGACGAATTATGGGCTATAGGCAGTAAGACAAATCCGCCAAAATCAACTCCAGCCATCACCGACACAGAGCTCGAGACCGCCACACAAGAATTATCCTTAAACTCCAGAGACGAGGACCAACACGTGAGCAACGTCGAATATATCGAGGACGCAGGGGAGACATTGCCTAAGCCCAATGTCGAAGCGAATCAAGTGACCAGACTAGAGCCATCAACTTCCGGTAGTCTATTTGAAGTCCTTGCTGATGTAGACATTGATAACGCGTTCAAAGCTGCCGCCATTTATGGGCTATACCAAATAAAGGTGTCTGAATCTCAGAACTCTCTGTCACTTCCCATGCCGTCGTCGACCTTAGTCTCCAACCACCTCAATCCTTACCTCGTCGAACCATTTGCCCAAATGACATTCAAGAAGACATCCTGGAAGAAGGCGGCCACCTTTCTGAAAAAGTACCTGGAAAAGGAAGGCATTGTCAAGACAAAAGATCGCGGTGGGGAAACTGTCATAATCTCAATAAATTGGAATCACAAATTCATCACCGAATTCGAGCCATACGACCTAGGCCATCACGGACTAGCAAAATCTCTGAATAGCGACTCAGAATCATCGCGCGGTATGGTCCAGGTACACGAGCTGTACAAACCCTCAGGCAAGGCCTTTAAAGCCATTCTGGACACTATATCTAAACCGTACTCGTTCATGAAGATCATGTCTAAACTGCCAGAAAGGATGATTTGTATACTGCATCTCAAGTCCGCGAGCTTCTCAGTGAGTACATCACTCGCAATGCAGAGTTGGTTGACACCCGAAACCCTCGGTTTGCCATTTACTTCCCCTAGCTTACGGAGTAGCTTTATCAAGGTGGACTACAATCTTGCACCTCTTCTCAAACCCGAGGAGGGCGATCTCGTGTCTCTACCACGCGACAAACTCCTGGAACGTCTGCTAGACTCGGCCAGCTCATATTACACTATTACTACTGAAACTGAAGCTCAGACCAGGTATTTTATCCCGACAACCAAGTTTATAGTAGAAAGGGGAAACCTCCAAAGATCCACATAGTCTTGGAGAAACGACAGGGCCGGAAAACAGTCACAAGATTCTGGGGCTTGGAGGCGTTCTTCATAAGTCCTAGTGATTTAGCTGAGGAGTTACGAAATACCTGTGCCACTTCTGCATCTGTCGGAGGTTTGTTTCACACCGTTCGATTCTAATCTGAAGCTTTACAATCTTCCACCCCGAAACAACCAATCATGGAAGTTCTGATACAGGGACCTCAGACTAGTGCTGTTGTCGATGCCTTAGAGAAGAGGGGAGTAAGGAAAACGTTCATAGTCCTAGAAGACAAGCGGAAATAATTAGATCCCACGTGTTATTTAATCAGTGAATTTGATCGCGTTGAAAAATTTCCGGCGATCGGCAAACAGAGAGAAGTCGCGTCATCTATCAATGGCCGCGCAAACTGCCAACGCCTCGGAAAAGAAGGTAGAGTCAGGACTAACTGGAGGTGACTATAGTATACGACTTTCTATGCAGGCGATTATGAAGAGACCAGAGGCAACAATCACAAATTCATTGTGCAAAGAAAAGTTGCGACGAGTGTGTCGCGGACCATCAAGGATATGTTTGACGGTAAACTCACCTCTATAATCAAACTGACCCTTCTTGCAGACGGCAGGTTCGAAGAGACGGGCCGAAATACTGCATGGCTGCAAGCCATCAAGTGAAGGCCTGAAGCTTGTTTATCACTCACAAACTAATAGGGCGCTACATCTGGACAAGTGCTGCGAATACTGGTACTTCAACTTCGCAAACAAGGATAATCCGAATCCGGAGGAGTTCAAATTTCCTGTGGAAATGGCATTGGAGCTCCTCATTGCTGCTGATTTTCTCGATTGTAAGCCTCGAATACTATTTGATGCTGATGGTAGCTTGACTTCCTCGTCGATTAAGATGATACCTGGTTTCTAGCGTGGGAAAGGAATGTATTTCTCTCAAGGAGCTATATATCTCTTACAGTCAAGTATCCTTGGCGACATCCTGATACACGTCAAATCTACAAAATTTAGCCCAATACGGATAACAGCTCTTACCTTCGTTGAGTTGTCACAGGGATTCCTCGACGGATTTCCTGCATTCTATCCGGCTCTAAATTTATGAGACTGCAAGTGAAAAGGACTTACTGAGGTCAGCGTAAATGATTTCCTCCCCATCACCGGCTATAGCAATGATTTCGCCGTTTGGATCCACGACAGTCGAATGGCCCCAAGCGTTGTATGAGGCCGACATATCCCTCGCAGGTGAACACATTGCAACGTAGATCTGGTTGTCCACGGCTCTTGCACGAGCGAGAAGTTCCCAATGAAGGGGTCCGGTGCTTCACAAGTGAATAGGATCCACAGTCAAGGACAAATACGTCAGGTTAAATGCTCCGGGATAGATCATTGCGACTGCACCTTTCCGGGCTGCAACCATGGCCATCTCTGGATACCGAACATCGTAACATATCGCCACACCCAACCTCCCGTATTCTGTGTCCAAATCCGTTAAAGACCCGCCTCCAGTCAAGACCTCTGATTCCTGAAATCTGATTTTGCCAGGAATATCGATATCGAAAAGATGGACTTTACGGTGAACTGCCAACAGTTGCCCTGTCGGAGAGAACGTCAGGGAGGTATTGAATAGCTTTGAATCCTTCTTTTCGGGAATTGAGCCGCCTATTAGATATGTAGAATAGTCCTACATTCAGCTCCTTGAAGCACATTTTAGATTTGCCATACTTTGGCGATGGAAGACAGCTCTTTGAAGCTTTCCTGGGGCGGATCAATGGTCTCCGCATACTGCTTGAAATACTGTGTTCCGTACTGAAGACTTAGCAAAGGATCTAGTTAGACGATTGATGGCATACAGGGCTATTGAAACATTCCTTCCATTAGCCGAGGAGCGCTCTCCGGAGTAGGCATTACCGGCAGAACCACGACATTTGCACCATTAGTACAAGCTTCCTTGACCAAAGCACGAGCACGGCGAAGATTGTTCTGTTTGTCTGCCGTTGTCGCTAATTGTATCAGCGCCAGACGGAATGGACGAAATGCTGTCGGAATGAGGCTCGCCATCTCGTACAGTTTCGGATGACGATCGTGTTAGCGGTCGATCGACTCACGACGGACAGTAAGAAAGATCTTCCTCTCCGCAATAAAATCAAATCGCGCAATCGGCTCTTGGCAACAAGTATGGCTCAAATTTACCCAAAAGCAATCAAGACCCCCGTCTCCCCACGTTAGTCGTGATCTAAAATGGCTATAATAAGATATAGATGAGATCGTGGATGTATTGTCTTACACACCGACAATGCTACCGCTTTTGTCAACGCCGCTATGAATATCGGAAATCATATGGATGCCGGACAAAAGTGAGCGCTACAACAATTCAATATATTATTTTGTCATCTGATGCAGGCAAGAACGTGACAGAAACCCAATGTCGCCAAAGTGTTGCGCCAAAATTTCGGTCCTGCATGAAAGCTGTCGCTTTATATTATAAAGTTTGTCGACTCAGGAGTCTCATTTCGCTTTCAACCGTGTACGACACTTTTATATTGTTTCGATCGGTTACAGCTGTGCGACTGGGGACAGAGCGTTGAATTTTCGTTGGTTCTTTGTATTCCGTGGATAATACGTGGAGGCTGTGCTCTGCCTCGTTTCGCTTCAGGTTTTGCGAGAAGCTCATTGGTTCCTGAGTCGGCTTTGGCTTGGGTGTCCTATCCCGGACACCACCCATTCTCCAGGCCCGCCGACGGAGGCAAAATATCCACCACAAATAGAAAAGTCATCCATTCTACGTCACCCGCCACATTCCGCCGACGGTTCCTGGCCTTGTCTTCCCAAGAGACACCATAGCCATGAAGACCGAAAACACAGCTGCCAAAAAACCACGAACCCGCAGACCTCGTAGCCATCGCGGCTGCACCTCTTGCAAGTACCGTTTCATCTTGGTACACAGACAAACTAACTCTTCCTTCTAGGACTGCAAAACGGAAATGCACAGAAGGTGGATACTCCCCGCTCCCACAAGCTCCAGATGGGGCAAGGCTGACTCTCGCGATCTAGAGCAACCAGCATGTTCGTTCTGTGTCAAGAACAACCTCGAGTGCAAGGTACGTAGCCCCCCACCCCGGGCCGCTTTATCTTGGGGACGAGCTGATTGTGCCCTAGTACGATATAGACTCCCTCTTTCGTTTCGAACAGTTTGAAGCTCCTGTGAAAAAGGAGGCTTCGCCACCGGCTGTTCGCCGAAGAAAACCTGAGGGTACACCCACTCTCGACCCTGCTCACCTTCGCAGCTATCACAACGAATGTGAAAGCGAAAGAAGCCCGAAGGCGGTCCAACCAATCTGTCTCTTCAATTCCTGATACCGCTCGACTCAGCCCAGAGACGGCAATGTTAACCTCCCCCACCGTTTCCAGTAAGCGTTCTTCCTACTGTACAGCCCCAGAGGAATGGGAAGATCCGGAGATGACCTCACCACGGCTCGAGGCCATTGAAGGAGCAGTAGATGCTGATCTTGAGGACTACTTTAACTCCACGCTCGCGATCAGGGAACCTATTGCCGATGGACGAGCGGTTGACGACCTGGACCTGCCATATTTCGACTATTTCTTGCAGCGAATGCCTCAGCTGATGTCGTTCGTCGATCTGTTTCCTACCATCGTCCAGGATGTGTTCGCGAGGTCGATAGATCATGCCGCTTTGCGACACTCCATTCTTTCTATTTCCACTATGCTTGCAATCGGTGGGCAATCCCTCGACTTGCTACCCCCGCGCCATTACTATCACAAACAGAAAGCTCTTCAGTTGCTGCAGACCTCTCTTGGAGGTTCTCCAAAGGACCTGACCGAAAATGATGCTATTGCTATATTCCTGTTATTGTGGCTAGATTACAATTCCGGCTCGTCTATGTCAGCCACCCATCATCTGCGCGGCCTCTATCAGGTTTTACAGCAGGTTCAAAATAACACACGAGAATCTACAGCCGGATTTGGCGGTGTTTCTGCGCTGCTGATGCTCATCTGGAGGAGCGCCTATAGGTAATACCCCAAGAAAGTGGAGGCAGGGACTAAATCGTTTTAGGATGGAAGCACTTCTTGGAGTTCCATTCTATGAGGGCGGACCAATCTTTCCACCTGTTCCCCCTAGTCAAGCAAAATACCACCGGGGTTGGATTACTGCCGCCGCAGATTCGTCTCAAGATTCATCGGCAGAGTGGGCAATGGCCAAGTTTGCTCTTGACGATCTTGCACATCGTGCCGCGATTCTCGCTCGTATCGCCAACAAAGATCGAAAAGACCATCCAGAGGCATCCGCACCCGCTCCGGAAATTATGGAGGATTTTGCCGAGCTCCTCAATGATCTTCAAGATTGGCGGGCTCAACCATTAATCCAGGAAGCCGAACGAGTGGAGAAGCTCGCTCAGATGGGACAACTCGTCCCCGCAACGATCCCTGCCGCCTTCCTGAATCACCCTCCACTTCCGATTTACAGTCAACGCTTCGCGCATATGATGAACCACTGGAGAGCAATTCAAATTTACATGTCACTGATATTATGGCCTGCACCGGGTCCAAATCCACCGACGTCCGGTCGATATCAAACGGCGGTCGACATATGTCGAAATTTCGCGTCGCTAACAAATGGAATCAGCGGCGAGACATGGTGTTTAACTTTGGCGGGGATTTGTTTCGGAGGCGACGCCTATTATCCGGAGGAAAGTCAATGGATGCTGGAAAAACAGGAGGCCGTCCTCGAAGGATTCAGATTTCCGATTGTCATTTCGGTTCGACAGATGATGCATTTCATCTGGAACAGCGGGATGTCGATTTGGGATATTTTCAATATATAGTTTTTTTTGGTGATATATTCCGTCAACTTTCTCATGCAAACTGGAGTTGCGGGCGTAAAAGGATGGTAATATTGGGGGGTTGACTAGTTCAAAATCAGTTACATGATATCCCATCTCAAGTTCCGTCCTTGCTACAACGATCACCGCCCAACAATGCCTCGAGTTCGATATCCATAAAAGTACGATGCTAAAAAATGCGAACCATGACAAATCACTGCTCTATAGCTCACTCACATGCATGCCTTCCATAGCTATTCCATTGGTGAGAGTAGACGGAGATTCAAGGTCCGCACTTGACGAACCACGCTCTATCAATCTTTGCTGGAAGAGCATCCTCAGTGCGGCTCGGTTCTCGGGGGTATCGGGGTGTACGTCGGATAGGTCCCAAGGTCTCTCAGGTCGATATACCGGATACATTAATCGTTGGATTAGAACGCGAGTGTTGTAAAGGACGTGAATTCCGCAGTCGGCAAAGTTTGATTGCTGTGGACTCGGCTGGCGGATGCATTCGAATCCTGAATGTTAGCGTCCGAGAGAAAATTGGTTCTACTGTCGTTCAGTAAAACGCTGATTTTCCCCAGCGTTTCCTTTCCAATTTCATAGTTCCGTTGATTTAGTGAATCGTAATGAATACCGAGCTTTATTTTCCGATTCACCACGAGAAGTGACCTATACGCAATGTTAGCCTTCGGGATAGTTGAAATTGCACCAGTGTTGGCCGCCGTGTCCAGAAGGGTCGTCGTTGTCGTTGATGGGAAAGAAACTAGAGGTTTCAGTGCTGAATGAAGGGAATAGTACATGTAATCGACGTTTCCGAGGTCTTCAGGAAGTGCGGAGGCCAAACTACCGACATCTAGGCATTATCAGCTGATGACACTCTTCGATCGGAAGAGAGTAGAAACCCCTCGAATGCCTGATTAAATATGCAGCAGAGGCTCTGACTAGCAGCACTCTTCTCCGCCATTGATCGTTTTGACCGAGGATTTCTTGTTCCAGATAGTCATAATATACGTCTACACGAAAGACAGATGAACAACAAAACACGGCACACGTAAAATAGGACAAACCCATTATGTGGTCAGTGATCCACCCGCCATCTTCAAGGGCATCTAAGTCCTGAAGAGATGTCAGTATACATGGCAGATTCTGTCCATTACATTTTCGCTGTGAGAGCCTCGTCCTGCACACGGTCAGTGATCGGTTGGAGGGTGGGATAAATGGACGGGACGTACTTCTTTTTGACGAAGCCTACACGGGGATCATTAGGGCCTGAAAGAGGAAAGTGACGAAAGAAAGAAGCAGAGGAAGGAGTACCTGGCCCATGTATAGTAAGAGTGACTGACCTTGACGCAAATTTGATTTCTGAACCAGGGGCAGCTGACAGGGGGCAAGAATGCAAGATTGCTTAAAAGTGCGGATACGTCGCTGTGCTGAATCCGATCGCCCGACCAGTAAACGAGTACGTCGCACGTAAATTTAAATTTACATGAAATTTGAGTAAGTTGCGTCGATCTGCTGACTAATCAGCCTGGTCCGAGGCTAACCGCTAAGCCTCAATTGGCCGATGTAGATTTATTCCCTACACCGTCCAGTCGATTTCTCCCAAGGATGAACACTTCCAGGCCCTTTCCGATTCCTATTGAGATTTATGATACTCTTTGTCGTACTTATAACGAGCTCTCGACTCTCCTTTCGGCACGCGCTGTCGACGAAGACGCTGCTCGCCTCGCCGAATTATTTCACATTAAATACCGTATATTTCCTCCGCTCTCGATTGAATTTACTAATTCTAGCTACCGGGGAGGCCTTTGAAACAATTGAGAAGCGTGACTTCTTCGATGAAGAGCCTAGCCTCTTGAAGGCTTTCGGCGGCATGGATAAAGTCTCCGAATCTGTAAGGTCCCAACTGTGGGGCGGGCATTTTATCACACGGCTTGAAGAACTTTTACCTCAAAAAGAGAATTTACGCGAGCTTGGTCCGAAAGTGAGGTGCCAAACTACAGTGAAGATGCTAATGGTAGGATGACCTCTCCAGGACCTTGTCTACTTTGAGGGCCGGGTTTGCCAGCACTTATATCGACCCCCGAATCTTTGCAGGGAACACGGCGGACGAAATTCGAACTGACATGGATATGTACATAAAAGATCGGGCCAGCTTCGTCGCACCGTATACCTCTCTCATTACCTCTTCGATGATGGGTGAAACGCGCCTGATAAAGGAGATGGCGATCTATCCCCATTGTCTATATCTGTGCCAGATCCGCTGCATCAACTGGATACCCACCAAGGACGCCGGCCGTGGTCGACTGGTTCGACAGGGGGAATATTGACGCTCTACAACGAGTCCGCGATTCAGGTCGACAAGCTCTATGTCCTCAGCACGTTGAAGTATACCGCATTTCTGCTCACTTTCTTCAGACGGCCTTCCGCATTATTGCAAAACGAGGGATTCATCGTATAGCATAAAGTACGTGAATGTGCAAAGCGACAAGATTTCACATGGATGTGGAATTATTTCGCGGAACCGCTGGATTCGACACATCTCAAGGAGTTTTGGCAAAGTGTATTGATGGACGCGGAGGTAATGATTAAGCCCCATAACAGTGCTGACCTTGCCGTCGAATATTACAACAACGATTACAAATATGATCTCACTAATTCGTATAAACGGCTTGTCAAGGCGTTGGAAACCGTCGGCTATCGTGGTGAAATTACGCTTCTCCTCGTTTGCGATGAGGCCCGGCACCTCTGCGAGATCTCGGCTGCCGACGGGTCCTCGATTCAAGAAGATTGTGACATGTTCCGAGGAGAAAAAGTCTCGACCCAGAGCGCCGCCGTCTGGGGCAACGTTCCGTTTTCGACGTTTCGCGCCCTCAGACGCGCCCTCAGATTTCTTGCTGAAGAGGGTGACCCCGTGCCGCGAGTGTTTGGCTTGTTTACCGACACCTCTTCTCGCCTCACAAATTCCTAGCCTGAGCCTAAGACATCAGAGGACCGATCAATGCGACGAATCAGAATTCGACTCGCCCCGCGTGGTGACGAGCAGTTTGACCCCATTTTTACGTTCACCTCTGTGGACGCATGGTCACGGATATACAACAGTTGTGAAGCTCTGCAAACGGTTGCGGCACCCGGCAGGCTAGTGAATTTCGGTAGGGCTGGTTGGCGAGCATTGTACGAAGGCAGACAAGTAGACCATGTCCGTCACGGTCACGATCATGATATTGACGTCGCAAAAGGGAAGTTGTTGTGCTACGAATCGAAGTCCGAGTTCTCTCAGCCATGGAACAGTGCTTCACCAAACCGAAAACTCCTACTGAAACTTCTCGCGGTTCTTGCGCCTCGACTCGCAATCACAGCCGGTCCGTATTCTCTCGAAGCGTCCGAAATTATCGCAAGTCACATGGTGGTATCAATGAAAACGGACGAGGATCGCCATTTCCTTAGGTCTGCGTATCCGAGCGAGCCAATTCTCGCCGAAGCGGCTGGGAGACTTACCGTTGAATATGGATGGGCGCAACCGTTACGAGCTCTATAACATTATATTCAAACGGGCATCGTGGACGCAGGGTTCAGAGGCGAATTATTGACGAAAATCGTATGTCTCATGGCCGCGGATAAGGCCCATGGACTAAATCCTTACGATCCTTTTACACAATGGAAGTATTCACATCCTCTTCCTGTATCCGAGTTCCTTGACCAGTTAATCACGTTTGACGGCATCGAGGCCAAAGCGCAGAATTCAAAGGCCACCATGTTTCCAGAGTACTTGACGGAACATTCATATCTCGACTCCGAGAATTTGATTCGATTTTTGTTCGGCCATGTTTTCTTCACCCATTTCATACAGGTGGAATGTACGGTCTCGGTCGCGATGCTAGTGCGTGCCTGGAATCGCGGGGCAGCTATAACATGTAGAGCTTAGTGATGTTGGAAGGAGCTGACTGCGCAAAGTTCGGTTCACTCTATGAGCCTTGGGCTCCACAACAGCTCTCAGAAGCACGCAGAAGCAGGTCCTACATACTGATTGACTCGAGAAATTATTCCTGCAAAGAGAGTTGGCGTACCTACGTCGGAGAAATCACTCCAGAACCGTTGACTGAAAAGAATGTTACGCGCCATAATCTCCTTGATGGCCTCCCGATTCAGAACGTTTATATGTCAATGGTTCAAGACTTCGGTCCTCGTCTCGGTGACGAACCGGCTGTTGTTGTCGAGCCCATCACTCTTGTGGAGCGGAACACGAGGCCTCGAGATACACTTCAGCAACTGAAAGTAATTCTCAAAGGCGTTGACGAATCGACATATGAATGTCTCAAAGACCGTGATCGGGAAGTAGAAAAGTACGGCACTGACATCGATCGCGAAGCCGCCCGAATGTACATCACTGAGTTGAGGAACGCTAGGGTTGGTTATTTGGATGTGGAGGATACGAGTAAGAAGAAGCAATTGGTTTTAAATGGTGTTGTGGATTCTTTACCCTTGGTCTTTGGACGGGAGGATAATACCGGTATGGGTGAGGAACGGTCAAGTGAGCGGTGGAGAATTTATGGAGCAATGCAAGAATGAGATAGGTATCGCCCGAGCGCCACACGCGTATATATCCTAGTTTAGGACCTTTCTTCGTGTCTTTAGCTATCGACTCTATAAACCCACGATCCATCGTTCCTGTCCCCGATAGCACGTCGTTGTGTCCATCCGTCGCTCCGTTCTGACCTCCGTCCCAGGTTTGATAGCTCTACAAGTCATGACGCTCGCGACATCTCCGTTCGGGCTGGTTTTCTTTTTGCGTCAACCCCGCTTAGCACAACCCACCTCGCGTAAACAACTTCAACCAGTCTGGCTACTGAATCGATGGTTACAAACGCATAACTCCAGCAGGGGGTTAAAGAGCTTCGAGACCTTGTCAGGCAGTTGCGAGAAGTGGCCCCCTGGCTCCTCCCATCCAACGGCAAATCCTCCCGTATGCAAAGAATCCAAACTTTCCGAACCTCCTCAATTCGATGGCAAATCTTCTGAATATGCGACGTTCATCAACCACTGCGACCTCTACTTCCGAACGCTTGCCGTTATCTTCGACAGTGATTACGTCAAAGTTGCCTATGTGATTGCCCATTTGCCGTGCCATCCCGCAGAATGGGGACACTTCGTCATCGACTCCTCGTCCGATCTTCTTCACGATTCTGACGCGTTCAAAGGGGAATTAGCCTCAATGTATGCCGATAAACAACGTCGCAAGGCCTCACGCCGAAGGTTCATGACGCTCAAGCAGACTGGTTCTGCAACTGAGTTTAAAGCATCGCAAATATTCTCGGCATTAAATAATGATGACTCTCGTTTCGCTCTATTCACCGATGGACTGAAGGGGTGCCCTCGCCCTCGATCGCGATATCGACACGTTCGACGACCTGGTCGATGCAGCTATAGAACACATATCATGTCAATCGTCGGCCGATCA
>Ga0335073_10007856_pt1 | contig 14947 bp, 12 predicted proteins | sample Lox_Sample_22_FD_207093 | JGI IMG/M metagenome (GOLD analysis project Ga0335073, IMG submission 207093) | Soil microbial communities from Loxahatchee National Wildlife Refuge, Florida, United States - Lox_Sample_2.2 | ecosystem: Environmental > Terrestrial > Soil > Wetlands | place: USA... | reverse complement strand
CCTATCCGGTCAGCGGAGGTTCCCCAGCCCGGCGCCGATACGGTGCAGGCGGGCGGCTTGGTTGTCCCTATCCGGTTAGCGCAGGTTCCCCGGCCCCTGTCGATCGTGCGCAGACCGTGGCTGAGCCCGCCTGCGCTAACCGGATAGGGATACAATCGGTAAGGCCGCGACGGTCCATCTTCCGGTCTCAGGTCCAAAGGCTTTCGTATTCCACCATCGGCCAGCCGTTCTGCACGAAGGTCGCGCACTCCCGCATGCCGATCCCGCCCAGCACGCTGCGCGAGGCAAAATTGCCGGCGCGCGCCACCGCGACGATGCGCCGCAGCCGCGCCTGCTGATGGCCGAAACGCAGCGCCGCAGCCGCGGCCTCGCGTGCCAGCCCGCGCCCCTGCGCCTCTGGCCAAAGCGCGAACCGCAGCGCCACGCCGCGGCCGTCCGGGCGGCGTTCAAGACCGGTGATGCCGAGAAACCGGTTGCTGCCCGCCTCGCGGATCGACCAGATACCGAAGCCGTCGGCACCCCAGGCCATCACGTCCTTGGTCAGCTCTTCCTGTGTCTGCAGCGGGGTCCGCACCCCGCCCAGCATCACCGCGAACACGCGCGGATCCGACTTGATGGCGATCAGCTCGATCAGGTCGGCGCCGTTCACCGGCGTCAGCACCAGCCGCGCCGTGCGCAGGGTCCGGGGTGTGGTCATGGTGGCCGCACCCTCGCGACGGCACCCGCCGGTAGCATCCAGCGGCCGGCCAAATTCCAATAGCGGTCGGGCGGACTGGTCCCCACCGGCGTGGGGACCGGACTCGGATGCTCAGTTCCGGTAGCCGTCGTCGATGCCGTCAAGCATGCGAAGATACGCGGGCCATTCAGCCGATGCCCGCCCCCTGTCATGCTGTTCGTACTGCGCCGCGACATGCTCGCAGATCTGCGTCGGAATCTCCGACAGTTCGGCGCCCGTCGCCTCCATCATGAGCTGGATCCTGGCGGCGCGGACCAACTGCTTCATCAGGCTGAACGCCTCGCGCGCGGTCACACCGACCGTGGTGACGCCATGGTGGCGCATGACCAGCGCGCGGTTCTTGCCCAGCGCCGCGGTAATCCGTTCGCGTTCGTCGAAACTGTCGGTGATGCCTTCATACTCATGATAGCCGACACGGTTGTAGAACCGCATCGCGTCCTGCGACAGCATCCGCAGCCCGTGCTTCAGGCCGGACAGCGCGACGCCCTCATCCGGATGCACGTGCACGGAGCAATGAACGTCCGGTCGTGCGCGCAGCACGCCGCTGTGCAGCGTGAACCCGGGACGGTTGACCCCGGACCGCTCGTCCAGATCGTCGTCCATGCTGACTTCGACCAGGTTCGACGCCGTCACCTCGGTATACAGCAGTTCGTGCCGCTTGATCAGGAAATGCCGCGGGTTGGAAGGGCAGCGCATCGCCGCATGGTTGAAGATCACATCGCCCCAGCCGTGGCTGGCGAGCAAGCGATAGACGGCGGCGAGATCGACGCGGGCCTGCCAGTCGGCGTCGGTGGCGGCGACGGGGACGGTTTCGATGTCCATCGGGTTCCTCCGGTTGGCGCTTTCATTCCGGTGTAGCGGGTCGGCGGGGGTGTGAGCAATCGCCACACGAAAAGTGTTGGACCCTGCGACGCCGGCTCCTACTTTGTGACAATGCTGGAGTTGATGCCTGCCCCCGCCACCCTCCCCGCCGGCCAGCGCGTCTATGCCGTGGGAGACGTGCATGGCTGCTTCGAGCGCCTGGTGGAGATGCATGAAAGGATCGCCGCCGATCTGGCGGCGCGCGCAACCGAGCAAGCGGTGCTGATCCACCTCGGCGATTATGTCGATCGCGGGCTGGAAAGCGCGCAGGTGGTGGAATGGCTGCTGGCCGGTCCGCCCGTGCCGGCGCAGCAGGTCGTCAACCTGATGGGCAACCACGAGCATATGATGCTCGCCGCCCTGGCGCGCACCGATGCGGACGCCGCCGACCTGTGGCTGCGCAACGGCGGCGCCGATTCACTCATGAGTTGGGGCGTGCCGCGCAACGTCGCCCAACAGAACTGGGTGACTCGTATTCCTATCTCGCATCTGCTGTTTTTGCGCGATCTGGCACTGCACCATCGCATCGGCCCCTATCTGTTCGTCCATGCCGGGGTGCGGCCAGGCGTGCCGCTCGCGCAGCAGACCCGCCAGGACCTGCTATGGATCCGCGAGCCGTTCCTGTCCTCAAAACAAGATCACGGCGCGGTGATCGTGCATGGCCATTCACCGCGCCGCGAACCCTTCATCGGCGCCAACCGCATTGGTATCGATACCGGCGCCGTGATCGGCGGCGCGCTGACCTGTGTGGTTCTGGAAGCCGATAAATTGGGGTTTCTCTACACGTGAAGATTGCTTGCCGCCGGGGCATGGGCCACATTACGCGGCACGCATGAATCAAATCCCGCCGGGCGAGCCTCTCGCCGATCAGCCAGATCCTGATCTCGCTGCCGCAGTACGCCGGCTGGCGAATACCAGTGTACTGGTCGTCGGCGACGTCATGCTCGACCGCTATATCTACGGTGACATAACGCGGATCAGCCCCGAGGCGCCGGTGCCGATCCTGTCGGTGACCCGCGAGATCGGATTGCCCGGCGGTGCCGGCAATGTGGTGCGCAACCTCACCGCGATGGGCGCGGCGGTCGCTTTCATCTCCGTCCTGGGCGACGACCAGACCGGGTCCGACCTCACCGCGCTGGTCGGCGGCCAGCCCGGCGTCGAGCCTTGGCTGCTGGTGCAGGGGGGGCGCACCACCACGCTGAAGACGCGCTACGTGGCGGCCGGCCAGCAGTTGTTCCGCGCCGACCGCGAGGAGACCGCGCCGATCCACCCGAAGCTCGCCGAGCGCATGGTGCGGATCGCCAGCGACGCCATGGCTGCCACCTCGGTCACCGTGCTGTCGGACTACGGCAAGGGCGTGCTGGCGGGCGACGTTCCCGGCAAGCTGGTGGAAATGGCGCGCAAGGCAGGGCGGCGGCTGATCGTCGATCCCCGTGGGCCGGACCATGCCCGCTACGCCGGTGCGGACGTCATCGTGCCGAACCGCATCGACCTGGCGGAAGCCACCGATATGCCGGTGGACACCGAGCAAGCCATCGTGGCTGCCGCAACCGCGCTGCGGTCGCGGCATGGTTTCGGCGCCGTGGTGGTGACACGCGGTAATGACGGCATGACGCTGGTGGACGATGCCGGCGCGCGGCACTTCCCCGCCGAGGCGGCCGAGGTCTACGACCTCTCCGGCGCCGGCGACACCGCGGTGGCGACCCTCGCGGCGTCCGTCGCCGGCGGCAGCGACATCGAGACCGCGGTGCGGCTGGCCAATCTCGCGGCCGGTGTGGTGGTGGGCAAGGCCGGTACCGCCGTCGCCCGGCAGGCGGACCTGATGTTCGCCCTCTCCCCCCAGCGCAGCGCGTTGCGCAAGATCGTCACGCGCGAGGAGGCGGCCGAGCAAGTTGAGCGCTGGCGCCGCCGTGGCTGGCGCGTCGGCTTCACCAATGGCTGTTTCGACCTGCTGCATCCCGGCCACGTTCATTTGCTCGAGGAAGCGCGGGCGCTATGCGACCGCCTCGTGGTGGGGCTGAACTCCGATGCGAGCGTGCGGCGGCTGAAGGGGCCGAAGCGGCCGGTGCAGCCGGAGGCGGCTCGCGCCGCGGTGCTGGCCAGCCTCGCCAGCGTCGATATGGTTTGCGTCTTCGAGGAGGATACGCCGGAGACGCTGATCGCCGAGCTACACCCGGACCTCTTGATGAAGGGCGCCGACTATACCCTCGACCGCGTGGTGGGGGCCGACCTGGTGCGCGGCTGGGGTGGCAAGGTCGCGCTCGCGGACCTGCTGCCAGGCCATTCCACCACCGCCACACTGGCGCGGATCAGGGCGTAGCTGCCCGGCGCGCCTGCCGCCTGCCTCGCGTATCACCAGGTCGTCGGCGTTGCCATCCCGCGCGTCGCCTCCTGCGCGTCGCCTCAGGCTTCGAAGATCAAACAGGTCGTCGTGCCATGCGCCAGTAAGCGCCCGTTGCGATCCACAATTCTCCCCACCGCGGTGCCGATGCGTCGCCCACTACTCAAAACCGTGCCTTCCGCCTCGATCGCCCCGGTTTCGATGGTGATCGGCCGGACCAGCGAAATCTTGAATTCCACCGTGGTCTGACCGAAGCCTCTTGCCAAGGTCGACTGAATCGCGAGGCCCATGCAACTGTCCAACAGTGTCGCGGCAAATCCGCCATGCACCGTCCCTGCCGGGTTCAACAAAGTGTCGTTGGGCTCCGCAACGATAACGACCCGCCCGTTTTCGGCCTCGCTCACGTCGTAGCCGAGCGTCCGCGCGATCGTGTTCAGCGGCAGTGTGCCGTTCGCCAGCCCCTGAACGAAGGCAAGGCCGCTCAGGTCCTTCTGCCTGTCCCGGCTGACGGTTCCGTAGGTCCTCGCTGCGACACGTTCCGGCATCGGCGTCCCTCTCCGTTGCGGCCGCGATGGTGACATGCCGCTGCGCTCACCGCCTGCCGGTCATTGCTCCCACTCGCGACAAGTATCGCGGGTCTGCGACCAGCGCTGGCGGGATTCGGACCACATCGGGCGTCTCCGGCAGGTCTGATGCTGCCGGCGGCAAGCGCGGTATCGAACCGCCGATGCCAGCGGATGGCGTTGTTGCGCGCGGCTCTGCCGGCAGCCGGCACAAGGCTACGCGGTTCATCCTGTCCATGGCGCGGCAAATAACGATATGATTGGTGCCGGGACCTGTGAGTTCCTCGCGTGGACGATCCGATCGTGCCCCAGATCCTGGTGATCGCCGATGACCTGTCCGGCGCAGCGGATTGCGCGGTAGCGTTCCGGCGGGCCGGCTTGTCGAGCGTCGTACTGTTCTCCGGCAACGCGGTCACGGCAAATCCGGATGTGCTGGCGCTTGACGCCAATTCCCGGCACCTGCCCGCGCCGCGGGCCGCCGCGGTCCATCGGCGGCTGGTGCAGCGCCATCTCACCCCTGGCACGATGCTCTATAAGAAGATCGACTCCACCATGCGTGGCAACATCGCGGCAGAACTGGCGGCGATCATCCCGATCGCCGGCATGGCGATCGTCGCCCCGGCCTTCCCCGACACCGGTCGGACCACCTGGAACGGACGGGTCTATGTCCAGAACGTGCCGCTGGAGCAAACCGAGATCTGGCGCAACGAAAAGCTGACCGGGATTGCCGATATCGCGGCCATGCTGGGACAAGCGGGCGTGCGGACGGCGCGGGCCGGGCTTGATCTCGTTCGCGGCGAGCCAACGGCGTTTGGCCATGCGTTGGAACGCCTGGCGCGGGATGGCGCGGCCGCGATCGTGTGCGATGCCGAGACCGACACTGACCTCGGCGCTATCGCCATCGCTTCCGCCCGCATGCGCGGCCGTCATTTTTGGGTCGGATCCGCTGGTCTCGCGCGGCATCTGCCGGCTGCGACCGGCATGACCGCGGCCCACTCGGTGCCCGCGATTACACTGGCAGGCCCAGTGATGGTCGTGGTCGGCAGTCTGTCAGGCGTCTCGCGGGCGCAGGCTCGGCATGTCGCGGCGCAGCCCGACGTCGTGGCGGTGGCGGTGCCGCCGGAGGCGCTGCGCCGCGGCAATGCTCATCCCGACTGGCAGACCGCGACGGCAGAGGTCGCGGCCGCGCTCGCTCACGACCACGACGTGGTGGTCAGCATCAGCGCCGATGGATCACCGGACCTGAGCGAGGGCGGCCTCTTGTGCGAGGCGCTCGCCCGGTTGCTCCGGCCTTTCGCTGATCGCATCGGCGGCCTGGCTGCCACCGGCGGAGACACCGCGCGAGCCTTGCTGGCGGCGCTCGGGGCGGTCGGCCTGTGCCTCGTGTGCGAAATCGAGCCCGGCGTCGTGCTCTGCACCGCGGAGGGCACACGGCCGCTTCCCGTGGTAACCAAGGCCGGTGCCTTCGGCACGCCGGAAACATTGGAGCATTGCCGGGCCGTCCTGCGAGGGACGGCACCATTGCCCGCAGCAACCTGAGACACAGCATGTCGCGTCCGATCATTGCCATCACCATGGGCGACGCCGCCGGCATCGGCCCCGAGATCATCATCAAGGCGCTCGGTCATGCCGAGGTCTACGATCGCTGCCGCCCGCTGGTGATCGGCGACGCCGGCCGGCTGCGCAAGGTGGCGCCGGTGGTCGGTTCCAGCCTGCGTGTGCGGGCGGTGGACGGCCCGGCACAGGCGGGGTTTGCCGCCGGCACCGTCGATTGCCTGGATCTGGGGCTGATCCCGCCGGACATGGCGTTCGGGCAGGTGTCGGCGCAATGCGGCCACGCCGCCTATTGCTATATCGAGCGCGCCGTGGCCCTGGCGCAGGGCGGCGCCATCGACGCGATCTGCACCGCCCCCCTGAACAAGGAAGCACTGCACGCCGGCGGCCACATCTATCCCGGCCACACCGAATTGCTCGCCGAACTGACCGGCACGCCCGAGGTTTCGATGATGCTGGTCGCGCCGCGGCTGCGGGTGATCCACGTCACCACGCATATCGGCCTGATCGATGCGGTGGCGCGCATCAACCCCGGCCTGGTGGAGCGCACCATCGCGCGCGCGCACGATGCGCTGGAACGCGCCGGCATTGCCAACCCCCGCATCGGCGTCTGCGGCATCAATCCCCATGCCGGCGAGCATGGCTTGTTCGGCCATGGCGAGGAGGAGGCAAAGATCGACCCCGCGATCGCCTCTGTCCGCGCCCGCGGCTGGCGCGTGGAAGGCCCGTTGCCCGCCGACAGCCTGTTCTTTCGCGCCGGGCGCGGCGACTTCGACGTCGTGGTGGCGATGTACCACGACCAGGGCCACGGGCCGATAAAGGTCCTGGGGCTGGAGGCGGGGGTGAACATCACCGTCGGATTGCCGGTGATCCGCACCTCGGTCGACCACGGCACCGCTTTCGACATCGCCGGCAAGGGAATTGCCGACGAAGGCAGCTTGCTGGAGGCGCTGCGCCAGGCGATCGATCTGGCACCCGCCCGAGCGTGACCGGGATGGAGATGGCGCCAGCCGCATCCTCGATCTTGGTCCGGCACCCGCGCGCGTGACCGGGATTGCTCCGGCGCTTCGGAGATGGCGCCGGCCGCATCCTCGATCTTGATCCGGCACCCGCGCGCGTGACCGGCATTGCTTCGGCGCTTCGGAGATGGCGCCGGCGGCATCCTCGATCTTGATCCGGCACCCGCGCGCGTGACCGGCATTGCTTCGGCGCGTCGGAGATGGCGCCAGCCGCATCCTCGATCTTGATCCGGCACCCGCGCGCGTGACCGGCATTGCTTCGGCGCTCGCGGCCGCCGATCGCTGCCCGTCCCTACTTCCGCTTCAGCGCATCCAGCGCCGTTCGCACCAGCTTCGCGTCCTCGCCGTCGGGCGGCAGCTGGCTCAGCAGCTTTGTCCACTCGCGCCGCGCGTCATCGGGCTTGCCATTGCTCGCGGCTTCCATGCCCAGGTACCATAGCACATCGGGCTCATCCGGCGCGGCGGTCGCCACCTGGTGCAGCAGCGCCACCGCCGAGGGCGGCAACGGACTGTCCGGCTGCAACCCGGCGATCATCGCCTGGAATTCCTGCATCTTGATGCCGGGATCATCCGGCTTCAGGGCAGCGGCGCGTGCGAAGGCCGCCACCGCCTTATCGGTGTCGCCCAGCACGGCATACGAACGCCCCAGCCGCAGCCAGCCATCCAGATCGTTCGGCGCCTGCTGCAGATGGGCCGCAAGCTGCGCCACCATACCTTCGATCATTTGCTTGCGCTGCGCGTCCGACATGTTGCCGGCGGCCGCCATCTGGTCCTGCGATGGTCCCGGCCGCGCCGCCGCCGATGCCTGCGGCTGCGGGGCCGGCGCGGCGCCCTTGGGCAGTGCCGGAACGGGGATGCCGCCATCCTTCGCTGCCTCGGCCACACCACGGCCAATCGCCTCGCGCATCGCCGAATCCTCGGGCAGGTCCGCGGCCAGAGCCAGCCAGCGATCGATCGCGCGCTTGTCCTCGCCAGCCTGAGCATCGGCGACGGCGAGATAGTAGCGTGCCACCTCGTTCTTCGGATCGGCGGCCAGCACCGCAGTGAAGGCGGCGTGCGCTGCCGGCGGCACGATGCCTCCCGCCGCCAGCACCTGCATCTCACCATAGCCGGCCATCACGTCCGGACTCGTCCGGCCCAGGCCGACGGCCTGGCGATAGGCATCGGTCGCCTTCTGCCAGTCGCCGAGCATGGCTTCGGTGCGCCCGAGCAAGACCCAGCCAGCGCCGTCATTCGGGCTGGCCTGCAGCTTTTGCTCCAACGCCTGTGCCGCCTGGTGCATGTCCATGTGTTGGCCATGCGCGGCGTCCGCTTCGTGTTGGGCGAGGCGCCCATTGAAGGGGGCGTCCGGCAGGGAGGGCGAACCAAAATGCAGGTAAAGGCCGGTCGCGCCCCCCAGCACCAGGATCGCGACGAACGCTGCCAATCGCGGGCTGGGCTCCGACCAAACCTGTCGCCGGGGGACCGCGTCGACGGCGAGCAGCCGGCGCTGGATTTCCAACCGTGCCGAGCCGGCCTCCGCCGGGTTCAATACGCCGCGGGCGACGTCGCGCTCCACTTCCTGCAGCTGATCGCGATAGACGGCGCGGTCGAACTGGCCGCGTTCCGCCACCATGGGCACGCCGCGCACCAACGGCAGGCAGACCACTGTCACGGCACACAAGGCGACGGCGGTGAACAACAGCAAAAATATCATGCCTCGTCCCGGACGTTCGCCCGGCCTTCATGCGTCATGGCCGGGCCTGACCCGGCCAACATCAACGGTCGGCCTCGCGTAGCAGTGCATCGAGGCGGGATTGTTCCTGGGGCGTCAGAGGCGCGGGACCGGCCTCGGTGGCGGGGCGATGCCGCAGCCACAACACGATGCCGATAAAACCGATCACCAGCAGGGAAGCGGGCGCGAACCACAGGACATAGGTCGCCGGCTGCACCGGTGGCTTCAACAGGACGAACTCGCCGTACCGCGCGACGATCGCCTGGCGTGCCTGTGCGTCGGTGTCGCCCTGCAGCAGAAGCTGGCGGAGCAAGACGCGAATGTCATGGGCGAGGCCGGCGTTCGACTCTTCAATCGACTCGTTCTGGCAGACCAGGCAGCGCAGCGTATGGCCGATGGCCTCCGCGCGGGCTTCCAGTCGCGGATCGGCAAGGCGTTCGCTGGGCTCGACCGCGAAAGCCTGGGCGGTGAGGCACAGCAGGAGGATTGTGAGGAGGGTCGTCAGAGCGATGCGGGCGCCCCCGGTAGAACACGCCCCCTCCCTGCGCGGGCTTGGGCCGCCAGGCAGACCAAGGGCGGGGGGAGGGGTTGGTAGACGTGCAGCCTTCGTCTGTGCACGCCGCTCCCCCCAACCTCCTCCCTCGCGGGGAGGGGCAGCGTCGCTGTATTGCCACCCTGCTTCGGCGCACCGCATCACTTCCGCAGTGCCAGCAGCAACGGCAGCAGCTCCTTGTTCACTTCCTCCGCCGTCAACGGGCCGACGAAGCGCTTGCGGATATGGCCCGTGCTATCGAGCACGTAGCTCTCCGGCACGCCGTATACCCCGAAGTTCAGGCCCACCTGGCCGTCGGGATCGAGCCCCACCCGGCGATACGGATCGCCGAACTCCGCCAGCAGCTTCTGCGCGTCCTCCGGTTGGTCCTTGTAATCGATGCCATACAGCGGGACATGCTCCTGATTGGCGAGCCGCATCAGCACCGGTTGCTCTTCGCGGCAGGGCACGCACCAGGAGGCGAAGAAGTTGATCAGCACCGGGCTGCCCTTGAGGGCAGTCAGCGCCAGCCCCTTGCCGTCCAGCCCGGCGAGGTCGAAGTGCGGCGCTTCCTTATCGATCATTGCCGACGGCAGCACATGCGGGTCGTAGCCTGGCCGCAACGCAAGTACGAAATAGCCGGCAAGCACGGCGAACAAGAGCAAAGGCACCAGGTAGAGAAGACGGCGCATGGCGATCATTCGCCCGGCGCAGGCTGCAGCACCGACACGGGCCGGCGCCGCGCGCGGGCGGCTACGCCGACGCGCCAGCGCCGGTCGCTCAGGCTCACCACGCCACCGAATGCCATGATGATGGCGCCGATCCAGATCCAAGGCACCAACGGCTTCCAGTACGCGCGCAGGGTCCAGTTGCCGGCCGCGTCACCGTCACCCAGCGCGACATAGAGGTCGGCGAGAAAATTGGTGCGGATCGCAGTCTCGCTGGTGGTCTGCTGCTGCACCGGGAAGAAGCGTTGCTCGGGGTGCACCACCGCCACCACCCGGCCGCTGCGGATGATTTCCACGGTGGAGCGGTTGCCTGCGAAATTGGGGCCGGGCACGCGCTCCACACCCATGAAGCGCAGCTCATAGCCGGCCAGTTTCAGCACGCTGCCGTCATGCACAGTGGCGATCACCTGGCTGTCGAACGCGGAGGCGGAGAAGCCGGCGATCGATACGGCGAGGCCGAAATGGGCCAAGGTCATGCCATAGGCCGCGCGTGGCAGATGGATGGCGCGCCGCACGCTCTCACCGAAGCCGACGCGGAACAATCGCACGCGCTCGGCGAATTCGACGATCACTGCGGCACCGGTCCAGGCGGCGAGGCCGAAGCCCAGCACAGGGAAGATTTCATGCCGGTGGGTGACGGACCAGGCCACCAGCACCGCGACCGCGGCCGCGACATAGGCGGCCCAGACGCGTTGCAGCGCGCCCAGCAGGTCGCCGCGCTTCCAGGACAGCAGCGGGCCGACACCCACCGCCAGGATCATCGGCACCATCAGCGGCGCGAAAGTACGGTTGAAGAACGGAAATCCGACCGACAGTTTCGGCCCGCCTACCGCGTCCAGGAACAAGGGATACAGCGTGCCGAGAAACACGGTAGCGCAGCCGCACGACAGGATCAGGTTGTTCAGCACCAGCGCGCCCTCACGCGAGATCGGTGCAAACAACCCGCCGCCCTTCAGCGCGGGAGCACGGATCGCGTACAGCGTCAGCGCGCCGCCGATCGCCACCAGCAGCAGCAGCAAAATGAACATGCCGCGGCGCGGATCGGTGGCAAAGGCGTGCACCGATGTCAGCACGCCGGACCGCACCAGGAACGTGCCCACCAGCGACAAGGAGAAGGTGATGATCGCCAGCAGGATGGTCCACGATTTCAGCGTGTCGCGCTTCTCCACCACGATCGAGGAATGGATCAGCGCGGTGCCGACCAGCCAGGGCATGAACGACGCATTCTCGACCGGGTCCCAGAACCACCAGCCGCCCCAACCCAGCGTGTAGTACGCCCACCAGGACCCCATGGCGATGCCGATGGTAAGGAAACACCAGGAGGCGAGCGTCCAGGGCCGTACCCACCGTGCCCACGAGGCGTCCACCCGGCCCTCGATCAACGCGGCGACGGCGAAGGCGAAGCCGACCGAGAACCCGACATAGCCGAGGTAGAGGAACGGCGGATGGAAGGCCAGGCCGGGATCCTGCAGTACCGGATTGAGCCCCTGGCCGTTGGCCGCGGGTGGCCAGGTGCGCAGGAACGGGTTCGACGTCAACAGAATGAACAGCAGGAAGCCGGCGGCGATCATGCCCTGCACGGAGAGAACGCGGGCGCGCAACTGCGGCGGCAGGTTGTTCGAAAACAGCGCCAGTGCCGAACTGCACACCCCGAGCATGAACACCCACAGGACCATCGAGCCCTCGTGGTTCCCCCACACCCCCGTGATCTGGTACAGCAACGGCTTGTCGGTGTGACTGTTCTCAATCACGTTGATAACCGAGAAGTCGTTGGTGACGTAGGCATGCATCAGCGACAGCATTGCCAGCGCCACAAGCCCGAATTCCGTCAGTGCGGCGTTACGGCCGACCGCCATCCAGGCGAGGTTGCCTCGCGATGCGCCCACCAGCGGCACCACCGCCTGCACCAGTGAGACGCAGAGTGCCAGGATCAGCGCGAAGTGGCCGAGTTCGGTGGTCATGGAAGCAAGCGTCGCTCCACGGTCGAGCCGGCAGTGTCGAAGCGTCGCTCCTCGGTCGCGCCGGCAGTGTCGAAGCGTCGCTCCACGGTCGAGCCGGCAGTGTCGAAGCGTCGTCCGATGGCCGAACCGCCAATGTCATGGCGTCGGCCGATCGCCGATCTGCCCGCGTCATTGCGAGGCCCAAAGGGCCGCAGCAGTCTCGATCGGACGGCGCGCGCGCAACGCAACCGCCCGAGGCGGATCGCTCCGGCCCCACGGGCCTTGCAACGACGGCGGGACCGTTCGCCGATCGTCACGCCGCCGCCCGCTGCGCCGGGGCGAGGATTGAACATAGCGCGTCCACCAGCGACGCCATCATCGCATCGGTGTGCAGCGGCGTCGGCGTGAACCGCAGCCGCTCCTCGCCGCGTGGCACCGTGGGATAGTTGATCGGGGTCGCATACATGCCGAACTCGTCCAGCAGGCGCCGGCTGACGGCCTTGCACAGCGAAGCCTGGCCGACATGCAGCGGCACGATGTGGCTGACCGACGGAATTCGCGGCAGCCCCGCCCGGTCAAAGCGGCGCTTCAGCGCGTCCGCGCGCTCGAACAATTTGGCGCGGCGCGCGTGGTCGGCGCGCACGTGGCGCACGCTCGCCAGCGCAGCGGCCGCGGTCATCGGCGGCAGCGAGGTGGTGAAGATGAAGCCAGGCGCCACCGAACGGATGTAGTCCACCACATCCGCATCGCCGGCGATGTAGCCGCCGTGGCAGCCGAACGCCTTGGCCAGCGTGCCCTCGATGATGTCCAGCCGATGCGCGACGCCATCACGTTCCGACACGCCGCCGCCGTTCGGGCCGTACATGCCCACCGCATGCACTTCGTCGAGATATGTCATCGCGCCATGACGCGCGGCCAGGTCGCAGATCGCGCCGATCGGCGCGATGTCGGCATCCATCGAATAGACCGATTCGAACGCGATCAGCTTGGGCGCGCCAACCGGCGCCTGTAGCAGCAACTCCTCCAGATGCGCCATGTCGTTGTGCCGGAATACATGGCAAACACATTTGGAACCTTTGATCCCCGCAATCATCGATGCGTGGTTCTTGGCATCCGAGAAGCAGTGCCACGGATTGTTCGGCCCGTTCGGCGTACTGTTCAGGATGGTGGACAGGCCCGCCTGGTTGGAAACGAAGCCTGACGTGAACAGCAGCGCGGATTGCTTGCCGTGCAGCGTGGCGAGCTCGGCTTCCAGCGCGTCATGCGCCGGGCTGGTGCCGCTGATGTTGCGCGTGCCGCCGGCGCCGGCGCCCATCGCCTGGGCAGCGTCGCACGCCGCCTGCACCACCACCGGATGGCCGCCCATGGCGAGGTAGTCGTTCGACGACCACACCAGCACCTCGCTGCCGTCGGGACGCCGGTAATAGGGAAAGCGGTCGGCCTGCTTTTGCAGCGGCGTGAACTCGCGGTAGCGCCCCTGCGAGCGGATGTCGTCCAGCGTGCGGCGGCAATAGGCGTGGAAAGCAACCATTCTCGGGACACCTCTACCCTGCGGGCCGACTTGGCCGGCCCATTGTCTCTACGCGCGGCCGCACGACGGCCAGTGCGTCCGTATGCGGTGAAGATGGTGTGTGCTCATTGATATGGATCAACGCATTGAACTTACGATTTGTTCATCGTTTCCGGGTCATCTTAGCCGGCACGCGCAGCGGGCAAAAGTGCCCAGTGCGCCTGCCCGCGTCGGGGAGGACTGAGATGCCGGAGCAACCAACCGCCTTGGCAGCCTGCGCGACATCGGCGGAGCCGAGGCGGTGCTGATACCCCTGAAGCTCGTACGCGACCAGCCGTTGCAGCAGCAGCTCTATGACCAGTTGCGCGAATTGATCGCCGCGGCACGACTGCAACCAGGGGCTCGCATGCCGTCCACCCGCATGCTGGCCGAGCAATTCGCCATTTCCCGCATTACCGCTTTGTTAGCCTATGAACGGTTGATCGCCGAGGGCTATCTGCAGACCTTGCCCGCAAAAGGTACGTTCGTTGCACGCGGTCCGGCTCGCGGTGCGCGGAAATGTGGCCCGACGATGCCGACGCAGCACGGTTCGCTCAAAACCGATGCTTCGGGTGGCCTGAGGATCGGTCAGCCCGACCCCGTCCTGTTCCCGGCCGGACGCTGGCGGGCACTGACCCGCGGCGCGCTCGACCGGTTCGGCACTCGGCTTGCCTGCGAACAAGCCAACGACCATCCGCGACTGCGTGGCGCGATTGCCGGCTGGTTGTCCGCCTCACGCGGGCTCGCGGTGTCCTCGGACCAGATCGTTCTGGTGAACAGCCGTCAGCAGGCGCTGCACCTCGTCGGCCATCTGCTATTGCGCCCCGGCGCGCGCGCGGTGGTGGAAGATCCGTGTGATCCCCGTGCCGCCGCGATCTTCGTCAGCGCCGGCGCGACGCTGGCGCGCGTCCCGGTGGACGCCGACGGCCTGTGTACCGGTCTGCTGCCGTCCGGCCGGGTGGTGCTGGCGCACGTAACCCCGGAACATCAGCGACCGCTTGGCGTCACCCTTGCCATACCCCGCCGCGCGGCGCTGTTGGAGTGGGCCGCGCGCAGCGGCGCGGTGGTTGTAGAGGAAGATTGCGAGGGCGAGCTGCGCTACCGAGGCATGGAAGTGCCGCCGCTGATGAGCCTGGATCGCTCGGCATGTGTCGTACTGATCGGCGGCTTCCATTGCTCGCTGGGCCCCTGGTTGACCCTGAGCTTCATCGTGGTGCCGCCGCGCCTCGCGGCGGCGGCGCGGGCCACGAGGCGGTTGCTCGATGACAGTAACCGGTGGCTGGAGGAGACCGCGCTTGCCGAATTCCTGGTCGGCGGGGGCTATGCACGGCATTTGCATCGGCTGGGAAAGACGTATGCCGCCCGGCGCGACGCTCTGGTGAGCGCGTTGCGGCGGCATTTCGGCGCAAC
>Ga0335073_10007855_pt1 | contig 14948 bp, 13 predicted proteins | sample Lox_Sample_22_FD_207093 | JGI IMG/M metagenome (GOLD analysis project Ga0335073, IMG submission 207093) | Soil microbial communities from Loxahatchee National Wildlife Refuge, Florida, United States - Lox_Sample_2.2 | ecosystem: Environmental > Terrestrial > Soil > Wetlands | place: USA... | reverse complement strand
AAGATGAGCGGATCGATATAGTCGTCGTCGATGCGGCGGTAGATCACGTCGACCCGCCGGAGCCCCGAAGTGGTGCGCATGTAGACGATGTTGTCGTTGACCACGAGATCGGCGCCCTCGACCAGCTCGATCCCCATCTCGTCGGCGAGAAAGGAGTGCTCGTAATAGGCGCTATTGAAAGGCCCGGGCGTGAGCAGGGCGATGACCGGGTCTCGGTTGCAATTTGGCGGCGCCACCGATTGCAGCGTCTCGCGCAGCTCCTCAGGGTAGTTCGAGACCGGCGCGATGCGGTGGCGCGCGTAGAGCTCGGGGAAGAGCCGCATCGTCGCCTCGCGGTTCTCCATCATGTAGGAGACGCCGGACGGCGTTCGGCAATTGTCCTCCAGCACGAAGAAATCGCTCGGGCCGACACGGATGATGTCGATGCCGGCGACATGGGTGAAGGCGCCGCGCGGCGGATCGAAATCCTGCATCTCGGCGCAGAAGCTGTCATTGGAAAGGATGAGCTCCGAGGGGATCTTGCCTGCGCGCAGGATCTCGCGCGCATGGTAGATGTCGGCGAGGAAGGCGTTGAGCGCACGGACGCGTTGGGTCAGGCCGAGCGAAAGATGCAGCCATTCCGGCGCCGACAGAATGCGGGGGATGATATCGAACGGGATGAGCCGTTCGGGATCGCCGCCTTCGGCATGGACCGAGAAGGTGATGCCGATGCGGCGAAACAGGATCTCGGCCTCGCGATGCTTGCGCTGCAGCAGGTCGGCCGGTGTCTCTTCCAGCCAGCGCTGCACCATCTCGTAATGCTGCGGGATGGCGCCGGGAGCGCCGATCTCGTCGAAGAAGCGCGCGACCGCGTTAGCCGCCTCGGTCCTGCTCACGGGCTTACCTCCCCGCCGCCATTGTTCCCCGAAACCTCGTAGCAAGCCGCGGGCCAATCCGCATCTTGCCCGGCAACTCCTTTGCGTGGCGTGATCTTTCGACGTCGTGATCGGGCGGCATCGGCACCGACTTGAACCGGGGTGCCCGAAAATTGGGCAGCGGACCCACCCGTGTCCACCATCCCCGGCGCGTGCTAAAGAGGAGCGGGGCCTCGGGCACAAGAGGCCGAGGGAGGGTGGCGATGGATCGGCGCGCGTTCCCGCAATCGGCGGCCTTCGTTGCAAAGGCAGCGGCGTCTGCCGCGGTGCCGCAAGCGGTCCCGCGCATCGGCAAGGCATCGACGCGGCGCCGGCTCGGGCAGCGCTGGGTCATCGACGATGTCATCAAGGCCAACGGCACCGATTGGAATCCGCCGCGCTCGGTCCATCTCAACGCCCCTAGCGGCTTCGGGGCAAGCGGGATTTTCCTCCCGCGCTTTAACCTCGCAGGAGTGTCCATTCCATGGCTGGCAACGTCACCCTCGATTATCGCGGCGCCATCGCACTCGTGACGATCGAGAACAAGGGTCGCCTCAATGCGATGGATGACGCCGTGGCCGCGGGGCTTGCGGCGTCCGTTGACGCGGTGAAGCGGCGCGGCGATGTGGGCGCGCTGGTGATCAGAGGCGCCGGCCGCGACGCGTTCTGTGCCGGGGTCGATCTGAAGTTCGTCGCCGAGCATGCCGACCGCGCCCAGGGCTTCGCCAAGGTTGGCCGTCATCTCGAATCGTTCCACGCCGACATGGAAGAGCTTCCATTCCCGTCGATCGCCATGATCCACGGGGTCTGTTATGGCGGCGGCCTGCACCTCGCCGTCACCTGCGATTTCCGCTTTGCCGCGACCTCGCTGCGGATGGTGGTCCCGGCGGTGAAGAACCGGCTTTTCTATCCCATTCCCGCGCTCGAGCGGCTCTATCGCCTGATCGGCTCGGCGAGGACGCGCCGGCTGGTGCTGGAAGGGGCGCTGTTGCCGCCGGAGCGGCTGCTCGGCTGGGGCCTCGTCGACGAGCTGGCGGCGCCCGATGCGCTCGAGGATGTGACCTTCGCCTTCGCCGAGCGGCTGGCGGCGCAGCCGCGCGAGATCGTGCCGACCTACATGAAGATGCTGCGCGCGCTCGACACGGGCGACGTCGCGGCGGCTCAGCGCCTGCGCGATGGCGCGCGCCGCGGGCCCGGCGAGGAGTAGACCCCGCTCGGCTCAGCGGACGAATTCGTCGGTCGAGAGCCCCTTATAGGAACTGAGCGCGTCCGCCGGCTTTATCAGCCCGGCCTCGAGGTTCATCTTGTCGGCATTGGCGAGCGCCTCCTCGGTCACCACCGGCGACAGCGGCGTGTTGTCCCGCACTTCTTCGAACGAGGCTTCGGCGGCCTTGTCCGGGATGTCGGGGAAGCGCTTCTTCAGGATCGCGCGCGTCTCGTCCTGATGCTCGTGGATGAACTTGGCGGCCTCCACCATCGAGTGCCCCATCTTCAGGCAGATCGAGCGGTGGTCCTGACAGAATTGCGGCCGCGCCACGATGAGGCCGAAGGCGAGCGGATAAAGGCCGGGCGGCTCGCCTTTCTCGCCGCTCGCCACCAGCACCGCCGATCCGTCGGTCAGGACCCGCTGCGGCCAGGGCGGGCCGTTCGAGAACCCGTCGATCGACTTGCGGGCAAAGGCGGCGAGCATGTCGGCCGGCTGCATCGGCGTGATCTGAACCCCTTGGGGATCGACCTCGCCGGCCTTCATGACGTCGAGCAGGTCGCCGTGCACGATCGAGCCCAGCCCGTCGACCGCCATGGTGCGGCCGGCGATGATCTTGGCGCGCTGCAACAAAGGCGCCGCGGGATCGAAATGGGCGGCCTCGGCGATGTCCTTGCGGATCACGACATCGAGCGGCAGGCGGTTCAGCACGTTGGCGATCGCCAGGAGGCGCTGACCCCGCGCCGCCGCGCGGTCGATGGTGAGGCCGCTCGAGTTCGAGAAATCGGCGCTGCCGGTAAGCACCGCGTTGAAGGCGCCGACGCCGGAGACGAACGAGACCTTCACGTCGAGTCCTTCCTTGGCCCAGATCCCGGCATCCTCGGCGACATAGGTCGAGAGGAACACATAGGCCAAGGCCGGCATCACCATGCTCGTATGCTCGGTCTGGGCCTTGGCGGGTGCCAGGCCCAGCAGCAGCGCCGCCGCGGCGAGCGCGGCCGGCTTTTTTGTGGATCGCATGACACTTCTCCCCTTCTTTATTGTGGCTCCGACCGACCCCCACCGCGAAAATAGCGACAATTGATAATCGCCGCCGCGGTGCGAGGGCCTCCTCTTTCCGAACCCGAACTGGCCGTACGCTTACATATCATAATTAGCGTACAGTGTCAAGCGCAGACAAGCGCCGTGCGGGACCGACGGCATGGGCCAGCTCATGAAATCTAGCCCCATTCAAGCCCGGTTGATCGGCATGTGACAGGTGCGCCTCAAGATGGTATGCCGTTGCAATGCCTACCCGCTCAAGCGAACGCCCTCGCGACTCGAACAAGCTCGCAAAGCTTGTGGTCGATCTTGTAACGGGTACAACTGAGGTGCACGAAGAGCCAGAAAGAGTCCCGCCGCCGTCGCGCTCGGAAATCTTGGGGGCCATAAGGGAGGCCTTGCACGCGCGCGCATGCTTAGCGCCAAACGCCGAAGGGAAATCGCATCTACTGCTGCCGCTGCGCGTTGGGGAAAGCCAAAAAAGCAAAGATAATCTGACGGGGAAATTAGATTGACCGCTGAGGTCGCGATCATAACGAAACTTGCCATCGCTGTGGCAGCTGACAGTGCGGTGACCGTTGGCGAAACTAAGGTTCACCGCTCTACCACTAAGATATTCGCAATTTCTCGCGATATCGCAGCGATGATCTATGGCTATTCCGAGCTCGGAGGAATGCCTTGGGAAATCGTGCTAAAGCGTTTTCGCGCTGAGCACGGACCCGGGGCGTTTCCCACCGTACAAGCCTGTTACGAGAGAATCCGAGCATTCGTGAATGAACCACGATTCAAGATCGATGAGGGCGCTACCGAAAGTCTCATCAGATTTTCCATCGAAGTTATCGAGGTCGTCAGAGACTCAGTGGCAGACCTTCCAGAAGGTCAACGAGAAGTAAATTCCATCCAGGAATTGATCGAACGGGAAATACGAGAGTACGGCGAAATCGAAGGTACCATTGAATATGTCTCGCCCGACTTGGCGACCTTCACAAAAGATGCTGAGGATATCATACAATCGGTAGTAGAAAGCGTGTTTGAGGATATTGAATACAAACCACCCTCGGAGTTATTGCCAAAATTCGCGGCACTCGTATTTGCCGCCCTCAATTCCCCTTACATGTCGGATTTCATGTCTGGGCTCGTCGTATTCGGCTATGGCGAGACCGAGCTGTTCCCTCAACTCTACGAGGTCGCTTTTGACTGTCTGCCCTTCGGCCAATTGCGGACGATGTTCATAGATCAAACCAATGTCCTACACGACGGAGCCGCAATCTATCCACTGGCCGAGCGAGAGGTAATGGACTCCGTGTTGCGAGGCGTCACGCCCCATTTACACGAGATGTTTGTCGAAACAGCGTCGGTCATCGCTAGTGAAGTGGCGGAGAGAATCATTAATGACAACGTAAAGGAAGACGAAAGGACTGTCTCCATCGCGCTTGCTCGAAAGGTTATCACTGAGGTGATCGAGAATTTTGGAGAAATTTCAGAGGAATATATCAAGGATACTTATGTCTATGGCATGGTTGAGACCATCGACAACATGCCAAAGGAAGACATTGCAGTACTCGCCGAAGCGCTGGTGGAAATCACAGCGCTGCGAATAAAAACCTCGCGCGATATTGAATCCGTGGCCGGGCCAGTGGACGTCTGCCTTATCACAAAAGGAGACGGTCTAATTTGGATCAAGCGGAAGCATTATTTCGATTTGGCAAAGAATTTGCAATACCTGTATCGGCGATATGGGGTACCAGTCGCGGTTCCGTTGCACGGAGGCGATGATGGCGCAGAGTAGCCGCAAGGATCTTGTGGACCGTATCGTGGCGAAGGCCCTCCAAGAATGGCGATCTACTCGAAGGCCAAAGAAGCCTTCTGGCCGATTGATCGCTCATCGGATTGGACGCGGGTTGTTCGAGGAAATGGAGCCAGGCACATTCAAGGCCGAAAAATCAAAGTGAACTGGTGCATCACATTTCGAAGAGTTTTGGCGAGCGCCAAAATCTTACCATGCGCATAAATATGCACCGGCTCACTCGGCCTTAAAATTGCGCTTGGCAAAAAAGTTGTGCATGGCCGCTATTCCGCCGCGACGATAAGCGCGTCGAGGGCCACGGCGCCGTCGGGATAGACCATCAGCGGGTTGATCTCGATATCGCGGATCGCGGGCTCCCCCAGCATGATCTGTCCGAGCGTCGCGGCGGCGCGGGCGGCCGCGCCAATGTCGAGCGGCGGCGTGCCGCGCGATCCCGCCAACAACGAGGCGCCTTTGAGAAGCCGCAGCTCGGCGGCGATCGCGTCGGCGTCGAGATCGGGCGGCATCACGCGGATGTCCTTGAGCGCCTCGGTCCAGATGCCGCCCAGCCCGGCGACCAGAACGGGTCCCCAGTCGGGATCGCGCCGCGCGCCGATCAGCATCTCGAGACCGGGCTTTGCCGCGCGCTCCACCAGCACGCCGTCGAGCGCGAGCCCCGGCCGCGCCGCCGCGATGTTGGCGAACAGCCGGTCCCATGCCGCCGCCAGCGCGGTCGCATCGGCGATGCCCAGCATGACGCCGCCCACATCGCTTTTGTGCGGCAGCGCCGCCGATTGCGCCTTCAGTACCACCGGAAAGCCGATCCGCGCCGCGATCGCCTGCGCGTCCCCTTGGTCGCGGGCGAGCGCGCCTTCGGGCATCGCGATCCCGCACGCGGCAAGGAACGCCTTGGCGCGGTGCTCGGCGATCGTGCCGCGGCCGGGCAGCGACGGCACGGCCAAGGTCGAGCGCGCCGCGCGCGGCGGCCGGGCGAGGCTCCGGCCAAATCGTGTGAGGCAGGCCATCGCCCGCATCGCGCGGTCGGGAGATCGGAACAATGTGACGCCGCCTTCGCGCACCGTGGCGGTGAAATCCGGCGACAGCGGCGTTTCGTCGCCAAAGAGCGAGAAGGCGACCGGCTTCTCCGATTTTTGGATCACCGGCAGAAGCGAGCGCGCCCGCACCATCTGAAGCTGCGGCGATCCCGGGATGAAGGCGGCGATGAGCGATCCGATCTGCGGATCGTCCAGCATCGCCTCGGCCGTGCGCCCGAAAATATCGTGCTGAGAAATGCCGATGGTGGTGATGTCGAGCGGGTTGTCGATCGCCGCATAGGCCGGCAGCATCGCTTTGAGCCGCGCCGCGATCGCGGGCGACAGGCTCGGCAGGTCAAGCCCTTGCTCGGCGCAGAAATCATAAGCGACGCCGCGGAACGCGCCCGAATTGGTGAGGATCGCGGTGCCAAGCGAGGCCGCGCGCGGCCAGCGCCGGATCAACGGCACGACATCGAACAGCTCGTCGAGCGTATCGACGATCAGCACAGTCTCGTTCGCCAGCACGCACGACATGACGGCGTGGTCGCCCGCGAGCGCGCCGGTGTGGGATTGCGCGGCGGTGCGCGCGCGCTCGGTGCGGCCGGGATGCAGCATCACGATCGGGATGCGGCGCGCCCGCGCGCGGCGGATCAGATCGAGGAACAAGGCGGGCCGCCGCACCTGCTCGACGAACAGCACGACCATCTCGGTCGCATCGCCGTCGAGCGCGTCGGCAAGGAAATCCTCGATCCCGGTCACCGCTTCGTTGCCGGTCGAGATCGCGCTTGCGATCGGCACGTCCTTGGCAAGAAGCGCCACGCGCAGGTTGGTGGTCATAGCGCCGCTTTGCGCGATGATGGCGACGCCGCGGCGGCACCGCTCGCGCGGCGCGCCCAGCGGCTCGAACGTCATCGAGACGCCGTCGACGAAATTGGTGAAGCCGATGCAGTTGGGTCCCAAAAGCGCCATCCCGCTGGCCTGCGCCGCGGCGGTGATGCGCTCCTGGCTGACGCGGCCTGCGTCGCCCGCTTCGGCAAAGCCCGAGGCGAAGACGACGGCGCTGCGGATGCCGCGCCGCGCGCACGCCTCGACGGAGTCGGGCACCACCGCCTCGGGCACGACCAGCACGGCCGCGTCGAGCCCGCGCGGCAGGTCGTCGATCGATTTGACGCAAGCGTGGCCGCCGATCTCGTCGCGCGTGCGGCTCACGAGATGGATCTCGCCCGAAAAGCCCGACGCTTCGAGATTGGCGAGGACGTTGTTGCCGATCGTGCCGGGATCGGGCGAGGCGCCGACGATCGCGACCGACCGGGGACGCAGCAGCGAGGCGACCGGACGCGGGCTTTCCGTCACCACTCCCGCACCTCGGCATCCGCGAGGGCGCGCACGCTGTCGCGCGGCATGATCCGCTTTTCGGTGCCGTGATCCATCTCTGTGCTCCGGCTGACGTCGCCGGGGACGCTAATCGAAATGCCAGGGCCCGGCAATGATCGGGGCGCGCGCTGCATCGCCCGCGCCCCCGTTGCTCCGGTCTAGAACTGGCGGCCGATCAGCCTGTCGATCGAGCAGCGATCGCTGCCGCGGAACAGGATGCCGAGATAAAGCGCCGTCAGCAGCAGCGGATACTCGTATCCGCCATGCGGTGCGGAGAAACTATAGCCGTTCCTGAAATGCACTGCGAAGGTGATGATGAACAGCTCGACGACCAGCATCGCCGCGATCGGCCGCGTGAACAGCCCGACCGCGAGGCAGAGGCATCCGACCGATTCGAGCAGCCCGAGGAAATAGGCCCACACGATCGGGAACGGAAACCCCATCGGCCCCAGAAGATGCTCGGCAAGACCGGGGGCGGTGCCGTCGACAAGCTTCACCCATCCATGCTCGATGAGGATCGCGCCGGCGGCGAACCGCATGATCGGATATCCATAGGGCGCCAGCGATTGCCACAAGCCCGCGAGGCCCGGGATATAGAGTTTCGGTTCTGCAGTGACGTCGGTCATGGCGTTCCCCAAATCATTTTCTGGCGGACGCAATTATATCGGCGCGCGGCAGTCCGACCCAATCACGCGCGCGTGATTGACCGGCGGTGTCTGCCATGAAATGATCGCGCAACCGAGGAGGAAGAAATGCCCACTGCCAATATCCGCGGCGCCAATCTCGTCTATGACGTGCTGGGCTCGAGCGGCCCGTGGTTCGCGATCTCGCCCGGCGGCCGGCGCGGCAAGGACGAGGTGAAATCGCTTGCCCAACGCATCGCCGACGGCGGATTCCGCGTCGTCATATACGATCGGCGCAATTGCGGCGCCTCGGACGTCGTCCTTGAGGGGGAGGATTCCGAGTACGAGATCTGGGCCGATGATTTGTTCGCGCTGTTGACGCAGTTGCATGCGCTGCCGGCCTATATCGGCGGCCGGTCATCGGGCTGCCGCCTCTCGGTCCTGTTCGCGCTGCGCCATCCGCAGGCGGTGAAAGGGTTGCTGCTGACGGGCATCACCGGCGGCCCGTTCGCGTGCAACCGCCTCGCCGAGAATTATTACGGCCAATACATGAAGGCGGCGGAGCAGGGGGGCATGGCCGCCGTATGCGAGACCGAGCACTGGCGCGATCGCATCGCCGCCAATCCATCGAACCGTGCCCGCATCATGGGGATGGACGTGAAGCGCTTCATCGCGTCGTTCGGGCGCTGGCGCGAGCCGTTCGCGACCGGCGCCTCGCTTCCCATGATCGGCGTGACCGAGCGCGACCTCGCCTCGATCAAGGTTCCGACGCAAGTCATCCCCGGCCACGACCGCACGCACAATCATGCGACCGGCATGCGTGTCGGGGGGCTCATCCCGGGCGCCGAGCTCATCGACCTCATGGGTCCGGACATCGACGCCGATCTGGCGCTCGATGCGTGGGAAGCCAAAGAGGCCGAAATCGCCGCCCTTCACATCGATTTCCTAAGGCGCGCCGAGAAGAAGCAAGCCGCCTGAGCGACGGTTCACGACGCCGCATAGGCCTGATCGGCCAGCGTCCCGGCGGCTCCATACTCGCGCAGCACGGTGGCCGGCTCCTGCTGGACCGAGGCGGCGCCTTGTGCCCGCGCTTCGAGATAGGCGCCCAGCTCGCGCGAGCGGGCGACCAGCGCGCTGCCGAACGCGCGCCGCTCGCGGTCATAAGAAGCGATCGCCGCGACGGGGTCGGGCTCTGCCGCTAGCGCGTCGGCCAGGCATTCGGCGTCGAGCGCGGCCTTGGTGACGCCGGTGCCGACATGGGGCCGCGCGACAAACGCGGCATCGCCCAAAAGTGCCGTGCGGCCTCGGCCGATAGAGGCCGAGGCGAGATCATAGATCGGCTGCAGCAAAGGCTGCGCCGTGAGCGCGACGATGCGCGCGAGCTGCGGCGCCAGAATCTCGGCCGCGTGAGACTTGATCTCGTCGATCACGGCGGCGCGGATCAGCGGCGCCGGGATCGTGGTCCCGTGGCAATGGCCGGTCGCGTCGGTGCACAGCGCCGGAAGCTCGCGCGCGAAATCGACCGCGCGAAACCAGACCCAATGGAAGCGCCTTTGTCCCACGCTGGTATCGGCATGACGGCCCGGCATGGGCAGGCATAGGAAGAGCTCGCCGTCCGGCAGGCCGAAGGTGAAATGCTCGAACAGCTGCGCATGGATGTCCGGCGGCAATCGTGATTCCTCGATCACGCCGCGCCAGCCGACATAGCCCGCATAGCACGGTTCGGCCGCCGGCGAGAGATGCCGGCGAAGGGTCGAAGAGAGGCCATCGGCGCCGATCAGGATATCGCCGGCCTCGCGCCGCCCGCCGGCAAAGACGGCGACGATTCCGTCGGCGGTCTCGTCAAAGCTCTCGAACTTCATGCCGGCGTGGTAGCATCGCGGTGGCAGCGCATCCTTGAGCGGGCGATAGATCCGGTCCCATGCGCTGTTGGTCGCGGGCACGACCCGCTCGCACGAAACGGCGCCGTCGCGATCGAGGCACAGGCGCGATTTCACCCGCACGCCGGCCGACGGATCGAGCGCGATGCCAATGCGGCGCAAGATGCGGAACAGATCGTCGCGCGTGCCGATGCCCGCGCCGCGTTCGGCCAAATCCTCGGCGCTGCGCTCGAACACGCCGACGTCCCAGCCCGCCGCGCGCAGCAGGCCTGCCGCGAAAAGTCCGCCGACCGAGCCGCCGATGATGAGTGCGCGCCGGCCGCTCACCCGGCCTTTTCCATGGCGTCGACGAGGCCCTGGCGCAGGATCTTGCGCGCGGGCTCCGACCCGTCGAGCGGCCGCGACACGCGGTGCTTCACCTTCCAGCCTTGTTTGGTGCGCACGAGGTCCCACCGGTTGGCGCCGACGCGGTGCGCGCGAAAGCCCTTCGAGGTGCCGTGATTGGGCACGGCGACGGGCTCGCCTTGCGTCTGCGGCACGAGGATCTGGAGATAGGAGGTGACGACCGCCGTGTCTCCGTTGAGCTCGATGCGCGGCAGGCCGGCGAAATGGCAGATGCCGCCGGCGATCGCCGCTTGATGCTCGGGATGCTTCACGCCCGATGCGATCGCCTCGCGGCCCTCATTCGCCTTGCCGCCCAAATCCATCACGCCGTCATCGACCCAATAGGTGCGGATCCAATCATCGGAGCCGGTATCGGCGCCCGGCGGATGCGACGCGATGAGATTGTAGATCTCGAGCCGGTCTTCGATCTCTTGGATGCGCTGCTCCAGGGATTTGGTACTCATGAGCGACCCCTCCTCTTCCGTGCGGGACACGCGCGAAAGCATATGTCGGGCCGAGGACGATGGAAAGCGCATCGGCACCGGCTATGATGCCTGGCGCGTTCGACAAGAGGTGAGCGGGATGACGGATTACTGGCTGAGCAAGCTCTTCTACGACCTGCAGCAGCCGGCCGTGGCGGCGGCCTATCGTGCCGACCGCGCCGCGGTCATCGCGCGCTATCCCATGAAGCCCGAGGCGGTCGATGCGGCGATGGCGGATGATGTCGGCGCCCTCGCGCGGCTCGTCAATCCTTACCTGCTCCGCTACTACTTCACCATCATCGGGACGCGTGACGATGTGTTCATCGAGCGGCTGCGCCAGTCCGCGGCGGGAACGCCATCGTGATCGTGGTGGCGGTCGATATCGGCGGGACATTCACCGACCTCATGGGTTTTGACGAGGCGTCGGGCCGGTTCGGCCAAGCGAAAAGCCTGACGACGCCGGCCGATCTCGTGCAGGGCGTGATCGACTGCATCCGCAAAAGCGGCGTTCCGGCGGACGCGATCGACGAGCTGATCCATGGCTCGACGGTGGCGATCAACACGCTGATCGAACGCAAGGGCTCGCGCACCGGCCTCATCGTCACCGCGGGCACGCGCGACGTCTATTTCATCGGCCGCGGCAACCGGCCCGAATCCTATAATCTCTTTTTCCATCGGCATCAGCCGCTGGCCCTGCGCCGCCACACGCGCGAGGTGCGCGAACGCGTGCTCGCCACCGGCAAGGTCCACGAGACGCTCGACCGCGCCGGGGTCGAGGAGGCGTGCCGCACCCTCGCCTCCGAAGGGATCGAGGCGGTCGCCGTCTGCTTCCTTCATTCCTATGCCAATCCCGAGCACGAGCGCGAAGCCGGCGCCATCGTGAAGCGCGAGCTGCCGCGCGCCTATGTCTCGCTCTCGCACGAGATCCTGCGCGAATACCGCGAGTTCGAGCGCACCTCGACCTCGGTCGTCAACGCCTATATCGGGCCGAAAGTCGGCGGCTATGTGCAGAGCCTCAAATCGAGCCTCGGCGCGATCGGATTTCGCGGCGATCTGTCGATCATGCGCTCGAATGGCGGCGTGATGACGCCGGAAGTCGCGACGTTGCGGCCGGTCGCCATGATGGAATCGGGCCCGGTCGGCGGCATCATCGCCTCGGCGCGGGTGGGGCAGGCGCTGGGATTTGCCGACGTGATCTCCTTCGACATGGGCGGCACCACGGCGAAGGCGAGCCTCGTGCGGGACGGGACGCCGACCATGTCGGCGGGATATCACGTCGGCGGCTATGCGAGCGGCCATCCCGTGATGGTGCCGGTCATCGACGTCGTCGAGGTCGGCGCCGGCGGCGGCAGCATCGCGTGGATCGACGAGGTCGGCGCGCTCAAGGTCGGGCCGCAAAGTGCCGGTGCCGATCCCGGCCCCATCTGCTATCGCGGCGGCGGCACCGAGCCCACCATCACGGACGCCAATGTCGCGCTGGGCCGGCTCAATCCCGACGACTTCCTGGGCGGCGAGATGCGGCTCGACGGAGAGGCCGCGCTCGCCGGCATCCGTGACAAGATCGCGGGCCCGCTCGGCACCGATCCGATTGCCGCGGCGCAAGCCATCATCGACATCGCCAACAACAAGATGTCGCTCGCCGTCCGCGAAGTATCGGTCGAGAAGGGATACGACCCGCGCGATTTCGCGCTGGTCGCATCGGGCGGCGCGGGACCGCTGCACGTGCTCGCGATCGCGCGCGAGCTGCATGTGCCGACGGTGATCGTGCCGCTGTTTCCGTCTCATTTCTCGGCGCTGGGGATGCTTTTGGCGGACGAGCGGCACGATTTCATCCGCACTCATTATGGCGATCTCGCGCGGATCGACTTTTCCGCGCTCGCTGGTGTCCATGAGGACATGGTGCGCGAAGCCGAAACGCAGCTTCGGCAAAAGCGCGACGCCAGCTTCGAGATCCATCTCGATCTGCGCTATGTCGGCCAGGAATTCACGCTCTCGGTGCCGGTGAGCCTTGGGCAGATCCGCGCCGCCGATCGCGTCGGCATCCGCACCGCGTTCGACGCGCTTTACGAACAGCGCTATGCGCATCATTCGCCCGAGGAGCCGGTGGAACTCGTCAATATCCGGCTTGCCGCAATCGGCCGGCGGCCCCGGCTCAACTTCCCGGCGCTCGAGTCCGGCCGTGATCCCGTGCCCGAGGCGCATCGCCGCGTCCATCTCGGTGGCCGCGAGGCGGTCGCCTGCCCGGTCTATCGCCGCTCCGCGCTGGCCGCGGATGCGCGGATCGCGGGCCCCGCGATCGTGCAGGAACATGGCACGACGACCGTGCTCTTCGCCAATGACCGAGCCCGTGTCGCCCCGTCCGGAGAGCTGATCGTCGAGGTAGGAGCCGCATGATGGATGAACGCCTGGACACCGTGACGCTCGAGGTGATCCGCAACGCGCTGCCCGCGATCGCCAACGAGATGGCGGCCGATCTGCAACGCACCTCCTACAACATGATGATCTACGAGGTGCGCGACTTTTGTACGGCCCTCGTCGCGCCGGACGGATCGCTCGTCTCGCAGAATGTCGGCGGCGTGTCGCATTTCGTCGCCGATCTCGGTGTCATCATCACCGACGGGATGGAGCGCTATGGCAAAGACGGGTTCAAGCCCGGCGACGTGATCATCACCAATCATCAGCGCGTGGCTGGCCAGCATCTCAACAACATCGTCATCTACACCCCCTATTTCTTCGACGGCGAGCTGATGATGTTCGCGATCGTGCGCGCGCACTGGATCGATGTCGGCGGCTGGAGCACCGGCTTTGGCGCCGGCCCGCACGTACCCGATCCCTGGCTCGAAGGGTTGCAGCTCAACCAGGTCAAGATCTACCGCGCCGGCGAGCTGGACGAGACGCTTTACCGCGTCATCTCCGACAATATCCGGTTCCCCGAATCATCGCTCGGCGACATGAAGTCCCAGATGGCCGCGTGCCGGCTTGCCGCGCGCCGGCTCGACGAGCTGTTCCATAAATATGGCCGCGACACCATCATGGGTGCGATCCACCGCATCTTCGACGAGACCGAGCGCAAGTGCCGCAACGTCGTGGCGCAGCTCCCGGACGGCGTCTACGAGGCGCATGCCGCGCTCGATGATGACGGCGTGCTCGAGAACGACCCCGTGCCGCTCCACGCCAAGGTCACGGTGCGCGGGGGGCACATGACGATCGATCTGTCGCAATGCTCGGCCGAGCGCAAGGCCGGGATCAACGCGCGCACCTATGCGGGCGCCCGCGTCGCCTACAAGGCGCTGACGGGACCGCTCGACCCGGTGAACGAGGGTTCGTTCCGGGCGCTCGACGTGGTGATCCCCGAAGGCAACATCATGATGGCGCGCTACCCGGCGCCGATGTCGGGATGGAGCCTCGTCATCCCCATGGTGGTCGACACGATCATCGCGGCGCTGGGCCCGGCGATGCCCGATCGCGTGCCGGCGGCGCATCACGGACTCCTCGGCGGCGCCGTCGTGTTCTTCGGCGTCGATCCCGAGACCGGGCGGCGCTTCGTCGTGCAAAGCATCGAGGGCGGCGGGTGGGGCGGGCGGCCGACCGAGGACGGCGAATCGGGCACCGTCTCGGTCTGCCAGGGCGACGTGCGCAATGGCTCGATCGAAGGCATCGAGCTGAAATGCCCGGTGCTGGTGCGCCAGCGCGGATTGCGGCGCGATTCGGGCGGCGCCGGTCAATTCCGGGGCGGACTCGGAATCGACATGTGCGTCGAGAATTTCGTCGATGGCCGCTGGAATTTCGAGCGGACGCGGCGTGACCATTGTCCGCCGTGGGGGATCCGCGGCGGCAAACCGGCCGAGACCGGGGATTACCTGCTGCGGCTGCCGCAGGAAAACGAGTTCCGTTCGGTCGGCGGCGCGCACCGTCCGGTGCCGGCCCATGCGGAGGTGATCGTGCGCACCGGCGGTGGCGGCGGGTGGGGCGATCCCTTGAAGCGCGATCCCGAACGGGTGCGGGCCGACGTGCTGGAAGAGCTGATCTCGCCGGAGGCGGCACGGGCGGAGTACGGGGTCGTGCTGACCCGCGATTCATCGCTCGATATCGCCGCCACGCGCGAGCTTCGCCAGCGATTGGGCGACGGCGCGCGCCGATGACGGCGCAAGGGGGCTAGGCTAGGGCGTCCGCCGGGTCCCGATCTGCTCCCCGAGCCAGCCGAGAATCGCCACTGCCAATCCCGCGGCAATGAGATAGACGCCGGT
>Ga0335073_10007854_pt1 | contig 14948 bp, 13 predicted proteins | sample Lox_Sample_22_FD_207093 | JGI IMG/M metagenome (GOLD analysis project Ga0335073, IMG submission 207093) | Soil microbial communities from Loxahatchee National Wildlife Refuge, Florida, United States - Lox_Sample_2.2 | ecosystem: Environmental > Terrestrial > Soil > Wetlands | place: USA... | reverse complement strand
GTCCCGGCGTCCAGCACATCGCGCTGGCGTGCGACGACATCGTGGCCGCGGTTCGTGGCATGCGAGCCGCCGGCCTTGACTTCCTGGACACGCCGGACAGCTATTACGACACGCTCGGCGAGTGGGTTGGCGACACCCGTGTCCCGCTGGACGATCTGCGCGAACTCAAGATCCTGGCCGACCGCGACGAGGACGGCTACCTGCTGCAAATCTTCACCAAGCCGGTTCAGGACCGGCCGACGGTGTTCTTCGAGCTGATCGAGCGGCACGGGTCACAGGGATTCGGCAAGGGCAACTTCAAGGCGCTGTTCGAGGCCATAGAGCGTGAGCAGTCACGCCGCGGCAACCTCTAACGCACCTGATCCGAATACTTCCCGCCAGCATTGCCGTCCCGGAACCGGCCACGCCTCGGCGGGCGTGGCTCGAATCATCCGGCCGTCATTTCTTGAACGGGTAGATTGGTGGCCGCATTCGTCATCGGTCAGCCAATCAACCGTGATCATGAAAATGCTGGATTCCGCTGGCCCGTAGCCGTAATACGGTCGCGTTCCGCCGGACTGTCCGGTCACGCCCGCGCTGCCTGGGCCCTTCGCGGCCTGGGGTGCGGTGCCCAGGGGCTCTTTTGGGCATAGCCTGGCCTGCAGGGGTCTTCGAAATGGGGCATTATTACCCAGGTGACGCAACCACCGGAAGAACCTGGGCCAACACCCACGGATCCCCCCCAGCCACCGGGGCCAGGTGACGAGGAACTCACGCGTCCCTGGTATCAGGGGACGACCGGGCCACCTGCGGGTCCGCAGCCGCAGCCCGGTTACGGCGGCCCAGCCCAGCCGGACGACAGCGCTGGCCCCCAGCCGGGCCCAGGCCAGCCCGGCTACGCTCAGCCCGGCTATGCTCAGCCCGGCTACGCCCAGCCCGGCTACGCCCAGCCCGGCTACGCCCAGCCCGGCTACGCCCAGCCCAGTACAGACCAGCCCAGTCCAGGCCAGCCCGGATACGGCCCGCCTCCCGGCCAGACCGGGTATACCCCGCCTTCCGCGCAGCCCGGATACGGCCCGCCTGCCGGCCAGACCGGGTACGGCCCGCCTGCCGGCCAGACCGGATACGCGCAGCCCGCCGGCCAGCCCGGATATGGCCAGGCGGCGTACGTCCCGCCTGCTGGGCAGTCCGGCTACGGCCCGCCCGGCGGGCAGCCGGGATACGCCCAGCCCGGGTACGCCCAGCCGGGGTACGGTCAGCCGGCCCCCTACGGCTCGCCCTACCAGCCGTATCCCGGCACCAACTATGGCTATGCCGCGAACGATCCGAGCCTGGCCGAGTGGTGGCAGCGGCTGCTGGCACGAATCATTGACGGGGTCGTTGTGTCCGTACTGATCATCCCGCTGTGGGTTCCGGTCTTCACTTCATTGGTTAACAAACTCCGGAACATCACTAACCAGTACGGCGGCAATACCAATAACCCGGCCGCGCAGGCAGCGATCAGTCACGTGACTGGCCAGTTCTTCGGCGAGATATTCCTGGTTTTCATCGCGGGCCTCGTGATCAGCGTGGCCTACGACTGGCTGCAGCACGGCCTGTGGGGCCGGACCCTGGGCAAGCGGGCCCTGGGCACGATGGTGGTGGGCGCCAGCACCCGGTCGAAGGTCAGCCCCGGGGCCGCCGGAGGCCGGGCCGCGGTTTACGTGCTGCCGGCCCTGGTCCCCATCGTCGGAGGCCTGTTCGCCCTGCTCAACGCGCTGTGGCTGCTGTGGGACCCGCAGCGGCAGTGCCTGCACGACAAGGCCGCGCACACGGTGGTGGTCAAGGTTCGTGGCCCGGGCACGTCCCCCTACACCTAGCCCGGCACCCGGCTGCCTCGGGCCTCAGCTGAACAGCAGCTTGTACCCGGCGTCGCGCAGCTTGCCGATGACGCTGTCGCAATGCCCCGGGCCCTGCGTCTCGACCTGCAGCAGCACCTCCACCTCGTCCACGCGCAGGCCCGGCGTGACCCGCTCGTGCACCACGTCGAGGACGTTGGCGCCGAGCCCGGCGACTTCGGCCAGCAGCGTGGCGAGCGCGCCGGGGCGGTCGGGCAGGCGGCAGCGGAACGCCAGGTAACGGCCGGCCGCGGCCAGACCGTGCCGCAGCACCTTGGCCAGCAGCAGTGGGTCAATGTTGCCGCCGGAAAGCACGGCCACCACCGGTGGCTCCATGGCCCGCGGATGCTCGAGCAGCGCGGCCACGGCCGCGGCCCCGGCCGGCTCCACGACCTGCTTGGCCCGCTCCAGGCAGACCAGCAGTGCCTGGGACAGGCTCTCCTCAGACACGGTCACTATCCGGTCCGCGTGCTCGGCCAGGACGGTAAAGGCCAGCTCGCCGGGCCGGGCCACGGCGATGCCGTCGGCCATCGTGGTCCCGCACGCGACGGCGACCGGGTGGCCGGCCGCGAACGACGCCGGGAATGGCGCCACCGCCTCGGCCTGCACGCCGATCACCCGGGTTGCCGGGCTGGTGCCCTTGGCCGCGACGGCGACGCCCGATGCCAGGCCGCCACCGCCGACCGGCACGACGATCGTGCGCACCCCCGGGCACTGCTCGACGATCTCCAGGCCCACGGTGCCCTGGCCGATCAGGATGTCCGGGTGCTCGAACGGGTGGATGAACACCGAGCCACGCTCCGCCGCCAGCTCCTTTGCCCTGGCCAGCGCGTGCTCAACGGTGCTGCCGTGCAGCACGACCTCGGCTCCGTAGCCCTTGGTGGCCACGATCTTGGGCAGCGGTGCGCCCTCGGGCATGACCACGGTCGCCGCCGTGCCGAGCAGGGAGGCCGCGAACGCGACGCCCTGGCCATGGTTGCCCGCGCTGGCGGCAATGACGCCCCGGCCGCGTTCCGCATCGGACAGCCTGGATATGCGCAAGTAGGCACCGCGGACCTTGAACGACCCGGTGCGCTGCAGGTTTTCGCACTTCAGGTAGACCGGGCCGCCGATCTGCTCGGAGAGCACCCGCGAGCGCAGCAGCGGCGTCTGGAGAATGACCCCGCTGAAGACCTCGCGTGCCGCGGCGATGTCCTCGACTCGCAGCCGCTCCGACGTCGTTGTCATGCTCTGAAGTGTGACACCGAGCGGGCTCAGCCGCCGAAGGGTGACCCCGAGTGGGGGTCAGCCGCCGGTCCAGTAGCGGTCACCAGCCAGGATGAGCGCGGCCGCGCCGACCAGCCCGGCGTTTTGGCCGAGCGCGGCAGGCACCACGCCCAGCCCGCGCACGAACTCGAGCCTGGCGTGCGCGCGCAGTGACTCCTCCAGTGGCTCGAACAGGACGGCACCGGCCTGGGACAGCCCGCCGCCGATCGACACCACCTCGAGATCGCACAGGTAAGCGGCGGATGCGATGGCCAGGCCCAGGGCCCGCCCGGCCCGGCGCATCGCGGCCAGGCCGACCGGGTGGCCCTGCGCGCCGTCGTCGGCCAGTTCCTTGGCGGTGGCATCGGGCTGGCCCTGACGCCAGCCCTGGCTCTGCGCCCAGGCCACCAACGCCGGGCCGCGGGCGATCGCCTCGAGGCAGCCCTGCCCGCCGCACGCGCACAGCGGCCCGTCCGGGTCGACCACGACATGCCCTATGTGACCGGCATTGCCGGAGGCGCCCATGATGATCCGGGAGCCCAGGACGAGCCCGCCACCCACGCCGGTCGACACGACCATGCCGAGCACGTTGTCCTTGCCCCGCCCTGCGCCCCGCCAGTGTTCGCCAGCCACCAGGCAGATCGCGTCGTTGCTCACCCGGACCGGGATGCCAGGGAACCGCTCCTGCAGCCGGGCCCGAAGGGGAAACGAGCGCCATAGCGGGAGGTTGAGCGGCGAGACGATCCCGGCCGGCCACTCCATCGGGCCGCCGCACCCGGCACCGACGCCGGCCAGCCCGGCGGGCACGTCAACACCGGATGACTCGAGCACCCGGTCCACCAGCGCTTCCAGGGTCCGCCACAGTTGCTCGGAGTCCAGGTCACGGCGGGTAGGAACCTGCGCCCAGGTGACCAGCCGACCGCCCGGCTCGACCACCGCGACAGCCAGTTTGGTGCCACCGACGTCGACAGCGAGCGCCGGGCTCCGGTCGCCCACGCCAGCCTCCCGAGATGCACATCCGGCCAACATGCACGTAGTGTCTATGGGTGCAGCGAAAGAGCCAGCCCACGTCGGCGACAGCCCAGTCAGCCCCCGCGATCACGACACTAGGCGAACTCCGTGCCAGCGATCACGAGTTCGCCACAGTCAAGGAGGAAATCCGGCGGAACCTGCTTGCCCGGCTGCGTGCGGGCGAGGATGCCTTTCCCGGAATCATCGGCTTCAGCCAGACCGTCCTGCCGCATTTGGAGCGGGCCATTATCGCCGGGCACGACGTGATCCTGCTGGGCGAGCGCGGTCAGGGTAAGACCCGCCTGATCAGAACGCTCACCGGCCTGCTCGATGAATGGACGCCCGCGGTCGCCGGGTGCGAGATCAACGACCACCCGTTCGCGCCGGTCTGCGCGAGGTGCCGTCGCCTGGCCGCCGAGCAAGGCGACGACCTGCCGGTCACCTGGCGCCACCGGGATGACCGCTACGGCGAGAAGCTGGCCACCCCGGACACCAGCGTCGGCGACCTGATCGGTGACATCGACCCGGTCAAGGTGGCCGAGGGCCGCACCCTGGGCGACCCGGAGACCATTCACTTCGGCCTGCTGCCGCGAACGAACCGCGGCGTCTTCAGCCTGAACGAGCTTCCCGACCTGGCCGAGCGGATCCAGGTGTCCCTGCTCAACGTGCTGGAGGAACGCGACATCGGCGTCCGCGGCTACGCGCTGCGGCTGCCGCTCGACCTGGTCCTGGTGGCCAGCGCGAACCCGGAGGACTACACCAACCGAGGCCGGATCATCACGCCGCTCAAGGACCGTTTCGGCGCCGAGATCCGCACCCATTACCCGGTGTCGCTCGACGCCGAACTCGCGCTGATCCGCCAGGAGTCGGAGGTTGCCTGGGATGGCCAGGAGCCCGGCGCGGTGCTGCCCGAGCACCTGGTCCAGGTGATCGCCAGGTTCACCCGGCTGGTGCGCGCCTCGCCGGCCGTTGACGCGCGCTCGGGTGTATCCGCCAGGTTCGCGATCGCAGCGGCCGAGGCGGTGGCTGCCTCCGCGGTGCGCCGCGCCGCGATCACCGGCGAGAAGCAGCCGGTGGCCAGGGTCTGCGACCTTCCCGCCATCGTCAGCACGCTTCGCGGCAAGGTCGAGTTTGAGGTCAGCGAGGAGGGCAGGGAACAGGAGGTTCTCGATCACCTGCTGCGGCGGGCGATAGCCGAGTCCTTCCGCGCCTCGCTCGGCAACGCCGACATGAGCGGCCTGCTGGCCAAGTTCGCCGAGGGCGGCAGCGTGGAGTCGGGCGACCTGGTCCCGGCCAGCGACCTGCTCCGCCGGATCGGGGACGTCCCTGGCCTGGCCAAGATCATGGACCGGCTCTCTATGGACGGCAGCGAGTCGTTCGGCCAGGCCGCGGCGGCGCTCGAGTTCGCGATGGAGGGCCTATACCTTATGCGCCGGCTGTCCAAGGACGTCATCGATGGTGCCGCGATCTACCGGACTTAGAGACCGATCCTGAACGTTACGCCAGGCGGAGGCTCAGGCAGCAGCGCGAACCCGGGCGACGGGCGGTCAGCGAGGGCGGGCTGGGATGGGCAGAAAGGAGCCGGAATCATGGTGAGCGGTTACCGGTACGGCCCCTACCACGACGGGCCGGACCCGCTCGAGCCGCCTTATGACGTGCGCGGCGCCGTGGACGAGCTTGGCGACTCGGTGCTCGACGGATCCGATCCGGCCAGCGCGCTGCGCGAGCTGCTCCGCAGGGGCATGTCGGGCCACCATGGCCTGGACGACCTGCTGCGCCGGGTCCGCGACCGGCAGCGCGAGCTGCGGGACCGGGGCCGCCTGGACGGCATCCTGGAACAGGCGCGGGCGCTGCTTGACACCGCCGTCGGGCAGGAGCGGGCCGAGCTGTTTCCCGACCCCGACGAAGGGGCCAGGCTGCGCGAGGCCGAACTCGACGCGCTGCCCCAGGACACCCCTCAGGCCATCCGGCGGCTGGCCGACTACGAGTGGCGCTCCGCCGCGGCCCGGGAGACCTTCTCCAAGCTCAAGGACCTGCTGCGCCGGGAGGTGCTGGACAGCCAGTTCCGCGGCATGAAGCAGAGCCTGCAGCAGCCCGACCCGGAGGCCATGCAGCGGGTCAAGGACATGATGGCCGCGCTCAACGAGATGCTCGACGCCGACGCCCGCGGCACGCACACGCAGCAGGACTTCGACGACTTCATGGCCCAGTACGGGGACCTGTTCCCTGACTCGCCCAGCAACCTCGAGGAGCTGGTCGACTCGCTGGTCCGCCGGATGGCCGCGGCGCAGCGGCTGCTCAGCTCGCTGACCGACGCCCAGCGCGACGAGTTGTCGGCGCTGATGGCCCAGACGCTCGAGGACGCCGGCCTGGCCGCCGAGATGGCCCGGCTGGCCGACGCGCTGCGGACCCGCCGCCCAGACATGGACTTCGACGGATGGCCGGGCGAGCAGATGACCGGCGAGACTCCGCTCGGTCTGAGCGAGGCGACCACGGCGCTGTCCGAGCTGGCCGACCTGGCCGAGCTGGAGGACGCGCTGCGCCAGGATTACCCCGGCGCCCGGCTCGACGACATCGACGAGGAGGCGGTCAGGCGCGCCCTCGGCCGCCAGGCCGTCGATGACATGGAGGCGCTGCGCCAGATCGAGCGTGAGCTGGAACGGCAGGGATACCTGCAGCGGACCGACGGCAAGCTGGAGCTGACGCCGAAGGCCGTGCGCAGGCTGGGCGACACCGCGCTGCGCCGGGTGTTCGCCGAGCTTCCCGAGGGCGGCACCGGAGACCACGACCAGCGCGATGCCGGGCAGGCCGGGGATTACACCGGCAGCACCCGGCCCTGGATCTTCGGCGACGAGCAGGCCATCGACACGCCGACCACCGTCCGCAACGCGCTGCTCCGGACGGGGCTGCCCGCCCCGCGTCAGCCTGAGACCGGCTCCGGGCCGGCCGCTCCGCGGGTTCGGCTGTCGGTCAGCGACTTCGAGGTGGGCGAGACCGAGCGGCGGGCGTCGGCGGCCGTCTGCCTGCTGGTGGACCTGTCCTACTCGATGGCGCTGCGCGGCACCTGGGGCGTGGCCAAGCAGACCGCGCTGGCCTTGCACGCCCTGGTCCGCAGCAGGTACCCGCAGGACTCGATCCAGGTGATCGGCTTCTCGAACTACGCCCGCGAACTGCGCGAGACCGACCTGGCCGGGCTGGGCTGGGACATGGTGCAGGGCACCAACCTGCACCACGCGCTGATCCTGGCCGGGCGCTTCCTTGACCGCAGGCCGGAGCACAATCCCGTGGTGCTGGTGGTGACCGATGGCGAGCCCACTGCCCACCTGCGCCGCGACGGGCAGTCCTGCTTTGACTGGCCGCCGTCGCCGGAGACGCTGGAGCTCACCCTGGCCGAAGTGGACAAGATGACCAGGCGCCGGGCCACCATGAACGTCTTCATGCTGGCCGAGGATGTCCGGCTCACCGCCTTCGTCGACGAGGTCGCCCGGCGCAATGGCGGCCGGGTGCTCCACGCGATGCCGGAGAACCTCGGAGAGTATGTCGTAAGGGACTTCTTGCGCTCTCGCCGGAATGGCAGTAGATAGATAGATTTTACTTTGGCCGCTTTTGGGAAGTCCTCCGCTCCGGGGCCCGCCCGTAGTACCGTGCCGCAGGTAGTCATCGATGACGGCATGACGGATGGCCCGCAGCGCGTGCCGCCGCGGCCTTCTGGGAGGAGAAAAGTGAGTACTGCAAGCGTGTCCGGTGGTGCCTCGACCAGCAAGAAGCCGCTGGTCATCATTCTGGCGGTGATCGGCGTGGTGGCCATCATCGTCGGAGTTCTTTATATGGTCGCCGGGAACTCGATGCCCAGCTTCCTGACCGCGGGCAGCCACGTCCACAAGGGCAACCACCTCGCTCGTGGCGGCGTTGCGCTCGTCGTTGGCCTGGCGTGCCTGATCGGCTCCTGGTTCAGCACCAAGTCCAAGAGCTAGTAGCGCCGCGGCGGGCATCCCGCCGCATCCCCGGTGCTGGGTCCCGGACCACCGGGACCCGGCTCCCGGTGCTCACGGCTCCGATCCGCTCATGATCGCCGTTGTGTCAGCATCCCGCCACCTTAAGTAAGCTCGACCTGGTTGTGCGGGACCTAAGTGGGCCCCGGGCCCACATCTTCATAGGAGGAGCACGTGAGTTCTGCAAGCACGCCGGGAGCGGCACCAAGCCGGGCGCCACTGGTGATCATCCTGTCGGTGGTCGGAGTCCTGGCCATCATCGCAGCGATTCTGTACGTGTCCGGCGCGGCGAACTCGTTGCATTTCCTGGTCGGCTCCGTCCACAAGGGTCACCATGTGGTCCGGTTTATTGTCTCGCTCGTGGTGGGCGTGGCCTTCCTGGTCGGCGCGTACATCGCCAGGTCCAAGCCGGCGGCGAGCGGCAGCGGGAACACGACCGGCAGCGGCAGCACCTCCGGCAGCACGACCGGCAGCCCGACGGCGAGCGCCTGAGCGGCAGCAACCAGGCCGCCCGCCCGACGGTGAGCGGGTCCTAGGGCCGGCCAAGCGAGCCAAGCAGGCCCGGGCTTTCCGCCCCGGCGAGGCTCGGGCCGTGCCGGGCGGGCCGGTCATAGGATTCAGCACATGTCCTTCACCGACCGGCTACTGCTCTGGCTGCACATCGGCTTTGCCATCTTCACGATCGGCCCGGTGACGGTCGCGATTATGTCGACACCCCGCTATATCAGGAAGCGCAACCGCGTCGTTGTCCAGTACTTGTACCGGATTACCCGCATTTTCGTGATCGTCTCCCTGGGTGTACTCATCGTCGGCCTGGTCCTCGCCAAGCAGCTGAACGTCCTCAGCAAGCCGTGGCTAGCCGTTTCCCTGACCCTGTTCGTCGTCGCGCTCGCCCTGCTCGTGCTGATCTTGCGCGATCAGCACCGGGCCATCGTGGCGCTCGATGACGCCGAGGCTGATGCCGAGGAGGCCGCTATCGCCGCCCGGTCCGCCGAGGCGGCCAGCCAGCCCGATGCCGACGACGCGAACGGCACCTCGCAACCTGCTCAGCCGCCGGGCACTCCGCTCACGGCCGACCGGCACGTCGGCCACGTGGAGCGCGGCCGGATCGCCAGCCTGGGTGGCGTGGTCAGCATCATCTGGCTGGTGATCCTGGTGCTCATGGTCTGGAATAGCTGACTGCCGCCAGGGTTCCGGCGCCTGGTCAGCACAGCGCGGAGCGCGCCCGGTCAGCACAGCGCGGAGCGCGCCCGGTCAGCACAGCGCGGAGCGCGCCTGGTCAGCCGAGCGCGGAGCGGAGATCCTCGAGCAGATCCTCGCCGGTCTCGATGCCGACCGACAGGCGGACCAGGTCGAGGGGGACCTCAAGCGGTGAGCCGGCCGCCGACGCGTGCGTCATCCGTCCCGGGTGCTCGATCAGCGACTCCACGCCGCCGAGCGACTCGCCCAGCGTGAACAGTCGGGTCCGGCCGCAGATCGCCACCGCTTCGGCTTCCCCGCCCAGCGGACGGAACGACACAATCCCGCCGAACCCGCGCATCTGCTTGGCCGCCACCTCATGCCCGGGATGTGCGGCCAGCCCCGGATAGAACACCTCGGCGACCTTGGGATGCTTCGCGAGCATGTCGGCCACCCGCTGAGCGTTCTGGCAGTGCCGGTCCATCCGCACCCCCAGGGTCCGTATCCCCCGGAGCGTGAGCCAGGCATCGAACGGGCCTCCCGCAGCGCCCGTTGCGTTCTGGGCAAAAGCGATGTTCTCGGCGAGGCCAGCGTCGGCGACCACCAGCGCACCGCCCACCACGTCGGAATGACCACCGATGTACTTCGTGGTGGAATGCACCACCACGTCCGCACCGAGCGCCAGCGGCTGCTGCAGGTACGGCGAGGCGAACGTGTTGTCCACCACGAGCAGCGCGCCGGCCTCGTGCACGATGTCCGCGAGCGCGGTGATGTCGGCCACCGACAGCAGCGGGTTGGTGGGCGTCTCGACCCAGACCACCCGCGCGCGCTTGTCCTGCAGCGCGCTGCGGACGGCAGCCGGCTGCGACATCGGAACCGAGAGGTGACTCACGCCCCAGGCCCGGAAGACCTTGTCGACCAGCCGGAAGGTCCCGCCGTAGGCATCGCCGGGGATCAGCACGTGATCTCCTGGCCGGCATAGCACGCGGAGCAGGCAGTCCTCGGCGGCCATCCCGGAGGCGAAGGCGAACGCGCGGATGCCGCCCTCCAGCGCGGCCAGGCACTCCTCGAGCGCACCCCTGGTCGGGTTGGCCGTACGGGAGTACTCGTAGCCGTCGATCCAGCGCCCGGGGCCCTCGCCGCCGCCACCTCGCGGGTGACCGACTCCATCCTGCTTGTAGGTGGAGACCTGGTAGATCGGCGGCACCACGGCCCCGGTCAGCGGGTCGGGCTCCTGACCAGCGTGGATCGCGAGAGTCTCGAATCCGTCAACGTTCATGAAGGAACACTACTGGGGGAGGACGGTCGGCCGAGACCGGAGGGACAGCGGCGCGCCGCAGGTCCGGCGGCCGGACTTCCAGGGCCTGGGCCGGCCGCGGGTCCCGCCGCCGGGCTTCCCGGGCTACGCCGGTGCGGCCAGGAAGGTGAGCACGTCCTGCCGCGTGATCATCCCGGCGGGCTTGCCGTCCACCAGGACCACCGCTGCCCCGGCCTTTTCCAGGGCCGTGACCGCGCGGCTGACCGACTCCCCCGAACCGACCATGGGCAGCGGCGCCGACATGTGGCCGCGGACCGGGTCGTCGGGCCTGGCCTGTCCCGAGACCAGCGCGCCGAGCAGGTCGCGCTCCACGATCGAGCCGATCACCTCGGCCGCCATCACCGGCGGCTCGGCGCTCAGCACCGGGAGCTGCGACACCTCGTACTCACGCAGGCTCTCGATCGCCGCCGCCACGGTCTCGTCCGGATGGGCGTGCACGAACGGCGGGAGGCCGCCCTGCTTGCTCTGCAGTACGTCCGCGACCCGCGGCTCGGCCGTCTCCGAGGCCAGGAAGCCGTAGTCCGCCATCCACTCGTCGTTGAAGATCTTCGCCAGGTAGCCCCGGCCGCCGTCGGGCAGCAGCACCACGATCACGTCGTCCGGCGCGGCGGACTGCGCGACCCGCAGCGCGGCCACCGCGGCCAGCCCGCTCGACCCGCCGACCAGCAGGGCTTCCTCGCGGGCCAGCCGACGGGTCATCCGGAACGACTCGGCGTCGGTGACCGCGATGATCTGGTCGCATATGTTCTTGTCGTAGGTATCGGGCCAGATGTCCTCGCCGACCCCCTCGACCAGGTACGGGCGGCCGCTGCCGCCGGAGTAGACCGAGCCTTCGGGGTCGGCGCCGATGACCCGCACCCGGCCGCCGGAGACCTCCTTCAGATACCGGCCGGTGCCCGAGATCGTGCCGCCGGTGCCGATCCCGGCCACGAAATGGGTGATCTTGCCGTCGGTCTGCGCCCAGATCTCCGGGCCGGTGGAGTGGTAGTGCGAGGCCGGGTTGTCGGCATTGGCGTACTGGTTGGGTTTCCAGCCGCCGGGCGTCTCCCGGGCCAGCCGGTCCGACACCGAGTAATAGGAGTCAGGGTGAGTCGGGGACACGGTGGAGGGGCACATGACGACCTCGGCGCCATATGCGCGCAGGACGCTGATCTTGTCCTGGCCGACCTTGTCCGGGCAGACGAACAGGCACCGGTAGCCCTTCTCCTGGGCGACGATGGCCAGGCCTATCCCGGTGTTGCCCGAGGTCGGCTCCACGATCGTGCCGCCCGGGCGCAAGGCGCCGGATGCCTCGGCCGCCTCGACCATGGCCAGCGCGATCCGGTCCTTCACCGAACCGCCGGGATTGAAGTACTCGACCTTGGCCAGCACCTGGGCTGCGGTCCCGCCGGTCACCCGCCGGAGCCGGATCAGCGGGGTGTTGCCGAAGATCTCTATAAGGGAGTCGTGCACCTGCATGTCAACCACCTTGCTCTCAGGCCACCGAAGGTACCCCAGCCGGTGTCGAGTCGATCAGACGGCCAGGCCAGTGGGGTGAATTAGCCGCGGGCACGACATAAGCTACTGTCGAGTTAATAAACGATGTTTGGGGGTTGGACATGCCCGAGGCAGTCGTCGTCGCTACCGCGCGCTCACCGATCGGCCGCGCGTTCAAGGGATCGCTGACCAGCATCCGTCCCGATGATCTGACCGCACAGATGATCACTGCGGCGCTGGCCAAGGTGCCACAACTGGACCCGGCCGACATCGGCGACCTGATCCTCGGCTGCGGGCTCCCCGGCGGCGAGCAGGGCTACAACATGGCCCGCGTGGTGGCGGTCATGCTCGGCCACGACAACCTGCCCGGCACCACGGTCACCCGGTACTGCTCGTCGTCGTTGCAGACCACCCGGATGGCGTTCCACGCGATCAAGTCGGGCGAGGGCGACGCGTTCATCTCCGCGGGCGTGGAGTGCGTGAGCCGGTTCGGCAAGGGCAGCAGCGACAGCTGGCCGGATACCAGGAACCCGCTATTTGCGGATGCTGAAGAGCGGACGTCCGCGCAGGCTGCCGCCATCGGCAGCAAGTGGCATGACCCCCGGGAAGACGGCCGCATCCCTGACATCTACATCGCCATGGGCCAGACCGCCGAGAATGTCGCGCAGCTGCGCGGCATCACCCGCGACGAGCAGGACGAGTTCGGTGTCCGGTCGCAGAACCTAGCCGAGAAGGCCGTCGCCGACGGGTTCTGGCAGCGGGACATCACGCCCGCCACGCTGCCGGACGGCACTGTCGTGTCCGCGGACGACGGCCCGCGGCCCGGGACCACCCTGGAGAAGGTGGCCGCGCTGCAGCCGGTGTTCCGGCCGGATGGAACGGTGACCGCGGGCAACTGCTGCCCGCTGAACGACGGCGCCGCCGCGGTGATCGTGATGAGCGACACCAAGGCGGCCGAGCTCGGGATCACCCCGCTGGCCAGGATCGTCTCGTCCGGCGTGACCGCGCTGTCGCCCGAGATCATGGGCCTGGGCCCGGTCGAGGCGTCGCGGATGGCGCTGGCCAGGGCCGGGATGACGATCGACGACATCGACCTGGTCGAGATCAACGAGGCGTTCGCCGCCCAGGTCATCCCGTCCTACCGGGACCTGGGCATCGACCTCGACAAGCTGAACGTCAACGGCGGGGCGATCGCCGTCGGCCACCCGTTCGGCATGACCGGCGCCCGGATCACCTCGACGATCCTGAACAGCCTCCAGTTCCATGACAAGACCTTCGGCCTGGAGACCATGTGCGTCGGCGGCGGCCAGGGCATGGCCATGGTCTTCGAGCGGCTGTCCTGATTGCACCATTCGTTAGCCTGCCAAACGTGGCATTACGGAAGGGTGACATCTAGGGGTTGTCAGGCGCGCTGAGGTAGTGCAGTCTCAACGGAAAGGGGTTGACCCCGCCCCGAGCGCCTGGAGGTGCCACTTGTCTCTGACCCACTCTCCGGAGATGCACAAGAACCTGATCGCCCGCATCCCTTCGGTCACCGGACGTGACCTCCGAGAGTGGTTCCGGAGTCTTGAATCTGGCCCTGCCTTCCTGCGCTGTGACGAGCGTGCTACCTGGCTGGCTGACGAGCATGGCCTGACGTATGGCTATGCCAGCGCGATCGTGCACGAGTACGAGGTGCAGCGCGGAAGCAGGCTGATGCGCGCCTGACATGGACGCGCAGCGCGTCAGGGAGTTCCTGCGCGTCCATCACCATGCGGTGCTCGCCACGACGAGGACCGACGGGCGCCCGCAGCTGTCGCCGGTGACCGCGGGCGTGGACGATGAGGGGCGGATCCTGGTCAGCACCAGGGAAACTGCGATGAAGGCCAGGAACCTGGCCCGCGACCCGCGCGCGTCGCTGTGCTTGCTGAACGACGGGTTCTTCGGGGAGTGGATGCAGGCCGAGGGCACGGCCGAGATCGTCCACCTGCCGGAGGCAATGGATCTCCTGGTGGACTACTACCGGCGGATCTCCGGGGAGCATCCTGACTGGAACGACTACCGGGACGCGATGCGCCGCGAACAGCGGGTAATGGTCCGGATCACGATCACCCGGGCCGGACCGAACGCAAGTGGCTGATATTCGCCGCCCTGCTTCCTAGCCCCGCTCGCGCTCACTCTCTGTCATCAGAGTTCGCTCCGCTGACCCTGGCCGGACCACGGCTGCCGCACGCTCAAACGAGTGATCGTATGCATCCGCGAATGCACATGCAAAAGCAAAGTTAGCTAGCGATGCCGATTGTGACAGCCAGGAGATTAAGGCGCGGAATCGCGTTACATGCCCTTTGGCGCGACGTCAAGGCCCCAGTTTTGTCCGGCTGTTACCGGACAGAACTGGGGCACTGGGTCTTGACGACTGGGCCGACCTCGTGGGCACGGATGCCCGTCAGCCAGCAATGCAGGGATTGACTGAACGATCAGCCACATGAACGGACCTAACGAGGGTCATGGCTGATCAGGCGTACCCCCGGTCGGAGTCGAACCGACACTGGGGACCCTTTTAGGGGGCCGGCCTCTTCCCTTGGGCTACGGGGGCTCAGAGATGATACCGCGTGCCGTTGAATAACTCAGGGACAATGGATTTACGGTGAGTCCGATTCTCGCCCAAAGGCACCTATCCAATTAATTTGATCTAGCCCACAGATACGGCGTGTAACTGTTCTGGGGGAACATATACCCTCTGTAAGCAGATCGGTCTGACGGGGCTGAGCGTTACATGCCCGCGTGAAGCCGGGCACGCTGGAACACGCCATCTAGCATGACGTCCGTCACGCGGCCGGTAAAGGTGTTCTGCTGGCTCGGGTGATAGCAGCCGATGACCAGCACCGGCGC
>Ga0335073_10007853_pt1 | contig 14949 bp, 16 predicted proteins | sample Lox_Sample_22_FD_207093 | JGI IMG/M metagenome (GOLD analysis project Ga0335073, IMG submission 207093) | Soil microbial communities from Loxahatchee National Wildlife Refuge, Florida, United States - Lox_Sample_2.2 | ecosystem: Environmental > Terrestrial > Soil > Wetlands | place: USA... | reverse complement strand
TCTGCACCCAGAGGTAACCTTGTGTATCTTGAGCCACGAAGTACGAGCAGCAGGACTTCCCAGCAAACCCGTCGGATTGGTCCAGGCAGTGGATTTTTGTCGGCAACGCCTGGCAAAGCGGAGTTCTTAGGGCACCGCCAGCCTCGCTGCGCGTGAACCAGATATTGCCAGACTGATCCTCGATCAGACCTGCGACGTCGTCATGAAAATCGGGATAGACAACCAGCTTGCGATCAACGAAGTGCGCCAGGCCCCCCCTCATGCCGATCCATAGGCTGCCATCGCGGGCACCTAGAAGCCCATAAATCATGTCCGATGGAAGTTTCTTACCGTCCGGCGATGACCAGGACTCGAACCGGGAACCGTCGAAACGGAAAAGGCCCGAAGCTGTCCCGACCCAGATGTACCCGTCTGTCGTCTGCGTGATTGCGTTCGGCGAGCCACTGAAAAATCCGTCACGCATCAGCCACGCGCGATGGGCGTACTGCGAAAGACGTTGCTCCTGAGCCAGCGTAAACAGGGGGAAGATCGATAAAGCCAAAAAGGCAACAATCTTTAAGCTGGTTATCGAAAAACATAACCAGCTCGAGCAAGATTGTTTTGATGCCAGTATCTTCATTTTCAAAATGTCTTCAGGCGTTGTACTGCCGGCCGCGGGAGCGAGGTCTTTTTTGGCTGTTCCCCTAAGATTCAAGTCCTTGCTCACATTCCTTAAGCAATGCTTCGCCCAATTCACTTCGACCTTCCGACTCACTGATGACTCGTTGATGTCGTGGCCGATAGATTCCGAGCCTCTTCATCTTGGAAACTAACGTTGTACGCTTCAATCCGAGACGGACGGCTGCTCCTTGCGGTCCTCCTATCGTCCCTCCTGTGACCTCCAGTGTCCGAAGAATCAGAGCTGTTTCGTGATCCCGCAGTGTGCCTTGCGCGGCAATCGAATTTGTTGGATTTGCCCCGGACGGAGGGAGTGGATTAGGAAGCACTCCGTCCTCGGATCGGATGACCGCCCTTTCGATCAGATTTTGGAGTTCCCGCACATTTCCAGGCCAAGGGTGGGCAATGAATGCATTCATCGTTGTCTGGGGTATGTGTTCGATATGCTTTCCCATGCGCCGTCCGAATACCTCGACGAAATGCAGGACCAACTCTCGAATGTCCTCTCGACGCTGCCGCAGAGGTGGAACGAGCACCGGAAAGACATTTAGACGATAGTAAAGATCACTACGGAATTCATTACGTGCAACCATCTGCACAAGATCGCGATGGGTCGCCGCAACCAAACGCACGTTGATCCGATGTGTGCGGCCGCTTCCCAGTCGCTCGAACTCTTGTTCCTGCAAAACGCGCAAGAGTTTGGGCTGTAGAGCCAGTGGCAAGTCTCCAATTTCATCCAGGAAGAGAGTGCCGGTATCAGCCATTTCGAAGCGGCCAATTTTTTGCGCCACCGCTCCGGTAAAGGCGCCCTTCTCGTGCCCGAATAACTCGCTTTCCAACAGATCGAAGGGGATGGCGGCGCAGTTGAGCTTGATGAATGGGCGTGCGTAGCGTGCGCTCAAATTGTGAATTGCCCGAGCAATTAGCTCCTTGCCGGTGCCGGTCTCTCCCAGGACCAACACGGTGGAATCAGTGGGAGACACGCGCTCCACCTCGGAAAACAGAGATTCCAGAGCACGGCTGCTGCCTACGATTTGGTCAAATTGCCGGTCTCTTTCGTCTTCTTCTGTCGCCCGAAGTCTTCCGAGAAAGCCCACAAGTCCTCCCAACAAAGACGGTGCCTGCAACATCCTCACAATTTCAGCGCCACTCGAACGGCTCCGAGTAGCGTTTCGCCGTCGAAAGGCTTGGCGAGGAATTTCACTGCACCGCCCCGCATCGCCTGCAGTCGCATCTTTTCGTCGCCGTGTGCTGTGATGAAAATGGTCGGAATTGGACAATGATCAGAGTTCAGCTTGGACTGGAGGTCTAACCCTGACATCCCTGGCATTCGGATATCGGCGATCAAACAGCCGGTTTTTTGTTGCTGGTCAGACCTCAAGAACTCCTCCGCAGAGGCGAAGGATTGCACTGGAAAACCTGCGGATTTCAGCAAACGTTGCACGGCTCTTCGATACGAGTCGTCGTCTTCGATGATGGCAACCAGCCGTTCCTTCCTCTCACCAGCCATATAGGTAGAGGATTAGTCCGCGGTCGACAGAACGCAATTATGGATTGTGATAAGAGGGGTGATAGATATACATAAGGCGTACTGAGGGAGCTCGCGAACAGGGTTTGCGATTCGGCTAGCTGAGCGTTGGAAGCTTAAGTTTTTCTGCCATTCTTCCGAGTTCAGCCGGGGAATTGGCTTCCATTTTTCGCATGACTTGGCCGCGATGAACCGTCGCGGTTATTTCGCTGGTCCCAATTGTCGAGGCGATCTGCTTTGTAAGCATGCCAGACATCATAAGACGCATTACTTCGCGCTCCCGCGTAGTCAGCCTCTCGTAACGTTCCTTCAGCTGCGCAAGCTCATTTTGTTCACGCCGCCATTCTGCGTTGCTTTTGAGTGCCTGGTGAATCGCATCTAGCAGATCCTGATCGCGGAAAGGTTTTGTCAAGAATTCCACCGCGCCAGATTTCATGGCTTTGACAGTCATGGGAATGTCTCCATGGCTCGTGATGAAAATAATAGGAATCTGCGCTCCCGCTTCCTTTAGCTGGCGTTGAACCTCCAAGCCACTCATTCCCGGAAGGCGCACATCAAGCACCAGGCAAGCCGGGCTGTCGGGAAGCTTTTGCCGCAGGAAATCCTGTGGCGTGGAAAACGACTCGGAATACAAACCCACAGCCTTCAGCAGACGCTGCATGGCCGCACGCATGCGCGCATCATCATCCACAATAAACACTGTAGGATTGTCGGGAAGTGTCATGGCCCCTCTGCTCATTCTACTGTGCAGGGTACATGAGTTCGTCGGATTCCATTGACGGAAGCACCAGTGCTCTACTTGATCGTTTGCTTGAGTCTCGTACGAGCTCTTGCGAGCCGCGCCTTTACTGTCCCGGACGGTACCCCCATGCGATGTGCCGTTTCGCGAATGCTCAAACCATCAACGTCGCGCAATTGGAAAGTCATCCGCAAAATAGGCGATAGGCGGGAGGCTGCAAGAGCCAATGTTGCTGCAATTTCTCGGTTTTGATACAAGTGTTCAGGACCCGGTCGGATATCGGAGACGAAATCTGCTAGCGAAAGATTCTGCTCTCGAAATGCTTCGTCCAAACTGACCACTCGCGGGGAACGTCGACGTAACTTCATACGTGCAGAATTGATCACGATCGTCGTGAGCCAGGTGGACATTTTCGCTCGGCCCCTGAACTGGTCCACGTGCGTTAAAGCTGACAACAGAGCGTCCTGGACCGCATCCTCCGCGTCAGCTACATTGCCCAGATGAGCGAACGCTATTCGACGAAAACGAGGCGAGTGGTGATAGATCGCATGCACCAGTTCCTGAACTTTTCTACGATTACGGCCGATCGAAATCGGTTGTGGACTCGGGTGTAGCGCCGTCGCTGCCATAGATGGACCTCCTTTCTAATCTTGGAGTGCATGCCGGATTCCATTTAACGTTCAACAATCTTCATCACTTTTCTCCCGCTCGTGAGTGCGTATGCGCCGTTAGCCGTGCCAACCCCGCAAATCTGCAAGATCCCTAACAGTGGGAATGTCTGCAGTCGTCGCGGGGACATTTGGTGTCGCAAGGTCGTCTTGGAGTCCTTATATCGACGCGGCGGCGATGATCTTGCAAATACCTGACCTTACATCTGCCCGCTCGCGTGCGACGCGTGCCCGGCTTTCAGAATTGGCTATTTTCGTGCTCCACCTAATCGCATGCGGCCGGGCTCCAAGAGCATTTCACTTCCAAACGGAACGCGAAGCTGTAAGTTCCCGGAAACCCGGAGCCGTCGGGCAAAAACCAGGTGGTACGGCAATGGTCCGTTGAACGCACTGAAGACCCTTCGCAGCCACTGGCCGGAGTATCTGATGGAAGCCGGCGAAATTGCGTCATACATGTTCCTCGTTTGTGCGTTCGCGACCTTGCTGCTACACCCCATCTCCCCACTCCACTTCATTCACAGCGGGTTTCTTCGTCGAGCTGTCATGGGACTTCTGGTTGGTTCGGCGGTGGTTGCGATCATCCTCACACCTTGGGGCAAACAGTCCGGAGGGCATTTCAACCCGGCGATAACTCTGACCTTTTATCGCCTTGGGAAATTGGTGTTTTGGGATGCTTTGTTTTACGTTACTGCACAGTTCCTCGGGGCTACGGGCGGAGTCGGATTAGCCACCTACGTACTTCGAGGTGCGCCCGGAATCCCTTTTGTGCGCTATGCGGTTACGGCACCCGGCAGATTTGGCAATTCCTGGGCGTTCCTAGGGGAATTGGCCATATCTTTTGTCCTGATGACCGCCATTCTGGTTGCATCGAATCGCCGAGGACTGACGCGATATACACCCTATTTAGTGGGCGCGCTGTACGCAATGTTCATAACCTTCGAGAGTCCACTGTCAGGGATGAGCATGAATCCCGCCCGAACCTTCGGTTCGGCATTTTTCGCCCACTATTGGCCAGCGTTTTGGCTTTACTTGATCGCGCCCACACTTGGCATGTTTGCGGGGGCCGAAGTTTTCTTGTGGGCTCGCGGGGGGATCGGTTCCTACTGTGCAAAGCTCGATCACGACAATGAGAAGCGCTGCATCTTTCTCCACGGATATTGAAAGGGCGCCTGCCCAAAATCTTTTTTAAGGAGACACTAGGATGAATAAACTGAAACTAGGCCTCCCCGTTCTTGCGATCGTGCTGGTTGCCGCCTGGTACGCATTTCGACCGGAGCGAATCATCACCAATCACACTGTCAATGAAGCTTTTCCAGCCCCCGCAGAAGCCTCATCGGCACAAGTCGTTGAGTCGGGCACCTTCTACGGGGTGGTGCATCCAACCACGGGTAGCGCAACCATCTACCGCCTTGCGGACGGAGATCGCTTTCTCCGCCTTACGAGTTTCAAGACCTGGAATGCACCCGATGTCCACGTCTACATGGTTGCCACCGACGACTCGCGAGATAGCACCAAGGTGAAGCGGTCTGATTTCATTGATTTGGGAACAATCAAAGGGAACATCGGAGACCAGAACTACCCTTTAGGTTCTGACGTGGACTTGTCGAAGTACCGGACGGTTTCCATTTGGTGCGAGAGATTCGCACAATTTCGGAGCGGCACCGCTGAGACCGGATCACATGACTTCGCAGAATTAAACCAAATCAAAGCCGGCTTGCCATCACGCCGCCTAGGGTGCGTGGCTCGCCGTGGAGGAGCATGGCATCTTCGACATTACGCGGCCATCGCCGCTCTGCCCGGCAGCGTGAAATGGAATGTTGCCCCTCGGTCGGAGTTTGCAGCGGCCCAAATACGGCCGCCATGCGCCTCCACAATTGAACGGGTAATGGCCAGTCCCAGGCCCGTACCTTGAGGCTTCGTAGTAAAGAATGGATTAAAGATTTGCTCGGTATTCTCGGTCGGCAGTCCCACGCCGGTATCGGTGATCGAGATGAGCAGTTGACCGCCGTCGGCCAACCGCGATTTTATGTCGAGCTCACCGCTTGTACCTCGCATTGCTTCAATACTGTTTAGGATGAGATTCATCAGGACTTGCTGCAACTGCACTCGATCCGCCGTCACCCTCGGAAGCCCTCGGGCGAGATCCGTTCGTATGGCAACCGAATGCCGATTCGCTTCGTTCTGCAGCATCATGACCATCTCTTGAATGACTTCGTTTACCTCGACTGCAACTAGCTGTGAAGAGCCTCTCTGATATAGCAACCGGACTCGGTCGATGATGTCGGCTGCGCGCCTCGCGTCTTTGACCATTTCGAGCGCAGCTTCTCGGGCTTCGAGAATATCCGGCTGGTCGCGATCGAGTAATCGGAAACATGCTTCAGCGTTGGTTACCGCCGCTCCAATGGGCTGTTTGATCTCGTGAGCCAACGAGGCAGTAAGTTCGCCCATCGTACTCACTCGGTTGACGTAGGTAAGTTCCGCTTGCGCGCGGCGCAATCTTTCACGCTCTTCCTCAGTCCGCCTGCTCTCAGTCACATCCATCACAACACCAACGAATTGCTGCAGTTCTCTGGTTGGACCAAAAACAGGCTCGCCCACGGCATGAAGGAATTTGATTTTCCCACCTGGAACGACAATTCGAAACTCGATGTCGTAATGAGACTTGTCGGCGATTGCTCGATCGCTGGCCTCTTTCAACCCGCCCAGGTCGTCGGGGTGAATCCTCTGCAGGTATTGCTCCCAACTGGGCATACCGTGTTTAGGGTCAAAATCGTATATGCGATACCATTCTTCGGAGAGATACAGCGGTCTTCTGCCCGGTACCTCCCACGCAAAAGTCCCGATACCCGCCAGACTCTCTGCCTGAGCCAGGTAGCTATGAGTTCGGCGGAGAGACTCCTCGGCCCGCTTTTGCTCGCTGATATCACGAACAAAAGCGGTGAAAACACTGTGCCCGTCCCTGCTCAATTCTCCCAGGGAAACCGAGACTGGGAACTCTTGCCCATCTTTGCGAAGCCCGATCAGTTCTATGCCCCGCCAGTTGAGCTGCCGTTTCCCCGTAGACAAATAGCGCCGTAATCCTTCCTGATAAGCAGAGCGGAGGGACTTGGGCATTAGCACGGTCAAGGCTTTTCCAATCAAATCGCTGGGGGGATAACCAAAAATCCTCATGCTGGAGGGATTGGCAAATGTGATAGCGCCGTTCTCGTCAGCGCTGATCACGGCATCACTTGCCGTTTCGATCAAAAGGCGGTAACGAGCCTCGCTCTCTTGGAGTTTGATCTGCGACTGCTTCTGAGTGTCTATATCCTCGAAGGCCACGAGAGTGCGCAGGGACGGCTGTCTGTCCTTTGTTCCTAGCACGGCTAACGCCTTCTTGATCGAAAACCAGCGGTACTGGCCATTGGAACGCTGTATTCGCGCCTCGGTCTCGAAGGACCTGCCGTTCGACAAAGCTATGTTCCATTCCTCCACAAACTTGCCAAAATCGTCCGCGTGAATGATAGTGCGCCATCCAGAATCGTTGAGCTCTTTTGGTGAGTAGCCGGTATATTCTTGCCAAGCGCGATTCACAAACTCAATGGTGCCGTCGGGCAATGCGCATATGACCAGTGCCGGAATGGTTTCGATGACGTTCTGCAGGTCCATCGAGTCGCTAGGCGTTGGCATATGGTTCATTGGTATGCGCTATAGGGCCGCTTTGTAGTCAGCCGCGAGCATGACGAAGTTTCGCGGTCGGATGCTCGGAGCTGCGCGAAATCGGAAAAGTGCTCAAACGAAGGCACAACCATAATGAAGTTCCCCTATGCGACCTCTTCAGAGCGGGACGAGGATGTGTCGTCAGCGTCGCAGTAAGGATTGCGTTTTAGTTGGTCATTCCAAACCGCAAGAGGGTGTGTCGCGAATCCACTAGCCAATAAAAGATGACCGGAAACCGTATTCACATCGTACATACAAACCATCACGCAGGGATACCGATGCGCGAGAGCAGTCACACCGGTTTCAAGTTCAATTACCTCGCTGGCACCCCTGCCAGGAAGAGCATCTCGGCCTATTCCCAGGTTGCCGAGGTATCGGATTGCCGTGGCTCCTTTCCGAACAGCGGACGAGAAGGCATCCTTGATTTTAGCCAGTGTCACGGTTGCGGAAGAGTCCCGTCGCAAAATGACGAGCCGGTCTTGCCGGAGCGCGCGATCGAGGTCAGGGTGGGTCCTTCGTAGAATTTCCAGTACGCGCTGGTTCGCTTCATCGTGCCCGAAGAGCACGGAATATTCGGTTTCGTTGTCGATTCCGAGTTGAAGAAAGCGCACTCCGGACTCGAATTCGTCGTCCGTTTTCCAGAAATGGACAAGATGACTGCCCAGGGCAACATCATCTCCCGTGATACCAAGCGGAATCTTACGCACCGTCACGCCGCTTCCCCCTGGGGCGTGATTTTACACCCTTGACGGTCTGCGATGACACTTGCCCGAGTCGTGGGTGTCTTGATTTCGACATTCGTCTTTAGGACGTCGCGGTGACCGGAAAAGCGATCCTTTTGTCTCTCCAGGTTGGGTTGGCAAGCTGTTCGAGCCGAAGGAGATTGGGTTCATCCCCCCAATTGTGGAGTTTGGCAGTTGCTGTGCAATCTACGACTTGGGAAAACTAAAGGGACTTGCAATCCCACACAATTTCCACGCTATGGGGATACCTCATTATGAGCAAAGCACCTGCTACGACAAAGCATGCCGCATCCCAGTCTTGCTTGCCTCGCACGTCCGTCCGCAAAATCAAAGCCGACGGGATTGAACTGTTTTATCGCGATGCAGGTGATCCGTCGGCTCCAGTCATTCTTTTGTTGCACGGGTTTCCAGCTTCATCCTTCATGTTCCGCGAGCTGATTCCGCGTCTCGCCGACGATTACCGTGTCATAGCGCCGGATCTTCCCGGATTCGGATTTACCCGGATTCCCAGCGAGCGAAACTATAAATACTCGTTCGATGGATTGGCGTCAACGATCGAAGCTTTCGCGGAGGCACTTAAACTCAATCGGTACGCAATCTATGTATTCGATTACGGCGCACCAACCGGCTTCCGTTTGGCGATGGCTCACCCTGAGCGTATAACAGCCATCATTTCGCAAAACGGAAATGCTTACGAAGAAGGCTTGAGCTCAGGTTGGAATCCGATCCAGAAATACTGGAAGGAGCCGACCTCGGAGAATCGTGCCGCGCTTCGCGATTTTCTAACACCCGAAGCGACGAAGTGGCAGTACACCCACGGCGTCCCGAATCCGGACGCTGTTCCGCCCGAGTCGTACACATTGGATGCGGCTTTGCTGGAACGGTCGGGGAACAAAGAGATTCAGCTCGACCTGTTTCTAGACTACGCCTCGAATGTAGAACTCTACCCGAAATTTCAAGAATACTTCCGCAGATTGAAACCACCATTGCTGGCAATCTGGGGCAAGAACGACCCTTTTTTCATTCCCGCTGGAGCCGAGGCATATCAGAGGGACTTGCCCCACGCAACTGTCCAATTCCTCGATACCGGCCACTTTGCGATTGAGACACACGTCGTAGAAATTGCCGAGGCAATGAAGCATTTCCTTGCCGCCAATGGTATTTACCAACGTCATGCAGAAAGCAAGGTTTCGCGATGAGTTGTTTGGCTCAGTAGAGCTTAACTGAGACGAGGAGGAAGATATGGAACGTCGAAGGTTTCTTGGAGCGCTAACAGCTGCATCTTTAGGTGTGGCTCTCAAGAACTCTTTCACTGAATTTGCGCGAGCACAAAGCGCCGAACCAGCTGCCGAAAATTCGCACGCTTCTAAGACAAGTAGATTTCCTCCGAACTCAACCATCATTCTGGTGCACGGAGCGTGGGCCGACGGCTCCTGTTGGAGAAACATCATTCTGCCACTGGAACACCAGGGTCTTCGCGTCATCTGCGCGCCAATCCCGATGACGTCCTTAACCAACGACGCTGACGCCTTGACTCTGGTACTGGAACGAACTAGCGGTCCAGCAATTCTGGTCGGGCACGCTTATTCCGGCGCTGTGATCGCCGCCGTGCGGGGAGATAGAGTCAAGTCACTGGTCTACATTTCGGCCCTCGCGCCGGATGAAGGCGAGACAGTCGCAAAAGTGTTCTATCTCAATCCTTCGCATCCGGAAGCGCCCAAGCTGGCTCCCGATTCCCATGGCTTTATATGGATGCCGGACGACGGCTTTCGCCGTGCAGTTGCCCACAAGGCTCCTCTCGATCAAACCAAAATCGCAACCGCCGTGCAGCGGCCGATCGCGGTTCAGTGCATTCAAGAGCCGGCCCCGACGCCGTTGTGGAAAACGAAACCAGCGTGGTTCCTGATTGCCGAAGAGGATCGCATGATCAATCCGACAACCTTGCATTTCATGGCCGATCGCATGCGCGCGAAAATCCGTTCCTACCCTGTCGACCACAGCCCGATGTACACGCAGCCAAGACTTGTCATCAACATAATCCTGGAGGCGGCACACGAAACCCTCTCATCATAGGTCCAGCGACCCGAGCTAGGAGGTAGCCTTGGAGCGTCGCACTTTTCTTGGTGGCCTCACAGCCGCATCTTTCGGTGCCCTGCTGGAGCATTCTTTCGCCACACCGGTACACCCACCGAACTCAAGTAAAGCGGGAGGAAATATGGCCGGCCAGGATCCCTTCGAGTCATCTCAAGTCGTAGTTTCAGGAAACACGATTTTTGTGCGTCGCTACGGAAAAGGACCGCCCATTCTCATGGTGCATGGCTTCCCGCGCACCAGCCTGATGTGGCGATTCCTCGCACCGAAGCTTGCTGACAATCACACCGTGATTTGCATTGACCTGCGCGCCTACGGCGGCAGCGGGATACCCGCTTCCACTGACGACCACTCTCCTTATTCCAAGCGCGCGATGGCAAAGGAATTAGTTGAGGTGATGGACAAACTCGGCTTTCCCACCTTTGCGCTGATCGGCCACGACCGTGGAGGACGAGTCAGCTATCGGATGGCCCTGGACCATCCGAAGAAGGTGGAGCGACTCGCCGTGTTCGACGTCATTCCTATCCTCGAAGCGTGGAGTCGGTCCGATGCGCGCTTTGCGCAGACTTATTGGCCTTGGATTTTGCTGTCACAGAAGGAACCGCTGCCGGAGAGTTATCTCCTCGGTGCGCCCGAGGCCGTCTTCCATAACCCCTTCGGCCGAGGATCGTTTGGCCCAGAGATTCTCAGAGAATACGTTTCAACTTATCGCGACCCGGCCCGTATTCACGGAATCTGCGAGGAGTATAGAGCGGCAGCGACGATTGATGTCGAACACGATCGTGCGGATAAAGAAGCGTCCAGGCGAATCGAGTGTCCCATGCTGCATCTGTGGGCGGAGGGTGGTCCCGTCGACACTTTCTATGCAAAAGATGGCGGTCCGCTCGGAATTTGGCGGCAATGGGCTCCGCATGCACAGGGACAAGCGATGAAGGGCGGCCACTTCTTTCCAGAAGAGAACCCTGACGACACCGAAGTTCTCGTTAAGCAGTTCCTTTCTGCTTGAGGCGGGCATCGCGAAAGGAGAGGAAAAATACATGGTGGCATGGGATCGCGTGACCCGTCGTGACGTGTTGCGCGCGATACACGAATACGACCGGCTGGGCCCAGAACAGTTCTTCTCTGAGCACGGTTTCGCCCCTACCACAACCTATGAGTTGGTCTTCGATGAGCACCGTTACCCGCCGAAAGCGATCTTGGGTGCCGCTTATGAGCTGGCAACGGGTCAACAGCTTGGCTCTGGTGACTTCGAGGGTGGAAAGACCGGCGCTGTAACAGTGCTTGGCAAACTAGGATTCACCATCGAAAAAAAGCTAAAACAATAAAGGAGATGCGGAAATGAAGAAGTGGAAGCTTGTGATTCCTATCGCCGCAGTCGCGGCTTTTCTCGCTTGGTATGCGTTCCGGCCCGAACGGCTTGTAATTAATCGGCGTGTCGATGAAGCCATGCCAGCCGCGCAAGGTAGCTCCTCGCCGCAGCGTCTTGCCTCGGGACAGTTCTACAGCATCTTGCACCCAACGGCAGGTACCGCAACCATCTACCGGATGGGCGATGGCAGTCGTGTTCTTCGCTTTACGGGTTTTAGCACGTCAAATGGTCCTGATGTGCACGTCTACATGGTTGCAGCCGACGATGCAAAAGACAGTGCCAGCGTGCTGCGCGCGGGTTTCATCGATTTAGGGACGATCAAGGGGAATGTGGGCGACCAAAACTATACCCTTAATCCCGAAGTGGACTTGTCGAAATATCGCGCGGTTTCAGTGTGGTGCAAACGGTTCAGCGTCAATTTTGGCGCGGCTCGATTGATGCCCGATCAAACCGTCTCGGAGAAGTAGCCGTCGAAAGATCTTTGGCTGGGATGAAGATCGACTCTCTGGAGTGGATACGTCTGATTTCGAAATGGTCGAGCCGCCGTTCATGATCGACGATTTGGTGGAGGTCTCAGGAAAATCAGGTCCACATGTTGTGTGGAGACCCGGAACAAACGGAGAATTGGTCGTCGCGGCCACGTCTGGAGGCCTTCCCATCGAGGTGCCTTATCAAGATGTCAGGAGGTGGAAGCCCGCAGGCGATAAGTCTAAAGGTTGGAAAATCGTCAACTTCACCGAAGCCCCATGAACGCCTCCCGGATACTAAAGTTCGTCGCACTCCAGATCTGCGAACGGGGAATCCGCAGCGTTACTGGACTCTTTCGATGTGAACGGATCTGTCGGAGGGGCATTGCAGAACGTGGCACTTTTTATCACTCTGTGGATCTTTCGGAAGCGTTGCAACTCGGTGACAGGGCAGCGTTCTAACCGGGCGTAGCCACTATCGACTATCAGAGTCACTGAAGGCCTTTCCTGCGATCTCGGGAAGATATGTCACAGCCCCTCTGCGCTAAGCTAAGCAAATAAATTCCGGTGTTGCCAAACGGCCAGAACCCGAGGCGTGACCAGTAAGATCTCAGCTTCCGAATGGCCTCGCCTTTGCTTACGTTCGGCAACGCAAGTCTTTTCAACGCTTCTTGATCGTCCGCAACAGATGGAGTGAACTGTAGCGGCCAAGGCTTGCATGCTACCAGCCCGCACCCTGTACCAAAAATGTCGATCGTACGGTGAATAGCAGACTCGGCGATCCTCAGTCCCCGATACTCCGGATAGATCGCTACGTAGTCGATGATCAGTAGATCGAGGGCTATCACTCCGAACTCATTTTGTATTTCTTCTTTCGGATAGCCAGTTCCCACGTCGAAAAGATGTGCCCAGTAATCTGAGATGTCACCAGAGATGCCATCTCCCAGCCTTTCCGCACTGCTGATGAGCGATTTTCAAAGTCTTCTACCGGAAGCTGGAAAGATGCCAAACACGGTGTGCATGCCATATGGCTCGAGATTGATTTCAGTCAGACATTTCTTTCTCACGATATCGAAAAGAGCGGTATGTGTTGGTTTGGCTACCGTCCCTATCGGAAAACGGTCTTAACCCAGCGGACGTTCTCACGAAGGAGCGTTTGGCGTATCCGTGTGAAACCTCTTACCAGCAAGGTTTTGTCTTCGAATCGATGCCAAGTTGGGAAGCGCCAGTTCTTCGTTGCGTGCGATGCAGGAGAATATTTCTGTGTTGATATTCCCGACTGGGTTGATCGGCACCCATCCCACTCCGACGATGTGATCGGGACGAAAAATCATCACGGAAACCCGGTCATCCTTGCTGCGGCTGGCACCGCCGCAGTGTGGCCGAAGACCCAGATGGTGCTGCAATGCAGGAAATGCTCTACCTTATCGCTCGTAGAGCGGCGATAGTCGAAGCGAATGTGCCGGCGTTCTCTTCGACCGTGCGGTCGAGAACCACATTCTCGATGACATTCCATGCAGCATGGTGCTGGTATCGTTTCGCCTGTCCCCGACTAACGTTGATTCGACGCTTCACCCGAATTGTTTCATGACGGAAACGCGTTGTTGTTATTCCTCGAAAGAGGCTGCCACAGAACCGATCAACTCACAGAGCGTCTCAAGGCTGGCTATGTGGATGTTGCTGAAAGTTGCGCAGCAGTTCTGGCGAAGAAGGTAGTGCGGGGGAGGCACTGATCAAGATAGAGTCATTTACACAAGCTCGAAACCAGGAAGTCGACTTGCCTTTCGGTCGAACGTCAGCGTGCGCGTGCATCCTGCCCGCGCTCCAAGTTCAGCGATCAGCGCGTCCGAAAAAGATGCAAGTCCTTGTTTTAGCGCGATCATGGCAGTGAAAACTTCCTGCTCGTCTTCGATGGTAAGAACCTCAACCTGCAGCAGGCGTTCTACAGCGGCGGCGATGTCCTGATCTGTTAAGCCGTAGGCGCGATCCAAAACCCATACAGTCTCGACGACAACTAGGACGCTGACAAAACCCGGAGTCTTCGGTGTCAAACGGCGTTCAAGAATCTCTGCGGCTTTGGCTGACTGTGCTGGGTCATCCTGGGTGAGATAACGCACCAGGATGTTGGTATCGAGCCCAATCATCGGTGTCGACGCCGCGGACTTCGATTCGACGCGCCTTCGGCAACCGCGGCATTCATTTGCTCGGTGGTCACAGGCCGTGGATTCCGAGACTTGACCATTCCGCGTACCGCCGAGGCGGAGAGTTTCGGCAACAAGACCACACTGCCATCGGGATGCACAAAGAACTTCACCCGATCACCCGGTTGCAGACCAAGGTGTTCACGGATGGATTTCGGGATGGTGGCTTGGCCTTTAACAGTGATCGCAGATTCCATCTCTCCTCCATTACATATTGATAAATGTAATACCACGCTTGTTGTCCGCGAGTCAAGCCGCGCCACTCGCCAGGGGTGCTACATACCAAGAAAGGCGCGTACAAGTACTCGATTCATCTTTTTCAGGAAGCCCTCAAATTGAGACGAGAAGAACGGCGTGCCGGACAGTCCCTGCGTCCCTATCGCTCGGGATGGCTACTGCGGTTCCAAGGCATCAAGCGCAGCTTCGGATTGAAGACACCATGAAAAGTTGGATTGTTCCGTTGTGTTGCTCCTTCAAGATTTATGCCAGGGGCGTCGTGCCATAGTCCTGCATGGCTCGTCGACCCTTGAACGGAACGCACGTCGGCCCCCGCCGTGAGCCGAATCAGCATTGGAAATCTTAAACTGAGAATCTCAAGAAGACAGGGCAGGATCCCGAACGCGAATCGTGCGCCCGCAAGGACTGGGACTCGGCCAGGTTGAGCTTCCACGAGCCACCAAGGGGACTTGGTGCCAACGCCTGCACGGGCATCAACAATGACAGCATCGCCCCAAAGCAATGAAGATATTTTCATCTTCGACTTCGTTCGACCAGGCATCATAAACCA
>Ga0335073_10007852_pt1 | contig 14952 bp, 15 predicted proteins | sample Lox_Sample_22_FD_207093 | JGI IMG/M metagenome (GOLD analysis project Ga0335073, IMG submission 207093) | Soil microbial communities from Loxahatchee National Wildlife Refuge, Florida, United States - Lox_Sample_2.2 | ecosystem: Environmental > Terrestrial > Soil > Wetlands | place: USA... | reverse complement strand
ACTGGCTACCGCCATGCCCCACGTCACCGTCGTTCGCGGGCCGGGTGGCAACTCCATATACCAGGTGGGGGGAAAGTCGTTCGTCTTCTTCCGCACGCCCCGTCCTGACGCCACCGACCCGGTGACGGGAGAGAGGTACGGCGACGTGATCGTCTTCTGGGTGCCGTCCAAGTCCGACAAGCAGGCGCTGGTACAGGATCCGCGGAATCCCTTCTTCACGACCTCACACTTCGACGGACACCCCTCGGTGCTGGTGCGCGCCAGCCGCCTCAGCGAGATCGAGCGTGACGAACTGGCGGAGATAGTTCAGGACGCCTGGCTCTCCCGGGCGTCACCCAAGAGAGCGGCCAACTGGCTCGATTCGCGGCCGCGCCAGTGAGCCAGTGAACTGGCCGGCGGCCGAAGTAGACGTCGATGAGCAACTGGTACGCCAACTGTTGCGCGAGCAACACGCCGATTTGGCGGATCTCCCGCTTCGCTACGTGGATGCCGGCTTCGACAACGCGCTGTGGCGGCTGGGTGACGACCTGCTCGTCCGGCTGCCGCGTCGCCTTATAGCCGCCACTCTGACCGAGAACGAACAGCGCTGGCTGCCGGAACTGGCACCTCTGCTGCCGCTGGCCGTCCCGACACCTGCCCGTATCGGCGGACCTTCCAAAGGGTATCCGTGGCCATGGTCCGTGGTCCCGTGGCTCCACGGCCGACCAGGTGATGGCGTCCCGGTGACCGCACCGGTCGACGCCGGCCGCAGGCTCGGACGGTTTCTTCTGGCCCTGCACAAGGAAGCACCGGCATCGGCACCGACCAACCACTGGCGCGGTGTTCCACTAGTCGAGCGGGCCGGCACCTTCGAGCAGCGACTGAACGACCTCGAGGCCGAGGTCGATGCCGAACGGTTGTCGCAAGTGTGGGAGGCGGCGCTCCGGGCCGAGCCTCATGGTGGCCATCGGGTGTGGATACACGGTGACCTCCACCCCGCCAACGTGCTGATATCGGGCGGGACCGTGGTAGCTGTCATCGATTTCGGAGACCTGTGTGGCGGGGACCCGGCCACCGATATCGCCGGCGCCCTGATGATCCTTCCCGCCGACGGTTTCGAGGTGTTCAAGGCTGAGTACCCGGGGATCGACGCCGACGGACTGCGCCGGGCCCGCGGGTGGGCCGCCCTTTTCTGTCTGATGCTGCTGGACCTGGGCCGGAGCGAGCGCCCGAGCTATTACCAGATGGCGCGCCTCGCCCTCGAACGGACCCTCGCCCAGCCGGCTCCATAGCGCGGCATGGAGCCGCTCACGCCGACCGCTCAATGGTGAGCGCTCTGCAGCAGGGTCTTGAGCACCACCATGGCGACCCCGAGGAGCCCGGCCGTCGCGGTCACGAGCAGCATACGGATCCCGGTCAGTCCGGCCGCCCTGGCGGCGGTATAACCGTGGACGACCAGCAGCACGATGGTAACCACCAGCGCGGTTGCTGCGGCGCCAGACGCCGAGGCTCCCGCCAGGCGAACCAGCAGCAGCGAAACAAGCGGTATGAAGGACGCTGAGACCATCGGCCAGGCCGCGACAAGGGAGGACACAACCTGATCCCTTTTGGGGAGCCGGCCGGCGCGGGTGTGCTCGCCCAACAGCTCCGCGTACTGTTCCGCCAGCCAGTACACGATGAGAGTGACCAGGACGGCGACTTCCAGCTCCGCGGTGCTCAGCTGGTTGCCTCCGGCGGCGATCACCGCAGCGGTGATTATGGTGCCGTAGATCCCCGCCGCCCGGCGGCGACCTCGGTCACGGCCGGGCTTCTGCGTTCGATCTTCCGAGACACCCATGCGACTTATGGGCGCAAGAGGTATCGAGAGTTCGCCGTTTCCGCTAACAGCCTCATTCTCGATCCTCTGGCCGCATTTCCTTGATGTTGCCACGGAATCAGCCGATAGAGCCTCATTGCTATCCACACGAGGCAGGTTCGAAAGCATGAAGTGGGACCAAGGTTTGTTCGGAATGGACGAGGTCACCCTGGGTGAAGCCGCGGATCTACTGGATATGTCGCCCCGCCAGGTGAACGACCTGATCGACACCGGTCAGCTCCCGGCCCGCTTCACCGCCTCCTCGGTACGCATCTCCGTGGCCGACGTCGAGATCTACCGGGCCAGAACCACGTCGGCCGCGCTGGGTTAGGAAGCTCTTCTGGCCGGTCCCCGCCTCGGGTACCGGCGCAGGACGTGCCGGCCAGCACACAGATGCACCGGCGGGTCGCCAACAAGAGCCTGGTGGACCGGCAATGATTGGTCGTCCGCAACTCGAGGATGTCCGGCGAATGGAGGGCACCAAGTGACCATTGACGACCTAGTGGCCAAGCAGGCGATCGCCGAAGGGCTCTACCGCTACTGCCGGAGCCTGGACCGAATGGACCGGGACCTCTACGGGCGGGTCTTCGAGGCGGGCGCCCGGCTGGAATATGGAGACTACTTCTCGGGCACGGCCGAGCAGTTCTGTGACTGGGTGTGGGACCAGCACCTGGCGACGCAAGGCCATTCCCATCAGATCACCAACATCATGGCCGAAGTCGAATCCGGCGAGGCGCGAGCAGCCAGCGAGGCCTACGTGACGGTGTGCCTGCGGACCAAGCCGGACGCCACCGGCGCGGTCGTCGACATCGTGGAGCGCGGCCGCTACCTCGACCGCTGGACGAGAGACACCGACGGGTCCTGGCGGATTGCCTCCCGCCGGTACGTGACCGATATCCAGCAGATCAGCGATGCGTCGACGTCGCCACCGCCGGCCATCGTCCGTGACGCAACTGACGCGTCGTACAGTCTCTTCGCCTGAGCCAGATGAACCGCAGGTGCGGTGCGGGGCGTTCCCCCTGACTACTGCCCGGGCCAGCTAAGGGGTCCCTCCGGCTTTCGCTTCTCGTTGTTCTCCGGTTACGTTCGAGAAGGCGCCGGGGTGAGAGGACTCCGGCCGAACGGGGGTTCAGATGGACGTGCAAAAATACGGGAGGCGGTTCGAGGGCAAAGTGGCGGTGGTCACCGGAGCGTCGACGGATCCGGGTATAGGGACCGCTTCGGCCCGGCGCCTGGCAACCGAAGGTGCGTCGGTCGTCATCAACGCCCGGCACGAGGACCGGCTTCGGTCCACGGAAAAGGCTCTGCAGGCGGAGGGGTTGACGGTGGTGGCCGTCGCCGGATCGGCCGACGACGAGGCCATGCCGGCCCGGCTGGTGGACGCCGCCCTCAGCGAGTTTGGCCGGATCGACCTGCTGGCCAACACCGTGGGAGGGGCTCCTTTCCCAAGCGCCCCGCTCACCCTCGACCGGGCGGCCCTGCTCGACACGGTCGCGCTCAACACCTGGCCCGCTCTGTCGCTCATCCAGGAGGCCATGCGCCGGGGCCTTGCTGACGGCGGAGGCGCCGTCGTCAACATCTCCAGCGGATCTCCGAACAAGACCACCCCGGTCATGATCGCCTACGCGGCCGCCAAGGCCGCTCTGAACACCATGACTCGCACCCTGGCCAACGATCTTGGTCGCCAGGGTGTCCGGGTGAACGCGGTGGCTCCCGGGCTGACAAGGACCGTCGGCACGGAGTCCATGTGGCTCGAGGATGAGGGTCGGGCGGCCGGCAGCAATCTGCTGCTCGGCCGGATGACCGAAGCCGATGACATCGCCGCCGCGGTGGCCTTCCTGCTCTCGGACGACGCCCGGGCCGTAACGGGGGTGATCATCGACGTCGATTCGGGCAACCACGTGTCATCCGGGGGGTGGTCACCCTTCAGCCCGTCGGCCATCGGAAAGCCCGGCGGCGCCCCGATGGACCGGGTGGCCCCGGCGGATCGGCCGGGCCGATGAGCCGCGCCATCGACCTCAGCGGCCGGGCGGCCCTTGTCGTGGGCGGGGGCGGCGGCGGGATCGGCACGGCAGTGGCGTTGACCCTTGCCGAGGCGGGTGCGGACGTCGGAGTCATCACCAACGTGACCGAGCATGCAATCGACACCGAGAAGCGAATTCAGGCGCTGGGTCGCCGATGTGCGCCAGCCGTGGCCGACGTTACCGATGACCAAGCGCTCAAGCAGGCCATCGCCGGGGTGGCGGCCGAGCTCGGGCCCATCCGGCATCTGGCCAACGTGGTCGGCGGCGCCCTGGCCGACGACTGGTGGCGGACCTCGGAATACGACATGGCCGCTTTCGACCGGATCGTGGCCCGCAACCTGCGCTACGCCGTGCTGAGCTGCCGCGAGGTGGCCCACGCCCTGATCGAGGCCGGTTTGAGTGGCAGCATCGTGAACACGTCCTCGGTGGCCGCCCGTGGTACCCCACTCCTGGCGGCCTACGGTGCTTCGAAAGCGGGTCTCGAGTCTTTCAGCCGGACCATGGCACTCGAGTGGGGATCGTACGGAATTCGGGTCAATCTGGTGGCCCCCGGCACCATCAAGACACCTCGGGCCGGCCGCGACGATCTGAACGAGGCGGCCCAGGCCATTCCTCTACGCCGCCGAGGTGAGCCCGCGGACATCGCCGGCGCAGTGCTGTTTCTGCTGTCAGATCTGGCGGCTTACGTCACCGGACACACGCTGGTCGTCGACGGAGGCATGAGCGCGGGGGCGGGAGGGGACGAGCTCCCCACCTTTGTGACCAATCCCGCGGTCCGCGCCCGGTTCGGCTGAATCAACGTGACCACCTTTGTCCTCGTCCACGGTGGCGGCCACGGCGGCTGGTGCTGGAAGTGGACCGCCGCCGAGCTGCGCCGGGACGGTCACGACGTCCACACCCCCACCCTGACGGGGTTCGGGGAGCGCTCTCACCTGGCCCCGTGCGCCACGTCGTTCCAGACCTTCGTCGATGATGTCGTCAACGTGGTCCGCTTCGAGGACCTCCACGACGTGGTCCTGGTCGGGCACTCGATGGGCGGCGCCATCGTCCCTCGGGTCGCCGAGCACATCCCCGACCGGATCCGGAGGGTGGTGTGGCTGACCGCCGCTGTCTGCGCCGACGGTGAGTCGCTTCTGGAGGCCATTCCGCCCAGCCGCTGGATGAGCAAAGCCGTGCGTGTTGATGAGGACGGTACCGCCCACACCGACAGCGAGCTGATCCTCGACGCCGTCATCCACGACGGCACTCCCTCGCAACGAGAGTTCGTGCGAACCCGCCACCTCCCTTATCCCCCGCACGCTCTGGTGGAGCCGGGCCGCCTGTCGGCCTTTCTCGCCCTCGGCTTGCCGACCGCTTATGTGATGGCTACAGACGACCGCGCCATCGAACCCGAGGTCCAGGAGCGCCTGGCCGAGCGGTTGCCCCATTCGCGGCGATCATCGGTATCCGCCGGCCATGACTGCATGATCGTGCGGCCGACCGAAGTGGCCAGGGCCCTGTCGGGGGTATCCGCCTAGCCCGTCGCCCGCGCTGACGGTGAAGCCACCCCGGAGGTGTACCCCTGGCCCGGAAGGGTCAGGACGAGACGGTCACCGCCTCGACGACCAGGCGGGCGGCATCTTCTGGCGCGATTCTGTCCGTGTTGACCACCAGGTCGTATTGGGTCGGCTGCTCTGCCCCGACGCCGTAGAAGCGCTTTATGTAGTCGGCCCGCCCGGCATCGGACCGTTTGATCAGGCGCGATGCCTCCTTGTCGTCGACCTGCAGCGAAGCCGCTAGCCGACGTTGGCGCGTCGGCAGCGACGCCGTCATCAGAACTCGTAGAACATCGTCTCGCTGACTTAGCGCCAGGGACGCGGCGTGGGACACCAGGATGGCGTTGCCCCGACCGGCTGTGTCTTCGATAACAGTTCGAATCAATCCCCTGAGATCGTCGCTGGCCGGTTGTCCGTAGCCCACCGCCTCGGGGGGGATGACCGGGCCCGCGGCGGCAGCCGGTGCCATTCCTTCGAGCAACCTGACGAGGGCCGACTTGCGGCGCTCCACGTCAGCGACGACTTCCTTGTCGACGCCTGCTTCAACTGCGGCGTGGGTGACGATCTCCTCGTCAATCAGGCGAAAACCCAGTGCCGCCGCTATGAGAGTGGCCGCCTCGGTGGCCCCCGCCCCGTCCTTGCTGGAGATGCATACCACCCGATAAGTCACAGCGAGCAAGGGTACGAAGCCGGCACTCCGTCGTCAATATGCGCGGCCACGAGGTAACACCGTTGACCGCCCTAAACCAGGCCGGAATGGCGCGGCCCCTCTGGACTTTGCCGCTGGGCGGCGCGAGTGTGGTTCGATGAGCACGCAGGCGGCCCCTTATGACGTGATCGTGGTTGGCGGCGGCTCGCCGGGCGAGCACTGCGCCGGAGAGCTGGCCGACGGCGGCTTGCGTGTCGCCGTAGTCGAGCGCGACCTGGTTGGAGGGGAGTGCTCGTACTGGGCGTGCATCCCGTCCAAGACGCTGTTACGCCCGGGCGAGGCCGCGCATGCAGCTCGCGAGGCGGCGGCCACCGCAGAGGTGGATGTCCAGGCCGCCCTGGCCTGGCGGGACTTCATGGTCTCGGACTATTCCGATGCCGGCCAAGAGCGCTGGCTGGCGGACAAGGGCATCGATCTTCTGAGGGGCAGCGGCCGGTTGGCCGGGCCGGGGGTGGTTGAGGTCGACGGTGTGTCGTACACCGCCGGGCAGGTGGTCCTGGCGACCGGCGCCGATCCGGTCGTGCCGCCCATCCCGGGCCTCAGGGATCTCGACGGCGTATGGACCAACCGGGAGGTGACAGGAATGAAGGCCATTCCGCGTCGCCTGCTCATCCTCGGGGGTGGACCGGTTGGTGCCGAGATGGCCCAGGCCGTGCGCCGTCTGGGTGGCGAGGTGGTACTGGCCGAGGGAGCCCCACACGTGCTCGCTCGTGAACCGGCACCGCTAGGCGAGGCTCTCGGCGAGGTCCTGCGAGGCGACGGCGTCGAGCTGAACCTCGGGGTCCAGGTCACCTCGGCCCGGCGAGACGGCCCGGAATTTGTTCTGGTGCTCGCAGACGGCCGCGAGCTTCGTGGCGACCACCTGCTGGTCGCCACGGGTCGGCGTCCCCGCACCGAGGGTCTGGGCCTCGAGACGGTCGGCGCCAAATTCGACGCGCACGGTGTCCACGTCGACGGGTATCTGCGGGCCGGCGAGCGGCTCTTTGCCATCGGCGACGCGACCGGCATACGGCTCCTGACCCATGTCGGGAAGTATCAGGGGGAGGTTGCCGCCGCCAACATCCTCGGCGAGCCCCGGGAGGCCAATTACGAGGCCATACCGGACGCTGTCTACACGGATCCCCAGGCGGCTTCGGTCGGCGCCACGGAGGCCGACTTCACCGCCACCAGCCTGGTGTCGGAAGTCTCCAAAATGGCCACTTACACGCGTGCTTACGCCCAGTCCAACGGCTTCCTGACCTTGCTCAGCGACGGCGAGCGGCTGACCGGCGCCTACGCCCTCGGTCCAGAAGCCGGCGAGTGGCTGCAACAGGCGACATTGGCCATCCGGGCCCACGTCCCCATAGAGGTGCTGCGCGACACCATCCAGCCGTTCCCCACCTTCTCCGAGATCTACGTCGCCGCCCTCAAGGCACTTCACAGCCAGATCGGCGCGGCCCGCAGGCCGGGGGGATAGGGAGGACCAATGGACACGGCACACCTGGCCGATCTACTTCACGAGACCTCTGAGCACCACGCCCAGTACGAGGCGGTGGCTCCCGAGCACGACTGGTGGGATTGGTACGCCGCTTACATGACGGCCCGCGAGAGCGGCCGGACGCCCGAGGAGTCCTCCGAGGCGGCCAAGACCTACATGGAGGAAGCCCGCGGTATTCACATCGCGTGACCCAGAGCTTTCAGCCGGTCAGAGTCATGGCGACTGAGGGCCCTCGGCTACCGAGATGGCCCAGGCGGCATTGACCAGACCGATGTGGCTGAAGGCCTGGGGAAAGTTCCCCAATAACTCTCCAGTGCTCGGGTCCACTTCCTCCGCCAGCAGGCCGACGTCGTTGACGAAGGCAGCGGCTCGTTCGAAGACGGCGCGGGCCCGATCGGGCTGGCCGGCCACGGCGAGCGCCTGGGCCAGCCAGAAGGTACACAACAAGAAAGTGCCTTCCTCGCCGTCGAGGCCATCGTGGGCCCGGTACCGGTAGACCATTCCACGCTCATCGGTGAGTCGCTCTTCCGTGGCGGCGATGGTGGCCAGCACTCGGGGTTCATCTGGGGGCAGGAACCCCACCAGCGCCAGCATCAGGCTGGAGGCGTCCAGATCATCCGAGCCGAAGGATTGGGTGAAGGAGTTGACCCGGTCGCTCCACCCTTCGCTCAGAATGGCATGGCGGATCTGGTCCTTGGTTTGCGCCCAGGCCGGGACCCGGTCGGTTGCGCCGAGGCGGTCGGCCAGAGCGCCGGCCCGCTCGAGCGCCACCCAGCACATGAGCTTCGAGTAGACGAAGTGACGGGGTTCACCTCGCACCTCCCAGATTCCGTGGTCTTTCTCATGCCATCGGCGAGCGGCGGTATCGGCCAGGTCGATGAGGAACTGCTTGGTGGACGGGGCCAGGTGGGGAGGTTTGTCCCACTTACCGGGGGCGGACATCGGGCCCACCCGGTCGGCATCGTCGAACAGGTGGTCCGAGAGTCGGTACACCGCACTCAGCAGTTCCCCGTAGACATCGAGTTGCCGCTGGCGCCAGGCCCCGTTGCCGACCCGGACCGGGGTCGAGCGCCGCCACCCCGCCAGGTGAGGAAGCTCTCGCTCGGTCAGATCGCGCTCCCCACCGATTCCGAACATGATCTGCAGGTCGGCCCCGTGCTCGAGCGACCCCGCCGCCGAGGCGGTCATGTAATCGAAGAAGTCGTTGGCTTCGTCGGGACAGGCCGCCACCCACAGCGCCTCGATGGTGAAGGAGGCGTCTCGAACCCAGGCGTAGCGATAGTCCCAGTTGCGGTTCCCGCCCGGCGCTTCGGGTAACGAGGTGGTCGCCGCCGCGCAAATGGCGCCGGTAGGTTGAAACGACAGGGCCTGCAGAACCCTTCCACTGTGGTGGACCAGATCCCGCCAAGGGCCCACATAGGCCTGGTGCAAGTCGGACCACGACTGCCACGCCGACACCGTTTCCGCCAGCCCGACCTGGATCTCCTGCTGGGTCCACACCCGGGCGGTCTGGGGGTCGGCCCGGTTGTTGTGGTGCAAGGCGAAGCCGGCGTCCTCGCCTTCCCGGAGGCGCAACCGGCCCGATGCCGACGACGACGTGACCGCCAGAGAAACCGGCGAGGACAGGACCAGGACGTCAGCCCCGCCGGCGGCGGCCACTCCCCCGTCGACCGTGTCCAGCAACGGAACCACCAGGCCATATTCGGGTCGAGGAAAGTACTTCACGTCGACCTCGATCTCCCCCTCCGTGCAGGTCACCCGCCGCAGCAGAAGGTGGGGAGCGCCCCTTCCCAGTTCATGGCCGCGGTTGCCCTCCCCCATGGCCAAAGCGTCAATCACAACGGCGGTCCCCGTAGCTGTTCGGTAGGTGGTCTCCAACACCATGGTCCGGTCCAGATAGCGGCGGGTCACGGTTCTGGCACCCCTCGCCCGCACCGACCAATAGCCTGCCTGCCCACTCAGCAGCCGAGCGAAGACGGACGGGCTGTCGAAACGGGGGAAGCACAACCAGTCGATGGATCCGTCCCGGCTCACCAGTGCCGCACTGTGACGGTCCGACAGCAAGGCGTAAGCAGCTATAGGGGTCGTGCTCATGGATACCGCTCCTCGGCCGAGTATCGGCGAAGAACCGTATCCGAACGGGACGCCCCGGCCTGGGCCCGGGTTTAGGTTGGGCGACGCATTCACCAATGTCACCCGCCAACCGATCCGAATCAATCGTGTGGCGCGCCGGGTGAAATCATGGCGGTATGGGTCAGCGGCCAGGTCCAGAGATTCCCGAAGTGGGGCGCCGACCAGCGAATCCGGGCAGGAGGTAGCCGAGTGCCGACGGAAAAGAGCACGGACAGCGGCGAGAAGTCTCTGAGAACACAGGACCGGGCGTTCGAGCAGGTGGAGCAGAAGGATGTCCCGGACGAAGAGAAGATCGACCTGACCCTCGAGGACCAGGTTCATCACGTGGGACGCGAGACTTCCGTGGCTCACGGCAAGGCGCTGAGACAGGCGGCCCCCCGCACGCAGCAGGGTCAGTGGGAGGCTCCGAAGTCACGCAAGGACCCGATCGGGATACTCGAAGAGCAGGCCCGGAGCCGCGAACCGGATCTGACCCCGATCCGGCACGGGCGGATGATGGTTTCTCCGTTCGCCTTCTACCGGGGCGCGGCCGCCATCATGGCCGCCGACCTGGCCACCACGCCGACGTCGGAACTGCGAGTCCAGCTGTGCGGCGATGCCCACCTGCTCAACTTCGGCGGGTACGCCTCACCCGAGCGAGACCTGGTCTTCGACGTCAACGACTTCGACGAGACGTTGCCCGGGCCCTGGGAGTGGGATGTCAAGCGGCTGGCCACCAGCATCGAGGTGGCGGCACGGGATAGTCATACGAGCAAGTCAGACCGGCGCTCGGCAGTCGAAGCCACGGCCGGTCAGTACCGCCTGGCCATGACCGACTTTGCGTCCCGCACCGCGCTGGGGGTTTGGTACGCCAAGCTGGACGCCGCCGATCTGGTCCGGCTGGCGGGGGCCAACCCGGGCGGGTCGGCGACCACCCTCGAGGCGACTCTGACCAAAGCCCGGTCCAAAGACAGCATGAAAGCATTCTCCAAGCTGACAGAGATAGTCGATGGCGAGCCGCGTATCGTCGCCGACCCTCCGTTGATCGTGCCGTTGCGGAACCTGGTCGAGGCCAAAGACCGCCCCTTCTATCAGGAGGAACTGACGAGGCTGTACCGCTCCTACCGGGGGACCTTGCAGTCCGACCGCCGCCACCTACTGGAGCAGTACCAGGTGGTCGACATGGCCCACAAGGTGGTCGGCGTGGGCAGCGTCGGCACCCGATGTTGGATCCTGCTGCTGATGGGCCGCAGCGACGCCGATCCCCTCTTCCTGCAGGTCAAGGAAGCCCAGGAATCAGTTCTGGCCCCTTATGCGGGGAAGAGCAAAGTGACCAACCAGGGTCAGCGGGTGGTCGACGGACAGCGGCTCATGCAGGCCAGCAGCGACATCTTCCTGGGCTGGATTCGGGCTTTCGATGTGGACAACCGGCAGCGCGACTTCTACGTACGTCAACTCTGGGATTGGAAGGTGTCGGTCGACCCCGGCAAACTGACTTCAACCACCCTGAGCAACTACGGTCGAATCTGCGCCTGGACCCTCGCTCGGGCCCACGCCCGGTCCGGCGACCGCTTCGCCATCGCCTCCTATCTGGGGTCGGGATCGACCTTCGACGGAGCCATCGCGGCTTTCGCAGCCGCCTACGCGGATCAGAACGAGCACGACTACCAGTCATTCCTGGATGCGGTGAAGAGTGGTCGTCTACCCGCCGAGGAAGGCGTGTAACCGGGCCGGACCGGTCCCGGACTCGGGCCTGGCGTTAGGTAGTCTGCGCCGATGGGGCGAACGGTGTGACCGGCACCCTGGAGCCTGACCTGAATATCGCCGCGGTGGCGGTGATCTCCGGGTGCGTGATCATCTGGGGACTGGTCTCGGCCCGACTGGAGCGGTGGGACATCACCGCCCCCATGGTGTTCGTGGTCCTCGGCCTGGTCGCCACCAACGGAGCCGTCACCCTCATGCATGTCAATCTGCGTTCGTCCGATGTCCGCACGCTGGCCGAGGTCACCTTGGCCCTCGTGCTGTTCGCGGACGCCTCGCGGGTGAACGCCAGGACCCTCCGCGCCGAGGCCGGCCTGCCGACCCGATTGCTGAGCATCGGCCTCCCGTTCACTATCGGACTCGGGACGGTCGCTGCCTTCGGCCTGTTCCCGGGAATCGGTATATGGGTGGCGGCGACGATCGGAGCCATCGTTGCCCCCACCGACGCCGCCCTCGGCGCCTCGATCATGCAGGACGAGCGGGTCCCGGTCGCGGTGCGAAGAGTCCTGAACGTCGAAAGCGGGCTGAACGATGGTATTGCCACCCCTTTCGTGAATCTCTTTCTGGCTGGAGCCCTGACCGCGGAAGCGGTCCACTCGGCCGGCGTGGGCCAGGCCGCGGTCGACCTGATCGGCGGGGCGGCCCTCGGGGCGGCAGCCGGACTCCTCGGTGCCGTCCTGATGCGGTCGGCAAACCGGGCTGGTTGGAGCGCCCCCGAGTTCCGGCCCCTATCAATCCTGGCTCTGGCCCTCTTCGCCTACGCCATCGCTCTTTTGGCCGGCGTCAACGGTTTCGTCTCCGCCTTCGTCGCCGGCTCGGCCTTCGGCACGGTGGTTGCTGACGACGGGATGCTCGGCTTCGCCGAGGAAGCCGGGACCTTGATGTCGCTTCTGGTGTGGTTCTTCTTCGGAGCCGTGATGCTGGTCCCTGGATTCGAAGCGGCCTCCTGGCGAGACGTGGTCTTCGCCCTGCTGGCCCTCACAGTTGTACGAATGGTTCCCGTGGCCCTGGCCCTGATCGGATCAGGGTGTGACCGGTCAACCATCGCCTTCATCGGATGGTTCGGACCCCGGGGGCTGGCGTCGGTGGTCTTCGGACTCATCGCCACCGACGCCCTGCTACCCGACGACTCCCACCTGGTGCTGGGCGCGGTCACGGTGACGGTCACCATGAGCGTCGTCCTCCACGGAGTGTCAGCCTCACCGCTCGCCGGGCGCTACGGCCAGACCGCCGGCCGGTTGCCCCCCGGGCCCGAGCACCGCCCGGTCGAGCCGGTGAGCACCCGCAAGCTGGCCGGGGGCGCTCGCTTCCTCGGTCCAGGCTCCCAGCCGTAACCAGCGCCGCCGGGCCTGCCCTCAGATCAGGCTCTCGCCGGTGGCGGGAGGGTCAGGTAGGTGACCGCCCTCCTCGGAGGTGGCCGATCGGTCGACCCCGACTGCCTTAGCCATCAAGGTCAAAGCAATGGGCGGGTAAATGACGACCGACAGCAGCCCCGCCACCACCAGAGCGGCAGCGGTCGACGCCCGTTGATGGTTGGTCTCCACCCCGATCGTGGTGGCAACGACGATGAAGGTGAGTGACGTGGCCTGCATGAAGCCGGACGCCACGCAGAGGGTACGGCCGACGAAACGGGCATAGAGAATGGCGGGAAGTCCCCGGACCAGGAGAAGGGCAACCAGGAAGATCGGAACGTCGAGGATGGCCCGGGTGCTGCCGAACAAGGAGCTCACGTCGAGACCCACTCCGGTGCTCACGAAGAAAACAGGGATCAGGAAGCCAAAGCCGATGGCCTCGAGCTTGCCCTTGAAGAACTCATGAGACTCCGGCGACTCGTCCGTTCGCCGCACGATCACGCCGGCGAGAAAGGCGCCGAGGATGGTGGCCAGCCCGAAGTGCTCGGCCACGACGGCAAAGGCCAGGGCCAGGGTGATGGCCAGGCGCACCCGCAGCTGGGAGCTGGTGTTCTCGAGCCGCCCGACCGCATCCCGTAACGGGCCGAAGACCCGGAGGTGCTGGGTCACCAACACCACGACGGCCGTGAAGGCGATGAACCCGGCGAGCAACCCCAGTTCCACTGACGGATTGGTGGAATTGGCCGAAAAGAAAATCGACAGCAGGATGAGTGGGGCCAGTTCGGCGACTGAACCGGCGCCCATTATGAGCCGGCCGAAGAACGTCTCGGTCTGATCCACGTCCTTGAGGATGGGCACCAGGATCCCGAGAGACGTCGCCATCAAGGTGATGCCGACCAGCAGCCCATCCCTGATCTGGCCGGCGGCCTGCAGGCCGTACCCGACAATCAGGGCCAGCACGGCCGACAGAACGAAGGCCTGGCTCACGATCGACATGACCCGGCGATCGAACAGTCGCAAGTCGATCTCGAAACCGGCCAGAAACAAGAGGAAACCCAACCCGAGATCGGCCGTGACCCGGACAGCGACGTCGAGATGGACCCATCCAAGGACGGCCGGGCCGACCAGTACTCCGCCCAAGATCTCCAGCACCACGGCCGGAACCTTGAAACCGGGGACGAGCCCGACCAGGAGCGGCACCACCACCGCCACTCCTGCGATGACAAGGAGGTTGTTGAAGTAGATCATGATCCTGGCGGGACCTCCCCGTTCACAACCTCCGCCGCGGTTCCCATAGCGTCTCGGCCCATCATTGACCACCCCGCACCCGGACCTCCGGATCCTAAGACGAGCCAGCCGGAGCCATCCCTACCGGCCACCGCTCTCCTTTTAGTCAAGATCGATCTGTTTTAGAATGGCCGGGTGAGCACCCCGGGCACCCAGGCCGCCCGCCTGGCCACTATTGCCGCCCTGGGGGAACCGCTACGGCGCGGCATCTACCTCTTCGTGGCGTCACAGACCGAGCCGGTGAGCAGGACTCGGGCGGCCGAGCGATTCGGCGTGTCCCGATCGGTAGCGGCGTTCCATCTAGACAAGCTGGCCGACCTGGGCCTGCTCGACGTCGAGTACAAGCGGCCCCCCGGACGGCGCGGGCCGGGCGCGGGCCGACCGGCCAAGTTGTACCGGGCAACCGCGGCCGAGGTCACTTTCAGCCTCCCGCGGCGCGAGTACGAGCTGGCCGGCCGCCTGTTGGCCGAAGCGGTGACCGTGTCCCGGCGGGACCAGATCCCGGTCGAACAGGCGTTGACGGAGACGGCGCGACGGGTCGGGCAGGAGCTCGGCCAAATAGCCGGTCAGCAGGCAGGCGCCGAAGCCAGTCAGAAACAGGTGCTGAGCGTCGCCTGCCAGGTCCTGAGTGACTGCGCCTACGAGCCCCGTGACGACGGGAAGGAGATTGCCCTGCTGAACTGCCCGTTCCACTCCCTCGCCCAGGAGTACCGGGCCCTGATATGTGGCATGAACCTGGCTCTCATGACCGGCTTCAGCGAGGCGGCGAAGGGCGCCGGGATCGAGGCTCGGCTCGATCCCTCTTCCGGTCAATGCTGCGTCCGCCTGACCCGGCTGAGCACCCTCCCCTGACGCTCAGGC
>Ga0335073_10007851_pt1 | contig 14954 bp, 11 predicted proteins | sample Lox_Sample_22_FD_207093 | JGI IMG/M metagenome (GOLD analysis project Ga0335073, IMG submission 207093) | Soil microbial communities from Loxahatchee National Wildlife Refuge, Florida, United States - Lox_Sample_2.2 | ecosystem: Environmental > Terrestrial > Soil > Wetlands | place: USA... | reverse complement strand
AAGAAGATGCCAGTTTCTGCACGCGTAAACGCGTGCTCCACCCGCTCTACACTAACTGTGACTTTGCCCTAGAACGGTTTAGTTTTGCTGTAACCGACTACACATGGTGCCGCCGGCTGAAGCCGGCTCGATTTGAAGAGAACGCGGCGTGACGCGGCGCTGAAGCGCCGCTCTACCCGCGGTCGCCAGGGGTCGCACCCTATCCCCGAAGCCGCTTTACCGATCATGGAGAAGCGCGGCTTGTGCGCCGCGCTTTTCCGTAGAGTTTTTGTCTATTTATAGGTCGCGTTGGTGCGCGTCAAATAATCGCGGTGCGGCTTGAAATCCACCATCGAGTCGAACGTGGGAACGATGAACGGGTTTGCCTTCAGCGCATCGCGCAAGTTCGCGTTGGTTTTGTCCAGGGCGTCAGGGCTGGACGCGATCCAGAAGATCCAGAACGTTCCGGGAGGGTCGGTGTGTACCGCCTCGGTGTCAATTTCGTACTCGTTGATGACGCCGGCGGCCAGCATCTTCTCCATTTGCGGCACGATCGCCTTGGCCAGGGTATCGATGGCATCATTCGGCGCATCCTCCTTCAGCTTGTACGAGGAGCCGTAGCTGTAGCCGTCTTTCACCGATCCCGGCTTCCAGTTGTAATACCGGCTGACGTAGATGGCGTCCCAGTGCTTGGTGGCGGCCAGGTCAACCGGACTCTGCGTGGCGCCCGACTTGTAGAACTGATCGAGCACGTTCATCAGGCCCGCCATCGACATGGACTGGAACCAGTCGTCATGCGTGGGCTGATCGGGCTGGTGCACAAGGTTGGTGTCGTCGCCATAGCTGACCAGCGTGCCGTTGGCCACCGCGGCCTGCAGAACGCTGGCATCGGACGCTTCCGACTTCGCCCACTCCCCCCACTGCGCCCGCGGCAACTCCCAGAGCGCAACGTAGGTATACATGCGCGGCTTCTCTTTGGCTTCCTGCGCGAACGCCGGCAACGCCAGGCCGGCGATCAGGCCGAGTGCGAGTACGACTGCGAAAAACCTCCACTGCTTGCTTTTCATAACTTTGACTCTCCTAGGCTTTGGTTTAAAGCCGGACTGCGAATGATATACGGATATGCGCAACACTCCCTCGGCGTGTCCCATTCACGCCAACAACTCTGGAGCACTCTTTTATCGAATATGAAAATCGTTTGTTAAGAAACAAAGGAAGCTACGAGATGGAAAGTGCGGTGTCTACACCATCAAAGCGCCATACAAAGTAACCGCAAGGTGCAGACCCGGGCAATTTCGGACGTCCTTGGTTCACTGACACGTTCTCTGCCCGCGTGATAGCTTCGAGACGCCATGTTCACGAACGATCTTCTGAAAGACAAGCGCATCCTCATCACCGGCGGCGGCACTGGCATTGGGCGGGCCATGGCCGAGCGGTTTCTCCAACTCGGCGCCGTTGTTTCCATCTGCGGCCGCCGGCTCGATGTCCTGCAACAGACGGTGCAGGAGCTGGCTGCCTCCACCAAAGGCACGATCGAAGGTTTCGCCTGCGATGTGCGTTACAGCGACGACGTCGAGGCGCTAGTGGAGAAGCTGTGGGCCGCCGGCCCGCTCGACGTTCTGGTCAACAACGCTGCCGGAAATTTTCTGGCGCGAACGGAGGAGCTGTCGGAGCACGCCTTCGACGCGGTCATCGGCATCGTGCTGAAAGGCACGATCAACATGACGCTGGCGTGCGGCCGCCGCTGGCTGAAAGCGCAGCACAAGGGGGTCGTGCTCAGCATTGCGACCACCTATGCCGACACCGGTTCGGCCTACGTTGTTCCCAGCGCGGTCGCGAAAGCCGGCGTGGTGGCGCTGATGCGCAGTCTCGCAGTGGAGTGGGGCGATCGCGGCATTCGCACCGTGGCCATCGCTCCGGGGGCGATTCGCACCGAAGGCGCTTTCTCGCGCCTGCTGCCCGTGCCCGAGCTGGAAAAGGCGGTGCTCGACCACAACCCGCTGCATCGCTTCGGCACGCTGGAGGAGATCTCCAACCTCGGAGCATTTCTGGTCAGCGATCAGGCGGGCTACATCAACGGCGAGATGGTTTACATGGACGGCGGCGAGATGCTGGCCGGCGCCAGCAGCTTCAGCATGATCGGCCGGCGCATACCTGAGTCGGCCTGGCAGATCATGAAGCCCAAGCCCAAGCGTTCCTGATTTCTTGCCACCGGGTACCGTGAAAATGAATTTGACAATTCTCGTCCCCAACACGGACGCGCGCCTGCACTTGCGCTGAGCGTTTTGATGCTGGCATCATGGCGGCAACGCTTGGCAAGCATCTCCCGAGAAGTGCGCGAGCATGTCCAGCCCTAATACGATTTCCGCCCATGTGGTGGCGATTTTTCTGCTGATCCTCTGCGCCGTTGCCGGCGCCGGCGCGCAATGCCCGCCTGCCGCTCCCGATCCCAGTTTCCTTCCCAGGGTCGAAGTCGCGAAGCCTAAGCCTACGGTCGCCGAGCCGGTTCTGCCCGAGGCCGGCTTCCTGTCCAACACCCACTACACCAGCCAGTTCTTCGGGTTCTCCTTCGATCTGCCCCTCACCGTGCAGGGTCACGAAATCATGACCAGCGTCATGCCCGAAAAACAGCACGCCTTGCTGGCGTTGCAGTTTGAACAGGGCCAGCAGCGCGGCTACATCTCCATCACCGCCACCGATCCGGTGCCTGGCCGTGACGTGAACATCCCGGAAGAGCGGCAGAAAGAAGTGGAGAGCTGGGCGCGGGGCACGGGGGCTGGCGGCTTGCCCATACCCGTCCCGCAATATCTGTTGCGCTCCAACCGCTTCTATCACCGATTCGACCGGCGCGGCCGCAATTATGCCGCGCAATACTGGATCAGCATCAACAACTACACCGTCGAGGTGTTCTTCGCCACCAACGACGAGGACTTCCTGCGCAAGGCCAAGCAGGACATGGCCGACGCGCGCTTCTATTGCCCGCAGGACGACGGCACCCTGGTCACCGAAGACAGCAAGCCGGTGAAGCCGCCGGGGCAGCCTTATACCGGACCCACCGCGCCCACCTTTCGCGTCAATGCGGCATTGCACGATCAGCCGGCGAAGGACATTCCCCTGGGCGAGGTTGAGGACGGCGTTTATCGCAACCCGGGCATTGGCTTCGCATACGAACTGCCCAAGGGATGGAAGCCGCTGGTGACCGATCCGGTCGATCCGCCGCGCGAAGCCACCGCGCTGCGCGAATACCACTTCCTGCATGCCTGCTCGCAGATCTTGTTGCAGGCCGTCCCCGAGCAGCAGTCAAGCGGCCAGCCGCTCGAGGCGGCCATCGTGCTGCGCGCCCTCGATCCCAATTGCCTGGCGATGCGCACGGCGACGTCACTCAGCGACAAGCGTGGGGCCGATGAGGTCGCGGCCAGTCTGGAACAGCTGGGAGAATTTGGCGCCATCGGTTCCGACGAGCTGCTCTCCAGCTATGGACACCTGTTCATGGTGTTTCACGGCACCATCGCAACCTCGTCGCGCGGCGAAGACCTGGCAGCGCGTCTGTCGCAAACCATGTTCGCCACCCGCTTCAACAAGCTGTTGCTGGTCTGGACCTTCATGGCTTCCAACGCAACCGCCCTCGACCGCCTGACCACGGGAAGCATCACCTTCGACGGAACTCCGGCCATTCAACTTCACACCGCGAAATCCGAGAAGCTCCGCCCGGCCACTCCCTGAAAGACATGCGGGTGAGCATTTCCTCCATTGGAGTCGAACACCACATTGCTTTGGGGATAAGCGCCACGCTTTTTGGACAGAACGGGTAGCAGGGGTTTTCGAGCTTGCATTTTCCATGAACTCCCATCATCATTTCGGGGCGTCACGCAGGAGACAATGAATGACTACTTTCCGCAGAGACATGCAGATTGTAATGGTAACGATGATTGCCGTGGTCTTGTTCGCAGGTGCAGCCCTTTGCCCAGCATCGGCACAAACCCGCTACGAGTCCGTTTACAACGGACACAGAATTATCTATCCGGCATCCAACATCCCCGTGCCCGGTCGCCCTCACACGAACTACTTTTTCGTCGACTCGGATCAATTCACCCCTCAACCCCCGCCGGGTAGTGAAACCCCCGGGTCAGTAGCCTGCGTCTACAAGTTGGTAGCTGGACCGACCGGTTGCCCCATTGCCACGAGCACAACCGTGCCCACCGGTGGTATCGGCGCGATTGCCATCGTGGACGCCGGTTACTACCCGACCGCGCAGTCCGACTTGGACGCCTTCGACTCCTACTTCGGTATTCCGGCTACGACCATTACGCAGGTCTGGCCTGGCCCGATACGGCCGCCTACTTACTCGGACTGGGAGGTCGAGGAAGCATTGGATATCGAGTGGGCCCACTCCATGGCGCCGCACGCCAAGCTGTTCTTGGTGGTGTCGGCATTGTGTCAGGACCCGACATGCGTGACTGATCCCACCTGGCAAGCGGTGCAGTATGCCGGATATCTGGTGGCTCAGAACGGTGGCGGCGTGATAAGCATGAGCTTTGCCGATGCGGAGATTCCTCAGGAAACTACCCTTGATGGGTACTTCACGACCCCGGGTGTCGTCTACTTTGCCGCCGCCGGCGATGGGGGACTGGGCGTGAGCGCCTATCCGGCAGCGTCACCCAATGTTGTGGCGGTTGGAGGAACCTACTTTAACCGCGACAGTAACGGAAACTTCACCTACGAGCAGTACTACACGGGCGGCGGAGGGGGCGACATTAGTCCCTACGAGCCGCGTCCCACCTATCAGAATGGCATTGCCGGCATCGTAGGAAACTTTCGCGGCTATCCCGATGTCGCTTCCGACTTTTGTTGCACGGCCATTTACCTCGAGGGAAGCTGGGGTTCAGTCGGAGGTACCAGTTGGTCGTCTCCTACCTTTGCCGGTATCGTGAATGCTGCCGGCGAACAACAACAGTCGTCCTTCGCCCAGCTCACCACCATGTACAACGAGCTGGCCAATCCCATCGAGTACCATGCTGATTTCAACGACATCACGCAGGGTGACCCGCGTTGCAAGATTGGTTGGGACCTGTGCACCGGCCTTGGCTCTGCCAGGACCTACGCCGGCAAGTAAACAATGAGGCTTTCCGGATTGCCAGTTCGATCTGGTCAAGACGCTGTCTTTACCCGCGTCACCCTTTACCTTGTCCAGGCAACTGGTAATCCGGAAGTCGAAGTATCACGGAGCGCGACAGATTTCCTGCAATAAAAGACCCGCCGTCTGGCGGGTTTTGATTGTGCGGCGTTAAGAGCCAGCCCTTAGATTATCTAGTCTAGTCTAAGGACCGTCTTCTTCAAAACCAGCGCGTAATCCGAGCTTACCTAACTGCTAACTGCAAACTGCTAATTGCTAATTGCTGCCTCTCTCAACCGGAAATACCTTCTCGCCTTGTGCACGTCCTTTGCGATCTGCTCGCGCAGCGCCTCCACTGAGGGAAACTTGATCTCGCCGCGCAGCCGCTTCAGGAAGCTCAACTCCAGCGGGGTATCGGGCAGCAGCTCGATAGGATGGAAGTTCAGGATATGGCTTTCGATGGCGAACGACTCGGTGCCAAAGGTGGGGCGATTGCCGACATTGGTCACCGCCTCGAAGCACTCGTCGCCGACCCGCAGCCAGGTGATGTACACGCCGTCGGCGGGCACCAGTTCGTCATAGCGAGCGAAGTTGATGGTGGGAACGGTGTACTTGTGGCCGTAGCCGCGGCCGCGCCCGGGATTGCCGATGATGCTGAACGGCCGTCCCAGCAGCGCGCGTGCGCGGCTGACCTTGCCTTCTGCCACCAGCTTGCGAATCTCGCTGCTGGAGACGTGATGGCCGCGCAGCAGTTGCTCGGGAAAGATCTTCGCTGCAAATCCGAACTGCCGCCCGAGGTCGGCCAGGGTATCGACATTGCCGCGCGCTTTGTGGCCGAAATGAAAGTTGTAGCCCTCGTGTACCTCGCGGGCGCGCAGGCTGCCCGCCAACACATCGCGCGCGAAGTCCTCGGCGCTCATCATCGAGAGATCGCGGGTGAAGGGCAGCACCAGCACGGCGTCCACATGCGTCTGCTCCAGCAGTTTCAGTTTGGCTGACAGCGGCGTCAGCAGCTTGGGCGCAACGTCGGGCCGCAGGATGCGCAGCGGATGCGGCTCGAAGGTCACGACGACGGCCTTGCCGCCAAAGGAGCGGGCGCGCTCGGCCATGTGGCGGACGACTTCGCAGTGCGCCAGGTGCACGCCGTCGTAGTTGCCGACACTGACCACGGTAGGCCCGAAGTCGGCGGGAATGTCATCGAGATGGCGGAAGACTTGCATGAGTTTTTCTCAAGGGACGCCTGGTTCACGAGAATGCTCGAGAACGGGAACCCCGCGCGCACCATGAAATTGTCATTACGAGCGCAGCGAGGAATCTGCTTTTGCCACCACGGGCAGACAACAGATCCCTCGCTTCGCTCGTGATGACAATCTTCCCCTTACGGCAGCGTTTCTTCATGTCAGAATCGTTCTCGCTTCGCTCACAGTGGCAATCTTCCCGTACCATCTGCGTTCCGTTTTGAAGGGGCACGCCTTCAGGCGTGCCGTTGGTGCAGAATCAGGAGGCCGGCTTTAGCCGCTGAGGGAATGCTCCCTCAGCACCTAAAGGCCGAACCCTCGAATCCCTTTTCGGCGCGGCTTAAGCCGCGCCCCTTCACATTCCGAATGCACGGTTTCATCATCACAACTCGAATTCCAACTTCAACCCGTCATACGACAGCCGCACATTCTCCGGCAGCTCCGCGTTCGTCGCTTCATGCGGCAGATCGTGCGAAATATGTGTGAAAAACGTTCGTTTTGGCCGCAGTCTCTCCACGATTTTCAGCGAGTTCTCCACTGTCGAATGCGTCGGATGGGGATGATGCCGCAGCGCATCGAGAAACAAAATGTCCAGTCCCTCCAGCTGCGCCAGCGACTCCTCCGGCACAGAACTGAAATCCGTTAGATACGCCGCGCTGCCGAAGCGGTAGCCCTCAATCGGCACATCGCCGTGCATCACGACAACAGGCGTGAAGGTCGCGCCGAAAAGTTCGACCGGTCCGTTCACCGGCTGCAGCTCGACCTGCGCCAGGCCGCCGTATTTGTAATCCGCCTCGAAGATGTAGCGAAAGACATTGCGCAGCGTGCGCGCTGTGCTCTCGGTGGCATACAGCGGAATCTTGCCGCCGCCGGTGATGCGCGGGAAACTCAGCGGCCGCACGTCGTCCAAGCCGAGGATGTGGTCGGCGTGGCCGTGGGTATAGAGCACGGCGTCGATGCGGCGAATGTGCTCGCGAATGGCCTGCTCGCGAAAGTCGGGCGTGGTGTCGATGAGAACAGTACGTCCCTCGAACTGCACCATGATCGACGGCCGGGTGCGGCGATCGTGCGGATCGGCCGAAGTACAAACGGCGCAGTCGCAGCCGATGGTGGGAACTCCCATCGAGGTTCCGCTGCCCAGAACAGTGAGCGTGGCCTGCATCAGCGCTTGTTGTTGGACGCGGCGCCGGGTGGCGGCGGATTGGTGATCAGATTGGTCACTTCCAGGTAGGCCATGCGCAACTCGTAAAGGATGTTTTGCAACATGCCGTCTTCCTGCGGCGTCAGGTTGCCCTTGGTCTTTTCCTGCAGCATGGCGACGGTGTCGATGGTCTGGCGCGCCCCGATCAAATCGACGGCCGGCTTCTCGCCCTGCGGCGCGGCCAGCCCCAGCTGCACCAGCGCCGTCATGTACAGCGAGGCGATGAACTTGTCGAAGGTGACCTGAAAATCCTCCGCCGTGTGCGGGCGGCCCTGCTTGCGCATCTCCTGCTCGAGGCGGGCATCGATCTCGCGCGCCGATTGCGCGTAAGCGGCGGCCGACTCCTTCTGCTCCTGGGCTGACGGCGGCTCTACCTCGGGCGGTTCCTCGACCGCCGTGCCGGCCGCGGGCGTTGACTGATTCTGAGCGGCGCGCTCGTCATTGCGGCGCTGCTGCGCCTCGCGTTTCTCGCGCTCGCGTTCGGCGCGGCGCTCCTCATCGTCGACCACATCCTGCCGCAGCTCGCCATCAGAGCTGAACAGGCGGCGGTCGGTGACTACGAATTCGGGTTTCTTCTCTTTGTCTGGCATAAAAATCTATTTCACCACAGAGACACAGAGACACAGAGAAATCAAAAGCGGAAAAAATCTCTCCAATATTTCAATACTCCCGATGGCCTCGGTCTTGCTATCTTTCGCGCTTGTGTTGGGCGCGGCAGGCTGTAACTCTCTAGCCTTTCATTATCCGCGTCTCTGTGTCTCTGTGGTTAATTCAAATAAATGGAATCGCGTGTATCGTCGCGCTTTGCTCGCCGACCCTCACGCTCGCCCCCGGTGCACCGGCCTCGCGACGAAGATAGCCGAGCGCCAGTGTGCGCTCGCCCTCGGCAAAGGGCACGCGCGCCGCGCTGGTGATCTCGCCCACTTCTTTGTCGCCGGCGAATACCTTCGTCCCCGGCAGCGGCGGCTCGCCTTCGACTTCAAACCCCACCAGCGCGCGATGCACATTGCCGCGCGAGCGGATGCGCTCGACGATCTCCTGCCCGATGTAGCAGCCCTTCGTGAAATTGAGCGCGTGCTCCTGGCCCGTTTCCTGCGGCAGGTCGCGCTCGCGCAGGTCAACGCCGTAGCGCGGGATGCCGCGCGCGATGCGATACATCTCCAGCGCCTCGCTGCCCGCCGGTTGCGCGCCCGCGCCGGTCAGCGCGTCCCATAGCTTCTCGACATTCTCCGGGGCAATCCAGATCTCGTAAGCATTCGAGTGCGGATGCGGGTTGCGGGCGATCGAGATTCCAACCTCGCGCCAAACCGTATCAATCACCTGTCCCGGCTCGAGTGACGCGACTTCGATGCTGATGCGCGACAACGTCGCCCCGGCTTGCGGGCCGCCGATGCCCACTGACGCCAGCTTGTCGCTGATCTCTTCGATCTCGACCTTATCCATGATGATGTAGCGCTGGAGCAGCGTGGTGATGGGCTCGACTTGCGCGCGATCAGTGGTCGCCAGCAGATAATCGCCGCGATTATAAGTCACGAGGTCGCCCTGATTGCGGCCTTGCGAGTTCAGGACGAAGGTGTAAACGCCGTGCCCCGGCGCGAGATCGCGAATGTTGTTGGTGACCATGCCGTTGGCCCAGCGTGTCCGGTCCTTGCCGCTGATGATCAGCTTGCCCTGCCAGCTCATGTCGAAGACGGCGGCGCCCTTTAGCAGCGCTTGAAACTCCAAAGCCGGATCGCCGAAGCGGGCGGGAGTCTCGGCCCCGCGATAGCTTGCAAGGCGCGCGCCGCAGCTGATCAGTCTGTCCTGGAAAGTGGCGACGGTCATGGCTGAATCCTCAATTATAAGAGACTCGGGCGGGCGCCCTGGATGAAGCGAGCATGAATCGAAAACGTCGCCCCGCTGGATCATGAAGCCGGCACTTGGGCCGACTCGCGATAGTTCCCATATCGGTCCAAATTGTTCTACGTAGAACATTTCTACTGCAATACAACCTCTTTGTATCTGTTACTTATATAACCATACTGGAGTATGGTATATAAAAACTGGTCTTTTCTGCGCGAAAGGAGCGAGGTCACTCCGCGGCAAAATCCGGGTGCCATTCTTGTTTCCTCCGGCACGCTCTCTGCTTGAGAACCGTGCCGCCGCTCTGCGGCTCGGAGCAATTTCCCACTTACCCAGGACTCCCCGGCGCTCCGTCCTGGGCTAACGGCACAACCACCCCCTTCGGGCTTCGATTACTCGACTGCCTCAAGGGAGATATGGTTCTCACGCAGGAACTGAAGGCGTGGCATTTCAAGACACGATGTCAACCGAGCCAAGGCATCTTGAAATCCGTTTTCAAGAACCGCCGCTTGGCTTTCTGCTATCTTCATCTCCCGTGACTACCCGCAAACGCATTGCAGTTGTTCCCGGCGACGGCATCGGCAAGGAAGTCATTCCCAACGCACTCGAAGTGGTGCGCGCCAGCGGCGCCCCGGTCGCCTTCACTGAATTCGACTGGGGCGCCGACCGCTATCTCGTCGACGGCACCACGATCCCGGCCGACGGCTTCCAGATGCTGGCGCGCGACTTCGACGCCATCTTCGTGGGCGCGCTCGGCGACCCGCGCGTGGCCAGCAACATTCACGCCAAGGAAATCCTGCTCGGCATGCGCTTCAAGATGGACCTCTACGCGAACGTGCGACCGGTGCGCCTGCTCGACGCCTCACTCTGCCCCCTGAAGAACGCCACGCCCGACGACGTGAACTTCACCGTCATCCGCGAGAACACCGAAGGCGTGTACATGGACATGGGCGGTGTTTTCAAGCAGGGCACGCCGGAGGAGCTGGCGACGCAGGAGGACATCAACACGCGCAAAGGGGTGGAGCGCATCATCCGCTTTGCCTTCGACTACGCGCGGGCCAACGGCCGCAAGAAGGTGCTGATGTCGGACAAGTCGAACGTGATGACCTACGCCGGCGGGCTCTGGCAGCGCGTGTTCAAACACGTTGCCAAGGACTATCCCGACATCCAGACGCAGCACATGTACGTCGATGCGCTCTGCCTGCAGATGGTGCGCGAGCCACGCTCGCTCGACGTCATTGTCACCAACAACATGTTCGGCGACATCGTCACCGACCTCGCGGCCGCGCTGCAAGGCGGGCTGGGCATGGCCGCCAGCGGCAACATTCATCCCGGACACACCTCGATGTTCGAGCCGGTACACGGCTCGGCGCCCCCGATCGCGGGCAAGAACATGGCGAACCCGATGGGCTCGATCCTGACGGTGGCAATGATGCTGGCGCATCTCGGCCTGAACGCCGAAGCGCAGAACATCGAAAGCGCGGTGCTGGATGCCGTTCGCGAAAAGAAGATGACAGTGGATGTCGGCGGGACGTTAGGCACGCGCGAGTGCGCGGCTTGGATAGCCGAGCGGGTGAGCCGGTAGAACCCCGGTTTCCTGTTTCAAAGTTGCACGTTAGAACTGCCCCATCGTTCGCGGTTTTGCCAATTTCGCGCCCCATGTTTGAGCAAGGCGACACTTAAGAGTTTTAATTTGGCTACCACTTAAGTGTAGTAACTGCAACTTATGTCTTGACACTCGGGTACTAAGGTGGTAAACCGACACCGTCGAGCTTCTCCGACACAATTTATGCCTCTGCGGCGCTTAGGAGCCGAGTCACCTCATGTGTCTGGCCTGGTGCGACTCGGGGCTCGGAAAGCTGTAGAAAGGACGGGTGTTCAGATGGGTCGTCGTATTCTTGTCATTTCGTCAGTTCTTTTGGTCTTGATCTTCGAGGTAGGCTGCGGTTCCACGGCGCAGCTCAATTCCATCTCGGTGACGCCGAGCACCGCAACCATTCAGAACGTTGGAGGAACGGCGCAATTCACCGCGACGGGCATCTTCTTCAACGGCAAGAATGGAAACCAATACTCGCAGAACCTAACGACCCAGGTGGTCTGGTCGTCCAGCACCACGAGCGTCGCTACCATCAACTCCAGTGGACTGGCTACGGCAACGGGTGTCGGCACAACGACGATCACGGCGACGGGGGGAAATGGCGGGCTCACCGCGACAGCGATGCTGACGGTGGTGAACCAGGGCACCGGAGGGAACACTCTCCAATCCATTGACGTTATACCAGCGAATCAGACGGTCAATTTGGTCAATGAAACGGCCCAGTACATCGCCATTGGCAATTACAGTGGCACTCCCGGGACGCAGGACCTGACCGATCAGGTCACATGGTCCTCGAGTGATGTGCGCATCGCCACGATTGATCCTGCGGGTTTGGCAACGGGCGTTGGCGACTGCGGTTCCATGCAGCAAGTGACCACTATTACAGCGCTTGCGCCGCCCAGTACAGGGACGGCAATTACTGGGACGGCGACATTCACTATCGGAACGTGCGGCACGAACAACCTTCCTACCCTGGCTGTTTACGAGGTTGGCCAAGGCACGGGCGTGGTAACCAGTTCGCCCAGTGGGGTTGACTGCCCCGGCTCGGGTCAGGCTGGCTGCACGGCCAACTTCCCGCTGAACTCGATGGTGGACCTCAGCGCTGCCCCCAATACGGGGTCGGTCTTCGGAGGATTCTCCGCGAACTGCACGGCGGTTCTGCCTGATCCGAACCCCTGCACCAAGCAGTCGAACGTGCAATCGTGCACCTGCTCGGTGACCATGGGCAACAACACGGCAGTCGGGGCTATTTTCAACCTGCAGTAGGCAGCCGTCGGTTTGCGGGCTGCTGGTATGAGTGGTTTTTCGAACCTGGCGCATCGACTGTGATCCGCAGCATGCGGCAGTCGTTGCGCCAAGTTCGTTTTGGTGGGCAATCCGATCGCGACAGTTCTGCGTACCGGTTGCAAGGGTCGACGGTTGATTGGTTTGTATCAGGGTACGACTTCAAGGCGTGCCGAAAATGTGAAGAATAGGGAACTGGGCTTTAGCCCTTGCAACCCGTGCTGCAGGGGCTGAAGCCCGGATTAGCTACGCTCTTGTGCGGCACGACTAAAAGTCATGCCCTGATACAAGGCTGATCCATTGATGGCATAAGTTTGATTAAGGTCGAGGCGAGTTTTCAGCGTCGCCTGGTCCCAGGTCTCGAAACCCGCGAGACCCTTCGGCAAGCTCAGGGCGGGCCCTGGGGCACCCGCATTTAGCACTTAGCCTGCACTTGGGTGACTGGACGATTTTGGCTGAGTGGCTAAATGCCAAGTGCTGCTCTTGTGGGCGGTACAGGCACCGCCATCAGGGAGGGAGTTCCGTGCCGAGGAGTCTCAGGTATTGCTTCCCTATCATGCTTTGTAGTTTCGCCGTGCTGGTCGTGGCGGCCCATGCGCAGCAGACTTTCCTTTTGCCGCAAACTCCATCGGCTGTGCGCAACGGCGAGGCCCAGCTCATCGGCCCCTATAATCCGCAGGGAAAACTGCGCCTGACAATGGCGCTGATCCCGCCGCACTTGCAGGAGGAAGAGGAATTCCTGCGTGAGGTGCAGGACCCGGCGTCGCCATTATTCCATCGCTACTTAAGTCCAACGGAGTGGGCGCAGCGCTTTGCGCCGGCAGCCGAAGACGAGGCTGCGGTCGCGCAGTGGGCCGAGTCGGCGGGGTTGACCATCACGCAGCGTTATCCCAACCGGCTCATCGTCGATGTCGAGGGAACGGTGGCGGTCATTCAGACGGCGCTGGGCGTCAGGATCAATCACTACCAACTGGGCAGCACGTCGTTCTACTCCAACGATCGCGACCCATCGCTTCCGGCGCACCTGGGAGTCATCCAGTCAGTGCTGGGGCTGAACAATCTTCAGGTGGCGCACTCCAGCCATTCCAAGCTTGTGCCGCAGGCGGACTATTCTCCGGGTCCGGTGTATGCGGCGGGGGGACAACAGCAAACTAACGGCGATCACGCGCAGGCGAAGACCGCGATGACTATGCGCACCGGCGGCGGCCCGCTCATCACGGATGGGGCGTACGATCCGGCGGACATTTTCAGCTCCGAGGCCTATGACTACGACGCGCTGAACAACCTGGGCCACTGCTGCAATCCCCTGCAACATTCCAACGGCTCGCCGCCCCAGGCCTCGATCGCCATCGCCATCTGGAATGACTTCAACACCAGCGATATCGCCAGCTTTGCCCAGCGATACATGCTGGCGGACAAGGTAACGAAATTTTTCATCGACGGCACGCCGCCCTGCTGCGACGAAGAGCCAACGCTGGATACGGAATGGTCAACCGCAACGGCCAACAGCTTCCAAAGCGCCGACACCACGGCCCAGGTCTTCGTATATGAGGGAGCGAACAACAATCTGTCGACGATCATGGATGTGCTGACCCGCGCGTTGACCGACGGCAATGCGCGAGTGCTCAACATGAGCTGGGGATTTCCCGAGGCCCAGACTGACTCGGGTACGCTCAACAGCTTTCATTCCACGTTTAACGAATTGGCGGGCGAGGGATGGACGCTGGTGGCGGCCGCAGGCGATCAGGGCGCGCCCACCGGTTGCGGCAATTATCTGTCGGTCAGCTATCCCGCTTCCGATCCCAATGTGACGGGGGCGGGCGGCACCACGTTGATGCTCAATTCCGGCGGTCAGTATGAGAGTGAAGTGGGCTGGACGGGCGGCCGGCTGCTCTGTGCCAATAATGACGGCGGAGGCGGAGGCGGTTGCAGCACCAATTTCACCAGTCCGCAGTACCAGGGCAGCACCCAATGCGGTGACTTCCGGGCCGTGCCCGATATCGCCTTGAATGGCGATGGGGTCAACACGCCGCAGAATATCGTTTTCAACGGAATCCTGGTGCAAACCGGCGGCACCAGCATCGTAGCGCCGGAGATGTCAGGTTTCTTCGCGCAGGAGAACGCTTACCTGCTCACTCTGGGCAATATCTGCGGGACCAGCGGCAACAGTCCCTGCGCCCCGCTGGGCAATGCTGACCCCGGTCTCTACAGCGAGGGATCGCGCAACGACGCGCCGCATTATCCTTTCTACGATATTGTTTCCGGCTGCAACAACAACAACATTACGCAGCAATATGGCCTGCACTACTATTGCGCGGGGGTCGGCCTGGATCAGGTGACCGGCTGGGGCAGCGCCAACATGTTGCAGTTGGCATGGTCGTTCAACACTTTTCTCGCCTTTGACAACGGCGCTCCCGCTGCCAGCTTTACCGGCCCGCCCGTCAACCGCTGGTACAACACCGACCAGACCGTTAGCTGGACGATCACCGACACCTCGGGGAATGGGAAACGGCCCAACGGAGTGGCCGGGTTCAGCGCGCAGTGGGACGTGGACCCGGGCGATGTGCAGCGCGAGGCCACGCCGGGATCGGGGAATTCGTTTTATACCGGACCGCAATCGCCTGCGAGCCAGGGCTCTTTGGATCTGGCGGGCGCCGGCAGCCAGGGGTTTCACACCGTCAACCTGCGGACCTGGGATAA
>Ga0335073_10007850_pt1 | contig 14954 bp, 21 predicted proteins | sample Lox_Sample_22_FD_207093 | JGI IMG/M metagenome (GOLD analysis project Ga0335073, IMG submission 207093) | Soil microbial communities from Loxahatchee National Wildlife Refuge, Florida, United States - Lox_Sample_2.2 | ecosystem: Environmental > Terrestrial > Soil > Wetlands | place: USA... | reverse complement strand
TGGGCCGTCGAAGACCCAGCCCGTCCGGCCGCCCGATGGCGCTTCACGCTGGCGGCCGAAGGCGGCGGCACCCGGCTGACCCAGTGGATGCAGATCGGGCCGGGTCCGAGCGGCGTCAGCATGCTGGTCGAGGCCAGGCCGGACAAGGAGTCCAGGATCCTGCACCGTCGCCTCGCCGAGCACCGGGCCAACATGACGGCCACGCTGGCCGGCATCAGAGAGCTCGCAGAGGGCCGATCCGGGCGCTAAAGGGCGTCGACGCGATTCGCCCCGGGCGGGGCGTCGCGCTCCGGAGGGCGCTTTATGCGCCGTCGTCGGACCGGATGCGGATTGCCGGAGGCGGGGGTACGCCGAGCACGTCCATGTGCCCAGGATGCCGAGCAGGTCACCGAGGGCAGCTCGTGTTGCGGGGCAGCAGTAACCTCGCTGACCCTCGGCTGTGACGGTTGCTGTCCGCCCACGCCCTCTAGATCAGGCGCGTGAACATCGGTAGCCCGGGAGAATGCCGTGAATGGCGGCTGGAGGGACCCACCGGCGGCGGCCCGACCTTGTCGGTCTTGGCCAGGCTCGCCGAACAGCCGCATCTCCAGGACGGTGAGCACGACGAGCAGGACGCTCACCACCGGTAAGGTGAGCACCAGCACGAGTACCTGGGCCAGATTCATGGCTGATCACCTTCGCTGGCCGCTGGACGCTTCGCTATCGGCCTCGACCTCTGCTGCGCGTCAGCCGCACCCCGACGCGGCGTCGTCAAGCCACTCATCAAGCCCGCCGGGCAGCGTGAGCCGGCCCAGCGCCCGGGTCAGGTCGGCGAAGACCGCGAGTTCCTCCTCTCTGAAGCAAGACCGGACGCCCGCCGGAACGCTGCCAGCAGCCCCCTCCCGTGCGCTGGGGTGCCTGGCGAGCGCGACGGCAGCGTCATACTGATCCGCGCCCGCCTTGAGCAGGCGAATGAGATCGTCTAAGACTTCCCGGCTCATGGTGACCCTGCCGTACACGGCGACCTTCACGGCGCTCGCGGTCCGCTCAGGATCGGCAGGAATCACCGGGGGGGAGATGCTGCCCATAGCCACGTAGATCCCGTCGGGGACGCCGCCTTCTGAAGGCGGCCCCATGTGCACTAAGACCTGGTCGACGTGCTGCGCTGGGCACGCCTCGGTCGCGCTCCAGTCCAGCCTGACTGAAGCCTGATCCGGCATAGGTGCGCTCACGTTTCTCACCGCCTTGCGTTCTGTAACCAGGCTTACTCCGCGGCAAGATGGCTGGCAATGATGTGGCGCACGCAACTTATCCAAACCCGCCCGGCGCGGCCGGGTGCTTCCTCCCGAGGGCTGCATGGCGGCCGGCGCGCGATTTTAGCCGGATCGCGGCGCCTGGATGGGTGCTCGCGCTGCGGAATCGGCGGAGAATGGTATTACCTGCCATCACGCAGCGGGCGGCCGCGGCGCGATCGGGCAGTGGAGGTGCCGTGTGAGTATCGGCGAGGTCCTGGCATCGGCACGGCAGCAGGCTGGTCTCACCATCACGCAGGTCAGCGAGCGGACTCGCATCAGGGAGACGATCATCCGGGGGATCGAACGGGACGACTTCTCCGCGTGCGGCGGAGACTTCTATGCGCGCGGTCACATCCGCGCCATCGCCCGCGCCGCGGGCGTGGACCCGGAGCCGCTGATCCGGGAGTACGACTCCAGCCAGGGCGCGCGGCAGGCCAATACCGCTGGCGTGCCCGGGCCACCCGTCCCCCTCCGGTTCCGGGAGCGGCGCGGGCCGAACTGGAGCGTTGCGCTGCTGGTGGCGCTCGCGGCCGTCGTCGGCCTGGTCGCCTATCACCTGGTGGCATCTCAGCCCGCTGGCAGCGGAACGGCTGGCGCCCGTGAGCCGGTCAACGCGCATCGGGCTGCCGGCAAGCACCCGGCCGCGACGAGGATCCTGCCCCCTGCCGCAGCGAGCCCGAGCGTACCCGACGTCGTGATCTTCCTGACGGCGGTGAGCGAACCCTGCTGGGCCGACCTCACCACCTCTGGCGGCGCGACGATCTTCCAGGGCATTATCGACCCCGGCACCTCGCAAACCTGGACGGAACGGCAGGCAGTCAACCTGCGGCTCGGCAACCCCGGCGCGGTCACGCTGACCGTGGACGGCCATAGCCGTGCCGGGCTCGGGTCGGCCCCCGTCACGCTGAGCCTGGCGCCCGGATAGCGCCCAGTGTCAGCAGCGGCGTCCCACGGGAGAAGTCACCTCTGGTGCGGGACGGTCGCCACCGGGCACGCCGCGTGCTGCAGGACCTGGCTGCTCACCGAGCCCAGCAGCGCCCTGGCAAACCCGCCGCCGCCGCGCGCGCCGACGACGATCAGGTCGGCATGCTGCGACGCGTCGACCAGTTCCTTGACCGCGAAGCCGCTGACCGCGCGGACCTCGACCGACGCAGGCTTGGCGTCGCCGAGCCGGCTTTCCGCCTCGTGCGTCATCTTCTCGGCGGCCTGGCGCAGTTGGTCGAGCACGGCCACGTCGCCCGGGCCGGTCACCGGGATGTTGCCCCAGTAGCTTTTCGGGACCTCGTGGACGGCGACGGCGAGGAGCGGGGCATGCCTGATGGCTGCCTCGTTCATCGCCCAGTCAAGCGCGTGCTCGGAGTTGGGTGAGCCATCTATGCCCACGACGATTCCCGCCACTGCCGGTCCCCTCCCTGTTGAGCCACCGCTCCGATCAGATGATATGCCGGTGATCTCCACATGGATCTTCGCTTTCCGCTACGGCGCGCGAAAACCCCGGCGCTCACACCAGGGGATCGGGCTCGGCGATTATCTCATCGCGGCCACGGCAGAGGTGGAAGGGCTCGACCTGGCCACCCTCGACGTGCGCCGCTTCCCGATGATCGAAGACCTCAAGGCCCCGTTCCGGCTCTGACCGCTCAGTACTTCAGCACGTAAACCTTGCGGTGCCCCCTCGGGCAGATGATCACGATCTCGCGCTCCTGCGGCGGAAGGTACTCCTCGATGACGGCGACGGGTTCCTCCGGGAGTTCCACGGTCTCGTTGCAGCCAGGTTCCAGGCACAGCACCCTGGACATTTACTGCCCACCTCTATTCTCGTCGCCTACCGGGTCAGGCAACCGCCGCGGCGTCGGGCACCGCGCCGGCCGCCGAGGCCCCGTTCTCCTCGGCCGGCCCCGCGCGCTCGCCCACGAACTCGATGCAGATCTGATTGTCATTACACGTCGAAACGATGTCGATCGCGCTCTTGTAGACGTCTTCGGCCATCTCCAGCGGGTTCAGACCCATATCCCTGGCCTCGGTCACGTCAATGGGGAAGTAGTGGTGCGTGTAGCCGTAGACCAGCCGCCTGGCGATCTTTTCCGCCTTGCCCTGTTCCATCTCGGCGGCCCGGGAGATGAGTATCTGGGCGTAGCGTTCACCCATCTTGAGACTGCGCCCCCACGCCCCGAAGTCGAGTGACCTGGTCTGGGACAGCATCGGCGTGATGCTGCCGATCGCGAACTGCGCGGCCGCGCTGAGTGAGTCGGTCAGCTGGAGCTTGCCCTGGGTCACCGCGGCGAGTTCCTTGAGTGCCTGCGACAGCGTCGAGAACCCGAATTCCCGCACGTAGTCAACGCTCTGATAGCAGTCGAGCGCCGATATGTAGTCGGTGGGGTTCCTGGGATCCCTGATCTGGGTGTCCAGCGGCCCGAGCTCACCGAACGGCGAGATCACGAGGCTATGTCCGGCGACCGCGATGAGCGTGCTGGCGCTCTTGGCCTTGCGCGGGACGTAGATGTTGAGGTTCGCGGCGTACCTGCCGAGGTAGAGCGCCGTGCGGAACGCGGTGTCGAGCGGTCCGCCGTTCGAGTCGAGGATGACGTTGATCGTTTCCTCCGGCTCGGGCTTCGGGAACCCGAACCGCTCCTCGCAGGCGATCTGGACCCGGCGCTCGGTCGACACACCCGGGTCCCCCATGCCGATGAGCCGCCCGATTAAGACGAGGCAGGGATCGCCGCCGGTCAGCCCGGCGAAGCGCTTGCCCTCGGCCTGGATTTTCCTGCGCTGGACCGCGTCTATCTCGCGGTAGTAGGAGCCTCCGCCATCGGCCAGCCCGAGCGCGGCGCCGTTCTGGCCATTCCCTCCGGCCAGGTCCCCGTTTGCCGAGATCGTCATCGTTCCCCCTCAGGCTGGTCACCCCGGGCTGCCAACAGAATGCCCGGCCGCCATTGCCCGGTTGACTGAGTCCATGCTGCCACTCTTTGCGCCGAATGCAACTCTGCGTGACCGACCTGGGGACATTGGCCCGAGGACAGGCCGAGTGCGCCCGCCGCCGGCCGTGACGACCACCCCCGCGGCCCCGCCGGCACCACGGCGAGGGGTATTCCTACCCCGGCCAGGGCTCTGCGCAAAGAGGGGTATTCGGGCCTCTGGCCGGTAGCTCCGCGGATCTGGGAGCCTGCAGCGAATCGTCTGGGGCGTTCAGTCAGCTGCCGAGGGGAACACCAATGTCTTACGAGGACATGCCAAACAACAGACCCAGGACCAGGCTGGCGGCCCTCTCGGCAGTTGCTGCCCTGGCCATCACCGCCGCGACCGCGCTGACGCCGGGCGGTCCCGCCGCGCTGGCCATTTCGGTTTCCAATCCGGCGATCACGGTGGCCGGGGGCAACTCGGTGATCGCCGTGCAGACCTCCGAGGACGGGCTGCGGTTCTACTGGAACGAGTACGGCACCAACAACTGGCATGGCGAACAGGTCGCCGCGAACGGCACCACCTACTCCCCTCCGGCCATCGCCCAGGTCGGCAACACCGTCGTGATCGCGGTCGAGGGCGTCTACAACAGCATGGACCTGTACTGGCAGACCAACGGCGCCACCGGCTGGCACGCGGAGACCGTGGCCACCATTCGGACGACCTACTCCGCGCCCACGCTGGCCGAGAACGGCAACACCACGATCATCGCCGCCCAGGGACCCGGCAACAGCCTGGACTTCTACTGGGCGATCAACGGCACCGCTAACTGGTACCCCGAAGTGGTCGCCGGCGCCGGGACCACGTTCTCCGCGCCGTCGCTGGCGGCGAACGTGGACGGCAACGCCGTGAACATCGTCGCCCAGGGACCCGGCAACAGCCTCGACTTCTACTGGGCGATCAACGGCACCGCCACCTGGCACCCCGAGATCGTCGCCGGCGCCGGGACCACCGGCTCCACCCCCGCCATCTCCGCCCACGACAACGGCGTCAACATCGTCGCGCTCACCGCATCGGGCTACGAATCAACCTTCTACTGGGCCTTCAACGGCTCACCGACCTGGACCTCGGAAAACATGCCGGGCGGCGCCACCACCGCCTCGTCGATCGTGGCCTACCCGGGCAACCCGGGCGGAATTCACGTCGTGGCCACGGGCCTGTTCGGCCTCGTGGGCGACAGCACGAACGTCAACGGCAGCAACACCTGGACGTGGACCGCACTGTTTGACCACGCACCATTTTCGCCGGGAGGCGCTGCGAGCGCCGCGTCCGCCACCATGAACAACGGCAGCCTGAACGTCGCCTTCGAGGACGACCAGGGCAACCTGGACTTCTACTGGCAGGACAGCTCGGGCACATTCCACCAGGAAATCGTGGACACCGCCGCCAACCTGTAGCCGGGCGGCCGCTGTCAGCCGACTCGGAGCGGAAGCGCCCGGGGGCCGCGGATCTGGCCCGCGGACCAGGTCACGGCCGACGGGTCCGCCAGGACGAACTCCGGGATCCGCTGGAGCCAGACCTCGAGGGCGACCCGGAGTTCCATCCGCGCGAGGTGCGAGCCCAGGCAGCGGTGGATGCCAAGGCCGAACGCGGCGTGCCGGTTCACCTCCCGGTCGATGATCACTTCATCGGCCCGGCTGAACTGCGCCGGGTCGCGGTTGGCGGCCGGGAAGGACAGCAGGATCCAGTCCTCGGCCTTCATCGGCACGCCGTTCCAGCTCATGTCCTCCTTGACCAGCCGCGCCATCGTGACCGGGGCGTAGGCGCGCAGGAATTCCTCGATCGCGGTCGGCAGCAGCGCGGGCTCGGCGACGAGCCGCCCGCGGTCGGCCGGGGTCTTGGCCAGGTGCCACAGCGAGGCGCCGATCGCGCTCCACGTCGTGTCGATGCCGGCGATGAGCAGCAGGGCCATGGTGCCGGCCACATGCGACGGCTCGAGCTTGCGGCCGTGCAGTTCGGCATTGACCAGGAAGCTGGTCAGGTCATCGCGCGGGCTGGCGACGTGGTCACGGATCTGCTCGATCAGGTAGTCGAACAGCTTGGACATCCGCTCGATGCGCTCCTCCGGCGGCAGGTTGATGCCCTCCAGCGTGTTCTCGACGAACTCACGGAACCGCGGCCCGTCCTCGGGCGGGAAGCCGAGCATGTCGGCGATGACCCGGATGGGGATGTGCTGCGCGTAGTCGCTGGCGGCGTCGACCACGTCGCGCCCGCCGAACGCGTCGATGAGCGAGTGGCAGAACGCCCTGGTCGCCGGCTCCTGCCGGCCGATCGCGCTCTTGGTGAACGCGGGCAGCAGGACCTTGCGCGCGGCATGGTGGAACGGCGGGTCGGAGGAGATCGGCGGCGAGCCGCCGACCGGCGCGATCTCGCGCGGCGACCGGAAGTTGCTCATGATGATCTGCCGCGAGGAGAAGCGCTCGGTGTCGTAGGCGATCGCCGCGACGTCCTCATAGCGGGTCGGCAGCCAGCCGCCGCCGAACCGACCGGTGCGCGCGATCGGGCACCGGTCCCTCAGGTCGTCCTGGATCGGGTAGGGGTCGGCGGCCCACTCCGGATCCAGATGCGAGAAGTCGCTGGCCCAGTCCGAGACCGGGCCGGTGACGATCTCGTTTCGGGTGCCGAGGGGCTGCTCGCCGCGCTCCTCGCGGAAGTCCTTGCTGAAGCGGTCGTCGGCGGCCATGTCAGGACTCCGCGACCGTGATCGCGCGCTCCGGGCAGTTGGCCGCCGCCAGGCGTGCGTCGTGCTCCTGGCCGGCCGGCACGGTGCCGCCGCCCAGGACCTTCCCGTAGCCCTCGTCGTCGTCGCCGAACAGGCCGGGAGCGAGGTCGTAACACCGTCCGTGCCCCTGGCAACGCTCGGAGTCGATCTGAACCTTCATGCGCCTGGTTCCCTCGGTGCGGTGGAGTTGGCCGGGGCCAGCCCGGTCACGACGCGGGCGAGCAGCGCGGCCCACTCCTCGTCGCCGACCGCGTGCAGGTCCGGCGGGATGAGCGCGCTGCCCATCGCCAGCAGCAGGCAGAAATGGGCGAGCGCGTTCGGTGAGAGGCCGCAGTCAAGCTCGCCGCCGGCCTGGGCGACGCTCATGAGCCCGGCGAGCCAGTCGGCGCGCTCGCCGACGTAGCCGCGCATCGGCCGGGCAACGTCCTCATCACGCCGGGCCGCGACCAGTGCCTCGACGATGAGGTACCCGCGGGCCTCGCGACGGCGGGGCAGCCACCGGCCGATGGCCAGAAGCAGGTCCGTGACCGACCGGTCCGGGTCGGCCGCGAACGCCTCGGCGAGCAGCCGCCGCCCGTGCGCACGCAGCGCCTCGACGAGCAGTTCCGCCTTGGAGGCGAAGTGCGCGTACAACGCGCCGTTGCTGACGCCCGCGGCCGCCGCGATGTCGGCCACGCGCGTGCCGTCGTACCCGCGCTCGGCGAAGATGTCGGCGCCCGCGCTCAGCAGCCGCGCACGGGTCTCGGCGGCGGTGACCCCGGCGATGCGGCCCATGAAGGAATTAAAAAACCGTTCATTTGATTCGTCAACCGGCGCGCGCGCCGCGAGTCCGGTACCCCGCGACTGCTCTGGCTGCGGCGGCCTTCCTCACCGATCCGGCAGCAGGCGCGAGATGCGAGTCCTGATCGCCACCGTCGGGGGGAGGGGACGTGGCGCCCGTCACCGGGCGGCTGGCGGGCGAGGACGGCGCAGCCCCGGTCATCGGCATGCTCGCCCGCCTCGGCGGCAGCTGAGGCTGGTTGCGCTTCCTTCTACGCCTGGCGGTGTATGCCGCTGGCACCGCTAGTGCATTGGTTGGCCCGAAAAGCGGTTCGCGGGGCGGACGACAATTGCCGGGATGCTGGCCAGCCTTGGGAGCATGAAAATCATTCTTGTGGCGATAGCAATCGGGGCACTTCTGGCGGTTGCGGCCGCGATGTTCACCGCCAGCCTCATGGCCATCTGATAAATGGCGGCTTGCCTTACCCGGCGCCCTCGACCAGGACGACGCTGCCGGTGGAGGCGCGACGGCGGATCGCCATCGCAGCCACGTACGCATCCGACGCATGCCAGCGCCGCGCGTGGCCGGCGCTGGGAAATTCGATCACAACGAGCCGGTGCGGGGTCCACTCGCCCTCGAGGGTCTCGTGGTCCCCGCCGCGCACGATGAACCGTCCGCCGAACGGCTCGGCCGTCCCCGGGACGAGCGCCACGTACTCGCGGTAGGTCTCGGCGTCGTGGACGTCGATGTCGGCAATCACGTACGCGGGCATGGCTCCTCCTCGTCTGCGAACGGTCAGCGTCAGCGTACGGGGAGTGCCGAAGAGTCAGGCGACCTCAAACGGGTTCTCCACCCTGACGCCTCGAATCACCTGGCCGTGAGACATGTCCTCGGAGTACACCCTTACGCATCCCGCCTGCCGCGCAGCCTCGATGATCAAGGCGTCCCACAGCGAGAGTTTCGCCGTCCGGGATGTATGGATCGCGGTGAGCACCAGTGGCACGTCGACTCCCACGACCGCCAATTTGGCGAGCCCGCGCACCGCTTTCGCGGCTCGGTCTTCATCGAGCGGATGGGTGAGTTTGCGGGTTACCACCACATAGAACTCTTGCAGCACCTGGGTGCTGATCACCAGGTCGTCGGGCTCGTCGGCTAGCAACCGGGTGGCGGTTTCGTGCTTGATGCATACGTGCGGGTTCTCGTCCGCCGCGTACACCGCGACGTTGCTGTCGACGAATGACCTACCGCTCATGCAACTCGTCGCGGGTCCACGTACGTCCCGCAGGTTCGCTGCTGGCACCGGCTCCGCCGACGGCGGCCTGGAACTCGGCTATTCCCTCGGCGGCCTGCGACTCTCCGGCGAGTCGGCTGAGATAATCCCGGACGAGGGCGTTAACAGAGGTCCCCCGCTGCATCGCCCGAATGCGCGCCTTCCGCAGGGTCTCCCCGTCAACCGCCAGGGTGAGGTTGGCCATCACCGCTCCCCGTGTAGCACATAATAAGTGTAGCACGTATGCCTGCCGCGAGCGCCGGCGGACCGCCGCTGGGCGCGTGTTCGGGCTGGCCCTCTTCTGCGGGCCCGGCCGGTCGGCCGGGATATGGGCGCGGCGGGCGGACACGGCGCGGCGGATGATCTACTCTGCGCAGAATGCGCATTCCGCCCGGCGCCCGGGTCTACCTGACCACGGCCATCAGCCTGGCGGCGGTCGGCCTGGCCACATGGCTGGGCACGGAGGCGGGCGCCGCCGTGGCGTACCGGCCGTGGTGGATCCTGGGCGCGGTGGCCGCGAGCGTGACCGCGGCCGGGGTGCCCGCCTATGAGCAGATCCGCAAGGAGCGGCTGCGGGCCAGGGCACAGCAGGCCGCGGTGGACGCGGCAGTGGCGATGCAGGTGACCATGAACGACGCCCTGGACCCGATCGTGCGCCAGATCGGCCGCGTGGCCACCGCCACCGGCAAGCGCGAGCGCGAAGCGCTGCAGGAGGCGACGGTCGCCATGGTCGCGGACTCGGCGGCCGCCCTCGTCGGCTCCGGACGGGTGCGCGCATGCCTGTTCCGGTTCGCGCCGGGGACGCCGAGGATGCTCGTCCCGGCCCAGTACAGCGGGCGCGTGGACGACCCGCTGGAGCCGATCACCGAGGGGACGCCGGCCGGGGACCTGGTCTTCGGCATGCTCCGGCGCAACCAGCACCTGTTCTGCCCCGACCTCGAGGCCGAACCCCTGCCGGGATGGAGCGTCGCGCCGCCGCAGAGCTATCGGTCCTTCGCCGCCGTTCCGGTCGCGGCCGGGCAGAACGCGTTCGGCATGCTGATGGTGGACGCGTTAGACACCGGCGGGATCCGCCGGACGGACGTGCCGCTCATCCGGCTGCTGGCCGGGCTGCTCGCCGACGCGCTGGCGTAGGCTGATGGCGACGCGAATGGGACCATCGGCCCGTTGACCCCCCCAGGTCACCTGCCGACACTGAGGTCGTGCGGAAGGATTCGCCGGTGCCACCTCACATGACGATCGAGGATCACGACGACCGTCCCGAGCGGATGGTGCGCGACCCGGATCGCTACTTCGCCGACGCCCGCCGGCGGGCCGTCCAGGAACTCATGCGCCACGCGGGCTGGCTGTTCCCCTCACTGCGCCACCACAACAAGAGCCGTTAGCGCCCGGCGGGCCGGCCCGGTCACGGTCAACGGCCTGTACTCGGTCGGCGGCAGCCACCACTACGCACACCCCGGCGTCTACCGCCACGGTGACCGTCGGCGCGCCGGGCACCGCGAGCGTCACCGCCGGGTTCACCGTACGGGCGGGCTGATCTGGCGTTGCCCGGGCGGCCGGACCGCCGGTCGCCCCGGCGGCGAACCTGTTCAGGAAGTCTGACGGCCGGACGGAACCCGCCGGCCGCCGCGTGCGTCCGATATCACCAGAGCCATGTGACGTCGGCTCATCAACCCACTAGCGACCCGGGACCCATCGGGGGAATCGGTGCGGGCCCGGTCATGCCCTGACCAGCCGATACGGGGGACGAGATCAAGACGCGAATCCAGGCGCTGGAAGACGAGTTCAACGACCTCGAGGAGGAGTTCTTCTTCTGCGGGAGCCGCCAGGCGCGATGCCGGTGCGCGGGCCGCATGAACGCGATACTCGCCGAGCTTGGCGCGCTCTGAGGACCGTCGCACGACCGGCGGCACGGCCGGCCGCGCGTGACCCCGATGTTCTGCTGCCTTAGCGTTCGGGAGACTTTGCCGCAGAATGCGGGCCAGCGACGCGCTGCCGTTGCGGCCTGGCCGTCACCCCCCGGGCACGGCCAGGTCGACGCGGCGCAGGTGCTCGGGGTCGGAGATCATGTCGATCTCGGTGATCTTCTCGCCGGAGAACGTGAAGCCGAGGGCGCCGAAGAGCCGGCCCTGCGGGACGATCGCCAGGCCGACCGCCCCGTCCACCAGGGCCGGCTCGACGACCCGGGCGTGGCGCGAGAAGTTGAGCGCGTAGGCGCCGACCTCGCGGGCGCCGCGCATGATCGCCGCCGCGCCCGGCGGCAGCCGGGAGCTGTCGTCGCGGAGCACGACGTCGGGGTCGAGCACGGCCACGAGCCCTTCGAAGTCGCCCTCGCGCAGCGCGGTCAGGAAGGCGTCCACGATCCGTCGCTGGCGGGCCAGGTCGACGTGGCGGGGCGGGGTCGCGCCCTGGACCCGGCGGCGGGCCCGGCTGGCCAGCTGGCGGGTGGCGGCCGGGGTTCGCTCCAGGATCGGGGCGATGTCGTCGAACGGCACGGCGAAGATGTCGTGCAACACGAACGCGAGGCGCTCGGCCGGGCCGAGGGTGTCGAGCACGACCATCAGCGCCGGGCCGACCGAGTCGGCCATCAGCGCCGCGGCCTCGGGGTCGCCGGCGTCGCTGGTTACGCCGGTTACGCCGGTTACGCCGGTTACGCGGCCGCTGCCGCTGCCGGCCCGGGGCTCGGCCTCGACCTCGGGCAGCGGCTCCTCGCGGCGGCGCCGGCGCGAGCGCAGCATCTTCAGGCACTCCCGGGCCACGACGGTGGTCAGCCACCCGGCCAGGTTGTCGACGTCGGTCGTGTCGGCGCGGCTGAGGCGCAGCCAGGAGTTCTGCACGGCGTCGTCGGCCTCGGCGAGGGAGCCGAGCATCCGGTAGGCGACGGCCCGCAGGTGCGCCCGCTGCTCCTCGAAGCGCTCGGCCAGCCAGTCGGCCTGGTCCATTGGTTGCTCCTATCCGGCGCCGGTTCCGGGGGGTCACCGGTTTGAACCCCGGGGCCGCCCGGATGTGACGGTCATGCCAGAGCACCAGTCTGACCAGCTTGGCCCGGGAGCGCCGACTGGCCCGGATCGAGGAGGGCGACCTCGGCTGACCGGCAACCGGGCTGCGCGGATCCCGGAGCTCGGCATTTACGGACACGCCGGCTAGTTCCGGACACGACGCTGACGAGAACGGGGCGGCCTAAAACGCGGCCGTGCCATGCACGGGGCGGCTCGGCACCCTTGTACCGGCCTTGGCCGTAGAACAAACCGGATATCAATGCATATACGGGCCGCGCCTTCGACACGGCGCTCGGCGCTCGATTAGCGGCAACGGACCATTCCTGCTGCTCTTTCAGCAGCGCTGGGACTCTGCCGCTAAAAAATCCGGCGCCCGAAACCCCGGTCGGCCCCGAACACGGCTGGCTGGCGAGCGGGCACGGCCATTGACCAAAGATCTTGTCCTTACACTGGCCGTGCGGCTCACGGGCCGAATTGCCCAGGCGATGGACGCGATGGCGCGACGTCCACGAAGTCTGCCGCCGGCCCGCCGGAGGGTCCGGCGCGGATCGGCCCGCTAGAAGCGGGAGACGTCGCCTCGGCCGTCGATCTGGTCAGGCACGTTCTTGGGGTGCATCCCGGCGACCGCGCTGAGCAGTTCGCATCCGACATCGCCGATGATTCGCGCCAGATGTTCGTGGCCAAGGCGAACGGCCGTGTCATCGGCTACGGCCGGGCGGCCAGGCTAGCGGCGGACGAGGCCGCCCCGGGGACACCGGCCGGCTACTACCTCAGCGGCGTTCTCGTGGACCCGGCGTGGCGAGGCCGGGGTATCGCCACCGCCCTGACCCGGGCCCGGCTGTGCTGGGTCTTCGCCCGCGCAGCCGAGGTGTTCTACGTGGCCGGGGTGGCCAGGAAGCACCCGTCACGCACCGTCGCGCCGTTCACGTGCGCGTGCGGGCCGACGGCGGTGGGCGCGACGTAGGCGCCCGGGTCGATCTGCGGCGCGTGTCCGCGATGCTCGATCAGCACGAGTTCAGCATCTCAGGGCGGGCGTGCCCGGCGGTCACCCCCACTGGCCGGGCTGGTAGTCGCCGGCCGGCGCGCGGGTGATGACGTTGACGCGGTTGTAGGCGTTGATGACGGCGATCACCGACACGAGCGCGGCCAGCTGATCGTCGTCGTAGTACTTGGCCGCGTTCGCCCACGCCTCGTCGGTGACGCCGCCGGCGGCGTCGGCCAGGCGGGTGCCCTGCTCGGCGAGTTCCAGCGCGGCCCGCTCGGCGTCGGTGAACACCGTCGCGTCCCGCCACGCCGCGACCAGGTTGAGCCGCACCTGGGTCTCCCCCGCGTGCGCCGCGTCCTTCGTATGCATGTCGGTGCAGCCGGAGCAGCCGTTGATCTGGCTCGCGCGTATTTTCACCAGGTTCTGCGTCGCCTCCGGGAGGGCCGTGTTGACCGTGGCCATGCCCACCGAGTTGAGGCGCTTGATGAAGTTCGCGCCGACAGGGTTGCCGATGAAGTCGAAACGGGCGTCCATGGTTGGTCTCCTTTGCCGTGCCACACGGTTACGCCTGACTGACACGCCAGCCCGGCAAGATGTGACGCCGTCCGGCGCGCAGCGGCCAGGCGTCCAGACCCGGGCGTGCTTGCGGGACGCCGCGGGCGACGGCCGCGCCGATCAGCGCGGCCATGCGGCGCCCCTCGGCGGCGACGGCCCGGAGTCCTTCCCCGGTCAGCCGGCAGGGGCGGCGGCGCTCGTCCTCACCCGGCGGGAGCTCCGCCGACGCCGCGGCGGCGGCGGCCCGAGCGCGCTGACCGCGATCAACCCGCGGGCGCGCCGCCATCGGCAAGAACTCGCTGGCGTGCGCGACAGCCCGGGGCATAGGCTGCCGCGGGTGACCTGGATTGCCCCCGGCGTCGAGCGTTCGGAAAACTATCCGGAGCGCCGCAACGATCCCGAGCGGGACATGCTCGCCGACTGGCTCGACTGGCACCGGGCTACCCTGCTGCGCAAGTGCGCGGGCCTGGATGGCGTCCGGCTGGCCACGCGCTCCGTTCCGCCATCGAGCCTCTCCCTGCTCGGCCTGGTCCGGCACATGAGCGACACCGAGCGCGGCTGGGTCAGGCAGACCTTCCGCGGTGAGAAGGTACCCGACCTGTACTACCGCTCCGATGCCCCGGACGCGGATTTCCTGGAGGCGGACCCGGCGCGAGCCGAGGAGGACTTCGAGCTCTACCGGGCGGAGTGCCGGGCCGTCGATGCCGCGCTCGAGGGCGCGGGACTGGACGACACATTCACGTTCGCGCAGAAGACCACCTCGGTGCGGTGGATGTGGCAGCACCTCGTGGAGGAGTACGCGCGCCACAACGGGCACGCCGACCTGATCCGCGAGGCCATCGACGGCTCGGCCGGCATGTGAGCCCGGTCCCAGGGTCAACGATGCCGCTCGACGACGTACTCGTCCGTTACCTGACCGACCACAGCCAGGGCCACCTTGCCACCGTCGCGCCCGACGGCAGCCCGCAGAACAAGCCGGTGGGCTACCGCTACAACCCCGATCTAGGCACGATCGACATCGCCGGGTTCAACATGGAGCGCTCGGCCAAGTACCGGAACGTCGGGAGCAACCCGGCGGTCTCCTTCGTGGTCGACGACTCCGTCGGGACCGGCGCCCAGGGCATGCGCTTCCTCGAGATACGCGGGCAGGCCCGACAGGTCACCGCCGGCGAGCCCTGGGGACCGGGCCTGAGCCCGCACCTGATCCGCATCTACCCGCGGCGGGTCGTGAGCTGGAACATCGACCCGCGGCGCCCCGGGATGGAGGCCAGCGATATCGGGGCCGCCAACGATGCGGCGGACGGCGCCGTCGGCCAGAACACGCCGATCCGCTCGACCGAGCCTGACCCGCCACCGGCGCAGGCTCCGCCGCGAGCCTAACCGCACCTGATTTTCAAGTTTGCGCCCGAAGGTCGTCGGCCGGCTACAAGCGGT
>Ga0335073_10007849_pt1 | contig 14954 bp, 10 predicted proteins | sample Lox_Sample_22_FD_207093 | JGI IMG/M metagenome (GOLD analysis project Ga0335073, IMG submission 207093) | Soil microbial communities from Loxahatchee National Wildlife Refuge, Florida, United States - Lox_Sample_2.2 | ecosystem: Environmental > Terrestrial > Soil > Wetlands | place: USA... | reverse complement strand
CGCTGCTGGCGGCTATTCCGGTGCTGTGTTTCGGCGTCTTCTCCGGTGCCGGCGCCCCGCTGAGCCGGCGGTTCGGAGAAGAGCGGGTCCTCGGCCTGGCGGTGGCACTGCTCGCGGCGGGCTTGCTACTGCGTAGCCTCAGCCCGGCCGCGCTGTTGTTTCCCGGCACGGTCGTCGCCGGGGCGGCCATCGCACTCCTGAACGTGCTGCTGCCCAGCCTGGTCAAGCGCCGGATGCCGGAGCGCGCCGGGCTGATCATCGGCCTGTACCTGCTGATGCTGTCGGGCGGCGCGATTGCCGCGTCCGCGCTCGCCGTACCGGTCTTCAACGCGGCTGGCAACGGAGCGAGCGCCGGAAGCGCGTCGGTCCGGATCGCGCTCGGCTTGTGGGCAGCGCCGGCAGTACTGGCGGCCGTGATGTGGCTGCCCCAGCTCAGATACCGGACCGTCCCTGGCGCGCCGCAGGCGGTCCAGGCCGCGGGCGTGGCGGCTGACGTGCCCGAGGACGCCGCGGCGCGGCCGTCCGGAGCGGTCGCCATGGGCCGCTCCGCACTTGCCTGGCAAGTGACCTTCTTCATGGGGCTGCAGAGCCTGTCCTACTACGCGACGCTGTCGTGGTTTCCCACGATGTTCCGCGACCGCGGCGTCAGCGCCGTGCACGCCGGAGATTTGCTCGCGCTGATGAACCTCGGCAATGCCGTCACCTGCCTGCTGATCCCGGTCCTGGCGCATCGCGCCGCTGACCAGCGCAAACTGGCGGTCGCTGCAGTGGCCGCCACAGGCGTCGGCATCAGTGGCGCCATCTTCGGGCCGGCTGCGCTCGCGCCCGGGTTCATCGCGCTGCTAGGCCTCGGTCAGGGCGCGACGCTTGGCCTGGCCATCTTTTACACCATGGCTCGCGCTCCGGACCCGGCAACCGCGGCATCGCTGTCCGCGTTCGCCCAAGGTGTCGGCTACCTGCTCGCCAGCACTGGACCGCTGACGATCGGCTTCCTGCACAATGCCACGGGTGGCTGGACGCTCCCGGCTGTGGTGTTGCTCGCGGTGGCGGCAGCCCAGCTAGCTACCGGCTGGCTGGCAGGCCGGGCACTGACAGTGCCTGCGGCCATACGGCACCAAAAGGCAGTACCGCAGTCCGGATAGTCACGCGCGGCCCGGCGACCGCGACGCGCAGTCCGCGGGGCCTGGGGACGTTTCATGGGAACGCCGCCACCCTTCATGGGTTCGTGCAGCTTTGGCGCACGATATATCCGTTATGTGGTCGACGAACCCATGAAGAGTGCCTGCAGAGGCTAGCTGGGTCCGGCGCGGGCTGGCGCGATGTAGGGCTTCCGGGCTCAGGCGTACTGGAGAGGCCGGCGCAACAGCCACTGCAGGAACGTCCGCCGCGGCGGACGCGCTTTGAAGGATCCGCTGGCGACCTGGCCGGCCACCTGAACCCGCAGGATCACCGGCACTTCACCGCTGCGATGGGTCTTGACGCGGAGGCTGCCGCTGCGGACAGTCACGTCATCGGTGTCCACGACGATCCCAGGCCGGGTCACCAGCAGCAGGCTGCCGCTGTGCACATCGATATCCAGCCGCAGCGTCGGGCTGGAGATCACGGCTTGTGTCAGGTCCAGCCTGACGCTGCCGCTGGCGACGTTGATCTCCATGCGCTGCGGCACCAGCCAGTGGCCGTCGCGCCGGGCAGCGCCGCTGCCGCAATCGATCTTGACGAGCTCTTTAGCCGCTGCCTGCGCCAGTCCGGCCAAATGCGGCAGACCGCCCGGCGGCGGTGCCGCTGGCAGGTCGGTCGTCAGGACGGCGAGCTCACTGTAGGTGCGGGCGGTCAGCGCGGCTTCGAGGCGCTCGTCGAGTTCCTCGGCTGTCAGGCGGCCGTCGCCTGCCGCGACCCGCAGCAACTCAACGACCCTGTCCCGGTCCGTGTGCGAAGCTCGCAGCTCGGCCTGAGCCGGCGGCTCAGCAGGACTGTCCAGCGGGGAAACTTCGCCAGTCATGGGACATACTGTAGGGGCCAAGGCGTGACGCGCGGAACGACTGCGACAGGCACGGCGCCGCGACTTCCGGGCGAGGGCGGCGTCACCGGCAGGCGGTGACATGCGCGTCAGGCGGGCGGCGCGAAAAACAGACTCAGGCTGTATCGTCTGGCAATACGCCGGGTTTGTGCCGGTGGCCGGGTCGCTTTCGCGGGCTAGCCGCCGGTCGCGGCCGGGTACATAGCGCGATTAGACAACTCGCAGAGGGACAACTGTGGGCCTGGGTACGGGCAGGATCGGGCGGCGAGCCGACAGGCAGTGCCCGGAAGCCCGGGCGGCTTCGGCCGATCACACGAGGGAGCAGAGCTAGTGAGCTTGCTGGAGCGCATCGGCAGCCCGCGGGACGTCAAGGATCTCAGCGCGGAGGAACTGCCCCAGCTAGCCGCGGAGGTCCGCGATCACCTGATCAAGGTCGTCACCAAGAACGGCGGCCACCTCGGCCCGAATCTCGGCGTAGTAGAGCTCACGATCGCCCTGCACCGGGTGTTCGACTCGCCGGTCGACCGGATCCTCTTCGACACCGGGCACCAGTCTTACGTCCACAAACTGCTCACCGGCCGGTATCCGGCGTTCGGCACGCTGCGGCAGCGCCACGGCGTCACCGGGTACCCAAACCGGGATGAATCAGAACACGACCTCGTCGAGAACTCGCACGCGTCGACCAGCCTGTCCTACGCCGATGGCCTGGCCAAGGCCTATCAGCTGCGCGGTGAATCGCACCGCAGCGTGGTCGCGGTCATCGGAGACGGCGCACTGACCGGCGGCATGTCCTGGGAAGCTCTCAACAACATCGCTGCCGCCAAGGACCGTCGCGTCGTCATCGTCGTCAACGACAACGGCCGCTCCTACCAGCCGACTATCGGCGGCCTGGCTGATCACCTGGCCTCGGTGCGGGTGACGCAGCGCTACGAGCAGGTCCTCGACTACATCAAGACGTCCCTCTCGCACACGCCGCTGGTCGGTGCGCCGTTGTTCGAGACGCTGCACGGGATCAAGAAGGGCCTCAAGGACGTCTTGCAGCCGCAGGTGCTGTTCGAGGACCTTGGCCTGAAATACCTCGGCCCGGTCGACGGTCACGACGAATACGCCATCGAGCACGCCCTGCGCCGGGCGCGTGACTTCGGCGGCCCGGTTCTGGTGCACGTCATCACCCGCAAGGGCTTCGGCTATCCGCTTGCCGAGGAGAACGACGAGGACTGCCTGCATCAGGTGTCGCCGGCCCCGGTGGCAAGCGCGGCCAAAGCGAGTGCCAGCAAGACCGGCCGGGGACCCGCCGCAGGCCGGCCGTGGACCCAGATATTCGGTGACGAGCTCACCGTGATTGGCGCCGAGCGGCCGGACATCGTGGCGATCACTGCCGCGATGCTGCATCCGACTGGCCTGGCGAAGTTCGCCAGCACGTATCCCGAACGCGTGTTCGACGTCGGCATCGCGGAGCAGCACGCGGTCACCAGTGCCGCCGGCCTCGCGATGGGAGGTCTGCATCCGGTCGTCGCGGTCTACTCGACGTTCCTGAACAGGGCCTTCGACCAGGTGCTGATGGACGTCGCGCTGCACCGGCTTCCGGTCACCTTCGTCCTAGACCGCGCTGGCGTGACCGGGCCGGACGGCGCTAGCCACCATGGCATGTGGGATGGCTCCATCCTGCAGCTGGTGCCAGGCATGCGGATCGCGGTGCCCAGGGACGGGATACGGGTCGCCGAGCTGCTCAGGGAGGCCGTGGCCATCGATGACGGCCCGACCGCCATGCGCTTCCCCGGCCGCCTCAATGTCCCGGAGGTGCCCGCTGTCGGGCAGCTCGGCGGGATGGACGTGCTCCGGCTCGCGGCCGACTCGGCCCCGCGGGATGTCCTGATGCTCGGCGCCGGACCGATGGCCGGTGTCTGCGCCGAGGCGGCCGACCGGCTGGCCGACCACGGGATCGGGGTCACCGTGCTGGATCCCCGCTGGGTCAAGCCGCTGGACGCGGCCCTGCCGGAGGCCGCTCGGCAGTACGGCCTGGTGGTGACGGTCGAGGACAACGGCCGGGTCGGCGGGTTCGGGGACGCGGTGGCCAGGCTCCTTCGCGACAGCGACGTGGATACGCCAGTACGGACATTCGGTCTCGACCAGAGCTTCCTCGAGCACGGCGAGCGCGCTCAGCTGCTCGACGCGCAGGGCCTGACCGCGCAGCACCTGGCGCGGCGGGTCACTGAGCTGGTCGCCCGCCGTTCGCCCGCGCTGGCAGACGAGGGCCAGCGCGCCTGAGCCAGCGGCATCTGAGCTGAAGACGGCCGCGTACTGGCGGTGCCGCTGGGACGGTGCTAGTGCCCGTTTCCATGCTTGTGGTGCTTGTGGTGCTTGAACCTCACCCGCACTCGCACGGCCGTCGTCCGGGCGGCTTTCGCGGGCGTACGCTGTCCCGTCCCCTCCCGGAAGAACGGGCTGGAGCGCGGTACCGCGGTGAAGGAGCCGAACGGCTGGCCGAGATCGGCGGAGGAGAAGGTGAGCTGCCAGATCTGGCCGGCGTTGGCGCCGAAGACCGAACCCGGACAGTCCTTGGCGCCACCCGCCGCGCGGTAGCAGGAGGCGTTGCCGACCATCGGGTGACTGACCGGCCCGGCTGGGTTGAACTCCGACACGAACCCGGCGAGCTTCGGCGTATAGCCCCCGAACGCCGCGAAGTCGAAGCTGTTGGCTGTGCCGGTTTTCCCCGCTTGCGGAACGCTGGCGCCCCGTCCGGTGATCCCGTCGCCCTTCGCGGTGCCGGTGGTCAGCACGCCGCGCAAGATGTAGGTGGCGGCCGCGGCAACGGCAGCGGAGAACACCCGGTGGCAGCCAGCGGAGGCGACCGGCAGTCGCGCGGGAGCGCCTGAACCGGAGCCGACTGCAATGATCCGGGTGATAGCGACTGGCCGGCAGTAGATGCCGCCGGCGGCGACTGACGCGTACGCGGCGGCCATCGTCATAGGCGAGACGTCCACCGAGCCAAGCGTGAACGACGGTACGTCGTCGGCAGGCGGCTGATAGGTGACAGTGCCGGGCGTGCCGGCCGGCTTGAGCAGCGAGCCCCCGTCCGCCCGGTGGTCTCCCATGCTGATAGCGGTGCGGACCACGTTGCACAAGCCGACGCGTTGCTCGAGGTCGGCATAGAACACGTTGATCGATTGCGTCGTCGCGGTGTACAGCGAGTAGGTGCCGTGCCCGGCGCCCTCGGCGTTGGCCACCGGGAACGACCCGGCCGGCTTGCCCGCGCAGTTGTCGTAGTGGCGGACGACCGCCGGTGACGAAACCGTCAGGTGGTAGCCGAAGGGGATGCCGTGCTTGAGAGCTGTGATCAGGGTGAACAGCTTGGATGACGATCCGCTCTGGACTCCGAGGCCGCCATCCTGCGGGGTGTCGACGGCGTAGTCGATGCTGTCCTGCCCGCTGCCGGTGCCGTACGGCCGGTCCACCGCGATGGCCTGGACCGCGCCGGTGCCGGGCTGGATCAGCACCTCGGCCGCCGCGTTCCGGCCGGGGTTATACGCCGAGGGCGGCGGGGGGAGCATGAAGTTCACCGCGTCTTGCGCCGCAGTCTGATCCTGCGGGTTCAGCGTCGTGTAGATCCTCAGCCCGCCGGTAGTGTTCAGGTCGTGCCAGGCGGTGCTGTAGGCGGCGTTAGTCCGCAGCTCGGCGAGCGCGTAGTCGCAGAACCAGGCGGCAGACGCCGGCTGCGCGCTTGAGCAGCCCTGCAGCAGCGTCTGCGGCCGGAAATGCACGCCCAGCGGCGCCCGGCTCGCCGACGCCGCGGCGGTCTTGCTGATGTAGCCGAGCTGGGCCATCCGCCCGAGAACCACGTTCCGCCGCTGGGTAGCCGCGCGGGGATCGGTGACGGGATTGAACTGCGCGGGGTTTTGTACCAGACCGGCCAGCGTCGCCGACTCCGGCAAGGTGAGGCTCGCGGCCGTGCGGCCGAAGTAACGCTCGGCGGCTACTTCGACGCCGTAGGCCTCGTTGGCGAAGTACGCAACATTCAGGTAGGCGGATAGCAGCTGGCCGGGCGTCAGCTGGTGCTCGACGTTGACGGCGATCCGGAGCTCGCGGATCTTGCGCGCGAGATCGTCGGCAACCGCTGCCTGCTGTTCGGCAGTGCTGCTGGCAGTCAGCAGCAGGGCGTTCTTCACGTACTGCTGGGCGAGCGTCGAACCGCCTTGGACCTGGCCGCCGACGAGGTCGGCGACAATCGCGCGCATCGTGCCGCGAACGTCAATCGCGCCGTGCTGGTAAAAGCGCGAGTCCTCGATAGCGACGATGGCGTCGCGCATCGAGGGTGCGATCTGGCTATAACTTACGGGAACGCGGTAGATGTGATTCGGGTAGTAGTAGGCGATCAGCCTGCCGCGCGCGTCCAGGATTTCGGATCGCGCGGGAAGCTGGGCAAATGTCGGCACTGACAAATTGTTAAAGGTTGCTGCTGCGTTCCGGGTGGCGTATCCGGCTACCCCGGTGACAGTGAGCGCCATGCCGCTGACGAGCAGTCCGGCCACGACTGAGAGTAGTGCCAGGCTGCCCACCGCACGCAGCACAGTGGTGGCCGACGCCCGGTGCCGGGCAGATTTCACGCCGTGTTCCTACTTCAGCTGGCTGCGGCAACTGAACGCAGCAAATCGATTTCAGGTTGGACTGATCCGGAATTCCTGATACCCGGCGCCAGCTAAAGACAGTGCGGACTCAGTGTTAAGGAACGGCAAAGGGAATACTGCAAACGCATTGGCTGAAATCAGTCGCCGAGCAGCCTGGACCGGCCGGGGCCAAAGCGGGTGCGCAGCGAGTTCGTCAGTTCGGTAACCTCAGCGACGCCCAGGAGCCTCGCGGCCAGCAGGTACATCAGCAGGCCGCCGCCGCCGCCGATCGCCACGATGGCCAGTGAGCTGACCGTGGTGGCCGGCACGATCCGGTCGATGATCACGGACACCGCGATCGCGAAGATCATGCCTGGCACCGCCGCGGCGTGCATCCGCAGCAGTGTGTTCTTGATCCGGCCGGTGTCCAGGCCGCCAACGCGCCGGGACAGGATGCGCCACAACCACACCGCCATCACCAGGCTCGACACGCCGAACCCGACGCCCAGCCCGGCGACGACGTCGGCGGGCCGCAACACGAACAGCGCTCCGAAACCGAGCGCGATGCGCACCGCCATCGACACCACGCCGACCAGCGCCGGGGTCCTGCTGTCATGCATGGCGTAGAACGCCCGCAACAGCAAGTTGAACAGCGTGTACGGAAGGAGGCCCAGGCAGAAGACGCCGAAGATGACGCCGAGGTAGCGAGCGGAGGCCGCGGAGGTACTGCCGTGGCCGAAGATGCCCTGCGCGAGAGGCGGCCCGAGGACCGCGAGGATCATCGCCGAGGGCACGATGATGACAGAGGAGAGCCGGGTCGCGACAGAGAAGTCCCTGATAAGCAGACGGTGCGCGCCGCCGGCGGCATGCGCGCTCATCCGCGGCAGCATGGCGGTGATCACCGAGACGCCGACAATCGCGTAGGGGAGCTGGAACAGCTGCCAGGCGTTGCTGAAGGCCGCGTACCCGGCGCCCGCGCAGGTCTTGCAGACCCGCGCCCCTGCGTCGTTGGACACGATGGTGGTCGTCACGAACGAGAGCTGGGTCGCCGCGATGTACACGAACATCCAGCCGCTCATGCGGCCGATCTCGCCAACCTCCGCGCGCCTGAAGTCAAACCGGGGCCGCCAGCGGAAACCGACCCGGCGCATGGACGGCCACAGCGCGGCGGTCTGCAGCACGATGCCCAGCGTCGTCCCGATGCCGAGTAGCTGGATCTCCCCGGCCGAGATGTCCTGCGGGGTACGGTTCGTGCCCGCCACGGCTATCAGCGCGACGCCCGCAAGGATGACGACGACGTTGTTCACCGCCGGCGTCCACATCGGCGCCGCGAAACTGCCGCGCGCATTCAGGATCGCGCTGGCCAGCGAGCTCACGCCGTAGAAGAAGATCTGCGGCATGAAGAAGTAGGTGAAGATCACCGTGAGGTGATAGGTGGCCGCGCCCGGCATGCCATGGCCGTAAATGGCCGTGATCGGGATGGCGGCCGCCGTCGCGACGATGGTGATGCCGCCGAGGGCGATCACGCCGAGAGTGAAGATTCGCTGGTCGTAGGCCTCGCCGCCGTCCCGGTTCGTCTTCGCGGCGTTGACCAGGAGCGGGACGACCACGCTCGTGAGAATCCCGCCGAGCGCCAGGTTGTAGACGGCGTTGGGCAGGTTGTTGGCGACGTTGTAGGCATCCCCCAGGTTCTGGGTGCCGATCGCGTAGAGCAGCACGGCGGTGCGCAGGAATCCGGTGAAGCGCGAGGCGATCGTTCCGAGAGCCATGACGCCGCTCGAGCGGGCCAGGCTGGGACCGCGCGCGGGGCGGGCTGCGACACTCCGGCGGGCCGGCCGGGTGCCGGTATCCGGCACGACCCCCGCGACTGGTGAAGCTACTGTGCCTGGCGCGACCTTCGTGCCTGGCTCGGCTTCTGGTTCGGAGGTGACCTCTGGGCCCGGTGCTACCGCGGCGTTCTCGCGCTCCGCCGCCGTCATCGGCTTGCGCCGGCTCGGGTCCTCACGCGCCCGCGCTGCTGGGCACGCTGCATCGCGGCCGCACGCGCGGCTACCTCAAGGTCGTCAGCCAACGGCGGAAGGTCCGCAGCGGGGTGGCGCCGGCGAACGGCGGCCCCGATAAGGAAGTCCGCCAGCGCGGGGTTCTTCGGCAGGCACGGCCCGCGCAGGTTAGTCCCTACCGCGCTGCCGAGAATGACGCCCTCAGTGCCGTCGCCGTTGTTGCCGTGCCCGCAGAGCACCTGGCCCAGCGGCTCCGTCGCCTCGGCCAGGTACGTGCCGCCGCCGTGATTCTCAAAGCCGACCAGCAGCGAGTCCCGCCAGCGGACGACCAGTTCGCCGATGGCACGGTCAGCTCGCGCGTCGGAGATCGAGCCGTAGTGACCGGACAGGACCGCGTTCTGCCGGATGGTCCAGGCGTTGAACAGCCCGACACCAGGGAGTTCCGCGCCTCGCTCCGGCTGGCAGAAACGGCCGAACAGCTCGTAGCCTCCGCCGACAGCCAGCGCGGCAGCGCCTAGCGCGACAGCGTCCCTGATGCCCTCGCCCTTGACCGTGCAGAGGTCGCGCGCTACTAGCTGCTGCTGCGACTCCCCGCCGCCGCCGATCATGATGAGGTCGAGGGCATCTGGTTTGAGCTGGTCACCCAGCCGCAGTTCGGTCACGCCGACGGTGATGTCGCGCCACTCGCACCGGCGCAGGATTGTCTCGACGTTGCCCTTGTCTCCGTAGGTGGACATGATGTCCGGGTACAGGTAGCCAACTGTGACACGCATCCCGGTCATCAGTTAGCTCCAGCCTGCTGGCGCCATAGCTCGCCGACGTAGCCGTGCTGCACCAGCCAGCGCCGGATCTCCCAGAGCACTACCGACGTGGAGACGACCCAGATCGGCTGGCCGGCCGGAAGGCGAGCGAGTGCGGTCTGGAATGCGCGGACCGGATCGGGCTCGATCGCAAGCTCGGTTTCGTGCTTGCCGCAGGCCCATCCGGCGTACTTCAACCGGACCGCCAGGTCGGCCGCACGATTGCCGGAGACGACCGGAGCCGGTATCAGGCCCGCCAGCGGGGCGAAGTCGACATCCCAGATCCAGGATGTGTCGGGCTGCTTGCCGGGATTGTCGTTGAGGCCGAGCAGCATCCGCTTCGGCTGTCCGTCGCCTAGTACGGCGCGGAGCACCTCGGTGTAGCCGTTAGCGTTCTTCGCCAGCGCCAGGTGCACGTCGTGTCCGGATACCCGTACTTTCTCCATCCGGAAGAAGCCGGCCGTGATCTTCTCCATCGCCGGCAGCGATCGGTCCGGCAACTGGCATGCGCTTGCCGCCGCCGCCGCGGCGAGCGCGTTATAGGCGTTGTAGAGGCCGGGTAGCGGGATATCCAGCGTGGCCTCGGTCGCAGGCGTGACGATTTGCAGGTGCGCCGAGGATGGCCCGGTCAGATCCGCCTTGGTCAGGCGGACCTGCGGCTGAGGTCGGCTCAGGCCGCAGTTGCCGCACGCCCAGTGACCGAGATGGGCGTAATAGACGCAGCTGTAGGTCAGCTCGCCGTCGCAGCGCGGGCAGCGCGGGAAGTCTGAGGTGGGATCGGCTCCGTCCCTGGCTAGCTCGGGGTCGTCGATCCCGAAGTACAGCCTCGGGTTGCCGAGGTCAGCTGCGAGCAGCGCGACCCGCGGATCGTCTGCGTTAAGCACGAGCGCGGCGCCTGCGGGCAGGTTCCGCATCGCCCGCTCGAGGAGCGCCTTGATATAAGCGGGCTCCAGGTAACGATCGAGCTGGTCCCGGAAGAGGTTCGTGAACACGACGGCCCTCGGCCTGCTGACCTGCGGCAGGAAATCCGGGACGGAGCCTTCGTCCACCTCGAACAAGCCGATCGCGTCGGCATCCGGCGGCAGGTGGCCGGTCACGTCCGCGCGAGCGACCATGGTCGTTGCCAGGCCGCCGCGCTGGTTCGCGCCCTCGGCGTTGAGCACCGGATGCAAGCCTGCCGCGCGCATGACCTCTGCCAGCATCCGGCACGTCGTGCCCTTGCCGTTCGAGCCGGTGACCAGCACGGCGCCGCGGGGGATCTCGGCGAGCAGGCCGGACAGCGCACCCGGATCGATGGCCAGCGTCACGATGCCGGGTGCGGTAGTCCCGTTCCCCTTGTTAAGCCGCCGGGTGGCACCCCTGACAGCTTTGCCCGCTGACACTGCGAGGGCACGGCGAGCCGCGGCGGCAAGGTCCGGGCCAGCCCGGCGGGCTGTGGACACTGTCATGACTCCCTCCCGGAACACGACCGCGGCGGCATTTTGCTTTTTCAGGACGAATCGGCCGGTGCCGGCAAGCCGTGCCGGGCGTGGCCCGGCCCGCGACCTGCCGTCTCCGGCCAGGTAGCGGGCCGGGCCGCAGCCGGACGGATTAGCGGCGGGCTCCCGCGAACTGGTGCCGGCCGAGCTGTTCGCGCTCGATCCAGCCGTCGATTACCTTGTCGCTCTCCCACGACGTGATCAGCGCGTACCGCGGCCGCGGGCCAGGGTGCCAGACCACGTGATACAGCCGCTCAGTGTCGATGACCAGCTGCATGCCGGGATGCAAGATGATCCGCGTCTCCGTGGCGGGATCGTCCTTGTCCTCGCGAAGGATGAACATGGACTCGCCAGCGGCGTCGTCGAGTTCCAGCCAGGACCGGACGACCCACCCGCTGTCGTCGGGGTTCAGCCGGTTGTTGTCGTCCTTGTGCAGCTGGCGCAGCGCGGTGGCCTCGTCGCTGGGGTTGAGCTTGATGACGCGAACGCGCCCGTAATTGCCGCCGATCTCCTCGACGTAGCCGGCCAGGCTCGGCGCTAGCAACCGGTTCGTGGTCCAGACCCCGCCCTTGTCGGGCTTGCCGTGGTCCCAGAAGCCACGGCAATCCATCTCGCCGGTAGCCGAGGCAAGCGGCGCGAAGTTAGTGTCGCCGCCGCTCTTCCAGTCCATGTACTCCAGGGACTCCCATTCAGCTGGCGCAATTGCGGGCCCTTGCCGGTCGCGTAGTACTAGATAGCCTTTGTCGGCCAGAATGTCGAGCTTGTGATACATGCATTCCCCCGTGTAAGCCTTGGATTTCCCCCCAATCTCGGGTCCTATTTCCCGTTAGCCAGCTTGCTATCCTGCTGCGCCTGACTGGATACCTGGCCGTAATGGCCATTTTGCCAAGCACATACGTACTCTGCGCCGAACGAAGCTTTCTCGGTCCCGCTGCCGCGTCCCGCCACGCGACGCTCTTACCGGGGGTAAATGCCGCCGTCGAGAGAGATGACCTGGTTCGTCAGGTACGGATTACGCAGCACGGCCAGCGCAAGGTCGGCGACCTCGGCCGGCCGTCCCAGCCGGCCGACCGGCACCTGCCGCCGCAACTGCTCCTGGTCGCCGGACAGCATGCCGGTCTCGCTGATCAGGGCCGGAGCGATCGCGTTGACCGTGACGCCCGCACCGGCGAAGCTCGCAGCGAGCGAGTGCGTCAGGCCATGCAAGCCTGCCTTGGACGCCGCGTAGTGGGGCCCGACGATCCCGCCGGTGAAGGCCGCGACCGAGGAGACGAACAGCACCCGGCCGAAGCCGCGCTCGGCCATCGGCGGGACCAGGCGCTGAGCGAGCAGGAACGGGGCGCGCAGGTTGACGGCAATGGTCTCGTCGAACTCCTCGACCGCGATGCTCTCCAGCTGGCGGTGTTGCCCGGACCCGGCGTTGCTGACCAGGATGTCCACCGGGCCGAAGGCGTGCTCAGTGTCCTCGGCCAGCCGCGCGACCTCGGCGGCATAGGTGAGGTCGGCGCTGAGCGCCGCGGCCCGGCCGCCAGCAGCGGTGATCTGCCCGGACAGCTGATGGGCTGCCGCGTCGCTGGCGCCGTAGCCGATGGCCACGCTCACGCCCGCGCCGGCCAGCGCTAGCGCGATCGCCTGCCCGATCCCACCGCTGCCGCCGGTGACCAGCGCTACCCGCCCGGTAAGGCCATCCGGTGCCCGCTCATCCAGCATGCGGGTCACGCTAGCGCAACGGTGGCGAGGTGCCGTGCCGTCCTCATGCTGTGCCACCGGAGACCCAGCCAGGTTCGCGTTGTCCGAGCCGGTAGGTCGTCACTGCGCCGGCCGCGACGATGACCAGGGCAATCACCAGCGGGTAGAAGATCTGGCCGGTCAGCACGAGAGCCGCGCCGATCAGGGCGCCAGCGAGCATGGCGGTGATCGCGACCAGGCGACGCCCCGAATGCGATCCGCTGCCGCCGGCCGCCGAGCTGTCCGCGGCGATCCCGGTGATCGTCAGCGTCAGCACCGTCGTGGTGAGGTCGGGTATCGCAATCTTGCGCGCCGCGGCGTTCTGGATGCCCATCGAGATGCCGAGCGCGATGATGAGCGGGTAGCGGAAAGCGGCGGTCACCGGGCTGCCGCCGACGGCGGCGAGGACGACGGCGGCTGCCAGGAACACCGCCTGACTGGCAGCTGCGGAACTGTGCAGCCGGCCGCGGTGATGCGGATGGCGTGCCGCCAGGCGGCCGCCGCCGAAAGCTCCGGCGGCGAAAGCTGCGAGGGCGGTGAGCGACGCCGCGATCGAGAATCCGGGCGCGCCAGCAAGCGCGAAGCCGAGAAATACTACGTTTCCGGTCATATTTGCAACAAAGACATGGCCCAGAGTCAGGTAGCTGAAGGCGTCGACTAGCCCGGTCACGACCGTCATGCTGACCAGGATCGGCGGCAGCGGCCCGTCCTTGCCATCCGGATCGGGTACGAACAGGCTCCGGACTTCGGCCAGGAAGTTCGTCAGCCCGGGCATGACGGGCTTGTTGGCGCGCTAGGTACCAGTGACAAGGCAGAATCTAGTGGCATGCGGACTCTTCAGGTAGCAGTCGTCGGCTCCGGCCCGGCCGGTCTGTACACGGCCGAGGCGCTGATCAAGCAAGCCGCGGCGCTCGACCCGCCCTGCGCCATCCGGGTGGATGTGATCGACCGGCTCCCTACTCCGTACGGGCTGGTCCGATACGGAGTGGCGCCGGACCATAAGTCGATCAAGTCGATTGCCGAGTACCTGCGCAATGTCCTCGAGCACGATGGGGTCAACTTTATCGGGGGCGTTCATCTCGGTGACGACGTGACCCGCGATGATCTGCTGGCCAATTACGACGGCGTGGTCTACGCCACCGGCGCGATGCGCGACCGGCATCTCGGCATTCCGGGCGAGGACCTGCCGGGCAGCGTCGCAGCCACCGACTTCGTCAACTGGTACTGCGGCCACCCGGACGTCGATCCGGCCGCCTTCAGCCTGGACGCCGAGTCCGTCGCGGTGATCGGGGTCGGGAACGTGGCCGTAGACGTGGCCCGCATCCTCGTCCGCAACCCTGCCGAGCTGCGGGAGACGGACGTCTCTCAGCCGGTGCTGGATGCGCTGACCGCCAGCAAGGTGCGGGAGGTGCACATGATCGGCCGGCGCGGCCCGGCACAGGCCAAGTTCACTACAAAGGAGCTGCGCGAGCTGGGCGAGCTTGAAGGTGTCGACATCGTCGTCGGGGCCGGGGAGGCCGAGCTGGACGCCTTCGACCCGACCGGCGAGAGCAGCCGACTGGCCGAGTCCGACCGGCACGTCCGCGGTAACTACACGGTGATCTCGGACTGGGCCGGCCGGACGCCGGCCGGCGCCGGCCGCAGGCTGACGGTCCGGTTCTGGCTCAGGCCTGTCGAAATCCAGGGCCGGAACGAGGTTGCCGGGCTGACTCTCGAGCGCACCCGGCTCGATGATTCGGGGAAACTCATCGGGACCGGCGAGCTGGAGACTCTGGACGTCCAGATGGTGCTGCGATCGGTGGGATATCAGAGCGTTCCGCTGGCCGGCGTGCCATTCGACGAGCGGTCGTCGGTAGTCCCGAACTCCGCTGGCCGCGTCCTCGGCCCCGACGGCCAGCCGCTGCCGGGTGAATACGTGGCCGGGTGGCTGAAGCGCGGGCCGACCGGGGTGATCGGCACTAACAAGTCTGATGCGGCAGAGACTGTCAGGTCGCTGCTGGCTGACCTGGCCGGCGGTCCAGGTCCCGATGACGTGCAGCTTCCCAGGGCTGGCCTGCTCCGGATGCCAGCGGCCGGGGAGCCAGGCGCCCCGGAGGCCTCGCCATTGCACCGGGTGCTGGCAGAGCGCGGCCACCGGCACGTGAGTTATGCCGACTGGCTCAGGATCGAAGCGGCAGAGAAAGAACTCGCTGCCCGGCTTGGTCGTGGCGGCCGGGTGAAGCTGGCCAATAAGGCGGAGATCCATAAGGCGTGCGGACTGTCGTAGGGCGCTAATGGCTCGCTGGTTATGCCGCGAATGACTTACGCTGAGTAGCTGAATGACTCCA
>Ga0335073_10007848_pt1 | contig 14955 bp, 8 predicted proteins | sample Lox_Sample_22_FD_207093 | JGI IMG/M metagenome (GOLD analysis project Ga0335073, IMG submission 207093) | Soil microbial communities from Loxahatchee National Wildlife Refuge, Florida, United States - Lox_Sample_2.2 | ecosystem: Environmental > Terrestrial > Soil > Wetlands | place: USA: Florida... | reverse complement strand
GTGGCCGTAGACCAGTCGCCTGACCGGCTGCCCGGCACAGACTTCGCCGCGCTCGTTCCGTTCGTGGATGAGTTCGGCATCATGAACTACGACTATGCGGGCCCATGGAGCACGACGACGGGTCTCGTTGCGCCACTCTTTGTCGGCCCGGCTGTCGCAGATCCCACGGCAAGCATTGAGCGCAGCATCGCCAGCTACAAGGCAACCGGAATCCCGGAGTCAAAGCTTCTGATGGGCCTTCCCTTTTACGGCTACGGCTGGACTGGCGTGAGTCAGACCAACCACGGGCTCTTCCAGGCGGGCAGAGCGGTCCGGGGCGACCAGCCATACCACTCGATTCGCGCTCTTCTACCGCAGTCTTCCGTATTTCGAGACGACTTGTCGCAGGCGCCGTGGCTCTTTGACGGGCAGAACTTCTGGACCTACGAAGATCCGGTATCGATTCGATACAAAGTGAGCTATGCGGCAAGCCAGCATCTGGGCGGCGTCATGATCTGGGAGCTCAGCGGCGATACCCCGGACGCGGAACTGCTGAACAGCGCGTATCGGGCGCTGCATCATCCCCTGCGGCCGGCCGGATTTGCACGTGCCCTTGCCGCGGGCGGGCGCGCGAACCCGGCCTCGCATGGCGGGATCTAGCCGCTTCCGCACAGCCGACAACCGATGGGCAACACAAAAATCTTTTACCACGATCGTGTTAGCACCCTCGGGAAAACCCCGGCTATAATCGTTTTGGCTTGGGGAGCCGAGCGCACGATCCCCTGAAAGAATTGCCATGCCGTCCTGAGGATGCAAGTCCTTTCTCCCGCTGCATAGGCTCGCGTGCAACTCGGCCGCCGTCACCCAACAGTCGTTTATGATTACCGCGCAGCCCGGATTCCGGGCGTCGCAATGCGGTCGAGCACCTCGCGCAGATGCAGCAGCGCGCCGAAGGTGCGCATGCACTCGATGGAGGTAGGATTTGACAAGTCGAAACGAGGCTCCAGCATCAGCAGCCGTTACGGAACCGGTGCAACTCCCCCGCGTGGCCACGGGAAATCCGGGGTTGGACGAGGTTCTCTTCGGCGGGCTGCCCAAGGGACGGACGACTCTGTTCAGCGGCGGTCCGGGATGCGGCAAGAGCATTCTGGGGCTGGAGTTTCTGGTGCGCGGCGCGCTCGCCGGCCACCCCGGCATTCTTGTGCCCTTCGAGGAACACATCGACGCCGTTCGGGCGAATGCCCTCACGCTGGGCTGGGACCTGGCAGCTCTCGAAAAGCAGAACCTGATCATGCTGGTGGACGCGCATGTCGATCACGAGATGGTGCTTTCCGGCAACTTCGACCTGCACGGGCTGCTGGGCATCATTGACGGCGCGGCGCGGTTCCTCAAAGCCGAGCGGCTGGTGCTCGATGCCATCGACGTGCTGCTCCGCTACTTCAATGATGCCGCGCGCGAACGCGAACAGTTTTTCTTCCTGAACGACTGGCTGCTCAATCGCAAGCTGACCACGGTACTCACGGTAAAGCGCAGCGACTTCGGCAACGGATCGGGCCGCTATGAATTTCTCGACTACCTCGCCGACTGCGTCGTGCATCTGGATCAGCGGGTGAATCAGCAGGTGACCACGCGGCGCTTGCGGGTCGTGAAGTATCGCGGCTCTAACTATGGCCGTAATGAATATCCCTATGTGACCGCCCCAGGCGGCATTACCGTCATACCCATCTCCGGTGCCGAGCTTCGCCACAAGCCGCTCGGCAATCCGTTCACGAGCGGCCAGCCGCAGCTCGACGAGATGCTGGGCGGAGGCTATCCGCAAAACTCCTGCATCCTAATCGCGGGCGCATCGGGAACGGGCAAAACGACGCTGGTAAGCCTCTTTGCCCGGACCGCCTGCGAGCGAGGGGAAAGAGTTCTCTTTGTCGGTTTTGAAGAATCGGCAGAGGCCCTAACAGGTGCGATGCTGTCAAGCGGCACCGATCTGCGGCCGGCGCTCAAGGCGGGCACCCTGCGGCCGCTCACGTCGATGCCGGAGGCTATGGGCATTGAAGAACACCTGGTCCGCGTCGCGAAGGCCATTGAGGAATTTGGGCCGCACCACGTGGTGCTCGACGCAATGTCTGCAGTGCGGCGCATGGGCTCTGACCGCGCAGCATTCGATTTTATGGTGCGGCTGGTGGGTTTGTGCCGCGAGCATGGCATCACGCTTCTTTTCACCAACCAGACCAAAGGCAACGAACAGATGGGAGAGATCGCCGGTGAGGAAACCTCTTCTCTGGTGGACACCATCCTGTCCCTGCGCTACATCGAAGTGGGAAGCGAGACCAACCGGACCATCGGCGTTGTCAAATCTCGCGGGATGAGCCACTCCAATCAGTTGCGAGAATTTCGCATCACAGATAACGGAGTGGAACTTGCAGAAGTATATTCGGGCGAGGGCGGCGTGCTGACCGGCGCGGCACGGCAGGAGCAAGAGGCGCGCGACGCGGCGGAGCGCCGGCGCACAACGGCGGTAGTGGAAGCGAAGAGGAGCGAAATTCAGCGCCGCAAAGCCGAACTGGAGGCCGAAACCGCCCGCCTGAGCGCGGCCGTCGAGCAAGCCGAGATTGAACTGACGCAACTGGAAATCGAACGGAACAAGCTGCGCGAAGACCAGGACACAAGATATGCGATGCGCGGCGGAAAGAATGGAGACGCAGACGGAGCGACCCGCGAGGATTCGCTTTAAGGGAGTTGGAATGTCCACGAGCAATGGAAACATCATGGCTCCTCAACCATCGGGGCCCCCTCACCGCGTACGCATGACGCTCTTCGTCGCCGGCGAGGAGAGAAATTCGCAGGCGGCGCGGACAAATCTGGCGCGCATCTGCGAGAGCCATCTCTCCGGGCGCGCAGATGTAGAGATTGTCGATGTGCTTCAGGACCATCGCAAAGCCCTCGAGTGGCGGGTGCTGCTCACGCCGGCCCTGCTGATCTTCAACGCCGACCGACCCACGCGCGTCACCGGAACCCTGCAGGAGGCGGAGCGGGTGCTCTCGGCCATCAACAGAGATTACGCGGGATCGGCAGCATGACCAACGCGCCCCTCAGCTACCGCGATCTGCTCGCGCAGCTGGAAGACGCCGAAGAGCTGCTGCGCTCCCTGGTTGCGCAACAGACAGACGCCGTGGTCTCCGAGCACGGTGTGCAGCTGGTGCGCCTGCACGAGACCGACCAGGCCCTGCAGCGCGTCCGAGCGCACCTGGAAGCGATGCTCGCGGAGCGAACCGGGGAACTGAAGATCGCCAACGAGCAGCTGCTCCGGGAAGTGGCCGAGCGAAAGCACGCACAGCAGCGGTTGTCGTCGATCATCGAGTCCGCGATGGACGCGATCGTCACGGTGAACGAGCAGATGAAGGTGGTGATCTTCAACTCCGCCGCAGAGAGCATCTTTGGCTATTCCGCGTCTGAGGCCATCGGCTCACCGCTCGAGCGTTTTATTCCGGAGCGGAATTGCGAAAGCCTGCAAACGTCGCTGCACAACTTTGCCAAAGCCAGCGAGACGAGTCACTCAATCGATCCACGTCCTATTGATCCGATCGACGCGCTGCACGGCCTGCGCGGCAACGGAACGAGCTTTCCCATCGAGGCCACCATTTCGCACGTAGAGACTGCAGGCGAGCATCTCTATACCATCATCGTGCGCGACATAAGCCGCCGCAAACAAACCGAGGCGGCGCTGGTGCGCAGCGAAAAGCTGGCCAGCGTGGGCCGTGTTGCGGCCATGATTGCGCATGAGATCAACAACCCGCTCGAGGCGATCACCAATCTGCTCTTCATTCTGAAGGACGATGTGAACAGCGATCGCGGCCGGCAGTATCTGAACCTCGCGGAAACAGAGGTGCGGCGCGCCGCGCAGATCGCGCAGAATACGCTGGGGCTTTCGCGGCAGAGCTCCCATGCAGAGCGCTTCCGTGTTGCCGACCTGGTGGACGGCGTAACGCTTCTGCTGGCCCACAAGGTGGGAGAAAAAGGCATCAGCCTTCGCAAGCAGTGCGTCCCGCACGACCTCGAGATCGCCGCCGTGGAGAGCGAAGTGAAGCAGGTGCTCTGGAATCTGTTGACGAATGCGATCGACGCGGTCCCCGCGAAGACCGGACTCATCACCGTGCGGGTGTCGAAAACGCGCAAGCCGAATGCCGGAGCGGGAGTTCGGATTACCGTCGCGGACAACGGCATCGGCATGGATCGCGAAACAGTGCACCGGGTACTGGAGCCGTTTTACACCACAAAGAGCAATGGCACGGGCCTGGGCATGTGGGTAAGCCACGAGATCGTGAAGAAGCACTGCGGCGCGCTGCGGGTGCGATCAAGCAAAGCCCCGGCATGCCATGGAACAACATTTTCCGTGCTGCTTCCCGAAGAACAGATAGCATCCTAGAAGTAGATCTGTTCCTGCTCCTTCTTCTTCAGCGGCGGCATCATATTCTTGGGCACGGTTACCGCGTGCTCCACCTTCTCTTTTGTGTCGATGGCCTGCTGCACGCTGAAGGTCATGGCGATGTCGTCGATCTTCTCGCAATAGAGCTCACGAAGATGCACGAGTTCATCGCGCAGCTCGGCCAGATTCTCCTGGTCAACAGCGCGCGATGCTTCCCACCGCGCCAGCAGGATGATGGAAAATCGCAGGCTGGCGAGTTCCTGCGTCATGGCCGCGAGGTTGGTCTCATGTTTGAGGCGTACGTAAACAGATGCGGGGACAATCGGAGCAGCGGTGAGAACGGCGGTAGGCATGGCTTTTCCCTCCAGGGATCACTTGTGCACAGAGGAACAAGCAGGTTTCGCGATCGCCGGAATAACCGGTTGAACCATTTCCTCCTGAATTGTGACCTTAGTGTGAGGGCGAATCGGAGCAGGCGCTGTGAGCTAAGTCACTCGATTTTGCTTCGTTCCCTGTACATCACCCATCCGGGTGCAGCAGCTTCCGCTGGCTTACTGCTTCGCCATCATCGCGTTTCAGGCTGGCAAACACAATTGTGGATAGCACTGTAAGGCCGGCCAGTACCCACAGAGCCTTGTGAATTCCCCGGATCATCTCCGCCGCCGGAGCGTTCAGGCTGGCGGGCAGAAAAAAGGCGGTGGCCAGGCCGGCGACCGCTACGCCGAAGCTGATGGCCATCTGCTGCATTGTGCTGGCGATGGTGCTGGCAGCGCTGGTGTCGTGCTCCTCGATGTCGGAGTAGACCAGCGTGTTCATACTCGTGTACTGCAGCGACGTGAAGCCGCCATAGAGGAAGGCGAGGAAGACAATGTAAGCCACGGATGTATGCGCGCCGATCGTGGAGAACAGCCCGAGCAGCACTCCAATGATCAGCGTATTCGACACCAGCACGCCGCGATAACCGATAGTGCCCAGCAGCCGCTTCATAATCGCCTTCATGCTCATGGCGGCGATAGCCTGCGGCATGATCAACAAGCCGGACTGAATCGGGGTGTAACCGAGGCCTGTCTGATAAAGCAGCGGCAGCAGGAACGGCACGCCGCCGATCCCCAGCCGTGTGAAAAGACCGCCATTCACGGCGGCGCGAAAGGTGCGAATGCGAAAGAGCTTGAGATCAAGAAGCGGGAACTGGAGTCCGCGCGCATGGAGCCAGTATCCGCACAACAGCACACCGGAAAGCGCCAGCATACTTGCGATCTCGCGCACGCTCAAGGTGTGCTCTCCGAAGACCTCGAGCACATACGAGAGCAACGCGATACCGGAGCCGAAAAGAATCAGTCCGACGATATCGAGCGGATGCGTCTTCTCTTCTCGATAGTCGGGCAAATGAATGTAGACCATCACCAGCCCGACGACGCCGATGGGAATATTGAGGAAGAAAATCAGGCGCCAGTGAAAGTAGCCCACAATCAGTCCGCCGGCGATGGGGCCGAGCATCGGCGCAATGAGCGCCGGCACAGCGACGAAGCTCATGATGCGGATCAGGTCCGATTTTGGAAAGGCGCGCACCAGCGTAAGCCGGCCCACCGGCACCATCATCGCGCCGCCCATGCCCTGCACCACGCGGCAGGCAACCAGCAGATGAATGTTGGTGGAGATTCCGCACAGGAACGATCCCAGCGTGAACAGCCCGATGGCCGAGGCAAAGACGCGGCGCGTACCGAAGCGGTCCGCCATCCAGCCGCTGATAGGAATAAACACCGCGAGGCTGAGCGTGTAACTCGCGAGCACGGCCTTCATGCTGAGCGGCGCCACGTGCAACGCTTCGGAGATAGCCGGCACGGCCGTATTCAGAATCGTCGTATCGAGCGATTCCATGAAGAACGCGACCGCGACCAGCCAGGGCAAGAGCCGAAGGCTGGCTTCCGAGGGGCTCGGCGAAAGAGCCGCAGCGCGCGCGATGTTCGATGTGCTCATAACATCAGAGACCGGCACAACGATCCGTTCAGCCAGTCGTTCGCCGGCCCGTTCTGCTTACGATGCCAGAGACGCGCAGCACGATGCCAGGCCGCGGATGGCGATCTCAGGCTAACGAGACCTGCGCCGCTTCACCCGTAATTGCCGCGGACTCTTCGCTCTTTTTGAGCAGCCAGTAGTGGAAGCCATCGACGATGGCCATCAGCGCGGCCTGGTTCAGGTCGCTGCTGATGCCGGCGGTGATCCAGGGCTCGTGGCCATCTGCGTGGAAGCTCACCGTGACCCGCACATGCGCGGCCGAGTCGTGCGCCGATACATCGAGCGCCGCGACGGTGAACGTGCCCAGCCGCATCTCAGCCAGCGCCGGATACCACTTTTCGAGCTCCTTGCGCATCGCCTTGGTAAGCGCGTCCACAGGGCCGGTGCCTTCCGCACGCGACGTGGCGATGGTCGTGTCGCCGACGGTGAGCGTGATGAAGGCCTGCACGAAGCGGCTGCCGATCTCGTCGGATTCATCAAAGACGCGCCAGCTCTTCACGCTGAACCAGTTGCGCATTGTGCCGAGTACGCGCATACAGGCAAGGCGGAAAGAGGTTTCGCTGGCCGTGAAGCCGCCGCCTTCGATCATGGCTTGGTTCGCGTCCATCAGCGCCTGCGCTTGCGTGGAGTTGAGCGGTACGCCGAGCGCTTCCGAGAGCAGGATGATGTTGGCGCGGCCGGACTGCGCGTTCACGCCGATCACCGGATTGGCTCCAACGCGCGAGGGCTCGCACCAGAGATACGCGCCCGGATTCTTGCGCTCGCTCGAACCATGCATGCCTGCCCAGGTGCCGAATGCGCCTGCGCCGACGATCGGCGCGCTGTGCGGCGGGTCCAGACCGAAGGCTCCATAAGCCGAGTGTGCAAGGCTCGTGAGTCCAGTGAGCGATTCTTGCGAAACAAACTCCGCTTCGCCGCGCAACTGCATGCCGCCAATCACGGTGGTCAGGTTGACATTGCCGCAGCGTTCGCCGGTTCCGAGCAGCGTGCCCTGCACCTGCACTGCGCCTGCAAGAACAGCCGCACGCGTGTTGGCGATGCCGAGGCCACGATCGGTGTGGCCGTGAAATCCGAACTGTGCCTGCGGAAAGTCGCGCACCAGGCCGCCGATCACGCCCGTGACCTCTTCCGGACTCGCTCCGCCGTTGGTGTCGCAAACGATGATGCGGCTCACGTTTTGCTGCACGCACTGCTCGGTCAGCTGGCGAAAGTAGTCGAGGCTCTGCCGGGCGAACTCGGGATCGCAGGGTTTCCCGTTCTCGCGCCGCCCGCAATTGGCATCCATGGCGTGCTCGAGGTCGACGATCACTTCAAGGCCGTGCGACTGCAGGCAGTCGATCGTCTCGCGCGTCATGAGCAGGTTTTCTTCGGGCGTAGTTTCGAGCGATTTCTGCACGTCGAGCAGCCGCGACTTGACGACGATAACGGCTACCGGCACGCGCCGCTTGTGGCGCAGAATGAACTGCACGTCGGGCCAGTCTTCCACCTTCGCTCCGCGACCGCGCGTGCGGCCAAAGAGCGCGAGCTTCATCGCGCCGGTGTCCACATGGGCAAGCGCGCCGGCCAGGTCCGCAATAAACTGGTTGGCGCCCGCGAAGCCAATCTCGGCATACTTCACGCCGAAGCCGGCCATGCGCTCGAGCAGCATCACGGCGTTCGGCAGAGAGATTTCGAGATTCGGCTGCTGCAGCCCATCGCGCAGGCTGGTGTCAAACAGTTCGACTTTTCTGGAGGTGCGTTCTGTCATTGTGTCCCTGCACTTTTTCCAAGAATCCCAGTCTTTATCATATCCGGTCGCTAACTATTACAGTGCCGAAGCCGTGGAGGGCTGGACCAGCGGCGCGGCGCCGGTCTCCTGGTCCTTGTACTGCAACTGGTAGAGCTTCCAATAGAGGCCGCGGCGGGCCAGCAGTTCCTGGTGCGATCCCATCTCGCGCAGCTGGCCCTTGTGCATCACCAGAATCGTGTCCGCGCGCTGCACGGTCGAGAGGCGGTGCGCGATCAGCACGCTGGTGCGGCCTTCGACCATGCGTTCCAGGGCGGATCGGATGCGCAGCTCGGTGTCGGTGTCGACGCTGGAGGTGGCTTCATCGAGGATGAGAATGTGCGGATTGTAGGCCAGCGCACGGGCAAAGTTGATGAGCTGCTTCTGCCCGGTTGAAAGCGAGTTGCCGCGCTCGCGTACCGGCTCGTCGAACTGCTGCGGCAGGCTCTCGATGAAGTCCAACACATTCACATCGCGCGCCGCGTTGCGCATCTCCGCAGGGCCAATGTGCTCGTTACCGAGCCGGATGTTTTCGGCCACGGTGCCGGTGAACAGGAACGGGTCCTGCAGCACGACGGCGAAGTGGCGGCGTAACGCGTTCAGATCATGCTCGCGTAGGTCGAGTCCGTCCAGCAGAATGCGCCCGGCGGTGACGTCGTAGAAGCGCATCATCAGGCTGGTGAGCGTGGTTTTGCCCGCGCCCGTGTGGCCCACGATGGCAACCGTCTGGCCCGGGTCGATGGTGAAGGAAACGTCCTTGAGAATCCATTCGATCCCATCGAGCGCAGAAAGCGCGGCGGCGTCGGGAAGGTCGCCGGCCGCCTGGGCAGCCCGTACCGCGGCCTTTTGCTCGTCCGTCAGTTTTTGATACGTGAACCACACGTGCTCGAACTCGATGCGGTTCGATCCGTCGCCGGCAAGCGGCCTCGCGGGGTTCACAATCTCCGGCGCGGTGTCGAGCAGCTTGAAGATGCGCTCGCAGGCAGCCATCGCGGCCTGCAGGATGTTGTATTTGTCGCTGAGGTCCTGGATCGGACGCCAGAACCGCTGCGAATACTGGATGAACATCGCCAGCACGCCGATGGTCACTGATCCGCGCACCAGCACGCTGAATCCACCGCGCCACACGACCAGAGCGATGGCAATCGAGGATAGCAGTTCCACAGCGGGGTAATAGAGCGCGTAGGCAAAGATCGTGTCTTTGAACGCGATCATGTGCTGCTCATTCACCGCTTCAAAATCCTTATAGGCGCGCTGCTCGCGGTTGAACAGTTGCACCACGCTCATGCCGGAGATGTGCTCCTGCGTGAAGCTGTTGATGCGGGCGATGGCCGCGCGCACCCGCCGGTAGCTTTCGCGTACATGATTGCGAAACAGCCGCGTCACGATGAGGATCAGCGGCAGCACAGAAAAGGCAAGCAGCGCCAGCCACCAGTTGATCGCCAGCATCACGCCGGCCATGATCGTGAGCGTGAAAAAGTCGTTCACGATGGCCAGAATGCCGTCCGTGAACATGTCGTTGATGGCATCGACATCCGAGGTGAGGCGCGTGACCAGCCGGCCCACGGGATGCGTGTCAAAAAAGCCCACGTGCAGGCCCTGCGTGTGCCGGAAGATGTCGCGGCGCAGATCGAACATGATCTTCTGGCCGGTCCACTGCATCAGATACGTCTGGATGAACTCAAAGAGATATCCGGCCAGCAGCGCCACCAGATAGATAGCCGCCAGTTCCGAGATGCCGGTGTAGGCGTCGGTGGAGAGCCTGCGGGTGAGCCAGTTGGTCGCCGCGCCGGGTTTGCCGGTAAGATAGCGGTCGATTGCAACCTTCACCAGGTAGGGACCGGTGACGTCGCACAGCGACTTGATGGTGACGGCGACGGCCGAGATGGTCGCCTGCGGCCAATAGGGGCGAACGTAGCCCGCGAGCCGGCGGGCCAGCCGGGCGTCGTAGACCTTGCCAACCGGATCTTCGTCGGGCTTGCGGGCCGGCTCCTGGACTCCGGATTTGCGGGACTTGCTCTTTTGGTCGTCCGCCATCGGTCGGGGATAGGGCTTTCTTTCTTATTGTACGAGGAGAGCGGCTGCGGCCGTTTTTCAGCCGCCCGCAAACCTATGCAGACCTTATACAGATGGAGCCGAAGTGGCGCGCGGTGCAAAAAGTCTGAAGTTGCAAAAAAACTGCCGTAGGCGGCGCAAATTCTCTGGATTTCCTGGCCTGGAAACCGGCCGCCTTCTGAACGTGCAGAACAAAACAGCCCCAGGAAGCCACTTCCCTGGGGCTGCTGGTTGAACGAGCTTCTCAGAAGGTCAAACGCAGCGTGAGCTGAATCTGACGCGGTGTCCAGTACGACGTGCTTTGGCCGTTCCCGGCAATCGCGATCTCGCCCGTTGTGGCATTGGGATTCTGATAGCCCTGAATGTTCAGGGCATTGAACGCGTCGGCATTGAAGCGCAGGGCCGCGCGCTCCGTGATGGGGAAGACCTTGAACAGCGAGAGGTCGACGTTGTAGTTGAACGGGCCGGGTAGAACGGTCCGCGAGTAAAGATTGTCGCCAAAATTGCTGGGCGACGGCGTAAAGGCGATGTTGTTGAAGGTATTCAGCGGCCCAACGACGTTCACGTTGTTGTTGCCCACGATCGGGTTGATGGGCGATTCGTAAGCCGGGCTGGACGCCTGGCCCACAACGTAGCCCGTGGGCAGCCCGCTGATCTTGCCCATCTGCGCTGCGGTTGGAAGAATAAAGCCGTTGAACCACAGCTTCTTCGGCTGGCACACGCCGCTGGTGCAGTCCGTGACCTTCACACCGTTCTTATAGAGCTTGATCGGGTTGGTCGCGCCCCAGTTCGACGCAGTGATGGGGAAGCTCTGCGAGATCACCTGCCCGGCGCCGGCAATCTGCCATCCGCCCACAGCCTCATCTTCAATCTTGTTGACGCCATTCAGGAAGTGCTTGCCGCGGCCGAAGGGGAGATCCACGATGCCGTTGAAAGTGATGTGATGCCACGGAATGGCGGTGTCCGGCTTGTACTGCTGCCAATAGAGCAGCTTGTGGTATTCCTGCCAGGCAAGCGTGCCCTGCGGCGGCGCGGGCGGAACCGAAGGCGCCGTGACCGTGCCGCCGGCAACAGCAGGGGTATACGAAGTTCCATTGGCGATCGGCAGCACGCCCAGGAAGTTGGCCGCCGGATACGCTGTTCCGTCGCGGAAGTAGTTGCCGCCCAGGCGGAAGGCCTTCGACCAGACGTAGGCAATCTGGTAAGCGATCCCATGATGGAAGAGCCGCTGGTAATTGATCTGCAGCGCGTTGTCGTTCGACCAGCCGTCCTTCACATCCCATGTATTGTTGCCCCAGGTCTTGGTGTCGTAGGGGCGCGTGGCGATGTAGCTGTTCGACGAGTTCGCGGGAGTGTCGGTGGTCATATCCCAGAGGAACTGCTGGGAGCTGCTCGCCGTCGTGTTGTTGGGGTAGAAGTAGTGATCGAGATTGGTGCCGTGGCTCCACAGGTACGTGACGCGCAGCGCCGAGTTGCCCTTGAACGGCTGCTCGATGGTGAAGTTGACCTGGGTCACGAAGTCCGGCGGCATGGCTTGCGAGTTATCCCACAGACCGACGCCGGGCGTGATCGCGTTGGTTGTGCTGCTGTTCACGTTGTTGGTGCTGTTGGAACCCATGATGGGCAGAAACGAACTCATCGTCGTTCCAGATTGCGACCATGCGCCGCTTCCCTGCGGATAACGCAATTGCGCGTTGGCCAGGCCGTCGGTCTGGTTGGCGTTGTCAAAGTTCTGCGAATAACTGGCAACCAGCGGATTGTTCTGAATCGCGTTCTTGATGAAGCTGCGTGTCGGCATGGGATAGATATATCTTCCGTACGCGCCGCGGATCACCGTGCCCCACTTGCCGCCCGCGGGCTGCCAGGCAACGCCCACGCGCGGGCTGAAGTTCAGCGGGTAATTCCGCATCAGCGTCGAGGGCCAGCCGGCCTGCTGCGGCGTTTCATACTTCGCGCCGATATTCATCATGTTCGTAATGATGGCCTGGGTCGTGTATCCCTCGGAGATGAGCTGCGACGGGGGCACCTGCAGGACGACCGCATCATTTTTGAGGTCGAAGCTGTTGTAGAGACCGTCCTTGGTCCAGGTTGCCGGGTGATCTTCCCAGCGCAGGCCAAGGTTGGCGGTAAAGTTCCGCGTGACGTGAAAGTTGTCCTGGAAGTAGCCGTCGAACTCCATGTCGTGGAAGTGCGCGTAGGGCGGTTCCTGCGTGACAGAGTACGAGGACACATTCCCCAGGTACGCGTCGGGATCGTCACCGCCGGTGTTGGGCGAGGGCGTGGTGGTGCCGTTCAGAGAGAGTGAAGTGCCCAGCCCCCCGAAGCTGATGTTGTCGGCCGACTCGTCGGGCAGCCAGCCAAAGCGCTCATGGCGGTAGCGCGCACCAAAGAACATCTGGTGTTTGCCCCGCGTCAGGGTCAGGTTCTCGTCGATGTTCGACACAATCTGGCTGATGCCGTAGATGAACTGCGTTCCGCCATAGCCCCAGTTGGTGTTAAGAAGCTGACCGGACCCGAAGGCCGGGAATCCCGGCTCGCCGAAGTTGTTCGGCGTTCCGAGAGTCTTCTCGAGGTCGGCGAACGGAGTACCACCGGCAAAGTTGTGCTGCGCCATCCACTGCTGGCTGACGATGGTTTCAGAAAAGAAAGTCGGCGAGAAAACGTGCGTGTAGCCGATGGCCCCGGCGTACTGGAACGACGGGTTGATGGCCACGCCTGTTGCTTCGGCGGGAAGGCCGTCAGCAGCAATCGTGGTCGGGTTATTCAAATTCGCGTTCGTGTAGTTGCGCAGGGAAATGCTGGTGAGATGGTTGCTGGTGTAGCGCAGATACGCGCGATTGTTCTCGTTGAATTCATGATCCAGCCGGAACGTGATGGTGGGCACCACGTTGAAGGTCGGGTTCACCGCCGATAAGTTGCCGTTGGAAATCACGCCGCCGCTGTTGGTGGCCAGCATCGGGTTGTTGCCGTTCGTAGCTTTCGGCGTGATATCGAAGATCTTTTGCATAGTCGGCGAAATCCGGCCGCTGGGAATCTGATTGTTCGGGAAAGGCGCACGGCAGTAACCGTTCGCCACGCCTGTGCCATTGCAATTGGGATCGCTGTGCGTGGTTGCCGGATCGTAGATGGTTTGCGGAACCCCCGCGCTGTTCGTGTACCAGCTGAAGTCGCCCGCGCGCTCCTGGTCGTTCGGCACGTCCACGATTTCGTTCGAGGGGTTGGCCAGCGAATAGCGCTCATAGGCGAAGAACCAGAAGCTCTTGTCTCTGCCATGGTAGAGGTGCGGCAGGATGATCGGACCGCCGGCCGAGGCGCCGAACTCGTTGCGCACCAGGTGAGGCGCCGAGTAGATATAAGGGTTGTTGCGGTTCTTGGCGATGCCGATGGCGTTGTTGCGCGCCGTCTCAAACGCGCTGCCGTGCAGCTGGTTGGTGCCCGACTTCGTGGTGATGATGGCTGTTCCGGGCTCGGAGTATTGCGCACTGGTGTTCGTGGTCTCGACGCGCACTTCCTGCACCGCGTCCGGATCGGGCGCCTGCGTCTGCGCCAGATTCATGCCGCCGAACTGGCGGTTGGAGAGCGGCACGCCGTCGGCCACATACTCGAGCGCTTCGCCCATCAGGCCGTTGGCGCGCTGTCCGTTGCTTTCCAGGCCCGGAGTAGTTTCACCGGCCAGCGTGATCAGAGTGCGGCCGTTCATGGGCAGCTGGTTGATGCGGCTGTTTTCCAGCGTAGCGGTAATGGTCCCGTTGTCCGTAGTGGTCAGCTGCACCGACTCCGCTTCCACCTGAACCTGCTGCGTAACCGCGCCCGCGGTCATCGCGGCGTTAATGACGGCGCTCTGCGCCACCAGCAGTTCGATTGAGGTTTTATACGTCTCCATGCCCTGCACGGTAATGGTGATGGTATACGTTCCGGTGAACAGCCCGGGCACCTGGTAGAAGCCGACCGAGTTCGTCTTCGCATCCGCGGCAATGTTCGTGCTCTGGTTGACAACGTGGATTAAGGCATTGGGAATCACCGCGCCGGTGGAATCCGTGACCGTACCCTGAATGGACCCGGCGCCGCTCTGCGCCCAGACGAGTGAGCCGCTGAGCACGAGCGCGAGGATAGCAAAGATGGCTGGAAATGCAGGATTTTGCAGGAAGAAGCTGTACGTCACACGACTGGCTAACGTTTTCATGCGCATGGTCACTCCTCAAAAAACGGCTGGCTGTACCGTTATTACGGAGCTCCAATCGCCGAACGCTGGGCCCAGAGGAAGACGAACGTACGTCGGAGCACCGCACTGACTTTTCGGAAACGTTTCCTGATTTTTGCGTATCTTCAAACAAAAAGGCCCTGAGAAGGTACACGACCGGTAGAATCTGCACCTGTTCCCAAGGACGCCCAAGAGTAGAGCGGCTCGAAAAGAACTGTCAAGAATAAAAAATTCGTGCTTGGAAATAGGTAAGACAAAAAGCCAGGCGCAATGCAGTGGGGCCCGCCGCGGAACCTCGGTTCGGTTCCCAATCCCGAGAGCGGGCGCTTATTGGCGCGGCGTTGGGCGTTCCGGCTTCGAAGGGTTGTCGCTGGCTGGGTCGCTGCTGGAAGCTGCCGGCCTCGGCTTAGGCGCAGGGCGTGAGACGCCCATGCTCAGCAGCACATAACCGAAGCCTTTACGTAACCAGTCAAACACGCTCATGGTCTTTCTCTTTCCTTGGGCTCCCGGAATCCTCGC
>Ga0335073_10007847_pt1 | contig 14956 bp, 11 predicted proteins | sample Lox_Sample_22_FD_207093 | JGI IMG/M metagenome (GOLD analysis project Ga0335073, IMG submission 207093) | Soil microbial communities from Loxahatchee National Wildlife Refuge, Florida, United States - Lox_Sample_2.2 | ecosystem: Environmental > Terrestrial > Soil > Wetlands | place: USA... | reverse complement strand
ATTCCGTGCGGCGAATGCTTTTACTGCCGGCATAAGGTCTTTGCCCAGTGTCCTACCTACAAGAAGGTCGGTGCGACGGCTGGTTACGAAGCCAGCGGCGGCGGTTTCTCCGAGTACGTCCGGGTGATGGAATGGATTGTGGGCCGCAACGGCGTTGTGCGCATCCCCGACGGCGTCTCCTTCGAGCAGGCGTCTTTCATTGAGCCGGTAAATACCTGCATGAAAGGCATCGAGACGCTGCGGCTCACGCCCGGCGAGACCGTGCTGGTCATCGGTCAGGGCCCGATCGGCATCATCCTCGCCGTATTGGCGCAGCGGCGCGGCGCGCGGGTCGTAACTTCCGATTTGCTTCCCCAAAGGCATACAATAGCTAAGGGCTTTGGCTTAAGCGAAAGCATCGACCCCTCTACCTCCGATCCCGTACGGGCCGTCAAAGAACTGACGGAGGGCCGGGGGGCGGATGCAGTCATTCTTGCGGTCGCCGGCAATGCTTTGATTCGCCCGGCAATGGATGCCACGCGTCCCGGCGGACGCGTGCTGTTGTTTGCGCAAACCCAGCATGGGGAGGCGGTGATTGACCCCGCGGCGGTTTGCGTCGATGAGAAGAGTCTTTTGGGTTCCTACAGCGCTTCTGTGGATTTGCAGGAAGAGTCGGAGCGATTTGTGCTCGACCGGGAGATGGACTTGGAGCGGTTGATCAGCCACCGTTTCCCCCTGGCGCAATCTGTCGATGCTTTGCATTTGGCTGCCCACCCCAAAGCCGACTCGATGAAAATCGTTATTCAACCGGGCAGCGAGTGGAAGGACTAGCGTGAAGGGACACATGACAGCGGCCGTCCTCTACGGTAAGGAGGACGTCAAAATCGAGCAGGTGCCAATCCCCAAGCTGGAGGAAGGAGAGGTGCTGGTCAAGGTGCAAGTAGCCCTGACCTGCGGCACCGATCTGAAGGTGTACCAGCGTGGCTACCACGCCCGCATGATCGTCCCACCTGCACTGTTTGGCCACGAGCTGGCCGGCGTGATCGAAGAGGTCGGTCCGAATGTCCGCGGATTCAAGAAGGGCATGCGGGTGGTGGCGCTGAATCCTGCTTCTACTGCTCCAAACACCAGGAGAACCTTTGCGAGGATCTGCTGTTTAACAATGGCGCCTACGCCGAATACATTCGCATTCCGCGGCGAATCGTCGAAACCAACATGCTGGCGATTCCCAAGCACATCAGCTTTGAGGAAGCGGCGATTGTCGAGCCGCTCGCCTGCGTGCTGCGCGGGCTGCACGAAACCAAATTGGAGATCGGCGACACGGTTGCCGTGATTGGCGCCGGGCCGATCGGCCTGATGTTTGTGCAAGTGGCCAAGCTGAGCGGGTGCAATGTGATCTCGGTGGTCAAGCGCGACTCGCAGGTGGCTACGGCCTGGCGCGCGGGAGCCAATACGGTGGTGCAGATCTCGAACGTGGACGATCCCGTGAAAGCGGTGCGCAAGCTTACGCCGGAAGCGCGCGGCTGTGACGTGGTGATTGAAGCCGTCGGCCGCCCGCAGGCGTGGGAGTGGACCATCGACATGGTGCGCAAGGGCGGTACCGTAAACTTCTTCGGCGGCTGCGCCAGCGGTACGACGGTCGCTTTGGACACCCAGCGGCTGCACTATAACGAGTTGACCTTGAAGGCGACCTTCCATCACACGCCGGAGACGGTGCGCAAGGCGTTCTCGCTGATCTGCGAGCGGAAAATCAAAGGCACCGACTACATCACCGGCGAAGCGCCGCTGTCGCGCTTGCAGCAGGTGCTGCGCCACATGCTGAACCGCAACGGCGACATCAAGACGGCGATCATTCCCGGGATGTAGAAGCAGTTGTCAGTAGCTCTGACGTAGTCTGTAGTAAAGGTGCAGTTCTCGCCGCCGGGCCTGCGTCAAGCAGGGACGAACGCTCGCATTTCGTCAAAACCAGCGTTTCGGGAGCTCCCGAGGCGCGCTCGCCTGGAAAAATTGTTCCACGTGGAACATCACAACGGTGCGCCGCAAGCTTATGAAAACACAGCTTGAGTAGCACTTCAGTCTGCCGGAAGGTAATGCCGTGAGGGCACGTTCCACGACCTTAACTCCTACAATGTGGGATAGCAGGGTAATGGCTCCTGTCCAGTAGCTCACGCGACGGCGAAGCGGATCGCGCGTGGTGATCGCGAAGGCGTACTGAGCTGGAGGCTCTCAAGATCAGAGCAGTGCTACAATCCGGTCCGCTGACAATTTCTATGAAGGTGACCTACCAAACCGCGTCCCTCGCTGACGCGGAGCGTGGCATCAGGATCTACAACCAGGGCTTGTATGGGTACGTCAAAAACCCTGATTTGGACGATCGCGCTCGTGTGATGTTCGAGGGCGGCCTCGGTTCTACGATCCAAGAAATTCTTCGACAGGTGGAGTTCATCGGCAAAGACTATGGGGGCGCTGCAGGGTTCAAAGCAGCATATTCGCTTGCTCCGGAGATTGCTCGCGACATGCTCGCCAACCGCACCGCATACGTGCAGGCGATTCAATCTGCCCAACCGATTTTGCTCGGATTGCCAAGTCGGGGCGCGATGCAGACCCTCTACCGACCATTTGTGAAAGAGATTCATGGAAAAAGGAATTGGTTGGTCTGGGGCAACAAATTTTGGCATCACTTAAAGCCAGACGCTTTCCCTATCGAAGATCGTTTCGTTGACGGCTTCTTCCAGATCACCGACTCGCCGTCGGTAGACAAGTACATGAAGTTCTTGCAGAGGTTCAGGTCTTTCGTACTGGCGCGACGTGATTGGGTGCCAAGTATGAGGCGCATCGATGGCAATGTTGACAGCGTTCCCTGTTCGGAAAACAAACTGTGGGACAAGATGTTTTACGGCCTGGGGGACGAATCCCAGAACAGAAAATGCGCCAGCGCCAGTTAACATCTCGCCTCGGCAACTGCACTAAGCTCTTGCTTCGGCTTTAGCGGCATTGAAGCCGGATAGTTGCCTAAGGCAGACATTGCCTGTGGGGATGCTCTCCAGCAGTAGATCTATTTATCCCCCGCCGAAGAATCACTGAGGGAATGGGAAGAGCGTCGGTGAGGGGTGGACCCGGTTTCGCCAGCGGGTCTCTTTGGCTAGCGCGGGGCATTCCCCGGTACAATCTTCTTGATGTCCTCCGTCCCAACCGACAATCCCTTGTACTCGGTTCAGCCGCCTGATACAGCGGCCAAGGGCTGGCGGGCGCTGCCGCCGGAGTACGCCATCCCCGAGCACGCGCCCTCGCTGGAAGAAGCGCAACAATATTGCGCGCGGCTGGCGCACTCGCATTACGAGAACTTTTCGGTCGTCACCTGGTTCCTGCCCAAACATCTGCATCAGCATTTCTACAACGTTTATGCCTATTGCAGAATCTCCGACGATCTCGGCGACGAGGTCGGCGATCCGCAACAAGCGCTGGCGCTGCTCGATGCGTGGGAGGCCGAGCTCGATGCCACATATCTGAGCCTGCTCCCTCAGCGGCTAAAGCCGGAGAGTGTGGCTGGCCTTAGCGGCACGCCTGAAGGCGTGCCCTTTCAAGGCGGCGATCGAGAAGCCGAGGCGCCCGCGCGCAATTCGGTCAGCCCGCGGCATCCGGTATTCATTGCCCTGCGCGAGACCATTCGCCAGCTCGACATCCCGCGCGCGCCATTCGCCAATCTGCTCGCGGCCTTCCGCCAGGACCAGACGGTCGCGCGCTATCCCACATTCGAGGACCTGCTGGGGTATTGCGTGAACTCGGCCAATCCCGTCGGGCATCTTGTGCTCTACGTCTGCGGCTATCGCGATGCCGAACGCCAGCAGCTTTCCGATTACACCTGCACCGCGCTGCAATTGGCGAACTTCTGGCAGGATGTTGCCGTCGATTACGGCAAGGGGCGCATTTACCTTCCGCTGGAGAGCCTGGCGAAGTTTGGGGTCAGCGAAAGTGATATCGCCGAGCGCCGGGCGACGCCGCAATTCCGCGAGATGATGAAGTTCGAAGTGGCGCGTGCCCGCGATTGGTTCCGCATGGGGCTGCCGCTGGCCGGCAAGGTCGACAAGCACCTCGCCATCGACATCGAACTGTTCAGCCGCGGCGGGCTGGAGATCCTGAATGCCATCGAAGGCCAGGACTACGACGTGCTGACCCGCCGCCCCGCAATCTCCAAGCCGCGCAAATTCTGGCTGGCAGCGCGCGCGGCCCTGGGAAAGATGCTGTGAGCGAACACCCGCTCCAGTTGCGGGCGGCTTACAGTGTTTGCCGGCATATCGCGCGCTCGGCCGCCAAGAATTTCTACTACGGATTTCTCGTCCTGCCGCTGCGCAAGCGCAATGCCCTGTCGGCGGTGTACGCCTTCATGCGCCGCGCCGACGACATCTCGGATGACCCGTCGATTCCTCCCGAGCAGCGGCGCGAAAAGTTGAATGAATGGATGAACGCATTTCGCCGCGTGGCGGATGGCGAACGCACCGACGATCCTGTGCTCTTCGCGCTCGCCGACTCGCAGAAGCGCTTCCACATCCCGCTGGAATTGCTGGAAAAGCTGGTCCGCGGGACAGAGATGGATGTGCCGGCCGAGCTCCCAGCGACGGACGCCGCTACTCCTCAACGGCAATATCAAACCTTCGACCAACTCTACGATTACTGTTATCACGTCGCCTCGGTCGTCGGCCTGGTGTGCATTCGTATCTTCGGCTATCGCGATCCTCGCGCCGAGAAGCTGGCGGAAGAGACCGGGATCGCTTTCCAACTCACCAACATCCTTCGAGACGTTAAGGAAGACGCCGCACTCGGGCGCGTGTACCTGCCGCAAGAAGACTTCGAGCGCTTCGGCATTGACGTTCATGCGCTAACCAACGGCTCCTCCACCCCAACAGCTCCAAAAACGGGACCTGTCGGGGGCCCCGAATCGGCGCCGGCATCGCTGCGTCCGCTGCTGGAATTTGAGGCGCTGCGCGCACGCGGATACTACCGCGCTGCACAGGAATTGCTGCCGCTGATCGATGACGATAGCCGGGCGGCACTGTGGACGCTGGTGGAGATTTACCGCCGGCTTCTGGAGAAGATTGTCGCCAGTAACTACGATGTGTTCTCGCAACGGGTAAAGCTCAGTACGGCGGAGAAGCTGACGGTGGCGGCGCGAGGCTGGCTGCGATATCGATGAGCACCGCAAGCGAAAATTCGAAGCGCGGTACGGTGGCGATTGTCGGCGGCGGATTGGCGGGCTTGGCCGCTGCCGGAGCGCTGGCCGATGCGGGTTACGTGGTGGAGCTCTTCGAGCGTCGTCCCTTCCTGGGCGGGCGAGCTTCGTCTTACGAGTTACCTGGTACCGGCGAAGTCGTCGACAACTGCCAGCATGTGCTGCTCGGCTGCTGTACAAACCTCATCGACTTCTATCGCCGTCTTGGCGTGGAGCAGCAGATTCGCTGGTATGACGAGATCACCTTCATCGTGCCAGGCGGGAAGTCGTCGACGCTGCGGCCGGGCGCACTGCCCGCTCCGTTGCACTCTGCGCCCTCGTTTCTCGCTTCGCAGGTCCTCGCTTGGAGTGACAAGCTGGCCATCGCGCGCGCCATGCTGGCGCTTACGCCTGTGCTGCCCGGCGATCACGGCGGCGACTTTCTCGCATGGCTGAAGCGTCATGGACAGACGGCGCGGGCCATTGATCGCTTCTGGGGCCCGGTGCTGGTGAGCGCGCTGAATGAAGAACTCGATCGCGTGTCGGTAGCTTATGCCGCGCTCGTCTTCCGCGAGTCTTTCCTGAAATCGGCGAAGGCAGGACGTATGGGTGTTCCCACGGTGCCGCTCTCCGAGCTCTACGGAACCGCTGCGCGATATGTCGAAGCTCATGGCGGAAATGTGCACTTGCGTGCCTCGGTAGAATCGATCGAAGCGGATGCCGGGAGTGTGCGATTGTGTGTTGGCGGTGAAGAGGTCAGGGCCGATTACGCCATCCTGGCCACGCCTTTCAACGGAGTGGAAAAGTTGCTGCCGCAAGGCGACGAGCTGGCGCCGTTGCGGGAGAGCGCGCGCCATTTGGATTCGTCGCCCATCACCGGGATCCATTTGTGGTTCGATCGCGAGATCACGCCGCTGGAACATGCCGTGCTGCTGGAGCGAACCATTCAGTGGATGTTTCACAAGTCGAAGATCCTCCACCCCAACAGGTCCAAAATCGGAACCAGTTGGGAGCCCGAGATTCCGGCGAGCAGAAAAGATTCCGCGCAAAGCGGCAGCTACCTGGAGCTAGTGGTCAGCTCGTCGAAAACTCTGGTCGATAAACCGCGGCAGGAGATCATCGATTTTGCGCTCCGCGAGCTGATGGAATTCTTCCCCAGCGTTCGCGACGCCAGGCTGACCAAGGCGACCGTGGTGAAGGAAGTGCACGCGACGTTTTCGCCTGCGCCGGGCAGCGACGCCTTTCGCCCCTCGCATGTGACGCCCTTGCCGAGATTGTTCCTGGCGGGAGACTGGACCGCGACCGGCTGGCCGGCAACCATGGAAGGCGCGGTGCGCAGTGGTTATCAGGCAGCCGAGGCGCTCAGCGGGAGAAAATTCCTGGTCCCCGATCTGCCGGCGAGAGGACTGATGCGGCTGTTCCGCGACCGCCGCTAGGAAGATACCTTAGCGCAAAACAGCGCCAGCTCTTTTCTAAAGCACTAGACAGCATCCGATCGGGGCTAAGATAGGACAAATCTCCGGCGGGTTTGCCGGAACGCTCCCGCTATGGATCAACGCAGCTTTCAAAGCCTGTTGCGTCGCACGGTGGCCTTGCCGGTTGCGCTGCTGGTGTGTCTCGCCCTAATCCTGGGAGCGGAAGTACTGCTGCTATCCCGGTCCTTGCGCCGGGTCGATCATTCCGACAGAGTCATTGCCAATGCGCGCCAACTGGGGCGTCTGATCGTGGAGATGGACACCGGTTTGCGGGGCTATTACCTTGGCGGCGATAAGTCCTTCCTCGATGCCTACGATGAAAGCAGGAGCCGCGTTCCTGAACAACTCGATTTGCTGGCCCGCTTGATCGAAGATAATCCGGACCAGCAGGAGCGGCTGCAGGAGATTCGCGACGCGGTTGCGGCGTTCTCGCACTGGGCAAACCAGCAGCGCACCGGCGGCTACAGCGGCCCTCTGTCGCAAGCTGCTTTGATCGACAACCACAGGCTCATGGAAAGCTTCCGCGAGAAGCAGCGAAATTTCGTCAGCGCCGAAGAGGTCATTCTGGTTCAGCGTTCGCGGCAAGCCAAGCTGATGACTGCCATCGTCATTGGCTCCGCGGTCGGCCTCACCCTGTTGATCGCGGCCCTGCTTTTCACGCTCACCCGGCGTGAACTGCTGGCGCTGTCGTCAACCTACGAGCACCACTTGCAAGCCGAGGCGGAGCAAAGGCAGCAGCTCGGCGAGAGCCGCGAACGGTTTCAGAGCACGCTCAACAGCTTGACCGAGGCGGTCGTCTCGACCGACGAGTCGGGAACTATCTCCTACATTAATCCCGTGGCACAGCGACTTACCGGTTGGGATTACCTGGAGGCCAGGGGTCGACTCTTCACCGAGGTAGTGCAGTTGATGGATGAAGGAAGCCGGTCGTCCGCGGAAGACCCCATCGCCCTGGTGACTCATGAGAAGAATGCCGTGGCTTACTCCAACAGCCTTCTGCTGACCGGCCGGCACGGAGTCACTTATCCCATCGAGTTGACGGGTGCGCCGATCCTGGACCGGCACGGAACGGTGCTGGGTGTGACCGTGGTCTTTCGCGACATAACCCAGCGGCGGCAGACGGAACAAACGTTGCGCAGCAGCGAGCGCCTGACCCTGGCGGGCCGCTTGTCGGCAACCATCGCCCACGAAATTCGCAATCCGCTCGACACCGTCTCCAACCTGGTATATCTGTTGCAACACGAGAAGCCCAATCCGACCCAGGCGCAATATCTCTCCATGGCCAGCGACGAGGTGGCGCGCATTGCGCAGATCACCAGCCAGTTGCTCACCTTCCACCGCGAATCCCGGGCCCCCATACCCGTAAACCTGACGGAGGTATTGGAAAGCGTTCTGGTGCTCTTCGCTCCGCAGATCAGGCAGAACCAGATTGAGGTGACGAAGCGCTTCGAGACCGAGACGAGCGTGCGCGGTTTTCCCGGCGAGCTGCGTCAGGTCTTCTCCAACCTTGTCGGCAACGCTATCGAGGCGATACCGCGCGGCGGCAAATTGGTCCTGCACACGCGCTTCTCCAGCCTGGCATCCAATCCGGCGATCAAAGGCGTTCGCATCACCGTGATGGACAACGGTAGCGGTATTCCGGTGGGCGTTCGCAGGAACCTGTTCGCGCCCTTCTACACCACCAAAGGCGAAAAAGGGACCGGCCTGGGCTTATGGATCAGCCGCAGTATTGTGGAAAAACACGAAGGCACGATTCACTTCGTAAGCAGGAACAGCAGCCACGGAAACAGCGGCACGGCATTCTCGGTGTTCCTGCCATTTGAGCAAAGGTTCGGACTGCTGGACGTGAAGAGCGCCTCGCCAGTGTGATGAGGGCGTTCACTCACCCTTGCGTGACAACGATCTTCCTCTCCTGCTCGCCGCGGCGCTCGATCGCGATCTCCACATCGCGCTCCTTCTCCAGGCGCGGAAACTTCTCGCCCCACTCCAGCAGCACCAGATTGCCTTCTTCGGCAAAGAGTTCGTCCAGACCCAACATGTCGAGTTCGCGAGGCGTATCGATGCGATAGAGGTCGACGTGGAAGATGTTCACCTCGGGACCGCGATATTCGTGGATGAGAGTGAACGTAGGGCTGGTGATCTCGTCTTGCGAGGCCGCATTCAGGCCTTCGGCGATGCCTTTGACCAGCGTAGTTTTGCCGGCGCCGAGATCCCCGCGAAGAATGACCATGCGGGCCCGCTTCAACGTGGGCGCCAACTCGCGCCCCAGCGCCATGGTCTCTTCCGCGGAGTGGGTGATGTGCTCGACGATGGTCATCGCGGGTACAAGCAAGATTGCCATTTTCGGAATGGGCGGAGCACGCCGACGGACAACTGCCAAACTGCTACCCGATGCGCGTGGTCTTTTCCCTTGCCCACTGCGCTGCCCGCCGAAACGCCTCCGGCAGTCCATCCAGCAGATCGGTGGCCACCAGCGAGTGCTCACCTATCCGCTCCTCGGCTACATCGCCCGCCAATCCGTGCAGATAAACCGCTGCGATGGCCGCGCGCGCATAATCGTGCGGCATCTGCGCCAGCACGCCCGCCGTCATTCCGGTTAGGATGTCGCCCGTCCCGCCTGTCGCCATCCCCGGATTGCCGGTGGGATTCACCCACGCCGTTCCGTCGGGCATAGCTACAATCGTGCGATCGCCCTTCAGCACCAGAACGAGATGATGGTTGCGCGCGAAACTGCGCGCCACGTTGAGCCGGTCGGCCTGCACCGCCTTGATCGGAATTCCCGCCAGCCGCGACATCTCGCCGGGATGCGGCGTAAGCACCAGTGGACGGCGCCGTCCATCGAGCAATTGCGTCTGACCCTCAAACGCGTTAAGCCCGTCGGCATCGAGCACCAGCGGGACCTTCGTCTGATGCACCGCTTCGTGCACGAAGTGCACTGTCTCCGGATTGCGGCCAATGCCGGGGCCGATCGCGACCACGGTCATCGGCTTGGTCAATTCCAGGAAGCGCCCGCTTTCGGCTGCCGCGGCCGCGATCGACCCTGCGGACGTTTCCGGCAGCGGTTCGGTCATCAACTCGGCGGCAAACGAGGCAACGCTGGTAAGCACGCGCGCGGGCGTCGCGACCGTGCTTAAACCCGCGCCTGCACGCAGCGCAGCCATGCCCGCCATCGCCGCTGCGCCTGACTTGCCGAACGAGCCGCCGACGATCAACGCGTGCCCGAACATCCCCTTGTTGCTGTCGCGCGGGCGAGGCGCCAGCAGCGCAGCAAAATCGCGTGGCGTCGTGACCTCCAGATTCAAGCTGGAGACGATCGCCTCCGGAGGCGAGCCGATCGGCGCAACCACGATTGGCCCACGCGTAAGCTGCCCGAAAACATGAGCCGGGCGCGGCGCGGTGAAGGTCACGATCGCATCGGCGCGCGCGATTCCCTCACCCGACTGCGGCGTGATCAAATCGGAGGACGCACCGGAAGGAATATCGACCGCAATCACCGGGATGTCGCTGCGATTCATCCTTGCGATGGCATCGGCGTACAACCCCTTGACTGGTGGCTGAAAGCCGGTGCCCAGGATCGCGTCCACAATCAAATCGCAGTTGGCGAGGCTGCGTGACGATTCGGCATCCAGCTCTTGGGTGGTGTTGATCTCGATCGGGCGCAGCGGCAGCCGCTCGAACATGGCCAGCGCGTCGCCCCTCAGTTCGATGCGCGAGGCCAGCAACAACACTTCGACGACCCGCCCGGCGCGATGCAGCTTGCGCGCGACAACGAAGCCATCGCCGCCATTGTTGCCTTTGCCGCACACCACGGTGACGCGGTTCGCCGCGGGAAAATTCTGCAGCATGAAGTTGGCGATGGCGCTGCCGGCGTTCTCCATCAGCGTGAGCGACGGCACGCCGAAGCGTTCGGAGGTGGCGCGATCGATCTCGCGCATCTCAGCCGCCGTGGTGATCTTCATGCGCGCTCCGCTCGGTGGACAGGGATCAAGCCGTTATTGTGGCAATCGGGGCGCGACAAGCGCAACAATGGCATCGGGTAGTGCGGGCCTTCGGGCCCGGGAAATGAGCATCTCCAAACTGGGTGGTGCTTTCACCATTCTTTTACGGAACGCGTGACGCGGCGCTAAAGCGCCGCACTATCCGAACAACTTCAATCTCCCGCCACCTTCACCTCATCCTCCGCCATATTCTGCACCCGGCTGTGATAGCGTCCGTAGCCGAAGTAGATGGCCATGCCGATGACGAGCCAGACGATCAGACGAATCCAGGTGTCCAGCGGCAGGCTGGCCATCAGGCCGAAGGAGACAATCATTCCGAGGATGGGTACCACTGGGACCCATGGCGTCTTGAACGGCCGCGGAAGGTCCGGCTGGCGCTTCCTGAGCGCCCAGACTCCGGCACAGACGATGACGAACGCCATAAGCGTGCCGATGCTCACCAGTTCGCCCAGAATGTCGATGGGAACGAGAGCGGCAAACACGGCCACGAAGCCTCCGACGATCGAGGTCGAGATCCACGGTGTACGGAAACGGGGATGCACCGCGCCGGCCCACTCCGGCAGCAAACGATCGCGCGACATGGAGTAGAAAACGCGCGACTGCCCCAGCAACATCACCAGCATCACTGTAGCCAGGCCGAAAATAGCGCCCAGCTTCACCAGGAACCGGGCCCACAAGACTCCCGTAGCGTCGATGCCCAGCGCCACCGGATCGGAAACGTTCAGGTCCGTGTAAGGAACAACTCCAGTCAGCAAACCCGCAACCAGAATGTACAAGACGGTGCAAATCACCAGAGAACCGAGAATGCCGAAAGGCATGTCCTTTTGGGGATTGCGCGCCTCTTGCGCGGCAGTGGAAACTGCATCGAATCCGATGTAAGCAAAAAAGATGACGCTGGCCCCGCGAGCAATCCCCGACCAACCATACTGTCCAAATTTTCCCGTATTCGGCGGAATGAAGGGATGCCAGTTGGCGGTCACGATAGCGGGATGCTTGATGGCAAACATGCCGGCAATAACGATGAACATCAGCACGATGGCCACTTTCACGATGACGATCGCCGAGTTGAAGTTCGCCGACTCCTTGATGCCGATCACCAGAAGGATGGTCACGCCCACGATCGCCATAAACGCCACCAGGTTGAACAAACCGGTTTGTTGCGGCAGGGTATTGGGATTGATGTGCTGGGCCTGAAGCATGTCCTTCATGCGCTCCAGGTGCTCCCAGTGACCGCCGTAGAAGACGAGCTTCTCGCTGGGCGCGAGCGTGAGCCGCGGAGGAATTCTGATGCCGAAATCCTCCAGGAAGCTGAGCACATAACCGCTCCAGCCCGAAGCCACTGTTGCCGCGCCGAAGGCGTATTCCAGGATGAGGTCCCAGCCGATGATCCAGGCGAAAATCTCGCCCAACGTCGCGTAGCCGTAGGTGTAAGCCGAGCCGGCGATGGGAATCAGCGAGGCAAACTCGGCATAACAAAGACCGGCGAAGACGCAGGCGACTCCCGAGAGTATGAACGACAAAACGATGGCTGGGCCGGCGTACTTCGCCGCCGCCGAGCCGGTGAGCACGAAGATGCCCGCGCCAATAATTGCGCCAATTCCAAGAGTAATAAGATTGATCGGCCCCAGAGCGCGCCTGAGACAATGTTCCCCCGTCTCCGATGCTTCCGCCATCAGCAGGTCCAGGGGTTTTCGTTTTAGCAGATTGGACATTAAGCTTTGCCTCTTCTAACAACTTAGGCTTGCTCGCCGGCCTGCGGATTTCGTCTGGACCACAGGAAGTACACGGGAATCCCAAGTAGAACAATGATCAGGCCAGGCCACGTGTATTGCGGCTTGTAGCGCAATAAGATTACATCAATAAATATCGCGATCAAAATATACATTGCCGGCAGCACCGGATATCCGACAGCGCGATAGGGCCTGGGCTCGTCGGGGCGTTTGACGCGCAACACGAACAGTCCCCCGATCGTCAGGATATAAAACACCAGCACGGCGAAGATAATGTAGTCGAGCAGTTGGCTGTAGCTGCCCGAGATACACAGGATACAAGTCCAGATGCACTGCATGGCGAGCGAGTGCACGGGCGTGTGGTACTTGGGATGCAGCCGCGCTGCCCCGCGGAAGAACAGTCCGTCCTTCGCCATCGCGTAGTACACACGCGCACCCGCCAGAATCAGGCCGTTGTTGCAGCCAAAGGTGGAGATCAGGATGGCGATCGCCATGATCGCCGCACCGCTGGGACCGAAGATCTGCTGCGTAACCGCGGTGGCAACACGCTCTTCCGCGGCGTACTGAATGCCGCGCGCCAAAATCGTCGTTCCATGCGGATTCCCTTGCAGCGGCAGCACGCTGATGTAGACGAAGTTCGCCAGGACGTACAGCAGTGTGACTGTGCCCGTCCCCAGAGCAAGCGCGAGCGGCAGGTTGCGCTTGGGATTCTTCACCTCGGCGGCGGTGAAGGTGATGTTGTTCCATGCGTCGGAGGAAAACAGCGAACCCACCTGCGCGACCGCAACGATAGTGCACACCCCCACCAGCGCGATGGGCCCTCCGACTCCGACCCGCACGGCATGCAGCGAGTGCCATCCGGCGTTGCGCCAGAAGTTCGCGCCGAAATTGGCGGCGATGGCCTGAGCGTTGCGTCCCACCAGGATTCCAACCAGCACTAATCCCAGCAGCGCCGCGGTCTTTGCAAACGTGAAGACGTTCTGTACCGCCGCGCCCAACCGCACGCCGAAAATGTTCAGCACCGAGAGGAAAACCACGATCACGATTGCGGCCAGGTTTTGGGTGTTTAGCCCGACATCCATGTTGCCCAGCACCATCGGCCCAATTGGGATGGGCGGCACGTGCGCGATGTGGATCAGCCAATGCGTGGACGAAACCGAGGGAAGGAAGATGCCGAGAAATTTGCCGAAGGCGATGCCGACGGCGGCGATGGTGCCGGTCTGCACCACGAGAAACAGCGTCCAGCCGTAGAGAAATCCCCAGAGCGGCCCGAGCGCCTCGCGCAGGTAGACGTATTGTCCGCCGGCGTGCGGCATCATGGCCGCGAGTTCGCCGTAGGCCAGTGCGCCCGTGACGGTGAGAAAGCCGGTCAACAGCCACGCGGCAATCAGCAGTGCGGGCGAATCGACCAGGCGGGCGATCTCGGCCGAGACGATGAAGATGCCCGAGCCGATCATCGAGCCCATGACCAGCGTAGTGGCGCTGGTGAGGCCGAGACCCTTTACGAATTCGCTTTCGCCGGAGGCGACGGAGAGAGGTTTGGTTTCAGTAGCCAAGGATTATGGGTCGGAAATCAGGGTTACGGTATTTTACTGCGGAGGAAGGATACGACAATCTCGGGAGCTTTTCGACAACTCAATTATGCCTTTGGCGAACCGACGGAAACCGAATATCCTGCGCTTCTCGCGACTCTCCGCTCGTAAGACTCCTTGCTGCAGGGGCAATCTCGGTTTCCGCACGTCCAATCGATCGGCGAGATAATTGGACTTAGATGTCCGTAGGGACCGAGGCTGGTTGCGCGTCTGGCTTGGTTTTCAAACAAGCTCTTGGCCTTTACGGCTGCGTCAATGTTAGTGGGATTGACCACCTCGTCATAAGTACATACAGCGGGCACCTTATACCCGCCTCTCGAATTTCGACGCTTCCGCGCGAGGAGTACGGTGACCCCGTCTACCTCCGTAAACCCGTATCCTTCACTTGTACCCTTATCTGGCAACGTTCTACGGGGCTCAAATTCATTTTCAAGTTGCCGGAGCCATTCTTGGTGCTCGGGACTCATCATGCGACCTGATGACAACTGTACACCGTTAGTGGATATCCCCTCAAGAGCCGACAAACGCTTCAGCGCCGGAAATGGTGCAGCTTTACAGATGTTCCAAGCACATCATCGTAACCGAGCAGCATCCTCTGCGACGAATCTCTTTCCCATCTCAGGATGCCGCTTAAACAAGAATTTTACGAAGCGACCCTCAATGAGCTGTTCGTACAGTAATGCCGTCCCCGAGTACGCGCAATCGTTTTTACCATAGAGGTGGTTGCAATCGGTCATCTCGCGGACCCGGTTGCTTAGCTCCTGATAATTCAATGAATCGGGACTAGCGGCTTGGATGGTCCAGAGTGCTGCGTCCTTCCAACACATATCACTGCTCGGGGCATGTTCCTGGGCGTGGAGACTGAACGAGACTATCGATGCCACAACGAACAACAAAGTGATTGGTGTTTTCATCTCATCCCTCTGGCCCCGGCAAAATGGCTAGGGTTTTACGTCGGGAACGATTCCCGCTTCAA
>Ga0335073_10007846_pt1 | contig 14962 bp, 16 predicted proteins | sample Lox_Sample_22_FD_207093 | JGI IMG/M metagenome (GOLD analysis project Ga0335073, IMG submission 207093) | Soil microbial communities from Loxahatchee National Wildlife Refuge, Florida, United States - Lox_Sample_2.2 | ecosystem: Environmental > Terrestrial > Soil > Wetlands | place: USA... | reverse complement strand
CGGGCCGAGACCCGGCCCGCTACGAACGGCCCGACGAGTTGGACATCACCCGGGCGGACGGCGGCTCGCTGTCGTTGGCGCACGGGATCCACGTTTGCATCGGTGCGGCGATGGCCCGCATGGAGGGCGAGATCGCCCTGCGGTCCTTCTTCACCCGGTTCGCCGAGGTCGATCTCGTCGATCACGACCCCGTGCTCGAGGAGTCCGGCCTTCCGTCGACCCGCGGTTTCAAGCGCATCGTGGTCGAGATCCGCGCCTGACGTCCGACACCTCACTCCTCGCCTGGGCGTAACCACACCTCGGAGATACCGGCGGCCACCTTCAGCCACGTCCGGCAGTATCTATCAGACCCTGGATGTGAGCGCGGAAGGTCATTTTCAGGTCCGGGTCCCCCTTGGTGTCTACATACTGACGGCGTCGAACGGATGTACCTCAAACCTGCTCCGGATCCATACTCCTCAGACGCAGCCTGTGGTACCTGTGTTCGTTTGTCCACGGCAGTAAGCCGGGCACCCAGCGACTGATCCGCCTATCGATCCCGGAGCGACCACCGTGGCGGAACCGGGCATAGGTTGAGGAGATGCGCGTCGACCTCCTGCTGGATACCTTCGGCTCGCGGTGGTCGGAGCTGGCCGAGGGGGCCCTCTCCGCCGAGCGCGCCGGGTTCGACGGGGTGTGGCTCAATGACCACCTGGCCGGTTCGATCGAAGGGGCGCCCGACGTCCTGGAGTGCTGGACTGCCCTCGCCGCCATCGCCACGACCGTGCCCCGAATCGCGGTTGGACCCCTGGTGCTCAACCCGGCCAACCGGGCTGCGGGCACGCTCGGGGTCATGGCGGCCACCCTTCAAGAGATCAGCAGAGGGCGACTCCTTCTGGGACTGGGTGCCGGCGCCAGAAAAGGAACCCTGTATGCACTCGAGCAGGACGCACTCGGACGCCCGATAGGCAAGGACGCGGAGCGGCGTAGTTCCGTGGAGCAAACGATCACCATCCTGCGCCAAATCTGGTCGGGCACGCTGCCTCCGGCGGCCCGGTTTCTCCGTCCGACTCCACTCCCTCCGATCGTGGTCGCCGCCTCCGGGCCAAAGATGGCCGAAATCGCCGGTCGGGCCGCGGATGGCATCTGCGTACCTCTGGGATCGACAACAGCGGAGTTAGTGGCAGTCGCCCGCCAAGCCCACGCCCGGTCGGGTGGCGATCCACGTGAGTTTCTGGTGACCGCCACCCTGGCGCCTGGCCCTGAGCCGACCGGAGCTTCCAAGGTGGAGGGGATCGATCGTCTGATCGTTCACGCCGCCCGTCCCTTTGACGAAGCAGTCGTTCGAGCAGCGTACGTCTTCGACCCTCGGGGTGACAGGCAGATCGCAAGTGAATCTGCCGGAGAAGGGGGCGGGCAATGACCGTGAACCAGTTGGGGGCCGACGATGAAAGGGCCTACCGCTGTCTCGTCTCGCATCTGGACAATCCGATGTTCGTGCTGACCGCCTCCACCGAGAAGGGCCCGGGTGACCATCTTGGCCTGGTACTCGCACCGGTGGCGGCTGAGTGCAGGGACCACGGGCCCCAACTCGGGTTTCAGGCCGTGCGCGACTTTCATCCGGGCCATCCCGCGTAGACGTTCGCCCTGGCCGCCAACTCGGTACATTTGCAACGCACATGAGCAAGCGACAGCACGACGTGGCAATCATCGGCGGCGGACCCGCCGGGGTGAGCGCGGCCCTCGAATGCACAGACATCCAGCTCGATGTCGTCTTGCTGGAAGCCGGCCCTGCCCTCGGTGGTCAGCTCATGGAGATCACCCATCCGGTCCGAAATGTGGCCACCGGTTTGTACGCCGACGGGCGAGCCCTCCAGGCCGGCCTCCAGAGCGCGGCCCAAGCGCTTGGGGATGTTGTCCGGCTCCGACACCCTGTGAGCGCAGCCGACTTCGCCGCGGGATGGCTCGAGGCGGGCGGTCAACGGGTGCTCAGCAAGGCCGTGCTCATCGCAAGCGGCACCAGTCCGGAGCACCTCCCGATGGCGGCCGACGGAGCCTTTGGTGGAGATGTCACGTACCACGTGGAAAGCGACCCGGACCGCTTTACCGGCCGCCCGGTAGTGGTAGTGGGCGGCGGCGACAGCGCCACGCTCGACGCCCTGTTTCTGGCTCCTCTGGCGTCGTCGGTGATCCTGGCCCATCGGTCGGAGGCCCTGACCGCCAGGCACGACATCGTCGCTCGGCTCCGGGCCGAGAAGCGCATCGAAGACCTGCCCGGGTGGCAGGTCGAGTCGCTGCGCGGCGGTGACCGCCTGGAGGAGATTGACCTGGTCAAGCCGGCGACGGGTGACACCAGAACGGTCCCAGCGGGGGGGCTGGTGGTCAAGATCTCGCGGGATCCGCGCAGCCAGCCCTTCCGTGACCAGATCGACGTCGATCGGCGCGGGTTCATCCTTGTCGATTCCGACCTGCGCACCAGTCACCCCGGCGTGTTCGCGGCCGGCGATGTGGTCAGCGGGGCCTACTGGCGGGTGTCGACCGCCCTCGGTCAAGGTTCACTGGCGTCCCGAACCGTCCTGCGTTACCTGCAAGACCAAGTGGCCCCCGGCTCGTGATGGAGCCATCGGTCCTGCCGCCGGTAGCGGAGATCGTCGCCGACATGGAGCGGGCCGCCACCGGGCGAAGAACCGACGCCGAGACCGGGTGGAAGACCGCCATCGTGAACCTGGTGCAGTCCAATCTGCGGCAGTGGGACCTGGAGGACGCCACCCGGGATCCGGGCGCCAGCGACGCCCAGGTAGCCCACGCCAAGCGCGAGATCGACCGGCTTAACGTCGGCCGTCACCGTCTGGTCGAGGAGATCGACGCCGCTATCGACTCGGTCCTCGACCAGTCCGCCACCGCCCCGCTCGCCACCGAGAGCCCCGGCATGGTCCTGGACCGGCTGTCGGTGCTCGTTATCCGGCGCGCCCGCACGGCCGCGGCCTGCCGCCGCGACCCGGAGCTGGCGGACCGGGTCCGGGCGCTCGAAGCCCAAGTTGGCTCGCTGGCGGCGGCCCTGGACTCGTACCTGGATGAGTTGCGGGCCGGAACCAAGCGGTTTGTCCGTTACCAGTCTCTCAAGCTCTACGGGCCTTCGACCGCTGCGGCCCGCTCGGCAAAGGAGTGAAGCCGGTACCCGCCCCGGTTGAACCCGCACAGGGCGCGGTTGCCGGCGATGGCCAGATGGGCAATGCCCATGGACGCGCCCGCAACTGGCCCCTCGGCCCGGTGGCTGGCCCCAGTACGAGGGTCGACCAGGTACAGGCAGCCTTTGCGACTGACCGTCGCCAGCCACGGACCGAACGGGGCCACGGCCACGCCCCCCGTCCCCCAAGCGATGTCCTCGGGCAGCGCTCCGGACGCGATGATCCCGCCGTCCGTCGGGTCCAAGGCCGCGAACCCGCCGCCACCCAGCCGCTCCCAGTCGTAATCGTCGATGTCGCCTCCCTCAGGGCCGGCGACCCATAAAGCGCCGCCGTGGCAGGCGATGGTCGCGGCCCGAAAGGCGATTGGGGTCTCCCATCGGACCGGCAGGACCCGGGCACCCGCCAGTTGCATCAGCGCCACCCTCCCGTCGCTACCCACGGCGATAAGGGATTCATCGTCCGAGGGGACGGCGCCGAGAGCGGTGATTTCGCCAAAGGCAGAGGCGCCCAATGTGGTCGGGATGTCTGCCCCGCTGGGGACCGCATCCAGCAACTCGGAGACCACCAGACCGATCGCCCCGTCCGCCCGGGGGGCCGTGCCGATCAGGCGCCCGGCCAAGGCAACCGTTCGTTCCACGTCGGCGACGAACGACCACACTGCGGACGGGGCGACGAGCCGCCCGTCGGTGGCGCCGAGCAGGTCCCGGCGCCGAAAACCTCGCACGGTCCCGAAGTGGTTCAGGACGACCACCAGCTCCGATTCGGGCAGGTCCAGAATGGCGTGCACGTCAAGGTCGTACTGTGACGCTTCATCGTCGTCAGGAAAGAGAGTGGTACCGAACACGGCGAGGGGGCGCAGCCAGGCGTCGGCAAAGACGACGTTGCGGCCCAGGTTGTTCCAGCACACCAGGTCGCCAAGGGCGACGACGCGGCCAATCCCTTCCGGCTGGCTGTTGCGCACGCCGGTAAGGGGGGCGGCGTCAACCAGATGATGAACGAGAGGTTCGTTCACAGGATTTGCCGAAGCAGCCGGACCGCGTCCTCGGGCCGGGCCGCGGCCAGGCAGGGCGACCCCGACGAGCAGCGCCGCGCCGTGGGACGAAAGTCTCGCAGGCTGACGGTCTGGTTGTAGGCGTAGCGCGCCTCGGCCTCGACGCAGTCGTCGGTGCACGGGGCGCCGCGGAGGGCGACGCTGTGAGGCCACTGTCGCACGTAGACCGAGCCGGGCCGGCAGATAGTGACGGTAGGTGTGCCTTGTTGGACGGCGATATGAGTGAGCCCGGTGTCGATACCGATCACCGCCCGGCAGGCGGACAGCAGGTCGACGGCATCCCCTGGCGTTGGCGCAACCACGGCGGGAACAGCGATGGCGTCCAGCGGCGATGGGCCATGGGCTCGGGATACCTGCGCCACGTCCTGACCATCGCTGCGGAGCATGGCGGCCACCGCCGCCCAATGACCGACCGGCCAGCGTTTGTCGGGGCCGTCCGTTTCGTGCACCAGCAGAACAGTGCGGTCCAGATGAAGACGGCCGTTGGCCCGCAGGGCAGTCGGGCGGGCGAAGTCGGCGTTGATGCCGAAGTCATGACAGATGCGGTCAAGGATGTCGTTGATGTTCATGGGACCGAACTCAGCCGCAAAGGCGGCCGACCCCCACCAGAAGTCACGCTGGAGCGGATGGTCCCGCAGGTCTATGAGGCGGTCCTGAGGGTCGCCGGTCAGCTCGGCCTCGTCGATGACGCCGCTCAAACCGGCTATCCGCTCGGCGAGCAGCCGCTGCGAGCCGGCCCGGGCGACCAACCACACCTGCGGTCTGTCAGCGATGAGAGCCTGGATGGCCGGAAGCGATACCACCAGGTCCCCAAGCCCATACGACACGGGGGCGACAAAGGTACGGCCCATCGTCAGCGAGGGGAGTACCGGGTCCTGTCCTCGATCCCGGCTTCGGCGAACGCCTTGCGCCGCTCGGCGCACTTGTTGCAGGTCTGGCAGTGCAGGTCGCCGACAGGCGCCACGCACGACAGGGTGTGCTCGAGGGGTAGGTGGCGGCCCCGCGCCAGCACCTCGGCCTTCGTCAGCTGCCCGAATGGTTGCACGACGGCAATCTGGTGGCTGAGCGCCAGGCTGGCCAGACCGGCCAGACCGGAGAGGAACTCGGGGGTGCTGTCGGCGAAGGGGTTGGCTCGCAGAGTCCCGAGGGCGATGGCGCTGACGCCGTGCAGGGCGCACCACACCGTCGTCTTGGCCAGCAGCAAGAGGTTGCGCCCGGGTAGGTAGACGGCCGCGTCAGGCGTGGTCTCGTCCGGTGTGTTCGCTCCTGAGACACTCCAGTGAGCTCCGTACACGTCGGCGATAGGCAGCTCCAGCACAGTGAGGGGTCGAATGCCCTGTCGATCGGCCACGCCATCCAGGAAGCGGCGCAGATAGGCCTCCTCGGTCTCCTCCCACGCCAGGCCGAATCTCACGTGCACGGGATGAACCACGTGGCCCCGGGCCGCCTGATCGGCCAGCAGAATGGCGCTGTCGACCCCACCGCTCGCCAGAACGACGAGTTCGGCTTCAGTCGTCATGTCGGCCGCCCCGATACACGCAACCGGATGTGCAGGTCTCGCGAACGACTATCTGGGAGAGGTCAGGCAGGGCCGGGCGGAGGCGATCCCAGATCCATTCGGCGAGCACCTCGCTCGTGGGGTTGTCGAGGCCGTCGATCTCGTTGAGGTAGTAGTGATCAAGGCGGGCCAGGAGGGGAGCCATGGCGCAGGCCAACTCGCCGAAGTCCTGGACCCAACCCGTCTCGGTGGCAACCGGTCCCTCCACGTGCACGGCGACGCGGTAGGAGTGCCCATGCAGGCGGGCGCACTTATGGCCGGGTGGCACGTGGGGAAGGCGGTGGGCGGCTTCGAAGGTGAACTCGCGGAAGATCTCCACAGCGCCATGTCCTCACACTTGCGGGGCTGGTCCACCCCGAACTCTACGACCATAGCGAACACGTCACCCTCGAGCGCCCGGCCGTGAGTCCTCCGTGCAACCCGGTTGGCCCCGCCTGGGAACAAACGCCGCGGAGTAAAGGCCGTCTAATCCGGGCGCCTCGCCGGACCAGGCTCTGCCGCGAAGTGGTCAACGGTCATCTGGGCCACGCCTCCCAGTCGATCATGGTTCGCATCGGGCCGGCGAAGAGAGGTCGGGCCGCACCCGAGGCCCACCGCTCCTCCACGACCGGGCTCAGTCCCTTCACGGTCTCCAGCGGATCGGCGTCCAGGTACACCAGGGTGATCCACCGGGGGGCGCCGTCGCAGTGCGGGTGAAGCTTCCAGGTGTTGGTCGAGCCGTACATCCAGGCGCCAGCCACGCCGGGCACGTCGAGCAGAGCCGGGTAGTGCTCTTCCTGCAGCCACCGGAGCCATTCGTTGCTCGAGTTGTCGGTCGGTTCCTCGATGATCAAGGCGATACCGCGATGAGGGCGGAACGGAGCAACTTCGGGTGAGACCAGGGCCTTGGGGGCGGAATACCACCTCAGCAGGGCGAGCATCCGCAGCCCGAGCGATGGCCTGGTCATCAGACGGCCTACCTCGGCCAGGCGGGGGCCCAGATTCATGAAGTCGTCGTGGGTCTGCTGAACCGGGTCACCGACGAGATAGTTCATGACACCCCACACCCGGGCGGGGAGCGCGGTCTCGGCGAGCAGATGGTCTCCGTATTCACCGTCGGCGACGTAGCGCAAGGCGTAGACGATGCCCGGGAGCTGGTACTGCTCAGGCATGTGGTCCAGGAGGTGCCATCGCAGGTAGGAGGCGATGTCCTCGCCTTCAGTCGGTGGCGGAGTCAGGCTGAAGAATGCTGCTTTGACCCTGATCACGAAGCGCTCATCTCCTGTGTCGATCGATCAGATGGTCTTACCGGGGATGGTCTGTCCGCAGATCGGGTCCATGCCGGGCACGAGGTGGAAGGTCGTACCTTCGTACCTGACCACGAAGGCGCAGTTGTCGGCATCGGCTATGTAGCCGCGGTTGGCGAGAGCGAACGACACCGTGTGGCCGTCCCACAGCCCGTCGGCGTCGAAGTTCGTGATCCCGAGCATGGTATTGATGAACGAGGCTTGGGTTGGATTGGGTCCGGCCTTCTGGAGGCCGTCCACGAAAGCGGCGATCGAGGCGTAGCCCATGTACTCGCTCAGAGTCGGCTCCGCAGTCCAGCCCGCGTAGGTCTTCAGGGCGTTTTGGAACTTCTCGGTGGCAGCCGTGTGCATCTCGACCGGGGCGTAGGCACTCACGAAGTACAGGCCCTGAGCGGCCTGTGAGGCCCCGGGGCCGCCTCCTGTCAGGTCACCCCCGTAGCCGGTCGCCATCAGGCCCGCCTTCAGATTGACTCCCTCCTGGCGGAGGGCCTGCACCAGAGCGAACGAGGTCTGGGTGGTGACGACGGGGAAGATCGAGTCGACGCCGGCATTCTTCATGGCTATCGCGATGGGGGCCATGTTGGTGGATCCGAGCGGCACTTGCGTGTTGACGTAGCCGGCCTTGAGCCCGGCGGCCTGGACCGAGGCCGCCGCCTGCTTGGCGTCGTCGTAGGAGGAAGGCTCGATGCTGTAGCCGATGCTGCCGAAGTCGGTGCCTCCGAGCCCCTTGATGATCAGCCCGTTGGTGGTCTGGACCTTGGTGTAGTCCTCGAACCCGAAGGCGGAGAACATGTTGCGGCTGGTCAGCCACTCCTGGCCGTCCACGTCGCCTCCGATGACCGGGATGCCGGCCTTTGTCAGGTACGAGGCGCCGGCGAAACCCACTACCGAGATCTGCATGACGGCGAAGACGTGGTCCGATTCGACAAGTTTCTGGTCTGCCGTGAGTGTCTGGGTGAGTGACGTACCCGTGTCGGCTACGACATAGTGGATGTTGTAGCCCTCCTGTGCGGCCACCCCGATGCCCGCCTTGATGCCCTGCAGAGTGGTGTCGCCGGTGACCGAACCGGGACCGGTCAGATCGGTCAGGACGCCGATGGTGTAGCTCTTGCCCGATGCAGAGCCAGCCGGCGCTGTCGATCCCGTAGTGGTGCCGCTGCTGTTCGAAGTCGATTTCGACGAGCTGCTGCAGCCCGCCACCAGGAGGGCCACAGTGACCAAAGCAGCCAATGCTGGCTTGTATCGACGCACAGGTCCGATCCCCCTACTGAAATGATCATCTTTATCATCGCAGCCGGTTGACCAACTCGCAAGGCACGCTCGAAGATGGCCGAGCTTGGTCAGTCCGACTTGCTCATCACCGAGGCCAGCTGACGCCGAGACGTTAGATCGAGCTTTCTGAACACCTTCCGCAGGTGATAGTCGACGGTGTTGGCGCTGATAAAGAGCTGGGCGGCTATCTCAGAGTTGGTGGCGTGTTCAGCAGCCAGGCGGGCGATTTGTTCCTCCTGGGGAGTAAGGCTGTTGCGGCCCCCTCCGGATCTCTTCCGGGCGTGTTCCCCTGTTGCTCGCAACTCGATAGCGGCACGGCGGGCGAAGGTCTCGGCACCCATGGAGCTGAACATGTTGAAGGCCACACGGAGCGATTCGCGAGCATCGACCCGTCGGTTTTGCCGGCGTAGCCACTCACCAAAGACCAGATGGCTCCACGCGATGTCGGTGGCCACCGGCGTCTGGTCGAGCCTGGTGATGGCGTCCCGGTACCACTCTTCGGCATCTGCCCCCTCGCTGGCCAAGGCCCGGCACCGGGAGAGCAGGCCCAGTCCCCATGGGCTCCCCGCCGCCTCCGCCCGGGTGGCCAAGCGGTCCAGGGCCTCGATGGCCAGTTCGTGTTCTCCCGAGCGCACGGCGGCCTCGACCGCCAGCGGAAGGGTGTTGTTGCCGAACGGTAGCTGATCGTCGTCGAACAGGCGCTTGGCCGGTGCCACCGCCTGGCGATAGCGACCGAGGCTTATCTCCAGGGTGGCCAGCGCGGCCAAGGCCAGATTCACGACCACCCCAGCGCCCACCGCCTGGAAAATCTGGCTGGTCGCTAAGGCAACTATCTCACGCGTGCGCTCCTCTCTGCCCTGCCAGGCGTAAACGCTCACGTTGAGGACGTCGCCTTCGGGGAACTCTCCCAATGCCACGGCGATCTGTGAGGCTTCATCGTGGAGGGCCTCGGCCAGGGCCAGATTGCCGACCCACATGTCATACTGAGCGCTGCCGCCCAGGGTCGCCCGAAGGTGGTTGAGATCGCCTCGTTGGCGGTCGGACCGCTCCATGTGATGTTGAAGGTCGCGCAGGGCGTCAATGTCCCAAAGGTCACAGGCCAGGTTGGTTCCCAGCACCGACCAGCGCAGGAGACCCAAGGCTGACAGATCGTGATGCAACAGGGCGTCGGTGGCCTCGCGCAGGAGCGGGACGCTCTTCTCGAAACCTGCGGTCATCCGGGTGCCGAAGGTGTCGAGCATCAGATCGGTGATGGTCCTTTCGCCCTTTCCCGCGACTGACGCCAACGCCTCGCGTGCTATCTCGAACTGGCTGGTCCCCTGGGTCAGCTGCGAGGAGATCAGCGTGGCGGCCAGCGCCTCGATCAGAGTCTCCTTGGTCAGTTGCCGGTCGAGGGGCTTCAGAGCGCGAGCCGCCTTGAGCAAGTTGGCCGGCACCTCGCCGGGGACGGCTTCCACTTGCAAGGCAGCATCGAGGCGCAAAGCCTGGGCGTGCAGTATCGGCTCTTCCAACTCCGGTAGGGCCTGTGCCAGAAGGGCTCTTGCTTGCTTTCGGCCGCCCGCCTTGAACGTGGCTTGGGCGGCGGCCAGCCGGCGACGCCCCCGGTCGGCGCCGTCGGGGCTGAGCTCTGCGGCCAGGCTCAAAAAGCGCGTCTCCGCCGCGTAACTTCCGTTGCTTCGGGCCCGCCCGGCGGATTGCTCCAGGTCCGCCGCCACCTCTTCGTCGGGTTGCGAGGTGGCGGCGGCGCGATGCCACGCTCTTCGGTCGGGGTCTCGCCGGGGGTCAGTGGCCCCGGCCAGCGCGGCGTGCACCTGGCGCCGCTCGGCCGGGGTGGCGGCGCTGTAAACGACCGAGCGGATCAGGGGGTGGCGGAAGGTCACGGACGGTCGGAGCAGCAAGAGGTTCGCCGCCTCGGCCGCGTCGCCGTCGCCGAAGTCGAGGCCTAGCGCACTGGCCGCTCGCCACAGCAGCGCGGTGTCGCCCGTGGCATCAGCCGCCGCCAGGAGCAAGAGCTTCTGCGTACCCTGCGGAAGACGGGTGACCTGCCGGAGGAAATGTCTCTCGAGCTGGCGGTCCACGGGAAGTACGTCGGGCAGGAGCCCGCCGACGGCTAGCTGTTCGGCGGGGAGCGCTTTCACCAACTCCACGATGGCCAGTGGATTACCCCCGCTTTCGTTGACAATGCGCTTGACAGCCCCTTCGTCCAGAAATGAGGCGCCTAAGGCTGCCAGCAACTCGCCGGCGGCCCGCTCATCCAATCCCGATAGGCGCAACTCGGCGAACCCAGCCAGCGAAGCGGGCGGCTCAGGAACGTCGCGCACCCCGAACAGCAAGACGATGCTCTCGGCGTAGAGCCGCCGCCCGACGAAGGCCAGAACTTCAAGTGACGCCTGGTCGAGCCACTGCGCGTCATCGACAACGCAAATCAGCGCTCCATGGTCGGACGCGGCCTCGGCCAGAAGAGTCAGGGCGGCGAGACCGACCAGAAAGCGGTCAGGGGCGGTGTCCCCGACCTCGCCGAACGCGGCCGCCAAGGCGGCCCGCTGGGGTTTGGGCAGATGGGCCAGACCCGATGACCATGGCGCCAACAACCGCTGAAGTCCGGCAAAGCCGAGCTCAACCTCGGCCTCGAAGCCCACGACCCGGGCCACGACAAGGTCGGGGGCGGACCTTACCGCGCTCTCGATGAGAGCCGTCTTGCCGATGCCCGCCTCTCCTCGAACAACCACCACGCTGCTCAGCCCCTCTTCGCAGGCCTGGCGGATCACCTCGAAGGCTCTTGCCTGCTCCTCGGCTCTCCCGAGCAGCTCAGGGGGCACAGTGGAACCCGACGAGAGGCATGAAACGGTCATTTTAGCCCGGCGCCCGTGGGTCGGCGCCCCCCGGTTGGACTGGTTCCGCGTTCGGCCTGGACGGTAACCACTACGCGTCGCGCGGGACTCGACCTACAGGGGTTCGGTCTTATCTTCGTCTCGACCCGTCCACCTCCAATCAGAGGAGACAAGCATGAACAGCAAGGCATCGATCGTCCTGGTCCACGGCGGTTTCGTCGACGGCTCCGGCTGGCAGGGCGTCTACGACCTGCTCACCCGGCAGGACTACGAGGTCCGCGTCGTCCAAAACCCGACCACCTCCCTGGCCGATGACGTCGCGGCCACGACCCGCGTCCTCGACGACCTCGACGGGCCCGTAGTGTTGGTCGGCCACTCCTACGGCGGCGCCGTGATCACCGAGGCCGGAAACCACGACCGGGTGGCCGCGCTGGTGTACATCACCGCCTTCGCCCCCGACAAGGGCGAGTCGGTCAACACCCTGATCAGCGGATTCCCGGCCGATGGGCCACAGCCTCCGATCCTGCCGCCCGTGAACGGCTTCCTGTCCTTGGATCGGGGCAAGTTCGCCGCTTCCTTCGCCGGCGACCTGCCCCCTCAGCAGGCCGCCTTCCTGGCCGACTCGCAGGTCCCCTGGGGTGTAAACGCCGTCGCCGGCAGCATTACTGACTCGGCCTGGCGGTCCAAGCCCAGCTGGTATCTAGTCGTCACCGACGACCGCATGATCCCCCCTGGTGCCCAGCGCGACATGGCCGAGCGGGCCGGATCTACGGTTTCGGAGACCCCCGGCAGCCACGCCATCTACGTCTCACAACCCGAAACCGTCGCCTCGCTCATCACCCGCGCCGCCGAGGCTCTGGCCTGACCGCCAGCATCCATCGCGCCTCGGCCGATTTGCAGTCGGAGGTATCCAATGATTGAGACAGACTCGTGCGGCGATGGCGGGGTGAGACTTCGTGCGTTCGGTGACTTCTCCTCGATCACCGCGGCGTCGCTGCGACACCTGGTCAACGATTCGATTTACCACGGACTGCCGCTGACGATTGACTTGAGTCGGGTCGAGCGCATTGATGCCGAAGGGGTGAGCGCGCTGGTGGGTTCTGTCCGTCGCGCCCGCTCCATCGGCGGCACCCTTCGCGTAGTCAACGCCCGGCCGCGGGTAAGGGCCGTATTCGAACTGGCGGGGGTCGACGACCTGTTGCTCGGATCGAGGGCCACCACTGGCTACGTGGCCTGAGACATATCCCCCGATGGCTATCCCAGAAAGGGGAACCTCATGACCGACTACAGCACGGGCCGACCGGCGACTACCAATGATGCCGGTATTCCGGTGGCCAGCCAGGAGCATTCGCTAACAGTGGGGCTCGATGGTCCCATCCTGCTCCAGGACTTTTATCTGATCGAGCAGATGGCCAACTTCAACCGGGAACGCATCCCCGAGCGTCAGCCCCACGCCAAGGGGGGCGGCGCCTACGGCCGGTTCAGCACCTCCAGCGACGTCAGCCGTTACACCAAGGCGGCCGTCTTCCAGCCCGGCACCCGGACCGAGGCCATCGTCAGATTCTCCACCGTGGCCGGCGAACGGGGGTCACCCGACACCTGGCGTGACCCCCGCGGCTTCGCCGTGAGGATGTACACGACCGAGGGGAACCTCGACCTGGTGGGCAACAACACCCCGGTGTTCTTCATACGCGACCCCATGAAGTTCCAGAACTTCATCCGCTCCCAGAAACGGCTGGCGGCCAGCAATCTCCGGGACCCGGACATGCAGTGGGACTTCTGGACGCTCTCACCGGAGTCTGCCCATCAGGTGACCTGGCTGTTCGGCGACCGCGGCATCCCCCGCACCTGGCGGCACATGAACGGCTACTCGTCCCACACCTACATGTGGGTCAACGGGTCGGGGCAACGGTTCTGGGTCAAATACCACTTCAAGACCGACCAGGGCATCGAGTGCCTGACGCAGGCGGAAGCCGATCGCATAGCCGGCATCGACGCCGACTATCACCAGCGCGACCTGTATACCGCCATCGAAGCGGGCGACTATCCCAGCTGGACCCTCAATATCCAGGTCATGGGCTTCGAGGAGGCCAGAAGCTACCGGTTCAACCCCTTCGACCTGACCAAGGTCTGGCCCCATGCCGACTATCCGCTCATCGAGGTCGGTCGACTCACCCTGGACCGCAATGTCACCGACTACCACGCCGAGATCGAGCAGGCCGCCTTCCAACCCAACAACACGGTGCCGGGCACCGGCCTCTCCCCCGACAGGATGCTGCTGGCCCGAGGGTTCGCCTACGCCGACGCTCACCGGGCCCGCCTCGGGGTCAACTATCAGCAGATACCGGTCAACTTCCCCCGCAGCCCGGTGCGCAGCTACTCCAAGGACGGGACCATGCGCATCGACCCCGTCACCGACCCCGTCTACTACCCCAACTCCATCCCGGGAGCGCCGGCGGCCGACACCCACACCTACGCCGAGCAGGCGGTCTGGGCTGCCGACGGTGACATGGTGCGGGCGGCCTCCGCCCTCCACGACCAGGACGACGACTACGGCCAGGCCAACACCCTGATCAACCAGGTCATGAACCGCGCTGAGCGCGACCGCCTGGTCCACAACGCCGCCGGCGCCCTCAAAGACATAAAGCGGCCAGAGGTGCTCGAGCGGGCCTACCAGTACTGGCGCAACATCGACAAGGTAACCGGCGACGGCATCGAGACCGCCACCCGAGACTCACGCCACCGTTAGTGCCGGGTGCACCCCTAAGCCAGGCGTTCAGCGTCTTCTGGGAAGCAGGGCCCCGATGAGCCAGCAGAACGGGAGGAAGAATCCCAGAATGAACCAGAAGATGTGGCCCTTGCGCAGGCATCCGATAATGAAGAAGGCGAATATCAGGTACCACAGCACCACCCATAGACCGATGAATGGGCCGGAGGTCAGGTCTGCCAGCATTTCGAGTCGGATCACTTTCTGTTGAACTCGGGACTAATGAACTCGGGTGCTCATGCTGCGCCGCTTGACCGTGATCTCGCCCAGTCGTGCCATGGGGAGGAGATCTGGCTACGACGAAGGCTTGGGGTCTCTGTGTTTGGCGCTGAGGCCAACCTAGGTATCAGTCCCGGAGGCTGTCCCCACCCGCATAGGGTGGATTGGCGGCTGGCACGAGAGTTGGAAGGACTAGCCGCTTCGGCGCCATGGGGCGAACGCTGAACGAAGGGGGAAAAGGGCGCCTCTCGCGCCCTCTCGCATCGTCAACCGAAGATGACCCGAATAGGGGGAGGAGGTGCTGTCGGCCCGGCCCTAAGAAGGCTGCGGACTGGCTGCGCGCTCTGGCGGTGCGTCGATGGCCCGCAGCTCGAGGTCGGAAAGCACAACCGGTTTGGCTAAAGGGAACGGAGAGTGGTCGATGAGCGCCGAAAGTGAGCGGGTGGCCGAATCTGGCAAGCTCGAGGACGGGCTGCGGGAGGCAGGCGACTGGTATCGGTGGGGGCCTTATGTCAGCGAACGCCAGTGGGGGACGGTGCGGGAGGATTACAGCGCCAACGGCGAGGCGTGGGACTACCTGCCGCACGATCACGCCCGGTCCCGCGCCTACCGCTGGGGTGAGGACGGTCTGGCCGGGTTCTGCGACATCGAGCAGCGACTCTGTCTCGGGCTGGCGCTCTGGAACGGGCGGGATCCCATCTTGAAGGAGAGGGCGTTCGGGCTGACCGGCGCCCAAGGAAATCATGGTGAAGACGTCAAGGAATACTGGTGGTACCTGGATGCGATACCCAGCCACGCCTGGAACCGGTGA